>Ga0187845_1001967_pt1 | contig 11459 bp, 13 predicted proteins | sample SpaLakP09_SKY_68_FD_134515 | JGI IMG/M metagenome (GOLD analysis project Ga0187845, IMG submission 134515) | Oligotrophic lake water microbial communities from Sparkling Lake, Wisconsin, USA - SP09_SKY_68 | ecosystem: Environmental > Aquatic > Freshwater > Lake | place: USA: Sparkling Lake... | reverse complement strand
GTGTCAGCATGACGCTGGCGCTGGGCTTCTGCTGCTCGCGGAAGAAGCCGTTCTGCTGCGGGATGGCCAGGTGAACGCGGGCATCGACGACGTCGGACGTGGTCTTGATCGTGTGGGCCAGCTCGCCCTCCAGGCCTCGCTGGAAGTTCAGCCGCTCGGCAAACTGCGTCTGGCCGATGGAGGACTTGTCCATCAGCTCGAAACCGACTGCATTGCCCGCGCCACCCCCAGCCCCCCCTTTGGGCAGGCCCAGTGCAGCGAGCTTCATGCGCACCTCGTGCACCTGGCCAGCCGGCACGAGGATGATGCCGCCGGCCTCGTGCTTGTAAGGCACGTTCATGGCCGCGAGCTGGCCGATGACGCCGCCACCGTCCTTGTCGGACAGGCCGGTGAACAGCGGCCGGTAGTCGCCCTGGGACGACCACAGCGTGATGGCCAGCACGGCGCCGGCCAGGGCCAGCAGGCCGGCACCCATGGTCAGCTTGCTGCGCATCGGCAGGTCGCCCAGGCGCTGCACGAAATTCGGCGCGGCGTTGACCGGGGTGATCATCACCGGGCCGGCAGCAGCAGGGGCGCTCAGAGCGTTGTCCATCGAGGGCGGGGCAGCAGGGGAGGTCGGGAATCGACCGATGGCGCAAATTATTTGGGCCGGACCCCCTCAAGAAAGCGCCGAAGTAGCCGACCCCGCCAGCGCATCTCAAAGCTTTGGCGCGCTGACTCGCTGCCAAAGTCCTGACCCATGGACATGAAGCTACGCCCCTTCGACTTTGCTCAGGCCGCTGCCCGCGCGGGTCTGGCGGTCAACGGGCAGCCGTTGTCGGTGAAGCCTGCGGCGACGACCGGCGCTAGCTTCGGCGACGCGATGACGCAGGCGCTGAAGAACGTCAGCGCCCAGCAGAACGAGGCCGGCCGGCTGCAACGCGAGGTGCAGCTGGACAACCCCACCGTCAGCCTGGAAGAGACCATGGTCTCGATGCAGAAGGCGCAGATCGGGTTCCAGGCGACGCTGCAGGTGCGCAACCGTTTGGTCTCGGCCTATTCCGAGATCATGAACATGCAGATTTAGTGGGCCGCTGGCCTGCAGCGCGGGCGCATGGCGCGCCTGCGCTGCACCCGCTCGCTACGGTCATCGACCCACTAAATCCCGTCGAGACTCAGCATGCGCCCTTGCGCGCGTCCGCGCCGCAGATTGCAGGTCGCCCGAGCGGGTTGAGGTCCAGGTAGAGCTGCTGGTTGCGGTCGTTGGAGATGCCGATGCGTGTCCAGTCCAATGCGCGGCCCATGCCGGCCTGGAAGGTGATGCCCTGGCCCGATTGCAGCAGTGTGCCTTTGTGGTCGCGGTAGCTGATGCCACCCAGTTCGCAACGAGGCAGCGCCGTGGCGCATTGGCAGGGCGCCTGGCGGCTGGCGCCCCAGCACCACTGCGGCCCGCTCTGAAAACTCACATAGACGTTGCGCCCCTCGTCGACGCTGAGGGTGCGGGCGCGGCGAAGGTCCAGCTCCAGCAGTTCGGCCACGTGGCGCAGGCGCTGGCGGGCCAGATAGCTTGAATAGCTGGGGACCGCTGCCGACAGGATGATGGCCAGCAAGGCCATCACGAAGGCTGCCTCGATCAACGTGAAACCTCGCCCCTGGCCACGCGGGTACGCGCGCCTGCCTTGCAGGCCGCGCTGCGGCGTGTGCCGCAGTTCTTCGGCAGGCACAGCCGTTCCACTGGAACGCCTGTGTCCGGCCTCAGCCCCCAAGGGGACGTGGGCCGGCTTGTGAGCGGCCCGGCGCCCGGCCCCGCCCTTGCTGGGCCTGGCTGTCATGTGTCCAGCTTCAACAGCCGGCGGCGCTTCTGCGTCTGGTCCACATAGACCTGCAGCGTCCGGCTGGCATTGGCGCCGAGGTCGACGAACGAGCAGCCAAGTTGCAGCGCGCCGTTGGTGTCTGCAGCGATGGGGCTGGCATGGTGGGGAAGCAGTGCGACCTGCAGGGCCGTGAGGCGGTCCAGCTCAAGCACCAGGCCGTTGGCGACCATGCCTACAGGCAGCGGTGGCGCCGCTGTCGCGTCGCCGGGCAGGGCCAGGGCGAGGCCGCCGATGCTGATGTCCAGCACGCGCAGCGCGCGGCCCAAGCGTTCGCCGCCCGGCAGCACGACGCGCGGGTAGATGCTGCCCGCCGGCTGCACGCGGAATGACTGGCGGCGCTGGAAGCGATAAAGCCGTTCGGGCAGGCTGCTGCGCAGCACGGCGCCCTGTTCGCCGCTGACGAGGACGGTGTCTTCCAGCTCGAACTGCAGCTTGATGGTGCCCAGGTAGGCCACGGCGGTGACCTCGCCGCCGGCCACCAGCGCCTGGCTGATGCCTTCCGGGTCGGCGCCGATGTCCAGGCCGATCAAATCGGCTCCGCTGTCCAGCGCGCAGATGCGGGTCACCAGGCTGCGACCGGGCGGGCCGTTCAGCAGCACATCGGCGTTCATGCGCTGCAACTGTTGCAGATAGGCAGCGATCTCGGCGGGGGCGGTGACGCGGAGTTCCTCGGGGGCGGCTTCAAAGGCGGCGGCTGACATGCCGGGAATGTTAGACCCCCGCTCAATGCACCAGCCGGCTTTTCCCCTTCAAAACGTGATCCAAGTCCTCCAGCCAGGGCTCGGCGAGGTGGCGGATCTCGGCGTCGTTGAGCAGGATGCGCTGCATGATGCGCGTCTTGAGCTGCGACTCGCCGGCGCCCAGCTGGCTCTGGTGGGCGGCGGACTTGAGCTGCGAGATCAGCAGCACACAGGCGCCTTCGAGCTTGACGACTTCGTCCCAGTTGCCGGTGCGGGCGGCCGAGAGCATGTCGGCACTGGCTTGCTCGATGGCCTCGTAGTAATTCAGCAGTTCGGAGTTCATTGAGGGCTCACCGGGAGATTGCAGGGTAGGGCGCTCAAGCCGCGCGGGCGGCGGGGCTGCCGAGAGCGGCTGTGGTCTGGCTGATGCCGGCCCAGGCCTCGCGCACCGGGCCGAGCAGGCGCTGGCATTCCTCGATGGCGGCGAGGTCGCTGTGAAGGTTGGCCTGCGTCAGGCGCATGCACACGTAGCCGTAGAGCTCTCGCAGGTCGGTGGCCAGTTGGCCGGCCGACATGTCCAGGCCTGCGCGCAGGCCTTCGTCGAGGATGCGCACGGCACGCGTCAGCGAGCGGCCCTTGAGTTCGATGTTGCCGGCCTGGATGGCCTGGACGGCCTGGGCCATCGCATCGAAGACGCCGTCGAACAGCATGGCGACAAGGCGGTGCGGGCTGGCGGCCTGCACGTCGGTCTCCAGGCCCACCTTGGCGTAGAGGGTGGCGCGCTGGTTGCGGGCTGCGAAGGGGGAAGACATGTTGCCGTACATAGGATTTGATGGAGGCGTCGTCGTGTTGACTGTTTTTCGGCCTTCCCAGCGGGTACTTGAGCCGGCCTTCACCTGAATTGCGTCGGGAACCGGGCAGTTGTTTCGAAGTTCACACAGTTCACAAAAGACAACGGCGACCCGAGGGTCGCCGTGCCTGCCGCGCCCTGGCTGTGGCGCTATTCGTTGTTGAGCTTGTTCATCTGCGTCGTCACGTAGCTGGACAGGTTGTTGAGCTTGGCCATCTGCGTGTCCAGCGCCGAGTAGCGGGCCCGCAGGCGGGCCTCGGTCATCGCGACGCGGTCCTCCAGCTCGCTGGAGCGCTTGCCGTTGCTGTCTATCTGCTTTTGCAGCCCGGTCTGGCGGCTGGTCAAGCGCCCGTCGCTGTTAAGCGCGCCATCGATGTAGCTGCGGATGCGTTGCGCAAAGCCGTCGTTGCTGCTGTTGGTGCCGTCCAGGCCCATGAAGAGCTTCTTGATGCTGTCCAGGTCGCTCAAGCCCGTATTGAGCTTGCTGTCGGTGACCTTGATGTTGCCGTCGCTGCCCGGCTCCAGGCCCAGCTGGGCCAGGCGCCCGATGCTGCCGGCCAGCGAGGTGGTGCCGCCCATGATGCTGCGCAGCTGGTTCTGCAGGCCGACGGCGGTGGAGTCGCCCTGCAGCGGGCCGGCCGTCTTGGCGGCGGAGTCGTACTTGGTCTGCTCGCGCAGCAGCGCGTTGACGGCGTTGTAGGCGGTCGTGAAGTCGGTGATGAGCTTCTTGATCGAGTCCTTGTCCTGGCTGACGGCGATGCTGGCGGGCACCGTGCTGGTCTTGAGCAGCGTGATGTTGAGGCCGTCGATGGCCTCCTTCAGCGTGTTGGACTCGGAGCTGACGTCGATGCCGTTGATCAATGCCCGGGCGTTCTGAGCCGGCAGGGTCTGGATCATCGATGTGATGCCAACGCGTGGGTCATAGCCCAGGTCGGCCAGGCCGCCGCCGGCGTCTATGCGAAAGCCGTTGGTTTCGCCGCTGGCCGTGGAGCGTAGCGTCAGGCGCGCGCCGCTGGCGTCGTTGACGATGGAGGCGGTCACGCCGGCGCCGGCAGCGTTGATTGCGTCGCGGATGCCGGCCAGCGTGTCCTTGCCTGCGCCGATCTCGATGGTCACCGGCGTGGCGCCGGCCTTGTCGGTGAAGGTGGTGTTGTCGTCGACGTCCTTGCCCCAGGCGCCCAGCGTGATGGTCAGGCTGCCCTGGCCGACGGTGGTCGTCGAGCTGGCGTAGGGTGTGCCGCTGACCAGCGTCTGGCTGCTCGCGAGGTTCTTGACCTCCACCGACACATTGCCGATGGCTGCACCCGCACCGGCGCTGACGGACACGGCCGTCGGGTCACTCGACGTGGCCAGCGTGCCGCTCCAGGTGCCCGGGGTGGTGAGCTTGGAGGCTGCATCGCGCAGCGTGGACAGCGTGCTTTGCACCTTGCCGTAGGACGAGAGCTCGGTCTTGAGCCCTTCGGTCTTTCTGGCGAGCTGGGTGATGGGGGTGCGTTCCGTAGCGACGAGTTTGCTCACAAGATCGTCGACGTTGAGGCCGCTGCCGATACCTGCTGAGCTGATGGTTGCCATGCTGCGAATGTAGAAAAGGCCGATATGCCAAGGGGATATCGGCCAGATGTTTCCGGAACTTTAGGCCCCGGACGAAACTTTCTTCTTCAGCGTTGCAGCAGCGACAGCACCTGCTGCGGCAACTGGTTGGCCTGCGCCACCATGGCGTTGCCGGCCTGCTGCAGGATCTGAGCCCGGCTCATGTTGGAGGTTTCCTGAGCGAAGTCAGCATCCATGATGCGGCTGCGAGCGGCGGTCTGGTTCTCCACGGCAACCTGCAGGTTGGCGATGACCGAGTCGAAGCGGTTCTGCGTCGCGCCGAAGGTGGAGCGGGCATTGTTGACCTGCGCGAGCGCAAAGTCGATGAACTTGATGGCGACGAGCGGGTCCGCCTGGTCGGCGTTGGCGCCAGACAGCGCGGGCGGCGCGACGGCGGTGGCGAAGTCGGGGTCGCTGGCGGGGGTGGAGCCGCTGCTGCCGCTGGCGCCGAGGATGTTGATCTGGTTGCCGATGGCCGTGGCCAGCGCGCCGTCGTTGGCAGTCGCCGTCAGCGTCGTGCCCGCCGTCGTGCCGAGGATGTCGTTCAGCGAGATGACGATCTGGTCATCGGCCGTCGAATTGGCGCCTACCTGGAAGGTGAAGGACGTCGACGGACCGGTCAGCACCTGCGAGCCGTTGAAGGTCGTGTTGCGCACCAGCCGGCTGACTTCGGTCTGCAACTGCACGAACTCGTTGTTCAGCGCGGTGCGGTCGGTGCCGTTGTTGGTGCCGTTGGCGGCCTGTACCGCCAGTTCACGCATGCGTTGCAGCATGTCGCCGACCTTGCCCAGCGCGCCTTCAGCGGTCTGAGCCAGTGAGATGCCGTCGTTGGCGTTTCGGGCCGCCACGGTCATGCCACGCACTTGCGTGTTCATCCGTTCGGCGATCGCCAGCCCCGCCGCGTCGTCCTTGGCGGAATTCACCCGCAAGCCGGACGACAGACGCTGCATCGACACCGCGAGCGAGCTCTGCGAGGCGTTCAGATTGCGCTGAGCGTTCAGCGAGTTGATGTTGGTGTTGATGGTTTGTGGCATCGCGCACTCCTGGATTCGTTCGCCGAGCCGGCTAAGTAATGCCAGGACTCGATGACCGAATTCTGCGAGTGCGTCGATGCCTCAAAAGGCCGATTAAGGCCTCAAACCACGCCCAATCAAAAGCCCTGCGCCACCGCCTTGCCTGGCGGGGCGCCGGGGGTGCCCTGGCTCAGTTGCGCAGCAGAGCCAGCACCTGCTGGGGCAACTGGTTGGCCTGGGCCACCATGGTGTTGCCGGCCTGCTGCAGGATCTGGGCGCGGCTCAGGTTGGCGGTTTCCTGGGCAAAGTCGGCGTCCATGATGCGGCTGCGGGAGGCGCTCTGGTTCTCTACTGCGACCTGCAGGTTGGAGATCACGGCGTCGAAGCGGTTCTGCGAGGCGCCGAGCGTCGCGCGTTCACCGTTGACCTTGTCCAGCGCCAGGTCGATGTTGGTGATCACCGTGTCGATGGCGGTGCCGATGGCCGTGTTGTCGATCAACGCCCGGCCGGCGCCGGTGTTGTCGGTACCTGCCACGGTGGTGATTTCCGTCGCGGACGTCATGTCGGTGGTGACGATGTCGATGCGGTCGTTGCCGGTCGTGTTGGCGCCGACCTGGAAGGTCTGCGTGCCGGCATCCGCAGTGGCGAGGACGGCCTTGCCGTTGAAGGTGGTGCCGCCGAGCACGCGCTGGATTTCCTTGGCCAGCTCGCCGAACTCCTTGTCCAGGGAGTCCTTGTCGGCGTTCGTATTCGTGGCGTTGCGAGCCTGCACGGCCAGTTCACGCATGCGCTGCAGCGCGTCGCCCACCTTGGACAGCGCGCCTTCAGCGGTCTGGGCCAACGAGATGCCGTCGTTGGCGTTGCGGATGGCGACTTGGGAGCCGCGCACCTGGGCGCTCATGCGCTCGGCGATGGACAGGCCGGCGGCGTCGTCCTTGGCCGAGTTGACACGCAGGCCGGAGGACAGGCGCTGCATGGAAACGGACAGCGACGATTGCGTCATGGCCGTGTTGCGCTGAGCATTCAGCGAGGCGAGGTTGGTGTTGATGACTTGGGGCATGGCTCAATCCTTTCGTTGACGGGGCGTCTGGTACGTAGTCCTCGAGTGATTCGCGAACCCGTTGAGATGCTTATCGTCGGCACGATGGATTGACTTGAATCCTTTTTGCACGGCGCCTTGAAAAACGCCCCCCGGCGTGACGGGGTGGCGTTCAAGGTGCTTGTGCTGGTGGCGTGAGGATTTCTGTCTTCGGAGTGGACAGGTCACTCAGGGCCAGCGGTGCTGGCCCGGCGTCATCGAAGCAATGACAGGACCTGCGAAGGAATCTGATTCGCCTGGGCAATCATCGCGTTGCCAGCCTGCTGCAGGATGTTGGCGCGGCTCAGGTTGGCGGTTTCCTGGGCGAAGTCGGCATCGGTGATGCGGCTCTTGGCAGCGCTCTGGTTTTCCACCGAGATCTGCAGGTTGGAGATGACCTGGTCCATGCGGTTCTGGGCAGCACCCAGGTTGGCGCGCTCGGAGCTGACCGTGTTGATCGCGGTGTCGATGTCGCTGATGACGCCGTCGATGGTGGTGCCGTCAGCGGTGTTGTCGATCACGGCGCGGCCTGCACCGGTGTTGTCGGTGCCGGCAACACCGGTGATGTCCGCAGAGGCCGTCATGTCCGTCGTGACAACGTCGATGCGGTCGTTGCTGGTCACGTTGGCGCCAACCTGGAAGGTCTGGGTGCCCGAGTCCGTGGCCAGGATGGCGCGGCCGTTGAAGGTCGTGCCGCCCAGCACGCGCTGGATTTCCTTGGACAGTTCACCGAACTCCTTGTCCAGCGAGTCCTTGTCGGCGTCGGTGTTGGTGGCGTTGCGGGCCTGCACTGCCAGTTCACGCATGCGCTGCAGCGAGTCGGTCACCTTGGCCAGCGCGCCTTCAGCCGTCTGCGACAGCGAGATGCCGTCGTTGGCGTTGCGGATGGCGACGTTGGACCCACGCACCTGAGCGTTGAGGCGCTCGGAGATGGCGAGACCGGCGGCGTCATCCTTGGCAGAGTTGACGCGCAGGCCTGAGGACAGGCGCTGCAGCGACGTGGCCAGGGAAGACTGGGAGTTGGAGACATTGCGCTGCGCGTTCAGCGACAGCAAGTTGGTGTTGATGACCGAGGCCATGATTTGCTTCCTTTTGCTAGATATACCGGCAAGCCGCCGGACGAAGGACCCGAGTGCCCGGGTGCGGCACCCGTGCTTTTCCGCGCCGGCGCGCTCCGTGTGAAGCACGCCTTTGCGGCGACGCCCGACGCCAGTCAACCTCTGAAGCCGTGCCGCCACTCCGGGAGGAGCGGTGTCACAACACTTCGGCCTTCTAGCCGGACCACGGTACTGAGATCAGCGCCGTTGAGTTGGCTATCGGTGTGGCGGCAATGTTTCTTTAGCTCGATTTGTCAAGGGCGTGATCTTTTGAATAAAAGGTGTTGCAACGGCTTGTTCTTCGGATCGAGCCCTGGCGCGAAAACCGGGCCGTAAAGCGATGGCTTTTCAGGGGATCGGCCGGCGGGCCGGTTCCTAAAGTGCGGTTCATCCCGGCCGAACCCCTGCGCCGGTCCGGAGTTCCGCCATGCGTGCCCAAGCCAACGCCTCGAAGACCACCCAGCGCAAGGGCCACCGCCCCGTCGCCGTGCCCAGCAACGATCCCAAGATGCTGCTGGCGCGGGCCCGGAACGCGGCCTTCGCCGAAGCATCCAAGGGCAACCTGGGCGGCGGACTGGGCATGCTCTACGACGCATTGCAGGACGAGCCCATGAGCCACGACCTGCTGTCAGACATGGCGGCTCTGTTGCTGGCTGCCGGCAAGCTGGAGCACGCTGCGGCCTATGCGGACCGCGCGTTGCAGGCCAGCCCGCTGCATGGCCCCAGCCTGTACACGCTGGCCTTCTCGCTGTCAGGGCGCGGCGAGGTTGATCGCGCCATCGGCGTTCTCAACGAACTGCAACATGGCTCTGGCCGAGACAGTCTGCAGGCCGAGGCGCCTGAGTTGGTGCCAGTCGCCATGATCGAGCTGGAGCGCCTTCGCCGCACGCGTGGCACCTGATTCCGCGACGTTTTTCACACCCCGAGGCCCCGCCAGCGCAAGCTGCCGGGGCCTCGGTGTTTGCGGGCGCTGCCGACCCCGACGCGTGTGTAGGAATTTGGATGACAAGGGCTTCCTGAAAACGTGACGCCGCGCACCGACGCAGCCTGATATCGCCGGAGAAGGCCGGTCAACACAATCCGTTTCACTGATCCGCAACACCCCTCTACCTCTGAACGGAAGCCGCCATGAACACCGAACAAATGCTCGCCGAGATCCGTGAAGCCAACCTGTCCTACCTGATGCTGGCGCAGAGCCTGATCCGTTCGGACCGTGAGCAGGCGCTGTACCGCCTGGGCATCAGCGAGGACACGGCCACGCTGATCGGCACGCTGAGCCCGGCGCAGATCATGAAGATCGCCGCCGGCAACACGCTGCTGTGCGCCTTCCGCATGAGCGACGACCTGGTGTGGGGCCTGCTGACCAACCACAGCAAGCCGGGCGCGAACGAGGCGGTCTCCCGTCTGCACGCTTCTATCCTGATGGCCGGCCGCCACGAGCACGCTTGAGCTGTTGGCCCCCGGCGGCGCGAATACGTGCCGCTGACCCCCCGAGGGGGTGGGGATCGCTCAGGGGCTGGCCCCTTCGCGACATCCCCAAAGGCGGGCGGCTTGGGGGCGGCCCGGCGCTCGCCCGCAATACCAAACACACCACGTTGTCACCGATTCCAGGAGTTCCACCATGCGCGTCAAAAGCATCCTCACCGAAGCCAAGCAGATCGACCGTGCCGTTCAGCTGATCCACCTCGGTGCGCGCCTGCAGGTGCTGGAGTCCGAAACCGACCTGTCCTACGAGCGCCTGCTGCGCCTCTATAAAGAAGTGAGCGGCAAGTCGCCGTCCAAGGGTCAGCTCCCGTTCTCGACCGACTGGTTCATGACGTGGCAGCCCAACATCCACGCCAGCCTGTTCATGAACATTCATGAATATCTGAACAAGGCCGCGGAGATGGACGAGATCGACACCGTCATCAAGGCCTATCAGCTCTATCAGGAACAGACGCAGGCCCAGGGCCTGGAGGCGATGCTGTCGGTCACCCGCGCCTGGCGCCTCGTCAAGTTCGTCGACAACGGCATGCTGACGCTGACCAAGTGCTCCCGGTGCAACGGTCACTTCGTGACGCACCCGCACGAGATGTCGCGCCACTTCATCTGCGGCCTGTGCAACCCGCCGGCGCGTGCTGGCAAGGGTCGCGCGCAAGGTTCCATCCAGATGCATTGATGACCTCGCTACGCTTGCGAGCATGTGGATCACCCGTTGGCCGCTGCCGGCTCTGCTGAGCTGGTTGGCGGCCTGGTTCATTTATTCAGGGGCTTCGGCCGCCGGGCTCGCCCCGGGGCCGGCCTTGGCCTTGGGCGCCGCGGTCGGTGCGGCCCTGGGCTGGCTGCATGGCCAACGCTGGCGCCGTCTCATCATTGCCCTGGGCTTTCCCGTCTCCGTGCTGGCCCTGGGGTGGCAAGGCGGCCAGGGCGTATTTGGCGGCTTGCTCTGGCTGGCGCCTCTGGCGCTGCTGTGGTGGCTCTACCCGCGGCGCAGTTGGAGCGAGGCGCCGCTGTTCCCCACGCCGCGGGGGGCCCTGGACCTGCTGCCCGCGGCCGCGCCGTTGTTGCCGGGCGCCCGGGTGCTGGACGCCGGCTGCGGCGTGGGCGACGGCCTGCGTGAACTGGTTCGCGTCTACCCACAGGCCCGCGTCGAAGGCGTGGAGTGGAGCCGGCCGCTGGCCATGCTCGCACGCTGGCGGGCGCACCTCGCCACCGTCCGCCAGGGCGATCTCTGGGCCGATGACTGGGCGCCATTCGCCCTGGTCTACGTCTTCCAGCGGCCCGAGTCCATGCCACGTGTCTGGGACAAGGCTTGTGCGGAACTGGCGCCCGGCGCCTGGCTCGTCAGCCTGGACTTCGCCGTCCCCGACGTGACGCCCGCGCACAGCTGGCAACTGCCCAACGGCCAGTTCGTGTGGCTTTACCGCCAGTCTGGTAAAGCTGCATCAAAGGCGGCCATTTGAGGCGTTCACAACGTCTTTCAGCGCGGCATACTTTCTTCAGCCCCCCGGCATCGGGCCGATAAGACCTGAACACCCCCAAACCACACCGCGCATGTTTGTCATCATTGGCTGGGCCGTTTCGATGGTCTGTATCTTCGGTGTGTACATCTTTCACGGCGGGAACATCAGCGTGATCCTGCACGCCTTGCCGTTCGAGATGATCACCATCTTCGGAGCCGCCATCGGTGCCTTCCTGGCCAACAACCAGATGAAGGTCGTCAAGGCCACGGCTGCTGGCCTGGGGCTGTGCTTCAAGGGCAGCAAGTACAGCAAGGCTCGCTACATGGAGCTGCTGGCGCTGATGTACGACATCCTGC
>Ga0187845_1001964_pt1 | contig 11464 bp, 10 predicted proteins | sample SpaLakP09_SKY_68_FD_134515 | JGI IMG/M metagenome (GOLD analysis project Ga0187845, IMG submission 134515) | Oligotrophic lake water microbial communities from Sparkling Lake, Wisconsin, USA - SP09_SKY_68 | ecosystem: Environmental > Aquatic > Freshwater > Lake | place: USA: Sparkling Lake... | reverse complement strand
CGCCCACATCGTCGAGCGGTTTCTCGCGCTGTACGTGCATGCCAACAGCTTCACGCAACTGGTGGTGGTGTCGAATAAAACCGGAGAGGAATTATTGACATGCCTACCGAGAAGCGGCGATTTGAGCCTGCTGTAATCGAGCGCCTGTTCAGGGAACCCTATCGTTTCGAGTACTTCCAGGCCGTGCGCATGCTCGAGCTCTGGCTCAAGCGCCACGGCCGGCCCCGGCACGACGCCATCGCCCCCGACGTTATCGCCCGTTATGTTCGCTTCCAGAACTCGACGTCGCTCGGCTTCCCGGCCAGCCAGTTGGAAGCGATTGACCCCGAGCCGCGCGACCTCGAACGGGGCGCGCACGCGCTCGGCAAGGCGCTGCAGGACGCCCGCCTGCACACCATCCGCGTCACGCCATCCTTCATGGGCCTGCTGAGCGCCACCGGCGTGCTGCCGGCCCATTACACGGAACGCATCGCCGAACACCAGCAGCGCCAGGCAGACGAGGGACCGCGCGCCCTGCTGGACACGTTCTCGAACCGCTCGCTCGCCCTGTTCTACGCGGCCTGGCGCAAGTACCGGCTGCACTTCAAATACCAGCTCGACGGCCAGGATGCGTTCCTGCCGCTGCTGCTCGCACTGGCCGGACTCGGCAACAATGCGCTGCGCGGGCGGCTGGCGCACGACCGGCACGGCGCCGTGCTGGACGAGTCGGTCGGATACTTCGCCGCATCGATCCGCCAGCGGCCACCGTCGGCCGTGCAGATGGGGCGCGTGCTGTCCGAGTACTTCGGCCACCCGGTGCGCATCGAGCAATTCGTCGGTGCCTGGTACGACGTGCCGCCCGCCCAGCAGACCATCCTCGGCCATCCCACCGCCGTGCTGGGAACGAGCGCGATGGCCGGCGTGCGCGTGTGGCAGCGCGACCTGCGCCTGCGCGTCGTCGTGGGTCCGCTGGACCACGCCGGTTTCACCTCGTTCCTGCCGGGCGGCCTCGCGGCGCGCGCCCTCAAGAGCATGCTGGGCCTGTTGGCCGGCGTCACGCTCGAATATGAAGTCGAACTGATCCTGCGCGGCGACGAGGTCCGCAGCACCGTCCTCGGGCCCGCGCCAAGCGGGAGACTCGGATGGGATGCCTATCTCGTCGACGGACCGCAGGCGGATGACCGAGGCGACGTCCGCTACGGTCTGCAACCGATCGAACTGCAGGCCTGACGAGTCTCCCTACGGCACGACCTCGGCGGAAAACAACCGCTCGGCCGGGGCAGGATCGAACAACCCGTGCCCATCCCAGCGCGGCAGGGCGATATCCGATTGCGAGGGCACGGCCTTGCCCGCATAGCGCGGCCCGAGCCGGGCGATCATGCCCGGGAAGGCGCGGCAATAACTCGATGCGACGCCGGCCAGCTGGGCGAGCCGCTTATACGTGATCACGCTGGCGGGCGGCAAGGTGTCGAGCACGTGGACGATGCGTTCCCGCCAGTCGTCGGACCACGCGGGCAGCGGTGCGCCCGCCGTGCGGATCCGGTCGCCCGTGCGAATTTCTCCGCCGCGCAGCACGCGCGCCAGCATGCCGCGCCGCGTGCCGATGCGCGTCGAGAGGCCCGCGTGGTGCGCATCCAGGTGGCCGCACGCTTCGCACTGGAACATCAACCGCAGCAGGACACCGTCGCCGACCTGCAGCACGGTGCCGGACGCAAGCCGCGACGTGTCGACGTCCACGAGCAGGTTCTCGCGCAACGCGTGGGGCGGCAGCGCGAACGCGTCGTACGCATCCGTACCGGCCAACAGCAGCTGGCGCGGCGACAGCGGGTCGGCGTGCACGTCGCCTTCCAGTCCCTGGTAGGCGATGGCGCGCACGCGCTCCACGCGCTCGGGTGGCGCGGCCAGGCTGGGGCGCAGGGCCAGGGCTTCGATCCGTCCGATGTCCATTGCGTATCCGTGTCGATAAGAGATGAGCGATGACCAAGTCTGCCACAGGTGCGGCAAGTCCGGATGGCGTACCGGACGGCCGCACCATGACGCTCAACGATACGCAGGATCGCGGGAACTTCCGTGCGCCCACGTGTACAAGGCGGGCAGGATCAGGAGCGTCAGCGCCGTCGACGACAGGATGCCGCCGATGACGACCGTCGCCAGCGGCCGCTGCACCTCGGCGCCCGTGCTGGTCGCCAACGCCATCGGCAGGAAGCCCAGCGACGCGACCAGCGCCGTCATCAGCACTGCGCGCAAACGGACCTGCGCCCCTTCGCGCATGGCGTCCGACGCCGTATGCCCCTGGTCGCGCAGCGAGCGCACGAACGTCAGCATCACGAGGCCGTTCAGCACGGCCACGCCGGACAGCGCGATGAAGCCGACCGCCGCCGAAATCGACAGCGGCAATCCGCGCAGCCACAGCGCCAGCACGCCGCCCGTCATCGCGAACGGGATGCCGCTGAATACGAGCAGGCCATCCTTCACGCTGCCGAACATCAGGTACAGGAGCGCGAACACGAGCGCCAGCGCGGCCGGGACGACGAGGGCCAGGCGCTGGCCCGCGGCCTGCAGGTTCTCGAATTGCCCGCCGAGGCTCAGCCACACGCCCGCCGGCAGTTTCAGGCTGTTCAAATCGGACTGCAGCCCGGCGACGAACGACCCGAGATCGCGCCCGCGCACGTTGGCCGTGACGACGATGCGGCGCTTGCCGTTCTCGCGGCTGATCTGGTTCGCTTCCGGAATGAACGCCAGCGTGGCGATCTCGGACAGCGGGATGCTGCCGCTACGGCCTTCGCGCGCGGGCAGGGAGATCGGCAGGCGGCGCAAGGTCTCGACGTCGTTGCGCGCCCCTTCCGGCAGGCGTACCGTGATCGCGAAGCGGCGGTCGCCTTCGAACACCGTGCCCACGTCGCGGCCGCCGACGAGCGTGCCGAACGCTTCCTGCACGTCCGCCACGTTCAGGCCATAGCGCGCGGCCTTGATGCGGTCGACGGCCAAGGTCAGCGCGGGCAGGCTTTCCGTCTGCTCGACTTTGACGTCGACCGCACCCGGCAGCCGGCCGAGAACCTGGGCGATGCGCTGGGCCGTCGCGAGCATGGTCGCCGTGTCGTCGCCGAAGATCTTCACGGCCACGTCGCTGCGCACGCCCGAGATCAACTCGTTGAAGCGCAACTGGATCGGTTGCGAGAACTCGTAGTTGTTGCCGGGGATGCGGTCGGCCGCTGCCGCGATCGCGGCCACGAGCTGCGCGTGCGTTCGTCCCGGCTTGGGCCACTGGCTTTCCGGCCGCAGGATCAGGTAGCTGTCGGCCGCATTCGGCGGCATCGGGTCCGTCGCCACCTCGGCCGTGCCGATGCGCGCGAACACGCGCTCGATCTCGGGGAATTCGCGCAGCAGGGCGGTTTCCAGCTTCTGCTGCATCGCCACCGATTGCTGCAGGCTCGTGCCGGGAATCCGCAAGGTCATCACGGCGAGATCGCCCTCGTCCAGGTTGGGCGCGAACTCGGTGCCGAGCCGCGTCGCCAGCAAACCTGTCAACAGCACGGAGAGTACGGCGAACGTCAGGACCACCGGACGGTTGCGCAGGGTCCAGTCCAGCAGCGGCCGGTACCAGTCGCGCGCCTTGCGCATCAGGCGGTTGTCGCGCTCGGCCACGTCGCCGCTGACGAACAGCGCGACGGCGGCCGGCACGAACGTCACGGACAGGATCATCGCGCCGACCAGCGCCATCACGACCGTGAGCGCCATCGGATGGAACATCTTGCCTTCGATGCCGGACAGCGCGAGCAGCGGCAGGTAGACCGTCATGATGATCACCTGGCCGAACAGCAGTGGCCGGCGCGCTTCCGCCGCCGCAAGCGCCACTTCCGTGCGGCGTTCCGCGCCGGTCAGCGGCCGCCCGACCTCGGCCTGGGCGATGCCGAGCCTGCGAATGCAGTTCTCGACGATGACGACGGCGCCGTCGATGATGATGCCGAAGTCGAGCGCGCCGAGGCTCATCAGGTTGGCGCTGACACCGGCCCCCACCATCCCCGTGAACACGAGCAGCATCGTGAGCGGGATGACGAGCGCGGTGACGAGCGCCGCGCGCAGGTTGCCCAGGAAGGCGAACAGGATCGCGATGACGAGCAGCGCCCCTTCGACGAGGTTGTTGCGGACGGTGCGGATCGCCTTGTTGACCAGCACCGAGCGGTCGTACACGGGCAGCGCCTGCACGCCGGGCGGCAGCGAGCGGTTGACCTCGTCGAGCTTGCGGCGCGCGCTGTCCGCGACGGCGCGGCTGTTCTGGCCGATCAGCATGAACACGGCGCCCAGCACGACTTCCCTGCCGTTTTCCGTGGCGGCGCCGGTACGCAATTCGCGGCCCGGTTCGACGTCGGCCACGTCGCGCACGCGCACCGGCGCGCCGTCGACGACGTCCAGCACGATGTTGCGGATCTCTTCCAGCGTTTTCACCTGGCCCGGCGTGCGCACGACGAACTGCTCGCCGCCCCGCTCGATGTAGCCGGCGCCCGCGTTGACGTTGTTGCGGTCGATGGCGTTCACCACCGTCGCCAGCGACAGCCCGTGCGCGGTCAGCTTCGCCATGTCCGGTGCGACCTGGTATTCCTTCAGGTAGCCGCCGATCGTGTTCACTTCGGTCACGCCCGCAACGCCGCGCAGCTGCGGCGCGACGATCCAGTCCTGGATCTCGCGCAGGTCCGCCGGAGAATAGGGCGTGCCGTCCGGTTTCAGGGCGTCGGGGCGCGCTTCGACGGTCCAATAAAAGATCTCGCCGAGGCCCGTCGCGATCGGGCCCAGCGCGGGATCGGCCTTGTCCGGCAGCCGGCTCTTCGCCTGCTGCAGCCGTTCGCTCACGAGCTGGCGCGCAAAATAAATGTCGGTGCCTTCCTTGAAGACGACGGTGACCTGCGACAGGCCGTAGCGCGACAGCGACCGCGTCTGCTCGAGCCGGGGCAGGCCGCTCATCGCCGACTCGATCGGAAAGGTGATGCGCTGCTCGACTTCCAGCGGCGAGTAGCCCTGCGCCGCCGTGTTGATCTGCACCTGCACGTTCGTGATGTCGGGCACGGCGTCGATCGGCAGGCGTTGATAGTTCACGACACCCAGTCCGGCAAGGGCGAGGACGGCGAGCACGACCAGCCAGCGGCGCGCGATGGCGAATGCGATAAGTTGTTCGAACATGGTCGCCTCGTCAGTCCTCGTGCCCGGCTTCGCTCTTGCCGAGGTCCGCCTTGAGCAAAAAGCTGCCGCCGGCCGCGACGACGTCGCCCGCCGCGAGACCGCGCACGATCTCGGTCCGCTTGCCGTCCGAACGCCCGGGCACGACGTCGCGCACGGCGAATCCGGCCTTCGTGCGGACGAACACGACGCCGTGCTCGTGGATCGTCTGGATGGCGTCGCCGGACACCGTCACCGGCACCTGCGCTTGCGGCCCCATCAGGTCGACGCTGGCCAGCATGCCCGGCCGCAGGTGAGAGTCTCGGTTCGGCAGGACGATGCGGGCCGTCGCCATGCGCGTCGACTCGCCGAGGATCGGGCCGACGAAGGCGACGGTGCCGTCGATCTCGCCCTGCTGCGTGCCGACGCTGATCTTCGCCGCCATGCCGGTACCGACCTGGGTCAGGCTGTCGGCGGGCACGGCCGCTTCGATCCACACGTGCGACAGGTCGGCGATCGTGAGTAGCGGCTTGGTCTCGTCGACCGCCTGGCCCGCTACGGCCGGCTTCTCGACGACGACGCCATTCAATGGCGCGCGGATCGTGACGCTCCCGGACACCGTGCCCGCCTCGATGCCGAGGGCGGCCAGGTGCTGTGCCGCGGCCTGCGCGGCGATCTCCGCTTCCTTCAGCGCCGTCGCGGCGGCGTCGAGGTCCTGGCGGGCGGAGATGCGTTCGTCCCACAGCGTCTTTTCGCGCTCGTACGTCGTGCGGGCGAGCTGCAGGCGCTGGCGCGCGCTGGCGGCGTCGGCCTGCCATTGCGCGACGGCGGGGCTCCGGATCGTCACGAGCGCCTGGCCCTTGCGCACGAGGGTCCCCGGCGATACGAGCACGGCCTGCACGATGCCCTGTGCCGGTGCGGCCAGCACCACGGTGCGTTCCGCATCGGTTTTCACCTGCGCGGGCAGGTGCAGCCGCTGCCGCAGGGTGGCCGGGGCGGCCGTGTCGAGGGCGATGCCGTTGGCCTTGATCTGCGCGTCCGTCATCGCGATGCCGTGTGCGCCCGCATCTGCGGCGGAATCTGTTTCGGCGCCGCGGTCGTCGTGGCCGTGCGCGTCTGTCGTCGGCCTCGTGTCCTGGCGCGTGAACAGCATCAGGCCGGCAAGGAGGAGGGCGAACGCGCACATCAGCGCGATCGCCAGTTTTTGTGTCTTCGTCATGGTGTTCTTTCAGTCTTGATCGGTGCCGGCGAGGCGTTCGATGTCGGCCCAGGCGCGCCAGGCGGTTTCCAGGCTGTCCCACTGGCGCGTCTGCACCTGGAACCACGTGCGCTGCGCGTCGAGCACGTCCAGGAAGGAAAACTTCCCGTACTCGAAACCTTTCAGCGTCTGTTCGTACGCGGACTTCGCGCCCGGCACGACGTCGTCGCGCAGCAGCCGGGCTTCCTGTTTCGCCGTGGCGTAGCGCGTGTGGGCGGCCGTCAGCGCGGCCGCCGTCCCGACCCGGACGGCAGACAGTTCCTCGCTCGCCGCGTCGGTACGGCGCAAGGCCGCACGCAGGGCGTCCTCATTGCGGTTGAACAGGGGTAGCGGCACGGACAGGCCGACGACGGCCTGGCGCCGGCCCACCTGGTCATCCTTTTGCGTACCCACGGACAAGGTGACGTCCGGCACGCGCGTGGCCCGCTCGACATCGGCCTGGGCCTGCCGCGCCGCGAGCTGGCCGCGTGCGCGGCGCACGGCGACGGCTTCACGGGTCAGCAAAGCAGCGATGGGGGCGGCGTCGGGCAGACGGTCGCTGTCGTCGTCCAGCGCGAGGGTGTCCGGCGCCCGGCCGACCAGCGCGCCCAGCTCGGTTTCGGCGATGGCCAGTGCCGCCGCCGCCCGGGTGAGCGCGGTCTGGGCGTCGATGGCGGCCAGGCGGGCCCGCGTCTCGTCGATGGGCGAGATTTTTCCGGCCGCCACCCGCTTGCCGGCCACGTCGACGGTGCGGTGCGCGAGGTCCGTCAATGCCTGGGCGAGTGCGAGCCGGTGTCCGGCGATCAGGACGTCGTGGTAGGCGGCGATGACGTCGGCGCGGATGGCCAAGCGCTGCGCCAGCCGGTCGCCGCGCGCCACGTTGGCCTCGCCCTGGGCGAGGGCAACGCGGGCCCGGCGCTTGCCGCCGAGCTCGATCGGCTGGTTGATCTGCACGGTGGTCGTGCGCGTGCCCGCCTGCTGGCCTTCGCGCAGCCAGGACAGCTCGGGATTGGGCAGGCGGCCGGCCTGGACGACCAGCGCATCGCTCGCCGCCACCTCGTGCGCGGCCGCGCGCGCGACGGGCTGGTCGAGGGCGAGCCGGATCGCCGTGGATAAGTCGATGGGCGCGGCGTCGCAACGCCAGGCCAGCGCGGATGCGAAAAACAGCACCGCCAGCGTTTGTCTGGTTGTGTTCATGCGTGCTCCTGAAAATGGGAGCGTCGAAAAACCTGCTGCGCGTTGCCCTGTCGTCCTGCGATGCTCACTGTACTAGCGTACAGCTGCGCTTCTCGAACGACATTGCTGCCGCTCGCCACAGTTTTTCGAGGCTCCCGATGATCGATTCAGGCGCGCGGGGATTTGTGAGGGATCAACACCGCGCGCGGGTCAGGCGGCGGCAGGCCATTGCGGCCGTTCGGGACGGCTTGCGGGAGGCGCTTTGAGGTAGGAAGGGTAAAAGTCGATGCCGGAAGCGTGCCGGCGCTCCGCCGGTATCACGACGAACGCCGCCGGCAGGCAGGCCGTGTGCCCGAACGTGCAGGCCGCGCAATGCGGATCGGCGAGGGCAGCGCTATCGTCGTCGGCCACGAACACGGGTCCGGCATCCGCGGCGACGCTGTGGTGACTCACGCCGGCCGGCGTCATCGCGCAGCACTTGTCCGCCACGGCCAGGGCGACCTGGAATGGATAGACGACCAGCAGCAGGATGAGAATCAGGCGGCGCATGGATCGCATGATAACGCAGGCGGCCGCCGCGGACTCAGTCGCGCACGCTGCGCCGTCCGACCAGCACGTGCACGACGAACAGCACGGCCACCGCGCAGCCGACGGCCCAGTGCAGCAGCGACCAGACCGGACGGTCACCCTCGCCGGCCACGTAGTACAGGCCGTAGCCGGTCAGCGTCAGGAAAGACAGCGTGGCGATCAACGCCCACCCCGTCAACGCGTTCCGTCCGGCCCGCAGCGCCCGGCGCACGTGCAGATGCAGCAGGCTGCCGACGAAGAACAGGGACGCCATCGCCGCCGCGCCATGCAGTTTCATGGCCCAGGGTTCGAGCGGATGGACGGTCTCGCCGAACTCGCTGACCGGGCGCAGGAAATAATGCAGCACGAGCCAGGCCGCACCCGACAGCAGCAGCACGAGGCCGGACGCGTAGACGCTGCGGCGGTGCCAGCGTTCGAGCTTGAACGAAAGAAGGCGGCCGGTGGCGGTGCTGGGCATGCGGGTCATGGTCTCAAAGCAGGAAAGCGGTGGCGCCGAATGCGGTCAATGCCGGGTGGTCGCACGCCCCGGTCGCCAGTACGACCTTCGTCAGCGCGTCCGCCACCGCGCAGCGCGGCGCGCGCACGGAGGCGCTGGCAGTCGCGACCAGCGGCTTGCCGTCGCGTCCGTCGAGCAGGGCGCTGACGACGCCGTCGCCATGCGCGCGTGCCGAAAAATAGCTGCCCGACGTCGCCAGGGCTTCGTCGCACAACATTATATGACGCGCCGCCTGCCCGGGTGCGCCGGGGGCGCGCACGGCGACCGGGACCTGCATCGTCCCGAACGCGCGCAGATCGCCGCCGGCATTCACGCAGCCGCCCGGCACGCCCGCCGCCTCGAGGACGGCCACGGCGGCATCGACGATGTAGCCCTTGGCGATGCCGCCGACGTCGATCCACCCCGCGCCGCACTTGCGGACCCGGCCCGCGTCGTCGAGCGCGAACACGCCGGACGATGCGCGCGCGGACGGCGCTGCCTGCCCCGGCACGGGCGACGGCAACACGTTCCGGTCGACCAGCCAGGGCGCGCAGGCGATGTCGAACGCCCCGCCGGACAGGTCCGCGATCGTCTCCGCCAGCTGCAGGACCTGCCACGTGGCCGCGTCGACCGCGACCGTGTCGCCCGGCAGCGCGCGGTTGATGCGCGCGATGTCGCTGGCGCCGTCATGGAAACTCATCAGCCGGTGCAGGCGCGCGATCTCGGCGAAGGCGGCCGTGACCGCGTCCTGGCTGGACGTGCCCTCGACGCTGATGTCGACGAGGGTGCCGAGCCAGGGCTGCGCGCGGCGGCTCATCTGGCCAGCGCGACCTGCGCCACGGCGGCGATGCGGCGCACGCCGTCGGTGACGTGCGTGCAGGACAGGGTGGCACCGCTGATGTTGTTGATGCCGCCCCCGATGCGCAGGTCGCCGCTGCGGGCGCTCTTGCCGACGAACTGCCGGCGCCAGGCGGGCAGCCGGATTTCGCTGCCGTGGCTTTCGCGGTACGCCAGGATTTCGACCTGGCGCACGCTGGCGTCCGGATTGATGCCGACGGCGTAGGAGATCAGCTCGAATTTGCCGATGACGTCGTCGAGCACCATATAGCCCAGCAATGCCTCGCCCTTGTAGGCCCCGACGACACGCCACTGTGCCGAACGCGCGGGCACCCCCGCGGCCTGCTCGACCTGCCGCATCTGGGCCGTGTCGAGCGACAGCGGCTGTGCGCGGAAGCTGTCGGCCTCCGGGAACATCAGCTTCTGCGCCTGTTCCGGGCTGAGGTATTGCGTCGCAAAGACCGGCGCGGTGACGGCGCAGGCGCCGAGGACGACGAGAGGAACGTAGCGCATGACGATGTCTCCGGATGCCCGATCAATAGGAGAAGCCGACGCCCAGGTTCACCCTGTCGAGCGTCTTGTCCTGGCGGAATTTCTGGTAATCGGCCTTGAGTACGACGCCTTGCGCCACCGTCAGGTTCGCGCCGACGGTCGCCACGCGTTCGTACGGCGTCGTCGGCACGCCCAGTCCGGCGGGCAGCTGGGCATACGAGCGGGCCGTGTTGAAGCTCTCGAAACGGGCGAACGGGCTGAGCGCGTAGTCGGCGCCCTGCCAGAGTTTATACGCGGCCTGCAGATACCATCCGGCGAAGCTGCTGGGCACGGGCGTCGGGTTGCCGACGAAGGTTGTGTTGAGCGCGTCGGTGTTCGAGATGCGCCCGTACGCCCACAACGCGGACAGATCCCACGCGCCCGGCGTGTAGCGGGTGTGCAGTTCGGCCAGGGTCACGCGCGCGTCGTTGGCGGGGAAATCGGTCGTCTTGTGACCCGCCTTGCCCGAGAAGACGGAGCCGCCGACGAGCAGGCCCGGATAACCGCGCCAGTTGAGCGCGCCGTGCAGCGACAGGTCGCGCGACTTGGCCAGCTGTCCCTCCTGGTGAATGGCGCCCAGCGGCGACTCGCGGCCTTCGCCGGACGCAGGGTCCCACTTGCCCAGGTCGAAACCGGTGGTCAGCCCGGCGTCCCACGCGAAGCCGTCGCCGAATTCGCCCGACAGGCCGACGCCCGCTTCGCGCCAGGTCGTGGGAATGATGGCCGTTTCGACGAAGTTGCGCTCGACGCCATAGTAGGCGGTCGGCTCGTGGTTCTGGTTCAACAGGCCGACCGGCATCAGGAACAGACCCGCCCTGCCGCGCAGGCCGCCGTTGAATTCGCGTTCGACATACATCTGCTCGATGGCCGACTCGCCGCTGTCCGAAGCGGACGCGATCGCGTGCTCCCATTCGAATTCCGCGACCACCTTGGTTTTGTCGTCGAAGCGGTGCTGGATGCCGATGACCGCGCGGCGCAGGTCGGTCTGCGCGCCGCCGGCGTTGCGCACCGGGTGGTTGTAGTTCACTTCGCCGTAACCGGAGAAGACGGTACTGGCCGCCAGCGGCGCGGCGGGTGCCGGCTGGGCCGGTGCGACGGCCGGCGCGACCGACGGCGCAGGTACATCGGCGCGCGGGGCGGCAGCGGCGGCTTGGGCGCGCTGCGCCGCCAGTTCGGCCTTTACCTTCTCCAGTTCGGCAGCGAGCTGCTCGACGCGTTTCGCCAGGTCGGTCTCCTGGGCCAGGCCGGCAACCGGGATGGAAAGGAATGCGGCCGCCAATGCCGCGCTGATGACACGTTGCTTCATGGATGTTCTCGGATGATGGTTAAGGGTGATAGCCGTCGGTGAGCGTGCCGAGGAACTGGACCAGGTCGGCAATCTCGGTCTCGTTCAGTGCCGGTGCCATGCCCGGCTGGCGGTTGTAGGGCACTTCCGCCGTGTTCACGTTCTTGCGCAGCGCGGGCGGCAGGTCGTTGAATTTGTCCACGGT
>Ga0187845_1001963_pt1 | contig 11464 bp, 10 predicted proteins | sample SpaLakP09_SKY_68_FD_134515 | JGI IMG/M metagenome (GOLD analysis project Ga0187845, IMG submission 134515) | Oligotrophic lake water microbial communities from Sparkling Lake, Wisconsin, USA - SP09_SKY_68 | ecosystem: Environmental > Aquatic > Freshwater > Lake | place: USA: Sparkling Lake... | reverse complement strand
CTGTTCCAGATGATCAAGAACACGCACCAGCTGCAGCCCAAGGGCACCATCGTCGCCTACAGCGACAATTCGTCGATCATGGAAGGGGCCACCGTCACGCGCTTCTATCCGCGCGGAGCAGGGCACGAATACGCCCCGTCGACGGAACTGACGCACACGCTGATGAAAGTGGAAACCCACAATCACCCGACCGCCATTTCGCCATTCCCGGGCGCCTCCACCGGCGCCGGCGGCGAAATCCGCGACGAAGGCGCGACCGGCCGCGGCGCCAAGCCGAAGGCCGGCCTGACCGGCTTCACCGTGTCGAACCTGATGATCCCGGACGCCGTGCGCCCATGGGAAAACGCCGCCAGCGTCACCGCGCCCATGCACGAGCGCCAGGCCAGCCCCGCCTACGGCAAGCCTGACCGCATCGCCTCGCCGCTGCAGATCATGATCGAAGGCCCGCTCGGCGGCGCCGCGTTTTCCAATGAATTCGGACGTCCCGTCCTGGGCGGCTACTTCCGCACCTACGAACAGAACGTCGGGCGCCTGGTCGCCGGCGGCCCGGACACCGTGTACGGCTACCACAAGCCGATCATGATCGCGGGCGGCATCGGCAATATCGCCGGCCAGCACACGCACAAGAACGACATCCCGGTCGGCAGCCTGCTGATCCAGCTGGGCGGCCCGGGCATGCGCATCGGCATGGGCGGCAGCGCCGCGTCGTCCATGACCACCGGCAGCAACACGGCCGACCTGGACTTCGACTCGGTCCAGCGCGGCAATCCCGAGATGGAAAGGCGCGCGCAGGAAGTGATCAACGCGTGCTGGCAGATGGGCGCGGACAATCCGATCATCTCGATCCACGACGTGGGCGCGGGCGGCCTGTCGAACGCTTTCCCTGAAATTACCAACGACGCCAAGCGCGGCGCCATTTTCGACCTGCGCAAGATCCCGCTCGAAGAAAGCGGCATGTCGCCGAAAGAAATCTGGAGCAACGAGTCGCAGGAACGCTACGTGCTGGCCATCGCACCGGAAAGCCTGCCGCTGTTTACCGCCATGTGCGAACGCGAACGCTGCCTGTTCGCCGCCGTCGGCGTGGCCACCGAAGAACGCCAGCTCAAACTGGTCGACCCGGAGCAGAACAATGCGCCGGTCGACATGCCGATGGACGTCCTGCTCGGCAAGCCGCCAAAAATGACGCGCGACGTGCACCACGTGCACAATGCATTCCCGGCCATCGACCTGACCGGCCTGGACCTGGCCGACGTCGCCAGGCGCGTGCTGCTGCTGCCGACCGTGGCCGACAAGTCCTTCCTGATCACCATCGGCGACCGTTCGGTCGGCGGCACCACCGTGCGCGACCAGATGGTCGGTCCGTGGCAGGTCCCCGTGGCCGATTGCGCCGTCACCGCCATGAGCTTCGAAGGCTACCTGGGCGAAGCGATGGCCATGGGCGAACGCACGCCGCTGGCGGTCATCAACGCCGCAGCGTCGGGCCGCATGGCCGTGGGCGAAGCGGTGACCAACATCGCCGCCGCGCCGATCAAGGATATTTCCGACATCAAGCTGTCGGCCAACTGGATGGCCGCCTGCGGCCAGCCTGGCCAGGACGCAGCCCTGTTCGACACCGTCAAGGCCGTCGGCATGGAACTGTGCCCGGCGCTGGGTATCAGCATCCCGGTCGGCAAGGATTCCCTGTCGATGCGCACCACCTGGAATGACGACGGTTCGAAAGCGGTCACGTCGCCGGTATCGCTGATCGTGTCCTCGTTCGCGCCGGTGTACGACATCCGCCGTTCGCTGACCCCGCAAATTCAAAGCGACGCTGGCGACACGGTCCTGATCCTGCTGGACCTGGGCCGCGGCAAGAACCGCCTGGGCGCTTCGGCCCTGTCGCAAGTGACCCAGCAGCTGGGCAACGACGCGCCGGACGTCGACAGCGCGGAAGACCTGAAAGCCTTCTTCACCGCCATCCAGCAGTTGAATGGCGACGGCAAGCTCCTGGCCTACCACGACCGTTCCGACGGCGGCCTGTTCGCCACCCTGTGCGAAATGGCCTTCGCCGGCCGCAGCGGCCTGTCGGTCAACCTCGACATCCTGACCATGGAAGGCGAGCATGCCGCCGACTGGGGCGATGCCAAGAACTGGACCGGCCAGGTGGCCGAGCGCCGCAACGAACTGACCCTGCGCGCACTGTTCAATGAAGAACTGGGTGCAGTCATCCAGGTCCGCGCCGACGACAAGAGCGCCGTCATGAACGTGCTGCGCGAGCACAATCTTGGTGCCTGCAGCCATATCATCGGCAAGCCGAACGAGCGTGGCGTGATCGAATTCACCCGGGACGCGAAGGTCGTCTACACCGAACAGCGCAGCGCCTTGCACCGCCTGTGGAGCGAAACGAGCTGGCGCATCGCACGCCTGCGCGACAATCCGGAATGCGCCGACGCCGAATTCGACCGCCTGCTGGACGTGGCCGATCCTGGTATCACGCCGAAACTGACCTTCGATCCGAGCGAAAACGTGGCCGCGCCATTCCTGGCCACCGGCGTGCGTCCGCGCGTGGCGATCCTGCGCGAGCAGGGCGTCAATTCGCACATCGAAACGGCATGGGTGATGCACCAGGCGGGGTTTGCCGCGGTCGACGTCCACATGAGCGACCTGATTGCAGGTCGTGCCAAACTGGCCGACTTCCAGGGCATCATCGCCGTGGGCGGTTTCTCGTACGGCGACGTGCTGGGCGCGGGCGAAGGCTGGGCCAAGACCATCCTGTTCAACGACAAGCTGGCGGAGCAGTTCGCGCAATTCTTCGCGCGCGGCGACACCTTCGGCCTCGGCGTGTGCAACGGTTGCCAGATGATGAGCAACCTGAAAGCCATGATCCCGGGCGCGCAAGCGTGGCCCAAGTTCACCCGCAACAAGTCGGAACAGTTCGAAGCGCGCTTCGCGATGGTTGAAGTGCTCGAATCGCCGTCGATCTTCTTCAACGGCATGGCCGGCACCCAGGCGCCGATCGCCATCGCCCACGGCGAAGGCTACGCCGACTTCTCGCAAACAGGCGATGCCGATGCCGTCATCAAGGCCCTGTGCTTTGTCGACAACCGCGGCGCGGCCACCGAAGCGTATCCGTTCAATCCGAACGGTTCGCCACAGGGCTTGACCGCTGTGACGACCGCAGACGGGCGTTTCAGCGTCATGATGCCGCACGCCGAACGCGTATTCCGCTCGGTGCAGCAATCCTGGCATCCGGCCGCCTGGGGCGAGGATTCTCCATGGATGCGCATGTTCCGCAACGCGCGCAAATTCATCGGGTAGGGGTAGACTAGGGGGGAGCAGAAATGCTCCCCTTGTCGTTTCCGAAAGGCACGTATGCAGCGCATGCTTCGTGTTGGCGCATTCCTGTTGTGGACAGCCATGCTGCCCGCACTGGCAGCCGCGCCCGTGGTGACCGTCACCGGCCACCCCAACTGGCCGCCATTCTCGTGGCAAAGCGGTGACCGCATCGTCGGCATCGGGGCCGACCTGGCCGAGCTGGTGTTCAGCGATATCGGTCTCGACGTCGTATCGAAATCCAGCGGCAACTGGAAGCGCGCGCAGGCGCAGGCGGAGTTTGGCGCGGTCGACGTGCTGGTGGCGGCATACCGTACTCCGGAGCGCCAGCATTACTTGGCGTATCCGGAAACACCGTTCATGGAAGACGTGAATGTGGTGTGGGTGCGGGCCGGGAAGGCTTTCCCGTTCCGGAAATGGGACGACCTGGTGGGCCGGCGCGGCACCGCCATGCTGGGCGAGAGCTACGGCGAAGCCTTCGACCACTTCATTACCCAAAAGCTGACCATGGAGTGGGTCAGTACGCCCAGCCAGAGCCTGCAAAAGCTGGCCATGGGCCGTGTCGACTACTACCCCTTCAGCCTCCACGGCGGCAAGATCCAGGTCAAGCAGTTCAATTTCAGCGGCCGCATCGTCAACCTGCCGCATCCGATATCGACCGAGAACATCTACCTGGCCATCTCGAAAAAAAGTCCGTACGCGCGCTACCTGCCGCAGATCGAGGCGGCCATCGCCGCGCGGCGCGCCGACGGCAGCATCGAACGCCTGATCCGCAAGCACACGCCCTGACGACTAGCCGGGCCGCACGCGCCAGCAATCCACGTCGTTCATGCGCATGCGCCAGGCCTTGCCCTGCGCCGGGTGCGAGAACGCTATCCGGTCCGGCGTGTCTTTGGCGTCGCCCGGCTTGAACAGGCCGGGGGCCAGCGGCAGCAGGGGCACCAGGCCGCTGCGCCACAACTGGCCCTTGCGCAGCACGACCACGGTCTGGAAACCGTCGTCCCTGCGGTAGGTGCCCGCATAGCCATCCCATTCCTTCGGATAGCTGAATTCACGCGGGCCTTCGTAGCCGGCGCCGGCATACCAGTCGGCGCCGTAGAAAGCTTCCACTACCGGCGTCATGCCACCGCCGCTGCGGCCGAAGCCCAGGATGAACATGCTGAAGTCCGGGTGCAGGACCAGGAAACGGTCCGGCCCGCGCAATTCGAGCGGTACCAGCATGCCCTTATGCTTGAGGAACAGGTGCGCGCTGTCGGACAGGATGTCGAGCGTGCGGCCGTCGGCCATGGTGTAGATGCCAGCGTAGTCCTTCGAATTGGGGACCAGGCGCACGTCCACCGCTGCCGGCGCGGCCGGAAGCAGCTTGCCTTGCTGCGAGGCGCTCAGGGCTTCCACCGCGAATTTGGCCACTGCCGTGGGCCGGTAGCCGGACTGGCTATGGTTGGTCGAGACGTAGGCGCCGATGCCGGCGTCCATGTCGATGTACATGGCCGACGAAAAGGAGGGCATGCCGCCCGTATGGTGCAGCACGGCGCGGCCGTCGACCTGGTCGACGTGGATTCCGTAGCCATAGCCTGCATTCGGTCCAGGCTCGGCCGACCTGGTGTGCGCCGTGGTGAACAGCTTGAAGGCAGCCTCGGACACGATGCGCCCCTGCGGGCCCATGCCGCCGCGGGCCAGCATTTGCAGGTACAGCGCCATGTCGCCCGGGGTCGACGCGACCGAGCCGGCGGCGTTGTCAAATACCAGCATCGACGCTTCGCGCAGGCGTCCGCCGCGCGGATGCGGCCGGTCGTCGAACAAGGGTTCATAGCTGGTCGCCATACGCTCGCGGATGGCATTGCCGATGATGCCGGTGCTGTTGTTCATGCCCAGCGGCGCAAAGATCCTGGCCCGGATCGATTCATTGAAATCGCGGCCGTCGAGCTGCTCGATGAGGGCGCCCAGGATCTGGTAAGCGAAATTGGAATAGCTGTAGCGCTCTCCCGGCGCATAGCCCGGTTCGATGTCGGCCGCGGCGTCGGGCGGGAAGGCCATATTGGTGCGTGCCAGGCCCGAGGTGTGGGTCAGCAGGTCGTGCACGGTGATCGGGCGGAATGGCGACTTGATGCGCAGCCAGGGCAGGTAGGCCGCGATGGGCTGCTGGAAATCGAGCTTGCCTTCGTCGTGCAGTCCCAGCAGGACCAGGGCGACGAAGGATTTGCTGATCGAACCAACCTGGAACAAATGGCTGGTCGTCACCGGGGTTTTGAGCTTCAGGTCGTTCAAGCCGTAGCCGGAGGTGCCGATCACGGCAGCGCGGCTGGCCACGCCCAGGCTCATGCCCGGCACGTAGAATTCCTTCATGTGGTCGGCGATATAACTGTCGACCAGGGTGAAGGCCTTGCCGTTCTGGACGGCGCCGGGAATGGTGCGGGCGAGGGCGGAGGGAAGGGCCAGCAGGTTGGCGGCCCCCAGGGCGGCTACCGTGCCGAGCATGCGGCGGCGGGTCAACTGTGGGGTAGGCAAGGCTTGCTCCATGAATTTTCCGATCGGCAAGTTTATCACAGCGCGATTCAGCCCTTCTTTTTCGTGGCGCTCCCCTTTTTGCCTGCCTTTGGCGGCGACGCGGGCAGGCGTTTGGCGATGGCTTGCGCCTTGCCGGTCTCCCCGCCAGCGTCGTAGACCTGTTTCAGGCGCAGCAGGACGCTGTCGATTCCCGCCTTGTCCCGGGATGGTGCCGATTCCAGCATCGCCAGTATGCGCAGAAGAGACGATTCCGCCCCGCCGAAGTCGCCTTCCGCCAGTGCCAGCTTCGCGAGCGCATCGAGGCTTTCGACGATGGCGCCGGCGTTGGCGGGGTCCAGTTCGGCGCGTTTCAGCGCGCGTTGAAACAGGGGCAGGGACTCCGCATGGTTTTTCATGGCAAGGTGGACGAAAGCCAGTTCATGCTCCAATTCGATCACATCAGGGTGGTCCGGGCCATTGAATGGCAGCAGCGTCGCCAGGGCCTTTTGCAGCAAGGGCAGGGCGGCGGCATGCTCGCCTTTGCTGCGAAGCAATATTGCCATGGCAGTCGCGATGCGCTGAGGAATGCGCACGTCGAAACCAGGGTATTCGGCCCACAGGGCCAGCGCTGTGGCATAGGCTATTTCGGCCTGCGCGAGATTGCCAAGCGCGTGCTGCACTTCGCCGGCCTGGCCATGCAGCAAGGCCAGCCCGGAACCGACAGTGCGCAAATTCGCCTGCGCCTTGCGGAGGGTCTCGGCCGCCGCGATGGCCGCGGGGCCCGGTTCGGCCGCTGCGAGCTTGTTTTCCAGCGCCGCGATGGCGTCTTTGCCCTTGACGAATATCGCGTCAATGGACAAAATTTCGGCCTGGATCAGGGCCAATGCCTCCGGCAAGTCGCCTCTCCGAACGGCAGAGATCACCGCATCCTTGCGCCGCTGCTGTTCGCGATACCCCGGTGGATAGTTTGGCGCCTCAAGGAAGGGCGCGATCAATGCTTCCGCCTCGGCGAAGCGCATCTGGCGGTAGTAAGCCGCTGCGAGCTGGTAGCTCAGGCTGCGCGCCTGACCGCTTCCGGGCGGGACGCTGGCAATCCAGGTGCGCAAGGCCTCCAGCGTGGCTGGATGGTCGGCGCCGTGAGTGGCCTGTGCCTGGTTGTATGTGGCCTGTTGCGGCGACACCGGCGCTGGACTGGCAGGCGGCGCGGTCGACTGCATCAGCAGGGCGATGGACAAGATGAGGGTGTTGATCATTCCAGCGTCCAGACATATTGCATAAAGAAGATCGATTGCACAGGCCTGCCATTCAATGTCCCAGGACGGAACTGGCACTTTGTCATGGCTTCGAGGGCAGCCCGGTCCAGGTCCCGGAATCCCGAACTGCGGGCGACAACGCCGTCAAGGAGGACTCCGGTCGCCGCGATCGTCATGCGCATGGTCACCGTGCCCGTTTCCTCGTTGCGCAGCGAGGCTTTCGGGTAATTGGGCATGCGGCAAGTCCTGAAGTCGAGCACGTCGGCCGTTTGCTCGAGTCGCGCAAATTTGGGCGTGTAGTTTCCCGCGCTGGCCACGCCGCTGGCAAGCAGCGCATTGAGCAGAAGTAGCAATCTTGGTGGCATGGCCTGACCATTCAAAGGATAAAAAAAAAGCGCTTCCTGGGAAGCGCTTTCGTCGTGCTGCACCAAGCTTACTGGATCTTGGCTTTTTTCAGCAGTTCTTCGCGGAAGCCCTGCAGCTTGCGCTGTTGCAGCGATTCGGCGACTTGCTGCTTGACTTCTTCGAGCGGCGGAATCTTGGCCGGGCGGATGTCTTCCAGCTTGATGATGTGGAAACCGTGCTGCGACTTGACCGGGGTTTCGGAAACGCCACCTTTTTGCAGCGCGACCATGGCCTTCGAGAATTCAGCCACGTAGCCTGCCGGGCTCTGCCAGTCCAGGTCGCCGCCGTTGGCAGCCGAACCGTCTTTCGAGTTGGCCTTGGCCAGGTCTTCGAACTTGCTGCCGGACTTGATCTTGACGATCAGCGCTTTCGCTTCTTCTTCGGTCGGCACCAGGATGTGGCGGGCATGGTATTCCTTGTCGCCGATGATGGCCTTCTGGCGCTCGTATTCGGCCTTGATTTCAGCATCCTTGACCGGGTTCTTCTTGACGAAGTCGGCCAGCATGGCGTTGATGATGATGCTTTGCTTGGCGTTTTCCAGCGCTGCCTTGACGTCGGCACGGGTGCCGAAGCCTTGCTTGTCGGCTTCCTGGATCAGCACTTCGCGGCCGATCAGCTCGCGCTTGATGGCTTCGCGCAGTTGCGGCGAATCGGTCTGCTTGCCCTGGGCAACGTACTGCTTGACCGTCAGGTCGACTTTGGCAGTGCTGATAGGCTTGCCGTTGACGGTGGCGGCAACGGCAGAGCCTTTGTCGGCGGCGGGAGCTGCCTTCTGCGCGAAAGCAGGAGCGGCGGCGATGGCGATCAGGGCAAACATGAGGCGGGCTGGCTTGAACATCATTATTCAGATCCTATAAAATTTCAAAAGGTCACGCGTGCTGCTGATTACTTGATGACGGCCTTCTTGACCATCTGTTCCTGGTAGGCTTGCAGCTTCTGGCGCTGCATGGCTTCCGCGATCTGCGGCTTGACTTCTTCCAGTGCCGGCAGCTTGGCAGGGCGGGTGTCGTCCAGCTTGATGACGTGGAAACCGTTCGGGGTTTGCACCGGGGTTTCAGTGACAGCACCCTTGGCCAGGCCAACGAAGGCATCGCTGAAGTTTTTCGGGAAGGACGATGGGGTTGCCCAGTCCAGGTCGCCGCCGCTATTGGCCGAACCCGAATCCTTGGACGTCTTGGCCAGTTCTTCGAACTTGGCGCCGCCCTTGAGCTTGGCGATGATGGCCTTGGCTTCGGCTTCGGTCTCCACCAGAATATGACGAACGTGGTATTCCTTGTCGCCCGCTTGCGCCTTGTAGCGGTCGTATTCGGCGCTGATCTCGGCATCGGCGATCGGATTCTTGCGCGCGTATTCACCCATCAGCGCGCTGATGACGATGGTCTGGCGGGCCGTTTCCAGCGCTTGCTTGACTTCAGGCTTCTTGTCGTAGCCATCCTTGATGGCTTGCTGCACCAGCACTTCGCGGCTGATCAGGTCTTCGCTGATCTTGGCGCGCAGCTCCACCGAATCCGGTTGCTGGCCCTGGGCCACAACCTGCTTGACGATGGCGTCAAGGCGCGCGGTCGGGATGGCTTTTCCATTCACTACTGCAACATTTTGAGCAAATGCGGGCATTGCGGCGACAGCGATCAGTACTAACAGCAAACGGGCAGGCTTAAAGGTCATTATTCAATTCCTGATTGGGGAAAGTTGCTTGGACAAGTTTTTAAAAACAGTGTTAAAGGTGCGTTCCAATTGTCCGACAATTTACTTAAGGCACGCTGAATCAGGGCGCGGCCTTCACAGCTCGGACGGGGCCAAAGCAGTGATGGCAAGGGCGTGAATTTCAGTGTGCATCATATCGTGCACGGAATCATACACGAGTCGATGTCGCATGACGAGTTTGAGCCCCTCGAAACGCGCCGAAACGATCTTCAGGCGGTAGTGGCCGCCCCCGGAAGCGGCCCCGGCGTGGCCTGCATGCAGGGCCGATTCGTCGGCCAGTTCCAGCACCGATGGCGCCAGCGCTTCCGTCAGCAGGGCGCGGATGCGGTCCGGGCGGTTCATGCCTGCTCCTCTTTTTCGTCTTCCAGGTACTTCGACAGGAACAGGGTCTGCACCACCACGAAGGCGATCAGCATGCCATTGATGCCGAAGGCCTTGAAGGTCACCCAGGAACTGGTGTTGTCCGCGAAGATGACGAAGGCGGCCAGCAGGTTGATCAGGCCGAGCGCGAAGAAGAACGCGATCCAGGCAATGCCGATCCGCGTCCAGACCAGTTCGGGCAGCTTGATCTGGACTTCCATGACCTGGCGCATCATGTTCTTGCCGAAGCCGAACTGGGCCACCAGCATGGCGCCCGAATAGAGCCAGTAAATGATGGTCGGCTTCCACTTGATGAAGACATCGTTGTGGAAGTAGATGGTCAGGCCGCCGAAGATGCTGATGACCGCGAACGAAATCCACAGCAGATGTCGACCTTGCGGCCGCGCAGCTTCACATAGGAAATCTGGAGCACCGAAGCGACGATGGCGACGATGGTCGCCAGCATGATGGGCGCCTGGTCGGACTTGATGCCGCCGTCGGAGACAAAGCTACCCACCAGCGCATTGACCAGCGTGAGCGTGCCCTGTTCATTCATTTCGGCGACCTTGAAGACGCCGAAGAACAGCAGGATGGGGAAAAAGTCGAACAAGAATTTCATAGGCGGGTCAGGTTGGGTCGAAGCGCAGCGAGGCTGAATTGATGCAGTAACGCAATCCGGTTGGCGGCGGGCCGTCCGGGAACACATGTCCCAGGTGGGCGTCGCACACCGCACAGATAATCTCGGTGCGCAGCATACCATGGGCGCGGTCGGTTTTTTCAATCACGTTGGCCGGATCGAGGGCCTTGAAATAGCTGGGCCAGCCGCAGCCGGAATCGAACTTGGCGTCCGATGCGAACAGCGGCGTATTGCAGCACACGCAGGTGTAGATGCCGTGCTCGTGATGGTCCCAGAACTTGCCGGTGAATGCACGTTCGGTGGCGGCGTGCCGGGTGACCTGGTATTCCATCGGGTCGAGCAGGGCGCGCCATTCGGCGTCGGGCTTGCTTATTTTGTCGGTCATGGCGGGTTCTCGCTTCGGGTTCAGGATGAGCAGCTTACTTCAAGATGGCTGGCCCAGTCGGGCGGCAGGGCGGCGTAGGCTTCGTTGCCCGGCTGTTCGTCGTAGGGGTGCTCGAGGATGGCCAGCAGCCTGGCCACTTCGGAAAAGTCCTTATTTTGCGCCTTTTCGATGGCGACCTGTGCCAGGTAGTTGCGCAGCACGTATTTCGGATTGACCAGGTCCATGGCCAGCCGGCGTTCGGCATCGTTGCTCTCTTCCAGGCGCAGGCGCGCCCGGTAGGTGAGGGCCCAGGCATCGAAGGCGTCGCGGTCGATGAACAGGTCGCGCACGGGTGCGTCGACGCCCGTGTCCCGCTGCAGCTGGCCGAGTTTGCGGAAAAACTGGGTAAAGTCCACGTGGTTGGCCTGCATCAGCGCGAACATGGCGTCGAACAGGGCGCGGTCTTCGTCCTGGCGCAGTGCCAGGCCCAGCTTGGCGTGCAGCAGCTCGTCCATCTTGTCGGCAAAAGCGCCCTGGTAGACGGCCAGCGCTTCCTGCGCATCGTCCACGTCGCCGATCAGCGGCAGCAGGGCCTGGTCCAGCGCGTAGCAGTTCCAGTGGCCGATCTGCGGCTGGTTGGCATAGGAATAGCGGCCCTGCTGGTCGGTATGGTTGCAGATATGCTGGGCGTCGAAGGCTTCCATGAAACCGAAGGGGCCATAGTCGAGCGTCAAGCCCAGGATGGACATATTGTCGGTGTTCATCACGCCATGCATGAAGCCGACGGCCTGCCAGTGCGCGATCATGTGCGCCGTGCGGCGGGTCACTTCGGCCAGCAGGGCCTTGTAGGGGTTGGGCGCGTCCGCCAGTTGCGGGTAGAAGGCTTGGATGACGTAGTCGGCCAGGATGCGCAGTTCCTCCGGCTTGTCGCGGTAAAACCAG
>Ga0187845_1001962_pt1 | contig 11467 bp, 12 predicted proteins | sample SpaLakP09_SKY_68_FD_134515 | JGI IMG/M metagenome (GOLD analysis project Ga0187845, IMG submission 134515) | Oligotrophic lake water microbial communities from Sparkling Lake, Wisconsin, USA - SP09_SKY_68 | ecosystem: Environmental > Aquatic > Freshwater > Lake | place: USA: Sparkling Lake... | reverse complement strand
GCGATGATCAGGCCGCTGGAGCGCTGCTCCGGCGCCCGCGCCAGTTCCTCGATGGCGAACATGACGCCGCCCAGCGGAGTGTTGAAGGCAGCCGCGATCCCGGCCGCACCACCCGCGACGAGCAGTCCGTGGATGCCGACCGCGCTGCCGGCCGGGATCAGCCGGCGCGCCTGCAGCATGACGCCGGCCGCGATCTGTACGGACGGCCCTTCGCGCCCCAGCGACAGGCCGCCCAGCAGGCCGCCGGCCGTCAGCAGGATCTTCGCCACGGACAGGCGCAACGACACGAACAGGCCGCGTTCCGCTTCGCCGACTGCCGGGTCGAGCGTCGCCATCACCTGCGGGATGCCGGAGCCGGCCGCGCCGGGCGCGAAGCGGCGCGTGCACCAGACGATGAAGGCGGTGCAGAGCGGCGTCCAGACGAGGGGGCTCCACCAGGCAACGGCCCTTAGGGCGGCGAATCGTCCGTAGGCCGCCTCGGCCAGCCATGTGAAGCCGACGACCGTGAGGCCGGCCGCCGCGGACAGCAGGACGACGATGGCGCGCACGGTCCACAGGCGCCAGTCGCCCAGTTCGCGGCGCAGGTCAGGTGCCGGATTCATCAAATCCGCGCCTCACTTTCCTGATCATATGGTTGCCTGAATATCATTTTCAGCCGGTCCAGCAGGTTTTCCGCTATCATTCTTGCATGTCCTCGTCATCCGAAACCAATGCGGCTTCCGAGCCGTCCCTGGCGCCTTCCACACGGGTGCTGCGCCAGTTCCGCGTCGTCTTCAATTCCGTCAAAACGCATTTCCGCCAGGTCGAGCGGGAGGCGGGTGTCGGCGGCGCCCAGTTGTGGGCCCTGTCCGTCATCGACCGCCGTCCCGGCATCGGCGTGACCGAACTGGCGCGCGAACTGGACATCCATCAGTCCACTGCCAGCAACCTGATCAAGAGTCTCGTCGAGCGCCGCCTCGTGGCCACGAGCCGCGAGGGCACGGACCGCCGCAGCGTGTCGCTGCGCATCCAGCCGGGCGGTGCCGACGTCCTGCGCAGCGCGCCCCTGCCCTTCGCCGGCGTACTGCCCGATGCGCTGTCGGCGCTCGATGCGGAGACGCTGGCGCGGCTGGAACAGGACCTCGGCAAGCTGATCGCCCTGCTCGAGGCGGACGAATCGAGCGCCAACGTCCTGTTGTCGCAGATGTGAAGAAAAGCAGGGTTATTGTCACATAAGGCGTGTTTTCGCGGCAATCACATTTGTGGAAATATATCACACCTGAGGTACGGCGCAGCGCGAATGGCGGCCTTCGACCGTGCATGTATTGCGCGCCTTGCCGTCGCGGTCGTGCACGACGACCGTCCACGTGTCGGGTCCGGTGCGCTCCATCGTCATGAAGCCGAAGCCGTCGATCCACGAACTCATCGCGTCGAGTACCGCTCCCGGCGCCGGCGACTGCCCGGCGGGCGGCGTTTTCGGCAGCGGCACGATGTCCTCCGCCGTGCCGGCGAAGCCCGCGACGAACTGGGTCGGGTGATCGCTGCTGAAACTCGTCTGCTCCCACAGGTGGACGTGGCCGGACAGCAGCACGTCTACCGTGGATGGCAGCAGCCGTGCATCGAGCGCGCCGAACACCTGCGTCAGGCCGGCATCGCCGCCGAACAGCGTGATCGCCCCCGTGTGCGCATCCTGGCTGGCACCGAACCCGTACAGCGGATGGTGGTCGACGGCGATGTTATGGCGCTGACGGCGGGCCAGCCCGTCGATCTTGCGCCACGTGTCCGCGTAACGATCGATGCGCGCGTCGCCCGGCTTGAAGCCTTTCCAGTTCGTGTTCGCGCTGTCGAACACGATCAACTGCGCGTCCGCGCCCAGCGGGACGGCATACGGGTCGGTGTAATCGGCACGCTCGTCGGTGGCCGGGTCGTCGCAGTTCGCGGCGGGATCGTACGCGTGGGCGTCGAGGAAGCGCCACCAGCCCTGCCCGCCGCGCGAACACGTCTCGTGGTTGCCGCGCGCGAGCACCCACGGCGCCGCGGCCAGCAGGGTGCGCGCGGGGGCGAAGAAGTCGGCGTTCCACGCGTCCCACCCATAGCCGTAGGGACTGCCCGCGCAGCCGGGTCGGTCGGTCGGACACGGGTCTTCGCGATAATGGAAATCGCCCACATGCACGACGAGATCCGGCTTCCACGCGGCCGCGCTCGCGGCCACGCGCGCGAACGGGTACGCCTGCGGGTCGTTGCAGTCCTGGAATTCCTTGCCCTTCAGGCGGCAGCCCGTGTCGCCGATGACGACGATGCGTTTGACCTGGGCGGACGGCAGCGGCAGCGGCTGCCCCGCGACGCTGACCTGTTGCGCGCCCGCCGGCAGCGGCGTCTCGCACGACAGCACGGGGTTCGACACGGCCTCTGGATGGAAAGTCGAGGCGTGGTCCTTGCCGCGCAACGGCATCGGCCCGTACGGGGCACGGACGCCCATTGGTGCCGTACGGCCGTCGATGGTGATGGCGGGACAGGTCGCAGACGTGGTCACGGCGCGGGCGATCGGCGCGCCCTCTTCGCCCAGCACGACGAAGGCGGCGGCCGGCGGCGGCTCGGACGGCAGGCTCGCGCAGCCTGTCAGGACAGCGGCCACGGCGACCGGCTGGAGGAAAGTGCGGATCATGGATGGTCCAGGCAAAGTTGGCAATCTACCACAGCCGCGCAGGGCGCATAAGCATAGGTGAAATCGGTATTGGCACGAGAATTTGCTGCCTGTTAATCTTGCGGCCCCGCGGCGGCCCGGTTGCCGCCGCCAAGTCGAGAAAGAAGAACATGAGCTGCAAATACACCACCGCCAATCCCGCCCGCGCCGTGCTCGTCCTGAGCCTGATCGCGTCGGCCCTCCCCACCCAGGCGCAAGAAGCGTCGGGCGGCGCGCCGTCAGGCGTCGCGCCGGATGCCCAGACCGTCGTCGTCACCGGCACCCGGTCGCTGAACCGCCGCACCCTGGATTCCGAATCGCCCGTCGACGTCATCAGCGGCAAGGACCTGCACAGCACCGGCTCCGGCGAGCTGGCCACCGTGCTGGGCCGCCTGCTGCCGTCGATGAACTTCCCGCGCCCGTCCGGCGCCGACGCCAGCGACGCCGTGCGTCCGGCCCAGTTGCGCGGCCTGTCGCCCGACCAGACCCTCGTCCTCGTGAACGGCAAGCGCCGCCACACGTCCGCCGTCGTCAACGTCAACGGCACGCTGGGCCGCGGCTCGGCCCCCGTCGACCTGAACGCGATCCCGCTGGCGGCCATCGACCATATCGAGGTGCTGCGCGACGGCGCGGCCGCGCAATACGGCTCGGACGCCATCGCCGGCGTCGTCAACATCATCCTCAAGAAGGGTGCGGACGGCGGCGACGTCGAAGGCACGTGGGGCAAGTACGACAAGGGCGACGGCGAGCAGCACACCGTGCGCGGCTCGACCGGTTTCAAGCTCGGGGACGCGGGCTGGGTGCGCGTGGCCGTCGAAGGCGCCGACCGCAATCCGACCAACCGCGCCGGTCCCGATCCGCGCGCGGCCGCGGGCCCGCGCCGCAACCGGGTCAACCAGCGCCTCGGCGACCCGGAAAGCCATCCGCGCACTGTCTTCGTCAACAGCCAGTACACGGTCAACGAGAACGTCGACTGGTATGCCTTCGCCAACTACGGCGAGCGCAAGACGTCGGCCGCCGCCACGTGGCGCCAAGCAGGCAACACGACCATCTTCCCGGAAGGCTTCCTGCCGCTGGAAGACAGCAAGTCGAGCGACGCGTCGCTCGTGACGGGCCTGCGCGGCGACCTCGCCGGCTGGCGCTGGGACGCGAGCGTGAACTTCGGCCGCAACCGCTTCCAGCTGGACGTCGACAACACGGTCAACTATGCCCTCGGCGCCGCCAGCCCGACGCATTTCTATGCCGGCAAACTCGTTCAGACGCAGGAAGTCGCCAACCTGGACGTCGCGCGCGAGATCCCCGTGGCGTGGCTCGCCGGCCCGCTGACCGTCGCTCTCGGCGCGGAGGCGCGCTACGAATCGTACGAGATCGGGGCGGGCGAACCGGATTCGTATTTCGGCTCGGGCTCGCAGGGCTTCTCCGGTTTCCGTCCGGAGAACGCCGGCAGGAACAGCCGCAACAACCAGTCGGTCTACGCGAACTTCGAAGCGGACATCACGAAGCAGCTGTCCGGCTCCATCGCCGTGCGCCATGAACACTACAGCGACTTCGGCGACACCAGCTCCGCCAAGGCGTCGGCCCGCTACGCGCTCACGCCGGCGTTCGCGCTGCGCGGCACGGCATCGAATGGCTTCCGCGCGCCGTCGCTCGCGCAGCAGTTCTACACGATCACGACGACGAACTTCATGGTCGTGAACGGCCAGAACGTGGGCGTCGAGACGGGCACGTTCCCGGTCGGCAGCGCGGCCGCCCTCGCCCTCGGTTCGCAGCCGCTGAAACCGGAAAAGGCGCGCAACCTGTCTATCGGCGCGCAGTGGCAGCCGACGCGCAACTGGACGACGACGGTCGACCTGTACCGCATCGACATCGACGACCGTATCGTGTTCTCGTCGAACGTCCAGCTGAACACGGCGCTGAAGAACACGCTGGCCGCCCAAGGCATCTACGTGGGCGCGGCGCGCTACTTCACGAACGCGGTCGACACGCGCACGAAAGGCGTCGACGTCGTCAGCACGTACCGCCTGAACCTGAAACAGGGCGCGCGCGCGGACTTCACGGTCGCGTACAACCACAACGACAACGACGTGCGCCACGTGGCCGCGACCCCGGCACTGCTGGCCGCGCAAGGCCTCGTGCTGGCCGACCGCCAGACCGTCAACCGCCTGACCGTCGGATCGCCGAAGGATAAACTGAGCCTGGCGGCGGATTACACGCGCGGCGTCTGGAACGGCCATGCCACCGTGACGCGTTACGGAAAATTCACCGTGCCGCAAAACGATCCGGCGCTGGACCAGACCTACGAGCCGCAATGGGTGCTGGACCTGTCGGCGAGCGTGAAGCTGGCATCGAACCTGCGCCTGACGGCCGGCGCGGACAACGTCACGAACCGCTATCCGGCCCAGGTGACGTCGGCCGGCAACCTGAACCTGAACGGCATCACCCGCTACAGCGGCTTCGCGCCGAACGGGTTCAATGGGCGCTTCTGGTACCTGAAGGCCGCGTACGCCTGGTGATGCCGCGCTGCCGCTGACCTCCATGCGTGGGGGGGGAAACGCGGCTCTTCGTCCGGCAAGTTATTGTCGACGAAAGCACCGTTGTCCGCATTGGGCGGACTCGCCTCGGGCCTGGGCGGCATGCTGGCCGGCGCCCCCGGGATCGGGGCGCCGGACGCCGGCTACGACGTCGACGGTTTTGTGCGCAGGAGCGCGGAATTGTCCGAAGTGACGAGCCGCGCCGTCACTGCCAAGCGCCTGCTCGATTCCGGCGAGATGGAACAACGCATGGCCCAGCTGGACAGCGACAGGAAGAAGCTGATCGGCCACGCCCTGCTGAACTTCGCGATCGGCACCCTGCAGGCGATCGAACTGGGCAAGCATGGCCAGGCACTCGTGCAGCAGGCCGGCATCAGCCCCGTGGAACTCGTGCGCATCCTGCCCGTGAAGGGTGCGATCCCGCTGCTGGGCAAGGTGGCCGTCGACGCATCCGGCTTCGTGGGTGGCGTCGTGAAACTCGCGCGCGCCGCGAACATCGGCGTGTCGGATGCACGCACCGGCAGTGCGCCGGTGCGCCTCAACGTGTGAGGACCCGGGCCGTCACACGCGTCCGATACGCATGTTGATGGGCCAGCGCACGGGCCGTCTACGGTCGGGATCGCCCCACGCTGCCGCGATGTCGTTGGCGAAGGCCATCAACAAGTCTTCCCGGCGCGCCTCTTTCGCGTTGCGCACGGCCGACCAGGTCGTCACATAGCCCAGGAATTCGAACAGATGCCACTCGACGCGGATGTCCAGCGACGGCCGCGCGAGTTCCTCGAACGGGAACGGCAAGGTTGCATAGCCCGAATCGACCAGCTTGCGCTCTGCCGGCCAGTACGGTCCGATCTCGTCCCGATAAAACGCCTGGAAGCGCGCGTCGAGCGCCGGCTCCAGGTTCAGCACGCCGTAGCTGATGAGTGCCACCACTGCCCCGGGTACGGCGACCCGTCGCACCTCGCCATAGAATGCAGTCAGGTCGAACCAGTGCGCGGCCTGCGCGGCGGTGACGAGGCTTGCGCTCGCATCCGGCAACGGGAGGCGTTCCGCCGGCGCGCAGCGATAATCGATGCGCCCGTTCGGGATCGTGTTCGCGATCTGGTCGGCGCTCGGATCGAGACCGACGACCTGATCGAAGTGAGGTGCGAGCAGCTGCGTGAGCTGCCCGTTGCCGCATCCGACGTCGACGGCGAGCCGCTGATCCGGCGCCGCCTCGGCCAGGAACTCCGCGAGCCGCTGCGGATACTCGGGCCGAAACCGGGCGTAGGCGCGACCGCCCTGTTCGAACCAGTTACGTGTGATCGACATGTGCATGTTCCTTTTCGAGTTCGGCCTTTGCCGCCATGACGCGGGCCGAAAAGTCTTCGCGCTCGAGCGCTTCGGCCACGGCGACCAGGACTTGCCTGACCGGATAGCCGATGTCCTTTTCGAGCCGGTCGATTGCCGCGAAGGTTGCCGTCCAGTGCCGTTCGAGCTTGCCGACAAGGGCGCTGCCCGCTGCCGTCAAGCGGATGCCGCTCTTGCGGCCATCGTCGAGGGCGTGGCGGGACACGAGCCCGTCCGCCTCCAGCAGCGCAACGGTCTGGCTGATCGCGCCCTGCGTCAGACGGGTACGCCCGGTAATGTCCGTCACCGTCTGCGCGCCGGCGTGCAATGCCCGCAGAACCGGCGTGTACCTGGCCCGGTAGTTCAGGTCGAGCGCCCGGTACTGCGCGTCCGCGCCCTGTTCGATCAGTTCGCTGACGTAGCGGAGCAGTTCACCGAGTCCGGGATTCTGTCTGGCGTCCATGGCTGCAATATACATTAGCGCTAATGGATCTGCAAGACCATTGATTGTTTAAAACCGATAACGTACACTCAGCGCGGCTGTTATCGATAACGAACACGTCACGGAGACATCATGAAACGACGCCAGGTCCTGGCCGGATTGGCCGCCACCATGCCTGCCCTCGCCACGTCGAGCTTCCTGCCGCAGCGCGCGCTGGCGGCCAACGCCTCGGGGCCCTTCAAGCCGGACTGGGACTCGCTGGCGGCGTACGCCACGCCGGACTGGTTCCGGAATGCGAAGTTCGGCATCTGGGCCCACTGGGGCCCGCAGTGCCAGCCGGAATTCGGCGACTGGTACGCGCGCAACATGTACAGGGAGGGCAGCGACGCCTACCGGTACCACCTGCAGACCTACGGCCACCCGTCGAGGTTCGGTTTCAAGGACGTGATCCGGCAGTGGCGCGCCGACCGATGGGACCCGGACGCCCTGCTCGCCCTGTATCGCAAGGCGGGCGCCCGCTACTTCGTCGCGCTGGCGAACCATCACGATAATTTCGACCTGTACGATTGCCGCTTCCAGCCCGGCTGGAATTCGACGCGCATCGGGCCGAAGAAGGACCTGGTCGCCGGCTGGGCGAAGGCGGCGCGCACGCAGGGGCTGCGTTTCGGCGTCAGCGTCCATGCGGCCCACGCATGGACGTGGTACGAGGTGGCCCAGGGTGCGGACAAGGCGGGGCCGTATGCCGGCATCCCGTACGACGGCGTGCTCACGGCAGCCGCCGGCAAGGGCCAATGGTGGGACGGGCTGGACCCGCAGGCGCTGTACGCCCAGCAGCATCCGCTGAGCCGCAAGGTCTTGAGTCCCGCCGAATGGGGCGCGCAGTGGGACTGGGGCGGCGGGGCCGCGCTGCCGCCGCGACGCTACGTCGACAACTTCCACGACCGCACCATCGACCTGATCGACAAATACGATCCGGACCTCGTCTACTTCGACGACACCGCCCTGCCGTTCTGGCCATTCAGCGACGCGGGCCTGCGTATTGCCGCCCACATGTACAACCGGAGCATCGCCACGCGCGGGCGGCTGGAAGCAGTCATCAACGGCAAGATGCTGGACGAACGGCAGCGCCGTTCCCTCGTGTGGGACATCGAGCGCGGGCAGACCGGCGCGATCGAACCGCTGCCCTGGCAGACGTGCACCTGCATCGGCGGCTGGCATTATTCGCGCCCGGGCTACGAGCGCAACGAGTACAAGAGCGCGCGAACCGTCGTGCACATGCTGGTCGACATCGTCAGCAAGAACGGCAACCTGCTGCTCAGCGTGCCCGTGCGGGGCAATGGGACGATCGACGAGAAGGAGCAGGCGATCGTCGAGGAGATCGGCCGCTGGATGGCCCTCCACGGCGAAGCGATCCACGACACGCGGCCGTGGGCCGTGTTCGGGGAAGGCCCTGCGCTGCACGGGACGGCGCCGCTCAAGGACCAGGGCATGAACGAGGGGAAGAATGAACCGCTCACGGCGGCCGACGTCCGCTTCACGGCCAGGGGCGATGCCGTATACGCGTTCGTGATGGGCTGGCCCGCCGGGCGCGAGATCGCGATCGCGGCACTGGGCACGGCGGCCGGGCACCTCGAAAAGCCGGTCGCGCGGGTAGAGTTCGTCGGCACCGGTGCGCCGCTCGCGTTCCGCCAGGCGGCGGACGGGCTGAAGGTGACGCTGCCTGCCGCGGCGCCGGCCCTGCCCTATGCGTTCGCGCTGAAAGTCCTCAGTTAGCCGTAGGGTGGGCACCCCCTACTTGACGCGCTGTTTCTCCAGCTTGCGCGCCAAGGTCCGGCGGTGCATGCCGAGCCGGCGCGCCGCTTCCGAAATATTGAAATCCGTCTCGGCCAGCACGGCGTGGATGCGCTCCCATTCGAGCGTCTTGATCGACGTGGTCCGGTTGGTCAGTTCCAGGTCGGTGTTGCCGGCGACGTGGCCGAAGGCCGCTTCGATGTCGTCCGTGTTCGACGGCTTCGCGAGGTATTGGCGGGCACCGAGCTTGATGGCCTCGACGGCCGTGCCGATGCTGGCGAAGCCCGTCAGCACGACGATCTGCATGTCCGGGTCGTGCGCATGCAGCATCTGCACGCACGCGAGGCCGGAGCTGTTGCCCTTCAGCTTGAGGTCGACGACGGCGTAGTCCGGCGAGTGTTCCTTCAGCAGTTCCTGCGCCTCGTCGAGACCGGGCGCCTGCAGCACCTGGTAGCCGCGCCGCTCGAACGAACGCACGAGGGTGCGGGCGAACGCGTCGTCGTCCTCGATGATCAGCAGCAGGCGGTCTTCGTTGTATTCATCCATGGGCATGTCCCGATTCCTTGTCGAGCGCAATCGCCGACAGCGGCAATGTCAGCGTGACGGCGGCGCCGCCTTCCGGCCGGTTCACGGCCTGCACGGTCCCGCCCAGCGTGCGGGCCACGTTCACGACGAGGAACAGGCCCAGGCCGCCGCCGGGGCGGCCCTTGCTGGACTGGTAAGGCTTGCCGAGCTGCGCCAGCATCGCCGGCGCGAAGCCGGGGCCGCGATCGAGCACGGTCAGTACGAGCGTGCCGTCGACTACGCCCGCTTCCACGCCCACCCAGTCGGGCGACGCTTCGAGTGCGTTGTCCAGCACGTTGTCGATCGTTTGTTTCAGGGCGGAGTCGAAGGCGACCGGCAGGTCGTGTTCGATCCGGTTGTGGTATTCGACCTCGCGCACGGGGCGGCTGTGCTGCCATTCTTCGACGAGCTTGTCGAGGAAGCCGCGGATCGTCGTGCGCGCGGCCGATTCGCCGCGCGTTTCGCCGGCCGACATCAGGATACCGCTGACGATGGATTTGCAGCGCTTCAGCTGCGTCTCCATCTCCGTGATCTCTTCCAGCAAATCCGGGTTGGCCTTGAATTCGCGCATGCGCTTCCAGTCTCCCAGGATCACGGACAGCGTCGCGAGCGGCGTGCCCAGTTCGTGCGCGGCGCCGGATGCGAGGAGGCCCATGCGCACGATGTGCTCTTCTTCTGCGCGCGCTGGCGCAGGTCCGCCAGCTGCGCCGCCTTGCCTTTCAGCGTGTTCGTGATACGAGAGATGAACACGACGAGCAGCGCCGCGTTCAGGATGAAGCAGATCAGCATGCCCTGCACGTACAGGCTGGAGATCCCGCGCGCATGGTCGAACGGCAGCGCGAGCGGCTTCGCGAAGACGGACAGGCCGGCGAGGCACGCGAGCGTGATGGCGACGATGGTCCATGTCGACCACGCTTCCAGCAGCACGGCCGACAGGATCACCTGCAGCAGGTACAGGAAGGCGAACGGATTCGTCGTGCCGCCGGCCAGGTACAGCTGCATCGTGAGGCTGGCCACGTCGACGAGCAGCGCGAGAAACAGCTCGTTGTTCGTGACGGGCCGGTGTTCGTGCCAGCGCAGGTGGCTGGCGATGTTGAAGGCAATGAGGCACGCGAGCACCTCGAGCATCTGCACGAGCGGCAGGCGCACGTCGAACACGAGGATCGCACCGGCGATCGTCGTGATCTGGCCGATGACGGCGATCCAGCGCAGCTCGATCAGCTGCAGCATGTTCTTGTGGCCGGCGACGTATTCGACGGCGGCGGCGGTGTCCGCGCCCCGTTCGAAGATCCGTTTCAGCAGGTCAGTCGTGTCGTTCATCATTCCTGGTATCGTCGCCGCGGCGGGCCACCCACCACCAGGCGCCGGCCACCATCAAGGCAAGAGCATACCAAGTGAACGCGTACACGAGGTGGGAGTTGGGAAATTTGACGACGGTGAGGCCGCCGACGGGCTGGTCGGGGCTGTCCGGCGGATTCTGCCGCGCGGCGGCGTCGACGAAGAACGGCGCAGCGTCGATCCCGCGCGCGCCGGCGATGGCGGCCACGTCGCGGGTGTACCAGCGGTTTGCGGCCGGGTCGTTCGTGCGCGTGAACGCGCCGTTACGCTCGCTCGTCCTCAGGAGACCGGTGACGTCGACCGCGGGGCCGGCGTGCGCGCACGGGTTCCCGCTCGCGCGCTGCGATGTGTAGCGCGCGTGCGCGCGCCCAGCTCGGCGGGGATGAAGCCGCGGTTGACGAGGACGATCCCCTGTTCCGTGCACAGCGGCGTGAGCAGCCAGTAGCCGCTGCCCTGCTCGGTGAGGGCCTGGACGGGAGTGGTGAGCGCGTAGAGATAAGTACCGTGCAGCTGCACGTGGCGGTACTCGTCGGATTCGGGGGTGATGCCGGCCCAGCGCGTGCGCGACGGCAGCGGCGCCGGGGCGGCGTGCACGCGTGCTTCCACGCGTGCGATGAGGGCCAGTTTCCACTGCAGGCGAACGACCTGCCATGTACCGAGACCCGCGAAAAGGACGATCAGCAGCACCGCCAACGCCGCCAGCAAGGGAGAGGCTCCCCGATGCCGGCCCGCCGGCGCCGCGTGATCGTCCCTCGCCATTACTGCATGTCGTGCATGCCGTGTACCGAACCGCCGTCATTGCCCATGTTGGGC
>Ga0187845_1001960_pt1 | contig 11468 bp, 8 predicted proteins | sample SpaLakP09_SKY_68_FD_134515 | JGI IMG/M metagenome (GOLD analysis project Ga0187845, IMG submission 134515) | Oligotrophic lake water microbial communities from Sparkling Lake, Wisconsin, USA - SP09_SKY_68 | ecosystem: Environmental > Aquatic > Freshwater > Lake | place: USA: Sparkling Lake... | reverse complement strand
CCTGATCGTACTTGAGGACCTTAGCAGTGATCTCCTGGCCAACCGACAGGACTTCCGACGGGTAACGCACACGACGCCATGCCAGGTAGGTGATGTGCAGCAGGCCGTCGATGCCGCCCAGGTCGACGAACGCACCGTAGTCGGTCAGGTTCGTGACCTTGCCGAACAGGCGGGTGCCTTGCGGGTAGCGACGCGACAGGCCGGTCCACGGATCGTCGCCCAGTTGCTTGACGCCCAGCGAGACGCGGTTCTTTTCCTGATCGTACTTGAGGACCTTAGCGGTGATCTCCTGGCCAACCGACAGGACTTCCGACGGGTGACGCACACGACGCCATGCCAGGTCGGTGATGTGCAGCAGGCCGTCGATGCCGCCCAGGTCGACGAACGCACCGTAGTCGGTGATGTTCTTGACGACGCCGGTGACCACGGTGCCTTCCTTCAGCGTTTCCATCAGCTTCGCACGCTCTTCGCCCATCGATGCTTCGATGACGGCGCGACGCGACAGCACGACGTTGTTACGCTTGCGGTCCAGCTTGATGACCTTGAATTCCAGGGTCTTGCCTTCGAACGGGGTCGTGTCCTTGACCGGACGGGTGTCGACCAGCGAACCCGGCAGGAATGCGCGGATGCCGTTGGTCAGGACGGTCAGGCCGCCTTTGACTTTGCCGTTCACGGTACCGGTGACGATCTCGCCCGATTCCATTGCTTTTTCCAGAGCCAGCCACGACGCCAGGCGCTTGGCCTTGTCGCGCGACAGGATGGTATCGCCGAAACCATTTTCCAGCGATTCGATGGCCACGGAAACGAAGTCACCCACGTTGACTTCCAGTTCGCCCTGGTCATTCTTGAATTCTTCGATGGGGATGAAAGCTTCCGATTTCAGGCCGGCGTTGACGATCACGAAGTTGTGATCCAGACGCACGACTTCGGCGGAGATGACTTCGCCCGAACGCATGTCTTGACGCGCCAGCGACTCTTCGAAGAGTGCTGCGAAGCTTTCCATACCGGTATCTTGATTTGCTGCAGTAGCCATAAGTTTTGAGATGTTAGCCAGCAGATCGGCGATATGCGATCTGAACTGGGTCAAGTTGAACCACACCCGGGATATCCCGGGCACCAAAAAATGCCGTTCTCACGGCAATCCCTACTGCTTCAGGGATGAATTCTTGTTCAGGGGTGCGCGTACCAGGCCAGTACCTGTTCGACGGCTTCGTCCGCCGTCATCTGCGAGGTATCGAGGATGTGCGCCCCTTCCGCCGGCACCAGCGGGGCCACGGCGCGCTGGGTATCGCGCGCGTCGCGGGCTTCCAAATCCGCCAGCAGATCGTCCATATTAGCAGAAAATCCTTTGTCAATCAATTGCTTATACCGGCGTTGCGCACGTGCCTCAACACTTGCTGTCAGGAACACCTTCAGCTGGGCGCCAGGAAAGATCACGGTGCCCATGTCGCGGCCGTCGGCCACGAGGCCGGGCGTCTCGCGAAAGCTCAGTTGCAAGCCAAACAATGCCTGGCGCACGGCCGGCAGCGCGGCGATCTTCGATGCCGTATTGCCGACTTCTTCCTGGCGGATGGCGTTGCTTACCTCTTCCGTGCCCAGGTAGATATGGCCGCCGTTGAAGCGGACCGGCAGGTGTTCGGCGACCTTCGCGAGCGCGTGCTCGTCGCGCAGGTCGGTGCCGCGGCGCAGCGCGGACAATGCGGTCAGGCGATACAGGGCGCCGGAATCCAGCAAGTGAAAGCCCAGGCGGTCGGCGACCTTGTGGGCCACCGTGCCCTTGCCCGAGGCGGTCGGGCCGTCAATCGTAATGACGGGAATATTCGAGTTCGGCATGTAGGTGTGTGAGGTTACCAAGTTATCCCATCAGGATAATGTGTCTTGCGCGATTCCGGAAAAAGTTTCGAAATAATCCGGGAACGTCTTGGCCACGCACTTCGGGTCGTTGATGCGCATCGCGTTGCCGCGGCGCGCGGCGCCATCCAGCGACGCCAGCGAGAAGCACATCGCCATCCGGTGGTCGTCGTACGTGTCGATCGTTGCATGCGACAGCGTCTCGGGCGGCGTCACGCGGATGTAGTCCGGCCCCTCTTCCACCGTCGCGCCGACCTTGCGCAGCTCCGTCGCCATCGCGGCCAGGCGGTCCGTTTCCTTCACGCGCCAGCTGGCGATGTTGCGCAGGGTGCTCGTGCCGTCGGCGTAAAGCGCGGCGACGGCGATCGTCATCGCGGCGTCCGGGATGTGATTGAAATCCGCGTCGATGGCCCTCAAGACGCCGTTCGACTTCGCCTCGATCCAGTTGTCGCCCTTCGTGATCGTGGCGCCCATCTGCTCCAGCGCGTCGGCGAAGCGCACGTCGCCCTGAATCGAATCCTTCCCCACGCCTTCCACGCGCACCGGCCCGCCGGCGATGGCGCCCGCGGCGAGGAAGTACGACGCCGACGACGCGTCACCTTCGACGTGGATGCTGCCCGGGCTCCGGTATGTCTGGCCCGGCTGCACGGTGAACGACGCCCAGCCGTCCTGGCCCACCGTCACGCCGAAGCGGCGCATCAGGTTCAGCGTGATCTCGATGTACGGCTTCGAAATCAGCTCGCCCACCACCTCGATCGTGACGGGCTTGTCGACCGCCATCAGCGGCGCGGCCATCAGGAGCGCGGTGAGGAACTGGCTCGACACGTTGCCGCGCACGGCGATGCGGTCCGGCTGGACCTTGCCCGCGCGGATGTGCAGCGGCGGGTAGCCCGGGTTGCCCGTGTATTCGATGCTGGCGCCGACGGCGTTCAGCGCGTCGACCAGGTCGCCGATCGGACGCTCGTGCATGCGCTCGACGCCGTGCAGCGTGTAATCGCCGCCGATCACGGCCAGCGCCGCGGTCAGCGGACGGATCGCGGTGCCCGCATTCCCCATGAACAGGTCGGCCTGCGCGACAGGCAGTCTGCCGCCGGCGCCGTGCACGACGTGCGTGCGCTCGTCGACTTCTTCCCACTGGATGCCCAGTTTCTTGAGGGCGTCCAGCATGACGGACGTGTCGTCCGACGCGAGCAGGTCGTGGATGGTCGTCGTGCCTTCGGACAGCGCGGCCAGCAGCAAGGTGCGGTTGGAGATACTCTTCGATCCCGGCAGGCGTACGGTGCCCTGCACGCGCATCACGGGTTCGAGGTCGATGTGCTGCGGATAGATTTTAGCTTGTGTCATTTTCCAGATTCCTGATCGGGTGCCGGCGGTTTTTCCGCGGCTTCGATCGCTTCGATCCACGCGCGGCGGGCGCGCTGGGCGTTGGCGTAGGTCGCCTCCAGCGCAGGTCCGTCACTGGCGGCGAGCCGCGCGCGAAGGTGAGTCAATTGAACGAGATACGCGTCCAGTTCGCCGAGCAGCGCGTCGCGGTTCGCGAGGCTGATGTCGCGCCACATTTCCGGAGAGCTCCCGGCAATGCGGGTGAAGTCGCGGAAGCCGCTGGCGGCGTACTGGAACAGCAGGTCGGCGTGCGGCTTGCCCGCGATATCGTCGACGAGCGCGTACGCGAGGAGGTGCGGCAGATGGCTGACGGCGGCGAACACCTTGTCGTGTTCCTGCGGCGTGAGCATGTGGATGATGGCGCCGCACGTGCGCCACGCGGCAGCCACCTTCTCGACAGCCTCGGGGGCATTCTCCGGCAGCGGCGCCAGTACCGTCTTCTTGCCGCGGTAGAGGTCCGGGATCGCCGCGTCCGGGCCGTTCGATTCGCGGCCGGCGATCGGGTGGCCCGGCACGAACTGGGCGATCTTGTCGCCCAGCGCCGCACGCGCGGCCGCCACGACGTCGGACTTGGTGCTACCCGCGTCCGTGACGATCGTCTGCGGCTCCAGATACGGCAGCAGCGACGCGAGAATCGGTCCCGTCTGCGCGACGGGTGCCGCCAGCAGCACGAGGTCCGCACCCTGCAAGGCATCCTGCGGCGACGCTGCCGCTTCGTCGATGATCCCGAGCTCGCGCGCACGCGCCAGCGCCTGCGCGGAACGCCCGAGGCCCACGACGTGGCCGACCGCGCCCGCCGCCTTCAGCCCCAGCGCGAACGAGCCGCCGATCAGGCCGACGCCGACGATGACAATTTTGGTAAACATCAGCCCAGCGCGCTCGCGCTCGTCGTGTCGAGCGCTCGCTTAAGCGCTTCCACGAAGCGTGCGTTCTCTTCCGGCAGGCCGATCGAGATGCGCAGCCATTGCGGCAAGCCGTATGCGCCGACCGGGCGCACGATCACGCCCTGCTTCAGCAACGCGAGGTTCACGCGCGCGCCGGCGCCTTCGTCGTCACCCACTTTCACGAGCACGAAGTTGCCGTACGACGGGACGTACTCCAGCTTGAGCTCGTCGAACGCCGCGGTCAGCTGCTGGTAGCCGGCGCGGTTGTTCTCCGCGCCCTTCTGCAGGAACGCTTTATCGTTCAGCGCCGCGATGGCGGCAGCCTGCGCGAGCGAATTCACGTTGAACGGCTGGCGGATGCGGTTCATCAGGTCCGTCACGGCCGGCTGGGCGATGGCGAAGCCGACGCGCAGGCCCGCGAGGCCGTACGCTTTCGAGAAGGTGCGCGAGACGATCAGGTTCGGGTATTTGCGCACCCACTGCGTCGATTCGAACTGGTCCTTCTGCTGCAGATACTCGTTGTACGCTTCATCCAGCACGACGACGACGGAGGCCGGCACCTTCGCCAGGAACGCTTCGATCTCGGGCGCGGAGATGAACGTGCCGGTCGGGTTGTTCGGGTTGGCGATGTAGACGAGACGGGTGTCCGCGTCGATGGCGGCTGCCATCCCGTCGAGGTCATGGCCGTAGTTCTTGGCCGGCACGACGATGCCGCGCGCGCCGACACCCTGCGTGGCCAGCGCGTACACGGCGAACGAGTACTGCGAGTAGACGACGGCCTGGCCCTTCTGCACGAACGCGTGCGCGGCGATCTCGAGGATGTCGTTGGAGCCGTTGCCGAGCGTGATCCAGTCGGCCGGCACGTCGTAGCGCGCGGCCAGCGCGGCCTTCAGCTCGAAGCCGTTGGCGTCCGGGTAGCGGCCGAGTTCCGCCGCGGCTGCGGCCATCGCGGCCTTGGCCGACTCGGGGATGCCGAACGGGTTTTCGTTGGACGCCAGCTTGACGATATTGGCTTCATCGAGGCCGAACTCGCGGGCGACTTCGGAAATGGGTTTGCCGGCCTGGTAAGGGGCGATGGCGCGGACGTAATCGGGACCGAATTGCGACATGGGATTCTCTTGGCGGTAGTGTGGATGATTCAGAGGCCGACGGGATAGGATCCCAATACCTTGAAGAAGGCGGCGTTGTCCTTGAGTTCTTCGAGCGCGCGGCCGACGGCGGCATCGGCGATGTGGCCTTCGACGTCGACGTAGAAGTAGTACTCCCACGTGCCGATGCGCGCGGGACGCGATTCGAAGCGCGTCATCGACACGCCGTGCTTCGCCAGCGGCGCGAGCAGGCTGTAGACGGCGCCGGCCTTGTTCGGCACGGCCAGCACGATCGACGTGCGGTCCTTGCCGGACGGGCCCGTGGCCTGGCTGCCGATGATCAGGAAGCGCGTGCGGTTGTGCGGGTCGTCCTGGATGTGCGCCTGCACGACGCCCAGCTTGTACTGTTCGCCCGCCATTTCGCTCGCGATCGCGGCAATGGTCGGATCCTGGCTCGCCAGCACGGCCGCTTCCGCGTTCGACGCGACGGCGCGGCGCTCGATGTCCGGATGGTGCAGATTGAGCCATACCTGGCACTGGGCCAGCGCCTGCGAGTGCGCGCACACGACCTTCACGCCGTCCATGCTGCCCGTCTTCGTCATGAGACTGTGGTGCACGGGGATCGACACTTCGCCGCTGATGATCGTCGTGGTCGCGAGCATCAGGTCGAGCGTGCGGTTGATGGCGCCCTCGGACGAGTTCTCGACCGGTACGACGCCGTAGTCGGCGGTGCCGGCCTCGGTGGCGCGGAACACTTCGTCGATCGACACGCACGGCAGGCCTTCGACGGCGCTGCCGAACTGCTGGAACACGGCCTGTTCGCTGAACGTGCCGGTGGGGCCGAGGAACGCGACCGTCACGCGCTTTTCCAGCGCGCGGCAGGACGACATGATCTCGCGGAAGATCGTCTGCACGTCCTGGTTCTTCAGCGGGCCGGGATTGCGCTCGGCGACGCTGCGCAGCACCTGCGCTTCGCGCTCGGGGCGGAACACGGGGGCGTTCGTCTCGGCCTTCACGTGGCCGACTTCCTGCGCGACCTTGCCGCGGCGTGAAAGGAGTTCGAGGATTTGCGCGTCGATCGCATCGATCTGTTCGCGCAGGGGTTTGAGTTTGTCTGTCATTGTCTGCTCATTGGGTGCGGTTCGCGTTTGGCCCGTACCATGGGATTCGTCGCCCCCGCGGAGGCGGGGGCCCAATTTTTTCGCTGCGCCTGGATGCTCGTGCTTGCGGCTCCGGATGCTGACCTTGGGTTCCCGCCTGCGCGGGAACGACGAGATGCGGCGACTCAGCGCCCCGCGAACTCGTTCAAATAATCGATCAGGGCTTGCACACCCTCGATCGGCATCGCGTTGTAGATCGATGCCCGCATACCGCCGACGGACTTGTGGCCCTTCAGTTGCAGCAGGCCGCGCGCTTTGGCGCCGGCCAGGAATTGTTCGTTCAACGACTCATCGCGCAGGTAGAACGGTACGTTCATGCGCGAGCGATATTCGGGCGCCACACGATTCTGGTAGAAGTCGTCGGCGTCCAGCGCCGCGTACAGCAGGCGCGCTTTTTCGATGTTGCGGCGTTCCATCTCGGCCACGCCACCCTGTTGTTTCAGATGCGCGAACACGAGGCCCGCGATATAGATCGCATACGTCGGCGGCGTGTTCAGCATCGACTCCGCCTCGGCCACCGCACGCCAGTTGAACACCCCCGGGCAGATCGGCAGTGCGTGGTCGAGCAGGTCCTCGCGCACGATCGTGATCGTCAGGCCCGCCGGGCCGATGTTCTTTTGCGCGCCGGCGAAGATCACGCCGTATTTCGATACGTCGATCCGGCGCGACAGGATGTGCGACGACATGTCCACGACCAGCGGCGTATCGCCTTGCACGGTCGGCACGTAGCCGATCTCGACGCCGTCGATGGTCTCGTTCGTGCAGATGTGCAGGTAGGCGGCATCGGCGCTCAGCTTCCACGTCTCCTGCGGCGGCACCGTGGTGAAGCGGCTCGCCTCGCCCGACGCCGCGACGTTCACGTTCGCGTAGCGCTGCGCTTCCTTGATCGACTTGCCGGACCACGAACCGGTGTGGACAAAATCGATGGTCGCCGGCTGCGGTTTGCGGCCCACCATGTTCAACGGGATGATCGCGTTCTGGCCGAGGCCACCGCCCTGCAGGAACAGGACCTTGTAGTTGTCCGGGATCGCCAGCAGTTCGCGCAAGTCGGCTTCGGCCTGCTTCGCGATCGAAATGAATTCGGGGCCGCGATGGCTCATCTCCATCACGGACATGCCACTGCCGTGCCAGTCGAGCATTTCCTCGGCCGCCAGACGCAGGACTTCCTTGGGCAGGACGGCGGGGCCGGCGGAGAAGTTGTACACCTGGGTCATCGTCCGCTCCTTATTTGCCGACGATGCTTTGCGTGGTCTGCGCCATCATCTTCTGCACGCGCGGCATCATCACGCGGTTGCTGATCTCCATGCTGCGGCTCATCAGCGTCGGCATGTTCGCCAGCATCTTCTGGCCCAGCGGCGACGCGTAGAACGCGGACAGCTGGCGGATCTCGTCCAGCGTATAGGTCTCGGCGTACAGCGGCACCATTTCGGCCAGCATGTCGTCGACGAGGGTCGGGTCGCTGAATACGCCATGCATCTGCGCGGTCAGCGCCGGCAGCGCTTCCTGCAGCTTCTTGTGCGCCTCGGCCTTCTTTTCCGCGGAGAGGGTCGCGTCGCTGTCGATCATCGCATTCAGCGACGTGGTGATCTGTGCAGGCATCTGCTGGTCGGCCTGCTTCAGCGAGGCCAGCATCACGTCGCGGATCTTCATCGACGCCATCATCTGCTTGGTGGCGGCGACGACAGCCGGATCGGCGGACGGTACCGGCGTCGCGGCAAACGCGGCGGGGGAGCAAATGACGAGGGCGGAGGCGATGGCGGCGAGAGATTTCTTCACGGATGTCCTTGATGATGGCTGGTGCGGGGGCTTGCAATCCCGGCATGACAATGCGGGTTCCTCGATTTTCGCACGAAACTTGCAAAAAATCCTCAACAGGTGCCGTTTTGCTAGAGGATAAGGTAGACATGGCCACGTCGTTCCCGCGCAGGCGGGAACCCAATTTCTTCGATCCAGCCGCAAAACTTGGGCCCCCGCCTGCGCGGGGGCGACGGTCTTGGGGTTGCGGGCCAATAAAAAAACCGCCGAGACGCAGCGCGTCAGGGCGGCTTTTCGCTGAGCAGTCCGGCTTATTCCGGCGCCGGCTCCAGTTCCGTTTCCTCGAGGTCGGTCTCGACCACGCGCTGCAGGCCGGATAGCCTGGTGCCGTCTTCCACCGCGATCAGGGTGACGCCCTGGGTGGCGCGGCCCATTTCGCGGATCTCGGCCACGCGGGTGCGGATCAGCACGCCGCCGGTCGTGATCAGCATGATCTCGTCCGTCTCGTTGACCAGGGTCGCGGCGACCACTTTGCCGTTACGCTCGGACGTCTGGATCGCGATCATGCCCTTCGTGCCGCGGCCGTGGCGCGTGTACTCCGTGATCGGCGTGCGCTTGCCGAAGCCGTTTTCCGTCGCAGTCAGCACGGACTGCTGCTCGTTCTCGGCGACCAGCAGCGCGATCACGTTCTGGCCCTCTTCCAGGTTCATGCCGCGCACGCCGCGCGCGGTACGACCCATCGGGCGCACGTCGTTCTCGTCGAAGCGCACGGCCTTGCCGGCGTCCGAGAACAGCATCACGTCGTGCTTGCCGTCCGTGAGCGCGGCGCCGATCAGGAAGTCGCCCTCGTCCAGGTCGACCGCGATGATGCCGGCCTTGCGCGGGTTCGAGAAATCACGCAGCGGCGTCTTCTTGACCGTGCCGAGGCTCGTCGACATGAACACGTAATGGTCTTCCGGGAACGTCGAGTTCTCGCCCGACAGCGGCAGGATCACCGTGATCTTCTCGCCATCCTGCAGCGGGAACATGTTCACGATCGGCTTGCCGCGCGAGTTGCGCGAACCCTGCGGCACTTCCCATACCTTCAGCCAGTACATCCGGCCGCGGTTACTGAAGCACAGCATGTAGTCGTGCGTGTTGGCGATGAACAGCTGGTCGATCCAGTCCTCGTCCTTCGTCGCCATCGCCTGCTTGCCGCGGCCGCCGCGTTTCTGCGCGCGGTACTCGGAAATCGGCTGCGACTTCATATAACCCGTGTGCGACAGCGTAACGACCATGTCCTGCGGCGTGATGAGGTCTTCCGTTTCCAGGTCGGATGCGTTGTGCTCGATGGCGGAGCGGCGGGTGTCCTTGCCGTTGTCGGCGTAGTCGGATTTGATCTGCGCCATTTCGTCGACGATGATGCTCGTGACGCGCTCGGGCTTGGCCAGGATGTCGAGCAGGTCGGCGATGTGCAGCATCACGTCCTTGTACTCGTTGACGATCTTGTCCTGCTCCAGGCCGGTCAGGCGCTGCAGGCGCATCTGCAGGATTTCCTGGGCCTGCTCATCCGACAGTTTATACAGGCCGTCCTGCTGCATGCCGTAGTGCTTCGGCAGGTGCTCCGGGCGGAACGCATCGATGCCGCCGGACGCGCCCAACTCGGTACGCGTCAGCATTTCGCGCACGAGGGACGAATCCCACGCGCGCGACATCAGCTCCGTCTTCGCGACCGGCGGCGTCGGCGCGGCCTTGATGATCGCGATGAAGTCGTCAATGTTCGCCAGTGCGACTGCCAGACCCTCCAGCATGTGGCCGCGTTCGCGTGCCTTGCGCAGCTCGAACACGGTGCGGCGCGTGACCACTTCGCGGCGGTGCGACAGGAAGCACTCCAGCATCTGCTTCAGGTTCAGCAGCTTCGGCTGGCCGTTGACGAGCGCCACCATGTTCATGCCGAACGTGTCCTGCAGCTGGGTCTGCTTGTACAGGTTGTTCAGCACGACTTCCGGCACTTCACCGCGCTTCAGCTCGATGACGACGCGCATGCCCGATTTATCCGACTCGTCGCGGATGTCGGAAATGCCTTCCAGCTTCTTGTCGCGCACGTTTTCGGCGATGCGCTCCAGCAGCGATTTCTTGTTGACCTGGTACGGCAGCTCGTCGACGATGATCGCGATCCGGCCGCCGTCCTTGCCGTATTCCTCGAAGTGGGTCTTGGCGCGCATCACGACGCGGCCGCGGCCCGTGCGATAGCCGTCGCGCACGCCCGAGACGCCGTAGATGATGCCGGCCGTCGGGAAGTCCGGCGCCGGGATCAGCTCGATCAGCTCGTCGATCGTGCAGTCCGGGTTCCTCAGCACGTGCATCGCGCCGTTGATCACTTCGGACAGGTTGTGCGGCGGAATGTTCGTCGCCATGCCGACCGCGATACCGGACGAGCCGTTGATCAGCAGGTTCGGGATCTTCGTCGGCAGGACGGTCGGTTCTTTTTCCTTGCCGTCATAGTTCGGCTGGAAGTCGACGGTGTCCTTGTCGATGTCGGCCAGCAGCTCGTTCGAGATCTTGTCCAGGCGGCACTCGGTGTAGCGCATCGCCGCGGCGGAGTCGCCGTCGATCGAGCCGAAGTTGCCCTGCCCGTCCACGAGCGTGTAGCGCAGCGAGAAATCCTGGGCCATGCGGACCAGGGTGTCGTAGATCGACGCGTCGCCGTGCGGGTGGTACTTACCCATCGTGTCGCCGACCACGCGCGCGCACTTCAGGTAAGGACGGTTCCACACGTTGTTCATCTCGTGCATCGCGTAGAGCACGCGGCGGTGGACGGGTTTCAAACCGTCGCGCACGTCCGGCAGAGCACGACCCACGATCACGCTCATGGCGTAATCGAGGTAGCTCTTGCGCATCTCTTCTTCCAGGGAAATTGGAACTGTTTCTTTTGCGAATTGATCCATTGTGCGGGTCGGCGCCTTCAGGCTGATAAGTGATATTCCAAGCCCATGATTTTACCACGGCAGGCCTGTCAATAACCGATTTCGGCGGCAAGCAAAGGGGATGACAAACAAGCACAATTAGCGCTTTGACACATGCTTGTCATAAACATTCGTCAAGCTTGCGCACGACTCCCGACACCTTGTTGCGCAGAAACAACGCGACAAATAGCATGCACGGCAATTGGTCCCCGCCCGGTCGTGCGGATGTGGCGTATGTGGCAAAATGGCCGAGACGTTAATTGCTTGTTTCACAATGCGGAACTGACGTGCTGTCTCGAGTGTTAATATTATGCTCACGTCTTATTGCCATTGGGCAGTTTCGCTGCTAGAAGATTTTACCGAAAGGAAGAAAAAATATGAATAAATTGGCAACCCTCGTAT
>Ga0187845_1001958_pt1 | contig 11475 bp, 17 predicted proteins | sample SpaLakP09_SKY_68_FD_134515 | JGI IMG/M metagenome (GOLD analysis project Ga0187845, IMG submission 134515) | Oligotrophic lake water microbial communities from Sparkling Lake, Wisconsin, USA - SP09_SKY_68 | ecosystem: Environmental > Aquatic > Freshwater > Lake | place: USA: Sparkling Lake... | reverse complement strand
GTATGAATGTATTCGGGAGCTGTCTCCACGAGACCTACAAGGACAGCGGCGTAGACCACGTGGATAAGGAGAGCAAGCCAAAGATAGGTTGAGGTATGCAGAGTCCAAATGTCCACCATTAACTATTTAGGGAGAGATTCCGTAGTTCAGATGGTGGTCCTATCGTATAGTTGGTTAGTACGTGAGGTTCTGATTCTCACAACCCTGGTTCGATTCCAGGTGGGACCATTCCACCCCTATCTCGGGATAACTCAGTTGGTAGAGTGGCGGATTGTAGCTAGCAGAAAGCTTAATGAAACTCCGCATGTCGCTAGTTCGATCCTGGCTCCTGAGATTTTTAAGGTTCTTTAGCTCACCTGGTAGAGCATGTGGCTGTTAAGTAAACAAATAGCGCACCGCAAGGTAGTTGGTTCGATCCCAACAAGAACCGTTTGAGCGTATACACATACCTTCAAACGGATCAATGAGTTTACGGGTGTAAAACCATATAGTATAAATGCCCTCTTTTTATGCCCAGCAGGGGGAGGACATTTATGTGTATAATAAATTCATCAATCGCATTACCGACGATGGTGTATTTGTTGAGCTGGGGGGATACGATGGTCTCACGTATTCAAACAGTAAGTTTTTTGAGGATACCCTGAAGTTCAGAGGAGTGCTGATTGAGCCAACGAACCAGTTTCACTCGATGGTTCACAATCGCCCTAACTGTAAGAACCATAACATTGCGGTTGCTCATAAACACCAGATGGTGATGATGACAGGGAACTCGGCAGTTGCTGGTCTGACTGACAGTATGCACCCTGCGTTTCGTGATCGTTGGCACAAGCATTCGTCTAGTTATCTCGTAGAGGCAAAGCCGTTCAAGACAATTCTCCAGGATAGCGGGGTCGACCACATTGATCTTCTGACGATTGATGTAGAAGGCGGCGAGCAGGCAGTTCTTGAAACGATGGATTTTACTATTCCAGTATACATCATCATTATCGAGGCCGATGGCGATAATCATATTAAGGACGAAGCGTGCAGGGATATTCTTCGGAAGAATGGGTTTGTTTTTGATCGCCATCTTGTCCTAAACGATATTTGGTATAATCCTGCGTATCCTTTCATCGATCGGGTATTTGATCCTTCCCGCAAAAAGGTGGAGTTCAATAGTATTCATGATCTAGGGGATTTCAAGTATGTAGAATCCTCGTGCATTTCCCAAATTGAGGATGCTCTACGTGCGTGATGTGTCATAGGACCCCTTCTTCAGCTTGAAGGCTAGCGTGGCCGTGTTGATACTGTTCTTCGGCAGACGGACATGGGCATAACGCGCATGATCAGGGAAATCAATATGACCTTCCCACGATACGCCCGTCTTGACCCATTCGGAAATCTTGGATTTCATATCAAGATAGGCAGGTTCGTCTTCGCCTACACCAGTTCGTAGAAGGGCTCGAAGTAGTTCGAGTCCTTCAGCGAGTCTATCCTCTTTGGGCTTGTCGGGGTGCATTAGTTACTTGCTTGAGAATCGTTTAAATATGGTATACAGACTTCATAGAATGCTTAGACATATACTGAAACTACCTACACAAAATCGACGGAAACGATATACAATCACAGGCACGACAGACGGATTTGGGTCACAGTATTTGGCAATTATGTCTGGAATAGCGTATTGCGAGTCTATGAACTATGAGTATGTTCATACTCCGTTCTCGATCGTAGATCACGGTCAAAATCCTAATGTTCTAAATACCTTTATCGGCATTCCAGCAGGCGATATACGAAGGGGAGTTGATATAACAGAGTTACGTGCCGACCCTGTTCACAATTCGGAAAAGCCAAGCGTATACTATACCGAGAATATTCGGAGTAGATTGCGAGCCTACTACGTTTCAACGGCCAAGCCTGCTATCCCGCCAACGGATATTGTTATTCATATCCGCAGAGGTGATGTGGGTTCCCACGCTCCAGATCGGTATACGTCAAATACTGACTATGTAGCTATCATACAGATGCTGAAAGATACATACCCAAACAGATTGATTACAGTTCACTCGGAGGGGTATTTAAACGATTTTAAAGAGTTGATCCCCGAAGGAGTCGATATTCGGCTCAACGATCCAATCGCAGTATCATTTCACTGTATGGTTATGGCCAATGTTCTTGTTACTGCGAAAAGTGGATTTTCATACACTGCAGGTATCCTGAACAAGAACAAGGTATATTATATACCGTTCTGGCATAATCCGTTAGACGATTGGACGATTCTTACACCTTGTTCCGCAGCCCAAAGCGCAGCTTGAATGGTTTCGTTGGGGAGGGCACACCAGGCAGAATAAGGCGGGTAACGGCGGGAGGCACTACTTTCTCTACGACAATGGGAGCAGGAGCAGGAGTGGGAGCGGGAACAACAACCTTCTCCTCCTCTACGGCAACGGGGGCAGGGACAGGCTCGGGCTCGGGCTCGGGTTCAGGGGCAACAGCCTTCTCCTCCTCTACGACAACGGGAGCAGGGACAGGCTCGGGTTCGAGTTCAGGGGCAACAGCCTTCTCCTCCTCTACGACAACGGTAGCAGGGGAAGGAGCAGGAGCAGGAACCGCGGCGAAATCAAAGGTTTCAGTCGTCTCCTCCATTTATATATTTAAAACCCGAAAAGACGCAGGGGATTGTAACCGTATGCACTCTCCAACCCAGAGTGTGAAAGTCCGTGAACTCCTACGGCAATGGAGAGAATCAGTATAAGGGTGATCATCTGGAGGAGGGGGAGGCGCCGAATAACACGGTAATTTACGGCGGCCAGGACGAGCGCAACAATGAGTAGTCCACCGTTCAGAGTGTGAGCCATCACAGACGGAAGGGTGAAGAGCTTGAGCATTTATATTCACCAAACACTTAATGTGTCTTGGACTGGGTGACAATATGGGTGGGGGCGAAGAGAGTCGCCTGTGCTGTCGCACTGGCGGGCTTGGTCGTGCTTCCGTGAACAGCAGACTCGCTTAGGTGAGTCAACTTGGAACCAAGAGGGACTCCAGAAGAGGGACCGCGAGCACCAGGGAGGGAAATGATGAGAGAGGGCATTTATATTATGTGAATATTTAAAGAAATGAATAAATATACATAAAATGACAACAACGTGTGTTGTTTTTGTATGCAATCTTCCATATATATCAAAATTTATAGACTCGTGTCGACAACTTGTGACCGTTGGAAAATATTCTGGACCAATATGTTTAGTTATTAGCGATGACTTGCTAGGGAACAGTATGCTTAATCATCCAGTCATTGTTGAAAACAGGGTTATTATCAAGCATTTCCCGAATATTAGGTTCCCAGATTGTTCATGGACTTTATTGAAAAAATTGATCGGCCACGACCGTTCTTTGAAAAGGCAATGATTGTTCTGCATAAATACCATATTTTCAATATATTCTTTAAGCAGTGGGACTACATACTGTATGTTGACACGGGTGCGGGGTTTTTTAATCCCATCCAACCGCTTTTGGATACGAAACGTCAAGGCACTCTACTTGCCCATTCAAATGCATTTCCTTCATACCAAATTGGTTTAGAAGAAGAATTTGTGTGCATTTCTCCATACATAGATAACATGAAAGCCAAATATGATTTGAACGTTGATTACCCCCAATCAACGCTGATGCTCTACGATACAAGTATTATTACTGACACAACGTTCGATGAATTATACAATCTAACTCTTGAATTCCCAATTTCGTATCAGAGCGAACAGGGTATTATGGCTTTATATTTCGTTCACGTTCGCAAGATTTGGAAACAGATCCCTCTAGGAAATGCTACAAACTTTTATTATGACTGGGCTCCTCGCTGGGGACATCCAAATTCGGACTATATCGTCATTAAGTATCCAAACAAGGAAGCCCAAGTGGGAGAAAAGAAGACACTTTTCGGAAAAGTCACTAAATCGTGGTTTCGTCTGCCTACTTCTCAACCACGTCTACCAGATCGTTGAGGTTTGTATAAATTTAGACTTCAAATAAAAATGATAAACATTTACACAGGCGCAGATCATAAACTATGAGGAGCACTTATATTTCAGTCGGTAGAATCCCTCTCTTATACGCTTGTCCGTATGCTTTGTGAGGAGGAGGTCGGCAGTTCGATCCTGCCTGAGTGCAAACCCGCCAAGCCTCTTTAGCACAGTTGGTTAGTGCACCCGCTTTGTAAGCGGGAGGTCACCTGTTCGAATCAGGTAGGAGGCACTTTTTTGAAGGTCTGTCTAGATCTTCAAAAAATTGTCGTCATACAACAATGCGTGGACTGCGCCTGAAAACTATCAAGCGCTCCCATAACCCCGAGAAAAAGTGGGATGCCGTGTTCGTGAAACCAAATGGGCAGACAATTACCCAGCCATTTGGTCAGCGAGGATACTCAGATTACACGAAACACAAGAACCTCACACGCAAAAAGCGGTATATTGCCCGTCATGCTCGGATGCACGAAGACTGGTCTGATCCAACTCGGGCGGGGACCCTGTCACGCTACATTCTGTGGGGCAAGCCGACACTGAAAGCGTCCATTCGGTCGTTCAAGAAGAAGTTTCGCGTATAGCCGACAAGCGGAAACTTCGGTCAAAGAACTCGTCCCATGTCATGGTATAGTCTGACTCTTTGTATATGTTCATCGTAGTTACAAACAGGCGAACATAGGCAAAAAAGATAATGCCGATGACGACCGCTGGTGTGAAGTCTGTCATTACTATTAGTTGAAGGCGCTACGTATTCTCCATCGAAATAAACGATCTCTCCCAAAGAGAAACCGTTCGACCTTGTAGACTGGAAGTATAGTGTGTGCACCTGCAGCGAGTGATCCTTCATTCTTGGCTTTGCGAGCAAATATCCTCATGACTGAGGTTTTGGCTTTCAGGACTGCCTTTACTTTCTCATCTGTCCCCAGTTCTGCTCTCAATCCTGTCTTGAACTCTTTGACCCGTTTCAAAAACTCCTTTTTGAGAACCGTCACCTCTTTTCCAGCCGCCTTGCATTCTCGCAACGCCTCCCTGACTTCCCTATCTTTCTTCACTTTTTCCATGATCTCTAGACACCGCCCCTCCATCTCAATCCGACCATTCTGCCACCAGTCGTTTGTGCCGTTCATTCGCCCGACAATATTGCATAGGGGACATACTGACCGATGTTGGAGAGACTTCAAAACACAAATCGTATGATAAGCGTGGCCGCATTGTAGACGAGAAGATGTCGCTCCTACAATGATGTCGTTAGCGTTGTTCTGTTCGTACACAGGAACATCGAGTGGTTCATAGCAGAGGATACACTCCTCCTCGGCCATATATTGTCTGTTTTCAAATCCTCTCTCTAACTCACTTATTTACTTTGTCTTGGGCAGACGGCGCGTCAGAAGTTCCTTCTGAGTCCCAAACGTGGAAATATCCTCCACATCTTCGGGAATACCCTCAATTGCCCGCAGAGCCTCGGCAACCTTCTGCGGCTGATCTGAGAAGTGAAGGAGCATCTGCGTCCGAATAGTATTGCGTTTGATCGGGGGCTTGACCGTGCGCACACTACGAGTCAGCGTTCCACCCGACATTCCTTCCAGCTTGAAATCATCCACCTCGTTCTCTCGCATAAACGTGAGGACATCGGCACCTAGACGAGTCTTTGCGTCCTGGATCTCCTTGATACGATTACGTAGTTGCCGCTGCTCATCATCCAGGGCGATCCAGCGCGTGAGTGTATCCTTTACTGGCGGCGGGTCCATCGGTGTCGGCGCTGTTTGTTCTTATACCGCCGCATATGTTTAACCCGTTTACGCCGAGTCTTGCCGCCCATCTTTGGGGGCGCGGGCGCTGATCCCGTAGCAAGTTCCTGTAATCCTGGGACATTGTTCAGTGCGTTCATCAGTCGCGCCTTGTATTTTCCCGTAATCTTCTCTTCGGATTTGTAGACCTTATTTAACGCAAGACCAACAAACGGAACAGCCAAAAGAACCGATTCAAACCCCGTCTCAAAATCGCCACGAGAGGTTGATATAATTGATGCCAGGAGTGCTATAAAAGTTTTTAGGACCGCCCCTACTCCTTCGGTTATACCTGACGGTGCCAATCCAAGGGTGACAATTGTAATAATAATTTTGGCTCCCGCTTCCGATGCAGCCGCCAAACCAAGGAGGAACTCCACAAATATTTCAGTTCCTGCTCTTATCAAATCAGGAGTCACAAAGGGTAGGAAGGAAACACCGTCCCGTTCAATATTTTTCAATACAAACAGGGTGTTGTAAATACTACTGTTCTCGGGCTTTTCGCCGAATATCCACGACACCATCTGCTTCCCAAATAGTTCAACTCCGTCTCCGACAAATCCTTGCGCACCTCCTTTCTTCGTATAGAAACGCTCATGCACCTTCTCCGCCAACGCCGCTGAAAAAAGCGGCTCGGATCCCCTTACAAAATAGGCACGGAGTTCAGTCGGTGATGAAAAATGTTTATGCGACAGGGTATCCACCAAATCCAAAATACGGTTTACCGCATCTCGGTCATGAGCAGATTTTGTGTGTTTGTATATGATATCTCCCGCACGGGATCTGGGGTGTTGTCCATTGAAGTCCCAAACCATCTCTAATGTTATATCTAGCTTAGAATTTCCAGCGGCGATCACACTCCAGGCACGTCACAAATGTCGTCATCGGCTCATCTGCCGATCGAGTTTGCATCTGATAGTAATCACACTTGGTCGTCTTCTTGCACGTGGAACAATAGAAGAAGATGGACGCGTTTCCAGAGCGGGTGAACAGCTTCTTATCCTTCTCAATCTGTGCCTCAATCTGCGCCTTCCATCGCTTCGGGTTCAGTTCCACCACCGACATCTCAGCAAAGGCAGCAGGGGCAATCTCATTGGATGTTAGTCGCTCAGCCCATCCGTAATTCTTCATGTTCTCGTAGAACTGGATACACCGACCACGATAATGGTTCCAGAAAGCGGGATTATTCCACGTCACCTCAATCTCCTGCTTCGCACAGTCGCGAATACATCGCTGAAGAAGTGCGGCCTCTAGAGCATCTGCGATCTCGGTGGTCAGACCAATCTCGAGATAACGCTGCTTCACCAGATCACGGAGAGGGCAGGGAGTGTTCACATCATGGATAATCACTTGCTTGGGCTTCCGCTGTTTCGTAGGCGCGGGGGTATCCTCCTCTTCCTCGCCATCACCTCCTCCCACGTTCTCATCCTCCGCGTCGGCATCCGCATCTACCTCCGCATCCACGTCCGCGTCCGCGTCTGCATCCTCAACCTCATCATCCTCATCACCGTCCTCACCTTCCTCGCCAGACGATTCACCTTCGAACGTCCAGCTTGAATAAATGGTTTCATACTCTGACGGCTTTAGATTCGTGTATACCGACGAGGGTTTGTCGTAATTGTCGGCGTTAGAGTTTGTGGACAGCATCACGGCCATCGACCCCACGAAAATCTCATCCTGAAAGTTCCCCCCGAGAACATGTTGATTTACATTATCGTCATCGTCGCTGCCTGACTCGGCGAAGATCGTGACCCAGTTGTCCTTGTCCTGAATCTTTCCCTGGAACTGGAGACCAGGCTGCTTGGTCTTGGTTCGCAGCCATTCTAGAACGTCTGGACACTTAGCAGGGACTGTTAGTTCTTGGAGAACACCCGAGGCCTGAATACATGTGGCAAGAACCATTTGCGCGCTTACTCCTTCTTTGACGTGAGGTCTATCTAATTGGTTTTGAACTCTCCAAAACGGATCAGCGTTTTCAGGGACGTAGAATGAGTAACCTACAAACAACAAACAAACAAACATCATGAGCACGTGGAAGGCCAAGTTCGAAAAGAAGCAGCAGGATCAGAAGGACGCCGAGGTGGCGAAGAAGGTGGAGGTGAACGATATTAGTTTCCCCTCGCTCTCAACCGAGAGCGCATGGGGCAATGCAGGTTCGGGTGCAGGCAAAGTGAAGGAGACACCAAAGAAGAGTTTCGCAGAGATGGCAGCAGAGTGGAAGGAGAAGGAGGAAACCGAGAAGAACCGTAAGGCGATGGAGGCCGAGCAGTCATCTATGGAGCTCAAGCAGCACTCCGAGTTCTCTGGGCGCGGTGGGTTTCTCTACAACTTCGGCCAGACACATTCTCGTAGGGAGGATACCTACTACGAGGATGAGTATGCGGACGACTACGTTCCGCCTCCGACAGCCGATACGTCGGATGACTGGAGGGTTGCCGAACGCAAGATCCGTCGTGCTCCTAAGTCAGCGGCTGAGAGGGCGATGGAGACACATAACGAGGAGGAGGACGCGCAACCTGCATTCTGGCAGGAGCATCAGGAGGAGAGCGTGTGGAGCAAGTATTGAAGCGGAACTGTGTGGAGCAAGTATTAGACAGAGACCCCTGGAGTCCTCGCACGACCCCACACCAACCAAATAACCGCCGAACGCACCAGGTTCGGTATAAAAAAGACAATGGTGAAATAGAGACCGCCGATCTTTTTCCCTGCCTCGGTGAAAAACAGCAGTCCAGCAATCACGAGCAGGGTCAGGACTTCGAGAATACCCCAGATTCCTCCCATAGAGTTATACTGATCAGCTGCTGCCTGTCGGAAGTTATTACGTTTCTGGGTAGTGGTTTCACCTGCCTCCTTGTCCAGCGCATCCTGAAGACCACCCTTCTTGATAAGAGGAGTCTCCTCCTTTTTCACCGCTCCACCTGGCCGACGGCATTTGAGGTATAGTTTTCCGTCGCGCTGTGTGGTGACTCCCTGAGCATCGTAAAACGTGACTTGACGGTCTGCTACTTCTTCGAGAGGACGCCTCGCGGGCTTCACACTCTTTGCAAGTTTCGCGTAGTCAGACGGATCCATCGATACCGTGTTGGAGTAGACAATCCATATAATATTGGGTTCACACGGAGGAGTCAGGCTGCTGCCCCTATACACGTAATACGCAGGTGTGTCGGGAATAACATCCGTGAGCGACCACGTCTCGCCAAGCGTGACTTGGGTGGTCTGAGACTCTACAAAGTAAGGAACAAATCCGTTGAAAAACTTGGCGGCGGGAGTATCGCCAGGAGACGTCCTGATAATCACGGACATATTCACCGTCTTTCCCGAAGGGTGTGTGAAGGTAGCCACCAATTCGGCCTCTCCAAACACGCTGTCAAGAGAATGCTGGGCAGATGAAAAGAGACGCATCTGTTTGCAGGTATAACCATCACCATTAAAACTGGCAGTGGGCGTACCGTTCGTGAATCCTTTCAGGATCATTCCAGCATTGTCACGGGATAGTTCTGCTCGTCCAACTGAGACTTCATCGACCTTCCATTCACAAAGACGGTCACAGGGAAGGGCAAAAGACTGAGATAAATTAATGGGAGATTGATGGGGAGCGCCACAGGCCTTGTATTTATCAGGCCATTCGCGGGCACTATCAAAAATGCTCATCCCAACCTATTATTACACGGGCAGACGTTTTCTTCTGGTTTTGTAATAATGAGTAGCAGCGACCCCACAGTTAGTCTAGCCGCTGCGTCCTTGACGTTCAGCGTCCTCTCTTTTATTACGATTGTCATTGGACTCCTCTTTCTCGTATTTCCAGGGTGGCTGGAGACAATTAAGACGGCAACCAGCAGTGTTACGGGATCATCGTCTAGCGGTGGACTCCTTGATAGCATAAAGGTGTTTGCCGTTCTTGGAGGTGCCCTGGCTCCCGATATTGTTCTCCTCATCGGCTTCATCTCCGACTTGATGAACATGAAATTCCGCTTCTCCGTCACCAGTCTCATTGGAATCTTCGCCGTTATTGTCCACTGGGGCATTGGAAGCATGGTGTTTGGATCAGGATCCAGCGGCCCGTCCATTATTCAGCAGGTGTCACAGGCTGCCACCAATGCTGCTGCCGCAATCGCCCCTGGACCATCTGCGCCCTCTGTCTCCCCTGGCAACCCAACAAACCCTTCGTTGTCGTCCCAGTTACTAGGAGTCGGAACCACAACCCCTCCAGTCTTGAGTGCGCTCGGAAAGAAGGCGGAGAAAGCCAAGGCCGATGCCGAATTTGCGACAGCTCGTGCGGCTGCTCTGGAGAAAGCGGCAGCGGCATCCTCGGTAGGAACGCCGTCAACACTAGATCTCGACGATTCTCCCGCCGCCGCGATGGCCCGTAAGAGCCGCAGTGCTGCCAAGAAATCAGCGGCGGCAACGTCCAAGATGGCAGCCCAAGGTAAATTGGGCGGGGCTCAACTTCCCAGCATGATTGCTGAAAAGTTCAACCCGTGTGCGATTCGTGGTCTGGGTATGTTTGATGTCAAGGGATCTCCAATGGGACTTGCTGCTCTTGCTGCTGTGTTCACCGTCTACTTCCTCGATATGACGGCAGGTAAGAAGCGCACAACAAATCAGTTGGGCGGATACCTGGGCTTCTCTACTCTTGCCCTCCTCTTCAATATCTACGCCTACCGCGAGTTTGGGTGCTTCCAGGATCCCTCGATGATGGGAATTGTCAAGTCGTCGGTGTTCCCGCTAGTGACTGGATTCACTATCGGCGGAATCGGTTACGGTGTCCTGAAATCCAGATATGTTGATTTCCTCCCGCTAGATGGTCAGGTTCTGGATACGGGTGCATCAACTGGCAGCGGATCCAGCATTGCGTCTGACAACAATCCGTCGTGCTCAGCTCCCAACGACGATAACCAGATGGTGTGCGAGGCCTACCAAGACGGTAAGCGCATTACTTCGGTATCGTTGAACTGAGACGCTTGGCGAGAGCGAAGTAACCCATAAGCTGCGTCCCCGAATGACGACCGATCTCCATACCATTATTAACTGCCACCATTGTCGGAACATGGGTGACCTTGTACATCGTCGCAACATTTGCGGGATCCGCTGTCGTATCAATATTGATCCACTGAAAGTTGGTGTGGTCCTCCGTCAACTCGGAAATGACTGGCTTGACCGCCTTGCACGGACCGCACGTGGGCGAGGTGAAAAAATACATTGTCGCCATGGTCTCTTGCCGCGTATTACTCTTCTAGTTTCTCAATCGTTAAATGGGTTTTCTCAATCAGTCGATAGGCTACCGCTCCGTGAATCTTGGTCTTTTCCAGATCATACGCCCGAGCATTCATGGTTTTCTTCAGTGCCGAGATCAGTGCCGCCCCTAGAAATTTTGCGTCCAACGATGCCGTATTCGCCAGAATGGCCTTTATGAGATCTGTTTCCGATAGGGGTGCACCCATAATCTTCAGGGGAATGCCCGTAAGAACTTCGTCGGCTGTGGTCCCAGTGCGTATCACCTTTTCCACCAACTCCTCAAACTTCACTGGCCGACCCTGTTCAGCGGCTTTGGTGGCCAATTGATCAGCATAATCGTTCCACTTACTGTCCGTGTCCTCTCCGCCCGTATGTGCCTTGACGTGGACAAACTGATGACCACCAAGCCCCTCAAGTTCCTTGAGGATGTCTTCGAGGAGAACCTTGTGTACTAC
>Ga0187845_1001957_pt1 | contig 11478 bp, 7 predicted proteins | sample SpaLakP09_SKY_68_FD_134515 | JGI IMG/M metagenome (GOLD analysis project Ga0187845, IMG submission 134515) | Oligotrophic lake water microbial communities from Sparkling Lake, Wisconsin, USA - SP09_SKY_68 | ecosystem: Environmental > Aquatic > Freshwater > Lake | place: USA: Sparkling Lake... | reverse complement strand
GTAACTCCCTCCTGGCTCGGTCCAGAGAAAAGGCGCCCCCCGGGGGACATCCCCCGACTGCAGAATCAGCTTCGCCGCGTGAAGCTGAAAACCGAGATCCTCGTTCTTGATCCATTTCCAAGCCAAACAGAAACCGGTAACCCCCAACAAAGCCCAAATCCAGGCCGGAATAGAGATGGCCATAGCCGTGGAGGAAGATCGTTTCACCGTAATCCCTTGCGTCGCATTTCCTCAAACTGAAGCTGAATTCGAGGATCCGGCAAACTTCGCCGTAAACGCGCTTTTTCCGACTGTTCCTGCAAATCTTTGTTGGGGACTTTTTGGAGAATGGTATCCCAGCAGAAATCAGCCATCGGATAATCTTTTGTCATCTCGAATCCAATCGCAAGATTCACCCACAACTCCGCAAGGAAATATGGACTCTTCTCGATTCCTGCCCAGGCGTAAGCCTGACCCTGCCGTCCATTTCCAAGACAAATACTAGAGACACCGTTCCCCAAGGAATCGTCGGGTTCCAAGAGATGCAATGGAAGAGTGTTCGCCCAACCCGGCAGAGGTTTCTCTGCAGCATTGTGTAGAAGTTGATCCCAGATGCCACTATTTGCCGGCAGACTCTCTTCGATCTTTTTGTCCTCCTCCACAGCGGAAATCTCTGGGGCAAGATCCTTTCGAAAAAAAGTCACCACCCCAGGACTGCGATAGACTAACCGCCAATCTGGCTCCTTCGCCAAGGTTTCGATCCAGACATTTTCGCGTCCCACACGGGCTACCACCACGTTTGCCCGGGTTGCTTCCAACAAAATCTGAAAATGTTCAGGCAGAATCAAACTCGGTATGAACTCCTTATACAATCGCTCCGGATAGTTGTCGTTTCGACCGTCAATATAGACTTGCCGACCCGTTGCCCAGGCCATCCAACCACCCAAATCATGTGGATTCATAATCCGCGCGCTGGGCCCTGCCCTGCGGATGATTTCGACAACGCCCGCAGGATGTGCCACCGGATCATAACTCAATCCGTAACCCATATTGGAAGTCATCCGACTTAACCAATCGGCCCGCATAAGAAGCAGCAGTGCCCCACAAATAATCAAAATTACAATTTTCCCCGCCTTACCCCATTTTTCTCTCAATCCCTCGAGCTGCTGGCTCCAACCTGCTGATGCATAAGGAATCAGGGCGAACGAAAAGTACGACCAGTTTTTTACCGCTGTAAGAAAAAGCAGGGTAAAAGCTATTCCGATCATCCAAACCGCCCAAGGCCATCTTGGTCTCCGGATCAGAAAACCGAATAATACACCGCCGAAGATTACCCAAATGATCAGGTGCCATAAAGGCAAAACAGGCCGACCATTGAGGGAAAATATTAGCCCCTGCTTCCACAGTGGCTCGAATTCCCTGATTCCAAAAATTAAATCCTTCGCGATGTGGCTCGAAGTCATCAGAGTTAACTGCCTGAATGGGTAGATCAATCCCTCCCAACCATATGGATTCAATAGACAGACTAAACCCGACAACACTCCCACTCCGAACAGTCGATACCATCGCTTCCTAACTTTGGCAGAATCCTCTTCCCTGCGCCGAAACGCTTCGATCAACCCCCCAATCGTCCAAAGTCCGATCGTCGCCAAGCCTAAACTAAACAAAGCGTGGCAGTTCACCCACCCCATCATAATAAGCGGAAGAAACCAAATAGCGCGGTCATCGCCCGTGGAATATTCCTCTAAACAGAGCAGGACCAATCCCAAATAGACCCAGGAAAGAGTGTGCGGCCGGTAGTCCCATCCATTGAATGTGAAAAGAAGAACGAGAAATGCAAAGGAAACAGCTCCAAGACCCCCCGTGCATTTCCGACAACGAATCAGGAGGATGGCCGAAGCCGCAAACGTATAACCCACAGAAAGCAGATTCATCCCTAGAAGCCCGCCCCACTGGTTCGCACCATAGATGGATAACTGCCAGAGCCACTGGAGATCCACATACCGACTCCATGGGACCATGTATAGAAAGGGCTCAGATCTGGGCACATCCCCATGATCCAAAAGGTAGCGTGCCCCGTTCAGCTGAAACCCAATGTCTGGATTCCCGACCATTCTCCAGCTTAATCCGAGGCCCACCAGAAATACCCCAGTGGCCATCGCCCAAGTCCAACCATACCGCGAGAGGTAGTTCTTCATCATACAGACAATTCTGAATCCAGTGGATCCAGATTTAAAACTTTTTTAAGTAATCCCAAATCGATTATTTTTTTTCAGAACCAGACCAGATCTTTGCTACTTTCATTGCCTGTTCTGGTGTGGGTTGAATGCGAGCAAGTGAGAAGCCTAGATTTAGGCGTATCAGGCCAATTTTTTTGCTTTCAGGATCTGTATTCTGTTCCGCGTAGGAAAGAACCTTCGATAGCAGAGACACTGCCGTATCGACCTTGCCCAAGGCTGAGAAGCCCGCTGCTAACTGCGGATATACTGTCAGCTTTTCATAGTCGTTCAGGTACTTTTCTGCACGTGTTTGCATGTCCGAAAGGGAACCTAGAATCTCATCTTTTCCAGATCCATCCTTTCCACAAGCCAAAGCGATTCTTTCTGCGGCCTCGTAAGACCCAAAAGCTGTCGGAGCGCACTGGGGAGCCATAATCCGAAATCGCTGGGCAAAAAGTTCTGCCTCTCGATCTTTTTCTTCAAGATTGAGTGAATAGAACAAGGCGGCGATTTGAATGGGATCAGAATTGAAAGAAGTAGATTCCATTCCCCCAACGGCAAAGTTGAGCCAAGAACTTGGATACCTTTCCCCACTTCTGACTCTTCGGTTGGCCTCTTGTAAAAGAAGCTTTGCTGTAAAACCATCCACGACTCGAGATGCTTTCCAGGCCACCTTCTCGTCTTGCGTGTGGGTTCGCGCAAGCTCTTTCCATGCAGGCCGCTTGTTCAATCGATCTAACAAACTTTCGAACCAAGAAGGTTCAACTAGCCGATGAAATGCCTCGATCCACTCAGGACTTGGCTTGGGAAGAATATTCGTATCCTGAGATTCAGATATATTACCTCCAGTTGCTGGAGGAATGCTTGCTAACAAAATTCTTAGCCGCTCCAACTGCCAAGCGACCTCGCCCGGTTCCCGTCCAATACACAAAGACATCTTTTTAGCACCTAGATTGACCCATCGTTTTAGAGTTTCAGTGGGTGCCTTAGTCCAAGCCGACAAAACCGATTCCGCAATCGTGGAGGGAGCAAGATAGTGCTCCATGGAACTCATAACTATCTCTGCCTGCTCGTATTTCCCTAATAAAACACATGTCAGCGCTGCCTCGCGTTGTGTCAATGCCTTGCGGTACTCATCCACACCCAATGCAGGAAGCGATTGAAGGGCATAGTCTAGGGATTCGAAAGCTTGGGGAATCAAATCAGCACCCAATATGCGGGCAGTGGTTAGAGCACAAACAATAAGTACGTGGATCAATTTTTTCATATAAAAAAACGGGCGCTAGAGCAAGATGCCCTAGCGCCCGTTAGAATTCAATTGTTTATCGACTCAATTACATCGCAACTACGCGATAGTAAATAGGCGTTGCGCCCACTGTTACTGAGGAATCGGTCACGTAATTATTTCCAGCCACCGCAGTGACAACGCTCTGCTTAACAAATGACTTATTATCTGTGGAGCGCTCAATCACATACTTTACACCAAGCTCACCACCAAAGGTGATGTACGGATTGCCCGAACCATTGACGGTGATCGTGACGTCAGGAATATAGACTCTGGCTGTATTTGCAAAGATGCCTGCCTGATTTGCCATATTGTTCCAGCCAAGGAACCAGCTGCTATCACGCACGGCGCCCACAAAGGTCGCTTCACTCACCAAGGCGCGCGTTCCAGTTCCAAGATTGGTAGGTATGTAACTAGAGGGCAGATTCCTTGCACCTTCAGCAGTAGGAGTCAGGTCAATCCCAGAGGTGTGGTGATTCAATGGGACTGTTACGCCAGGGTTCTGGTCAAAATACACACCAGTCATCCCCTTCACCGAGGTCCTCATCGCCGCTATGTTGGCACAGGCCAACGTGTTGTTTGCACTAGCACCACGTTCCGTCCTATCAGTTCCAGCGGGGAATAGATTTGCATCAGATCCAACCCACCAGTTGGCTTCGTTAGCAGCGATGGCGGTGTTTAAAGCAGCAACATTTGCATACTTTCCATTAACTCCCGGGACCGCAGTGTCAACCAAGCCGTTTCGGAAGAACCAGACGTTGTTGAACAACCCGTCCTTCTCACCCGGATTTGCAGCATTGGCACCACTAGTCGTCAGGTCCGAAGCACGTCCAGCACCATCAAACCCACCTGTGGTACGTGCAACGGTAAACCGGTTGATAGCAGAGTTACCAGCACTCGTTGTAGCAGCCGTATCAGAGTAGGCACGTTTGTCTGCAATCATCATCGCACCATGGGGGTTATCCATGTAGAGCGAATTATAGATCTTAGCAGAACCGTTATCCCTGAAATTCGGACCGGTTGCAGTTTCGTACAAACTGAAACCTGCACTGTCCTTGGTTTTGTCGGAGAGCGAACTATATCCACGCCCTACAAACGTTGCATTCGCCATCGTGAAGACCGTGTAGGGGAATGCATCATTTTTACTTTCAGGTCCGTCGTTCTCTCCAGCATTATCCCCGACGTTAACAGCTGCACGAGTGTTCGTGTTTCCTGAAGAGTCGATCGCATTGTTTTGCAACTGGACATAGAACTGAACAGTCCCGACCCAGCCTTGATCTGTATCCAAGCCGTCATCTCCCGGGAAAGCAGACAAGCAGTGGCGAAGATTCAACGCACCACCCCAGACTTCGAACGAGTCGTCTGCATTGTTCCAATCAGACAAAAATTCGGTCACAGTGTTGCGTCCGATTCCGTACAACGAGTAAGAGTTGAGCTCTTTGCCAGCCGCGATGATGAATCCACCGTAGCGAAGATCAATAAACCTAACGATTCCCGAGTCATCATTGTCATTATCTCCACCACCATAGGCGTAGGTAGGGAATGAAGCCATGCCCTCAATCATCTGGATGCCAACAGCTCCTACTGCAGCACCGTTCGATGAATTGATTGTTGGTGCTACGCAGGTAGTAGTTAATGCACTTGCACCGCTATTAATTCCAATAACTGTCTCGGCATATCCTGCCAGAACGAGGCCACCCCACTGTCCATCAACAGCCCAGCGAGATCTAGAATTTGAAAGGGTGTTGTTATAATCGTAAGCGTCACCGGTAATGGTTCCACCAGTCACAGTATATTCACCCACGCCAGGAGTTGTGCCGTTAACTGGTGTAGAGCCGGATCGCAAAATTCTTTCTGCGTTGGCGATTCCATCGCCTGCAACAATACCTTTATTCTCATACACAGGAATGGTCGATTGGCCTCCTGGAACATAGGGGTCATCCATCGTTGTCATCACAATGGGGGCCTCCGCAGTGCCGAGAGCAACAATTCTGCCTCCACGCGCAACCACGAGTGCACCCGGATCAGCAGGTGAAAGAGCCGCTTCGTATGTTGCATTACCTGTTCCTCCCTGAGCCTTGCTAGGACGCTCTGCACGAATCAGAGTTCCTGGTTCGATCGTCAAGGTAAGACCGCTGGGTACGATCACGTTCCGACCGAGAATATAGACCTTGTCCCGAGTCCACCGTTGGCTTCTCGTCAAAACAGTCGCATCAACAGGGACGGAAGACCCGGTGCCTGTTTCCGTTCTTACGTATTCTGCAGGGAGGGAGGCAACATCAACAAATGTGCACTGGCCTAATGTCTGTGCTTCAGAATTGGATGAGGCACAAATGCCGAGTGCAGCTGCAAGCGTAAGGATGATTTTGTTTTTCATTTTTTTTATTTTTCTTGGGTTGAGTTTGTTTCTTATATTAGACGTTTTTACGAAGACGGCGGACTGCTGCAAGTGCTAATCCACCTAGGACGAGCAAGGATGCAGAGGACGGTTCAGGTACGGACGATGTGCCTAACGTGCCCGAAGGGCCTACGCTGGGATTCACTGAACCATAAACCGCAGTCGCATCGGTGTTCAAGTTGACGAAATCGTAGAGACCCAGCGGGAACTGTGCAGAGTCCGCAGCATTTCCCCAGTTAAAGCCAAGGTCAAACAAACCGATCTCGGAGATTCCGCCACCCGGAGCGAACTCGTACGAGACGAAAGCAAGAGCGCGGTTATCTTGGGCGGGGTTAAAGATGCTGGTCAAACCACCACCTGCACGATTTTCCACCGATGTATCCGGGCCATAGTAGCGAATAAAAGAGTCAGAGTCGGTAATGGCAGAACCCACTACTCCATTCCAGCTGACAAAGGTCCGTGAATTAGCAGAGTACCATGCTGCAAAAGCGGCCGCACCGTCTGCGGTGGTGGGCTTACTTGCCAAAGACAGCAGACCCTGATTCAATGATCCAAATGAGATATTGAATGTAGAGGCTCCACCTAAAGCCTGGCTTGAAAGCTTTGACTGCAGGGCGAGCGTTGTCTCGCTGGTTTGGGACATGGCTGGGCTTATAAGCACACCACAAAGGGCGAGTGCTAGTGCGGTTACATTTACTGCTGTTTTCATTTTATTTTATCTCCTTATTTCTTGATTGAATTAACTCTTAACAACCGAATTCCTCCGACGCAGGAGGGATATGAAAGAAACACCCAACAAAGACATCGCTGCCACGCTGGGCTCGGGAACAGCAGACAACTTTACGCCTGTGTCATCAGCTAGTAGGGAACCCACAATTGCAGTGGCATTCGATGCTATAACGTTGAAATCATATACATTGTCAGGAAAAACTCCCGAGGGAAATGCAGCTGTTGCCTCGTACAACCCAAACTCGCTCTTATCCACTGTTTCGATCCAGACAAACGGCTTGTAGCCAACTAAGTTGATTGCGCTCAAGGTGGGGGTGGTGACAGCAGGACTGAGAGCAAAAAATTTCTGAAAAGCTAGATCCGGCTGAACATCCGGATTGGGCGAGAACAGGATCTGGAACTCAGCACCATTGCCGCCCGCAGAGCTCACTACTGTCGAGGCAAAGGAGTAGAAATTGTCATCAAATGTCGACAATCTCGACTGCATGCTGCCTGAAAGCGCGGCCCAGCTTGCCGATACATCCGCCGTCGGAGTGAAGGCGCTGATGTTGTAAAACATGCCCAACTTAACGATGGTTCCATCAGCCAAGTTTGCACCTGAGGCCGACAGATTGCTGCCGAAGTAGCCGTTTACCGACATGGTGATACTAACTTGAGCTAGCCCTTTTTCCTCGACCGTAACTGTTGCTATTAAGGCGAGGACAATTGCCTTACTTAGCATTTTTAGTTGGGACTTCATGTTTATTAATTCCTTTATTTAACTAATCAGAGGCTAGGAGCGATCGTTACAACCACATTTGGGTACGTTCCCGCCGTTGCATAAGGCTTTACGCCTACAGCCTTGAAGGCAGGAATCGTCGGATTTTGCCGACTGGAGCTGAGGTACATTGAGGGACCGTTGCTGTGTGTTGTTCCACCAACCTTGTACGTGGTGAAGCTCCGTGTGGTCGCTGACCACATCTGGTATTGGTCAGTATTGCTAGGAACCCCAGTGGCCCGTGTCGGAGATGTGGCAGGGATTGTAGAGGTGTCAAACGTTACATCGGTCGGACCAGGATTCGACACGAATGTGATGTAGTTTGCAGGCACGCACAAGCGAGTCCGTGCTATGCGATATTCCCCAGAAACGGGAAAGACGAGGTCATTCGCCGTATTATTAACCAAAACAATTCCTCGCCCCATTTGAATGGGAACATGATTCCGCTGAAATGTAGATGAGGAAAGCTGCCAGCTGTATGTTTTCGTGCCAGAGCCAGTCTCCCGAACGTAGTAGGTCGCCAAGCTCTGCGAGGTGGGTTTATATACTTGGACTTTACCCTTCACAGTCGCGGCGGTGCTAGATGTTCCGTATCCAAATGCATTTAAGTTTGAGGCAGCACCAAAAAGAGTCGCAAGTGTCCACTCTTTACGAAGATTAAACTTTGTTCCAGCCGGTACCGAAACGTTTACAGTATCCCCTGAAGTCGTAATTGTGTTTGAGCCAGCACTTGTACCGGTAATAGGCAGAATGAAACCGATGGCCGGTCCGTCTAAGATTTCAAGATAGTACCAGCTGTCGGTATTTTCTTCGGTGGCACGAGTAGTGGTGTCAGAGCTGTAGGTGTTGACAGTCGGAAGAGCACTCTGGCCCGCATCTAACGCGACGGTAAAGGTGGCGTTACCGCTGGTCGTTGAAGCAGAGGATATGGTTCCGCTGCGCTCAACAGGACGAGCAAAGGGCATTCCGAAGAACTCGGTTCGACCTACTCCACCCGGAACGGTTACCTTAGCGATGCCAGAGGGTGTTGCGAGGCCGGCGAAGGTGCTTTGTGCAAGAACGAGGGCAAGCGCGAGAGCGGCCCCAAATTGTTTGTAACGATTGCTGTTCATATTTTTGATTTCTCCTTGGTTGGTTGTTGCCAGAAATATTTCTGTCATTTGAAAAAGGTGCACCCTGACTTGCTTTTTTTCCACCGGTTTATTGTGACATTTTCGTGACAGATCATGAACATGCCGACTGATTATCAATGCTTTACAATTTGAACGCCCCTTTTGCCATCATGTTGTCATAATGCAAAATCCGCAAAAAAGCTTTTTAGAGCCTTAAATCCAATCCGCGATGACCCCCTTCTTTTATGACTTTGAACCCCACAAACGAAACGAAAAGCAGGGCCAGTTTGTCGAAACGAATCTTTGTGACAATTCAATGGCAGTTCAGCTCTCCACTAGTTTTTTCTGAAATTTGGTGTTTCTTTCTTCTATGCGTTTTTTCAACCGCCAAAGCTTGCGTCAGCATAGGCGTGCAAGTACCTCATCGATCTGCCCTAAGCTAGGCCTCTCTTCCTTTTGTCTTTTCTTACTCTTCTCTCTTCCATGCCTTTTCCCAGAGAAAGCTACAGCCGATGCGGTACTCATTTACTTCCCTGCATATTTCGGAAGTACCGGCTTCAGCTCTAGCAACGCTGATGGTTCGGCTTCGGGAAGCTCTTTTGCTGGGAATTTGATTCGTGTCGGTGTTTTTAGCGCCAATCCCACTACTCTAATCGGGGGCTTATCAGCCATCACCAGCCCAAACGCGATTTTAACGAACCTAGAGAGCAAGTTCACCCAGTACACTTCGTTTGCCTTTTCAAACACGCTTCTTTCCTCTGATACCCCCATCTACCCCACGACAGACGATTCTGGAGTCCCTTTAGTCGCTCAACCTTTATTCGATCAAACCCCCACTGGGCCAGATTTTCGAGGGAAAGACATTTATCTTCTTTTCTACAATGCGGCTACTACTGGCGCAGCCGACCAGCTGGCCATATTCCGAATGAAGGATACTTCCATGAATGGCCCGACCGGGGCGGATCTGGCCGGAATCTTCAGCACGGCAAAGGGAGGCGATGGAAAATACAACTCTTCCTTCAATCTTTACTTTGACGAGGTAGACATGCTGCTTGGCCAATACGTTTCTTCTGCGGACACCTTCGTCCTAGGCAAACTTTCCGGTGGAGTCGGGCAGATTACCAGCGCCACAACGAAGAGCATGAACGCCGGATCCTCTAGCACCTACCAGATCCTAAGCAACAATGGGGCAGATGCCTACGCCCTAACCTCGAATCCCATCTGGGCTTCGATTGACCCAGCTAGCGGCATCATCACCCTTGAGCCAGGAGCAAGCATTAGCGGCTCCTCTACTTTGACATTCACTGCCTCTAATTCGCTCACAGGAAACACCGCTACAGGAAGTTTGACGGTAACTGTCCAGGCCGCCACAGGCCCAGCCTTCACCTCCAGTGCGGCTGTATCGGCCACCGCGGGAATCGCCTTCAGCCACACCATCACCACAGACGCGCCCGCCACCTTTACCACACCATCTCTTCCTGCCGGGTTAAATCTTGATCCAGCAACTGGTGTTCTTTCTGGAATTCCACGTACTGCAGTTCCTGTTAATATTGAAATTGTTGCTGCCCGAGTTTTCAGCCCCACACAAACCAGCACACAGAATCTAACTCTAACCGTTTCGTCACCGACCTTGGCGATCGCAGCCTTGGTTTCGGGTCAACTCACCCGGACTGCAGGAACCGCTTACACGATTCCGGTGACCATTCCTGCAGGTTTCACTGTCGATTCTAGCTCGATTACCCCAGCAATCTCAGGCGTCACCTATAGTGCGGGCAATCTTCTTATCTCCTCCACGGCTGCCCCTTTCGAGAAGGGAACCACTTCGAAAGCCGTGACCCTGACTCTCACGCGGAGTTCCGGTTTGCCAGAAGGAACAACAGTTTCGGCCTCCCTAGATTTTAATCTTCGGCTAGAAGCTCCTGCTCCGACTGCGTTAACCACGGCCGGACCTTTCGAGGTTACTGTAGGGGAAAACTACTCTCTGCAACTTCTGACCGATGTGTCCACTATTTGCCCCAAACAAAACATCGAGATTGTCGGAACCCTGCCATCAGGCCTGAACAACACCTCGGATGGATTGCGCAAAACAGGAGTCATCACGGGGAAGAATACCAGCACGACGGGGGATTGGCAGTTTCCTGTTGATGTTGTCGCCGATACCTCCACCTTTTATGAGGGAGGGGGAACCAGGACCTTTTCTAATGTGATATTCCAGCTTCGGAATCCTGTGGCTCCTATAATTAACAGTGGAATAACACGTCTTGTTGGAGTCGGATCGCCTTTTAAGCAATATACAATTACAGCATCGGGGGTCCCTTCTGGATTTGTGGCGTCAGGCTTGCCCCCTGGCCTGACTTTAAAGGGGGAGAACATCAACGGCACCCCCACCCAAGCTGGTACTTACGCTGTGAGTCTTGTGGCTTTCAACTACTATCGCCCCGGCTCAACCCTCGAAGAAGAAAAGCAGCCTGGAACTAAAATCTTGAATATTTATGTATCAGGCGCAAGGCCCTTGGCAACGACTTCCCTTTTCGGGGTTAACAACCTTCGAGTTGGTGTCCCAGCAAGTCTATCAGCAGGAGACGGTCTCAGGGTTTCCGGCTATGGACTTCCTACTGGTTTAAGCTTTGATAAGGCCACTGGCTTAATAACGGGAACCCCGACAGCTGCCGGAACTTTTGCCGCAACCTTATTTATCCAGAATGGGAAAGGATGGATCAGTAAAGATATATCTCTTACGGTTCGCTAAAAAATTCTAATTATGAGAACTTCTAATCCAACAAGTATCGCCTTCCTTTCGTTCCTAGGCTTGCTTTGTGCTCCTTGCCTTCAAGCGCAAGAAACAGCGGGATATTCGCTCACACTAGAAAAAGATTTAGAGCTCGTAGGAGTTCCCCTCCAACATCCTGCCCTTTCATCTGGACCGGTCACTGCGGTGCAATCAGCGGTAGTCATTCAATGGACTCCCTCTTTTACAGATACCGCCTTTGGCTCTGCTT
>Ga0187845_1001952_pt1 | contig 11507 bp, 8 predicted proteins | sample SpaLakP09_SKY_68_FD_134515 | JGI IMG/M metagenome (GOLD analysis project Ga0187845, IMG submission 134515) | Oligotrophic lake water microbial communities from Sparkling Lake, Wisconsin, USA - SP09_SKY_68 | ecosystem: Environmental > Aquatic > Freshwater > Lake | place: USA: Sparkling Lake... | reverse complement strand
CAGATGCCTGAATCGCTGCAGGCGCTGTGCTTCCTGGCGGGCGCGAATTCGATGTTCTATGGCGACAAGCTGTTGACGACTTCCAATCCGCAGGCAGCCAAGGACAGGGCGTTGCTGGAGCGGCTGGGGATGTACTGCGCGAGCGAGGCTGAGCTGAGTGCCGAACAGGCGAGCGACAGCGCCTGCTCGCCCTGCCACTGACAAGATTCAGGAGACACATCATGTTCAAGAAAATCCTCATCGCCAACCGCGGCGAAATCGCCTGCCGGGTGATCAAGACCGCCCGTCAGCTGGGCATAGCCACCGTGGCGGTGTATTCCGATGCCGATGCCGACGCCCGCTTTGTCAAACTGGCGGATGAAGCCTGGCGACTGGGCCCGGCACCCGCTGCCGAGTCCTATCTCAAAGCCGACACCATCCTGGACATCGCCCGCGCCAGCGGTGCCGAGGCCATCCATCCTGGCTATGGCTTCCTGTCGGAAAATGCCGATTTTGCCGCTGCCTGCGCGGCTGCCGGCATCGCCTTCATCGGCCCACCAGCCCGTGCCATCGCCGCCATGGGTAGCAAGTCGGCCGCCAAAACCCTGATGGAAAAAGCCAGTGTGCCACTGGTACCCGGCTACCACGGGGCCGAGCAGCAAGCAGAATTCCTGCAGCAACAGGCCGACCATATCGGCTATCCGGTCTTGATCAAGGCCAGCGCCGGCGGTGGTGGCAAGGGCATGCGCATAGTCGAGCGCAGCGAAGATTTCGCCGCCGCACTGGCTTCCTGCCAGCGCGAGGCCAGCGCCAGCTTTGGTGATGACAAGGTGCTGGTGGAGAAATACCTGACCCGGCCGCGCCATGTGGAAATCCAGGTATTTGCCGACAGCCATGGCCAGTGCGTCTACCTGTTCGAGCGCGACTGCTCGGTGCAACGCCGCCACCAGAAAGTGCTGGAAGAAGCCCCCGCCCCACACCTGCCCGCCGTCATGCGCCAGGCCATGGGCGAAGCCGCCTGCGCCGCCGCCCGTGCCGTGGGCTATGTCGGTGCCGGCACGGTGGAATTCATCGTCGACGTACAGGCCAATGGCCAGCCGGGGGCCTTCTACTTCATGGAAATGAATACCCGACTGCAAGTGGAACACCCGGTTACCGAAATGATCACCGGCCAGGATCTGGTAGCCTGGCAACTGCAAGTCGCCGCCGGCCAGCCGCTGCCGCTGCGCCAGGACGAACTGAAAATCCACGGCCATGCCATCGAGGCACGCATTTACGCCGAAGATCCGGACAAGGGCTTTCTGCCTGCCACCGGCCGGCTGATTCATCTGCAAGCCCCAGCGGAAAACGCCAGGGTGCGCATTGATACCGGCGTCAGCGAAGGCGACAGCATCACCCCCTTCTACGACCCGATGATTGCCAAGCTGATTGTCTGGGGGGAAAGCCGCGAAGCCGCCCTGCAACAGCTGGATACGGCACTGGCGCAGTACCAGATTGCCGGCGTCAGCAGCAATATCGCCTTTCTGCGGCGCATCGTGCAGCATGACAGCTTTGCCAGTGGCCAGGTCGATACCGGGCTGATTGCCCGCCATCAGGATGTGCTGTTGCCCGCACCAGCGGCGCCAACAGCGCAGCAACTGGCCTTGCTGGCCGTGGCCGAGGCCCTGCACACCGCCGCGCCCTACCCGGCGCCTGCCGGCTGGCGGCTGAACGGCGTACTGGAGCGCAGCCTGCAGTTTCGCCAGGGCGAGCAGCTACATAGCGTGGGGCTGCGTTATCTTGAACAGGGTTTTGTCGTTACGGTGGCGGGGCAGCAAGTCGAGGTTCAAGCCCGTCTGCAGGGCCGCCAATTGCAGGCGACACTGGATGGCCTGGTGCTTTGCGCCAGCGTGGTACGGCTGGATCTGCAACGGCTGTTGTTCGTACAAGGTGAACGCCTGCAACTGGAGTGGGTCGACCCCTATGCCGTAACAGAAGACACCGTCCGCGGTGTGACCCATCTGAAAGCCCCGATGCCAGGCCGGGTGGTCACCCTGCTGGCCAAGGCCGGCCAGACTGTCCGCCAAGGCGAGCCCTTGCTGATTCTGGAGGCCATGAAGATGGAACACACCATTCACGCACCTGCCGACGGCGTGCTGCGCGGCTTCTACTTTGCCGCTGGCGAACAGGTGTGTGATGGCGATGAGCTGGTGGATTTCGACGCTGCCTGAGTGGCGGCATGGAGGACAGAATGACTCGCGTGAAGATTGTCGAAGTCGGCCCGCGTGACGGGCTGCAAAATGAAAAGCAGCAACTGGACACCACCAGCAAGCTGGAACTGATCCGCCGCCTGGCGGCCAGCGGCCTTAGCACCATCGAAGCCGGCGCATTTGTCTCGCCCAAATGGGTGCCACAAATGGCCGACAGCCTGCAAGTGTTGCAAGCGCTGGATCTGTCCGGCCCGGTGAATTACCCGGTACTGGTACCTAACGACAAGGGCATGGAGCAGGCACTGGCGGCAGGTGTGCGCGAAATCGCCGTGTTCGGCGCGGCCAGTGAAAGCTTCAGCCAGAAAAACATCAATGCCAGCATTGCTGAAAGCCTGGCCCGCTTCGACAGCGTGCTGGCCAGCGCCCGCCGCGAGAACATCCGCGTGCGTGGCTATGTATCCTGTGTGGTGGATTGTCCGTATGAAGGGGCCATTGCCCCGGCCAAAGTGGCGGAAGTCGCCGCCCGCTTGCTGGACATGGGCTGCTACGAAATTTCGCTGGGCGACACCATAGGCACGGGCACGCCCAACCGCGTGCTGGACATGCTGGCAGCCGTGAGCCAGCTTGTGCCAATCGACAAGCTGGCCGGCCACTTCCACGACACTTACGGCATGGCCATCAGCAATATTCATGCGTCTTTTCAGGCGGGAGTCCGGACCTTCGACTCCTCCGTTGCCGGGCTGGGCGGCTGCCCGTATGCTCGTGGAGCTTCCGGCAATGTCGCAACGGAAGATGTGGTCTACCTGATGAACGGGCTGGGCGTGGACTGCGGCGTCGCGCTGCCACGACTGGTGGAAACGGCATGGTTCGTTTCCGGCCTGCTGGGCCGCGCACCGGCATCCCGGGTCGCACAGGCCATGGGCCGCCACCACTGATGCTTGCACGCACGGCCCGCCGCGCCCGTGACAACAATAAAGAGGAGCAACATGCAGCATTCCACCACCCCGATCTGGCACCCTAGCGCCGCCCGTGTGGCCGGCTCCCATCTGCATGCCTTTCAGCGGCTGGCCGAAGCCGCCTATGACCGCCCGCTGCCCGACTACCACAGCCTGTGGCAGGCCAGCGTGGACGACCCCGGCCGTTTCTGGGCACTGGTCTGGGACTACTGCGGCGTCATCGGCGACAAGGGCGCTACGGCGCTGGAACACGGTGACAATATGCTGGCGGCCCGCTTCTTTCCCGAAGCAAGGCTCAATTATGCAGAAAACCTGCTGCGCCATGATGGCGATGGCACCGCCCTGGTGTTCTGGGGCGAGGACAAGCTGCAGCGCCAGCTAAGCTGGCAGCAACTGCGTCAGCTGGTATCCCGCCTGCAACAGGCCTTGCTGGCCGCCGGCATCAAGCCGGGTGATCGCGTGGCCGGCCTGCTGCCCAATATGCCGGAAACTGTGGCCGCCATGCTGGCCACCACCAGCCTGGGCGCGGTGTGGACCAGTTGCTCGCCGGATTTTGGCATCGACGGCGCCATCGACCGCTTTGGCCAGACCGAACCCAGAATACTGTTCTGCCCGGATGGCTACTGGTATAACGGCAAACAGATCGATATCCACGACAAGATGCAGGCACTGGCTGCCGGCCTGCCCTCGGTCGAACAATTCATCGCCATCCCCTATCTGGGCGATGCCGTGGAGTTTGCTGCCAGCCTGCCGCGCACCCAGCCCCTGAGCGACTTCATTGCGCCGTTTGCAGCAGGCCCCTTGCACTACACCCGGGTGGACTTCAACCACCCCTTGTTCATCCTGTATTCCAGCGGTACCACCGGCAAACCCAAGTGCATCGTGCACGGCACCGGCGGCACCCTGCTGCAGCACCTGAAAGAACACCAGCTGCACGGCGATGTGCACCATGCTGACCACTTGTTCTTCTTCACCACCTGCGGCTGGATGATGTGGAACTGGCTGGTTTCCGGGCTGGCCTCCGGCGCAGCGCTGATGCTGTACGACGGTTCGCCCTTTGCCGCACAGGGGCGCGTGCTGTGGGACTATGCACAGCAATGGCAATTCAGCCATTTCGGCACGTCGGCCAAATACATCGACGGACTGCGCAAGATCAACCTGAGCCCGGCCACGGAATACCGGCTGGATGCACTGCGCGCCATCTTCTCCACCGGTTCGCCACTGATGGCGGAAAGCTATGACTGGGTGTACGCCAATATCAAGCAGGACATCAATCTGGCGTCGATCTCCGGCGGTACCGACATCGTGTCCTGCTTCGCCCTGGGCTGCGCCACATTGCCGGTATACCGTGGCGAGCTGCAATGTCGCGGGCTGGGCATGGCGGTGGACATCTACAACAGCCATGGCCGGCCGGTGCGCCAGGAAAAGGGCGAACTGGTGTGCACCCGCCCCTTCCCCTCCATGCCGGTAGGCTTCTGGCAGGACGAGCAGGGCAGCAAATACCGCCAGGCTTACTTCGGACGCTTTGACAACATCTGGTGCCATGGCGACTATGCCGAGCTGACCGAGCACGACGGCATGGTGATTTACGGCCGTTCCGATGCCGTGCTCAACCCCGGTGGCGTGCGCATCGGCACCGCCGAGATCTATCGCCAGGTGGAGAGCATTGCCGAAGTACTGGAAAGCCTGGCGGTGGGCCAGCGTTGGCAGGACGACGAACGCGTGGTGCTGTTTGTCAGGCTGCGCGAGGGTTGCCAGCTGGATGAAGCACTCAGCGTGCGCATCCGCGAGCAGATCAAGCGCGGGGCCAGCCCGCGCCATGTGCCGGCGCGCATCATCGCCGTGGCGGATATCCCGCGCACCATCAGCGGCAAGATTGTCGAGCTGGCAGTGAAGAATGTCATTCATGGCGAACCGGTCAACAATCTGAGCGCGCTAGCCAATCCGGAGGCGCTCAAACTGTTTGCCAACCTGCCGCAACTGCAACACTGAAGCGACTGGCGGTACGGGGCGGCTAGCCGCCCCGACTGCAACAGGGGGCAAGCCGCCAATGCTTGAGCGCGCTCAAGGCTGCCCCTCAGCGCTTGATGCAGGCTGATCACCCCAGTCAACAGAGCACAGCATGAAACGCAGCGCCGCACTTACCCCTCTATCCCGCGAGCACCACCACGCACTGTCCCTCGCCATCCAGGCTGGCAAAGCAGCCCGTAGCGATGATGCCGCACAATGGCGACAGGCCGCCGACAAAATCAGCCAGCAGGCAGCACACAGCTTGCAAGCCCACTTTGCCGAGGAAGAGCGCACCTTGCTACCGGCGCTGGCGCTTGCCGGCCATGGCCAGCTGGTTGAACGCACGCTGGAACAGCACGCCCACCTGCGTCGCCTGTTGCAACACGCCGAACTGGCCAGCCCGGCCATCTTGCAGGCTTTTGCCGATGCCATGACTGCGCATGTGCGCTTTGAAGAGCGCGAACTGTTTGCCGTGGCGGAAAGCCTGCCGGCGGTCATGGCTGCACTGCAAGCGCATAGCGCATGAAAAAGGGCCGGCATGATCCGGCCCTTCAATTGGCAAATGGTGGCTAGCGCCACTAGTGGCTCGAGCGGCGGAACAGGCCAAACAACTCAAACTTCTCACGCGGCCTTGCCCCCTGCCATAGCAAGGTCCAGCCTGGTTCGGCCAGGCCATCATTGCGTGAGCGCACCAGCAGCTGGTAATCGCAGGGACTGCTCTCCCCGGCCGGATAAGCCAGCAGATCGATACCCGCGTAGTAATGCCAGCTGATGCGCGCCACCATATTCTGGCTTTCCGTCGCGATACATTGCGTCTTGTCCAGTCCGGCTGCCGGCATGGCTCGCACCATGCTCTCCACCACCGGCCGGTAGCTCTTGGCTGCATCCAGCCACGGCAGCCACAGGCTGAGCGCCAGCCCCCAGCACAGGGTCAGCCCTGCCGCCCAGTTGGTAATGGCCTGCCGGCCACGCAAATGGCTGCGCGTTACCGCCCAGATCCAGGTGATGGTCGCCAGCACGGCAAATACCGCGGCCAACACCGACACATGGGGCACATAGTAGGGGCTGAAATACTGCGCCCGCCCGGCCAGCCGCTCCGGCCAGCCATAGTTCATTGCCGCCCAGCCAGCCCAGATCAACAGCCCGAACACGCCGAAGGTCATCAGCCCAAACCAGTTGAGAAAGGCCGCCGCGCCACGGCGCAGATTGTCCAGTTCCACCGCAGCCAAGAGCGCCAGCGGCAGCAGCAAGGGCATGGCGTAATCCATGCTCTTGCGCTCGGACAGCGTCAGCATGATCAGCACCACGCCAAAGAACATCAGCGGCAGCTGCAACATGGGTAGTTCGTACTTGCGGTTGCGGAACAGCGTCCAGGCCGCCAGCGGCCAGGCCGGCCAGGCAAACCAGATGGTATTGAAGGTGTAGTAGCCAAAACCGTGAAACAGGCTGACCTTGCCAAAGCCATCCAGCGGGCCCAGTGCATGGCGCTCCCACCACAGACGGAACAGTGCCGGATAGCTGCGCTCCAGCTGCATCGGCCAGATCAGTGCTACCGGCAAGGCCACCAGCAACGCCATGAACACGGTGATGGCGTAACGCTTGTTACGCCAGGCGGTAAAGGCCGGCAGGAAAATCACCACGGCCCACACCAGCATTACTTCCAGCAGGCTGGCACTGAGAAACAGTGTGACGCTGGCCGCCCCCAGTATCGCCCCGGCCAGACCGGGCGAACGCAAGGTCAGCGACAGCGCATAAAAGGCAGCGGCAAAACCGGTAAAGCTGGCCACCATGGGCGTCATCTGGTGACCGGTGACAATCAGGCCCAGGCAGCCTATCAGTATCATCACCACACTGCGGCCATAACGGCGGCCGATCAGGTCGCGCCCGGTCATGCCGGCCAGCGTCAGGCCCAGCGCCATGAACAACGGCGTGGCCAGGCGAGCGGCATCATGCGCGGGTAGCAGCCAGGGCGAAAACAGCTTGGCAAAACCAGCGGCCACCCAGTAATACAAGGGCGGCGACTCCAGGTAGGGCACCCCTTGCAGGGTGGGCAGCAGCCAGTTGCCGCTGCGCAGCATGCCCTCTACCACCGCCATCACATAGGGTTCGTCCGGCTTCCACGGATCGTGGCCGATAATGCCGGGCCACAGCCAGATAAAACACAGCAGCAGCAAGACCCAGGGTTTTTCGGTGGGAACGGGAACAGTGGCGTTTTGCGGGGAGTACGTCAGCATCGAGGCGCGCGCCGGTAGGAGTAAAGCGCTATTTTAATGTGCAAGCGCGGGCTGCGGAAATGAAAAAAGGCAGCCATGGCTGCCTTTTTTCCAAAGCTTACAAGCTTAGCGCTTGAAGAAGCCGCCGAACTTCTGGTTGAACTTGTCGATACGACCAGCGGTATCAACAATCTTCTGCTTACCGGTGTAGAACGGGTGGCAGCTGGAGCACACTTCAATGTGGAAGGCGTCCTTGGCCATGGTCGACTTGGTAGTGAAGGTGTTACCGCAAGAGCAGGTAACCGCAACTTCGGTGTAATTCGGGTGGATATCAGCGCGCATGAGAGCTTCCTTAGTTTACGGGTACAGGGGTTTTGCCTGTACTACAGGGTCAAGAGGACGCATTATCCGCGCTTTATTAGCGCTTGACAAGTCGCCCAAGACTAAAACGGTGGCAATACACCGCCAGGCAACGGCGGCTGTGGCCAATCAGCCGACAAGCCCAATTCGCCGGGCAGGCCTGGCTTTGTCGACTAGCTGCAATCAGGCACGGCGCCAGCTGGTGCCCTGGGCGTTGTCTTCCAATACCACGCCCTTGGCGATCAGCTCGTCACGGATGCGGTCGGATTCGGCCCAGTTCTTGCTGGCACGCGCATCGCGACGCGCCTGGATCAGCGCTTCGATCTGCTCGGCAGTCAATTCGCCCTCACCTGCTCCTGCCTTGAGGAATTCCTCCGGCTCGCGCTGCAGCAGGCCCAGCACACCGGCCAGATCCTTCATCAGGCGTGCCAGTTGAACATCGCGCGTCTTGTTGACCTCACCGGCCAGATCAAACAGCACGGCCACCGCTTCGGAGGAGCTGAAGTCGTCGTCCATGGCCGCCTTGAAGCGCGCTGCGTACGGGTTGCTCCAGTCGATACCCGTGGACGCCGGCAGCTCCAGGCCGCGCAAGGCCGTGTACAGCCGGGTCAGACCCTGCTTGGCATCGTTGAGGATGCTGTCGGTGTAGTTGACCGGGCTGCGGTAGTGGCTGCGCACGATGAAGAAGCGCACCACCTCGCCGTCGAAGTGCTGCAACACGTCGCGGATGGTGAAGAAATTGCCCAGCGATTTGGACATCTTTTCGCCATCGACATTGATAAAGCCATTGTGCAGCCAGTAGTTGACATACTTGTGGCCGTGCGCGCCCTCGGACTGGGCGATTTCGTTTTCGTGGTGCGGGAATTGCAGGTCTTCGCCGCCGCCGTGAATGTCGAAATGCTCACCCAGGTGGTGGCAGCTCATCACCGAGCATTCAATATGCCAGCCCGGACGGCCAGCGCCCCACGGGCTTTCCCATGACGGTTCACCCGGCTTGGCCGCTTTCCACAGCACGAAGTCCAGCGGATCGCGCTTGTTGGGGTCGATTTCCACCCGCTCACCGGCGCGCAGTTTGTCCAGCGTACGGCCGGACAGCTTGCCGTAGCTCTCGAACTCGCGCACCGCGTAGTACACGTCGCCATTGGGGGCCGGGTAGGCCTTGCCATTGGCAATCAGCTGTTCGATCAGTGCAATCATGCCGCCCACGTGGTGGGTGGCACGCGGCTCGTGGGTGGGCGGCAGCAGGTTCAGCGCCGCAGCATCTTCATGCATGTCGGCAATGGTTTGCGCTACCAGCTGATCCGGAGTGATGCCGCGCTCCAGCGCACGCTTGATGATCTTGTCTTCGATGTCGGTGATGTTGCGCACGTAGTTGACATCGTAGCCGGAGGCCTTGAGCCAGCGGTAGATCACGTCGAAGGCCGCCAGCATGCGGGCATGGCCGATATGACAGAGGTCGTACACCGTCATGCCACACACATACATACGCACCTTGCCCGGTTCGATGGGGTGGAACTCTTCTTTCTGGCGAGTCAGTGTGTTGTACACGTTCAGCATGATTCGGCAACCTGTGCTTGGGTAAAAGGGGAAATTGTAGCAGAGTCGTCAAGCCCCCGCGAAGGGCAGCCTGATCCGGGCCCCTGCCCGCTCCATCATGCAAAACCGGGCACAGGGCCCGGCTGGTCTGCAGAGGCAAGCGGAGTATATGGGGTCAGACTGGCGGCCATTCAATACGGCGGTAATCCGGCACACCCTGACGGAAGGGCGGCATGCGCTCGCCCTCCATCAACGGCAGCAGGTAATCCAGAAAGGCCTGGGTCACCCCATAGCCATCGGCGGAGATGAAATGCGCCGGGAAGGCTTTTTCCTGGTCGCCCACCTCCTCCAGCGCTACCGCAGCCACGTCCCAGCGATAAGGATGATCAGACAAGCGGCGAATGCCGGCCATCACGCCAGAACGGCCAGCCAGCAGCCACTCCACACCCTGCTGCCCCATCCGGTAGGCTTGCTCCACATCGGTGGCCGAGGCCAGATGGCCGGCAGCGCGCTGCAGATAATCCACCTGTGCCACATGCGCCGACAGACCGCGCTCACGCTTGAGCAGCCCGGCCAGCCAGCTGCCCACCCCGCCCAGTTGCTCATGGCCATACACGGCCGAGGCATTGGCTTCGGTGACAAAGCGCCCGGAGGCATCCACCAACCCTTCGGCCACCGAAATGGCACACTGGCCGTGCGCCGCCAGGCTGGCATCCACCGCGGCCAGAAACTTGTCTTGCTCAAAAGGCACTTCCGGCAGCAACACGATATGCGGTGCCTGCCCGCCATGAATGCGCGCTGCGGCCGGTGCTGCCGCCAGCCAGCCGGTATGGCGGCCCATGGCCTCCATGATGAATACCCGGCCGCGCCCCATGCTGATCATGTCCATGCCCACTTCCAGCATGGTGCTGGCCAGAAACTTGGCCGCCGAGCCATAGCCCGGGCTGTTGTCGGTGCCTACCAGATCGTTGTCTATGGTTTTGGGCACACCAATCACATGCAGGGCATGGCCGGTGTGGCGCTGAAAATCTGCCAGCCGCGCCGCACAGCCCAGTGAGCCGTTGCCGCCATTGATCAGCAGGTAATGAATGCCATGACGTGCCAGCACTTCCTGCATGCGCAGCCAGTCGGCGGGACATTCGTCGAAACTGCCTATCATGCGGCGGCTGACGCCAAAATGCCCGCCGGGCAGGAAACCCAGCCGCGCGATGTCGTGATCGGACACGCCATCGGTATTCACCAGCCGGTCTTCCAGCAAACCGGCCAGCCCATCGCGCGCGGCATACACCGACACCCCCAGCTTGCGCGCGGTTTCAATCACCCCCTGGGCCGAGGCATTGAGTACGGCGGTTGGCCCGCCGGATTGCAGATACAGGATACGAGGCTGGTTCATGGCATTTCTCCGCGAGCAGGACTGAGAGTGGCTGACAAGAGCATGGCATCCCCAAGGCAAGACGCGCCGACGCAGGCAGGACCAGCAAGGGACAATACCGCAGCAGGTTTTTGTCAGCGGCGCTGAATGGCTTCGATGCTAGGCGGCCAGCCTGTAACAGGCAAATTACATCAAGGGAAAGTCGATACGCATCAAATGCTGCGCTGGCGAAGCTTGTCAAAGCCCGCGCAGCGGTGTAGCCGGGGCTGCGGACATGAAAAAAGCGGGCCTGTGGCCCGCTTCTGTACACGATATGGCTGGCGGCAGGTTTACTTGCTCCAGGTATCGCGCAGGCCTACCGTGCGGTTGAACACGGCACGCACACCTTGCTGATGGTCGTAACGGTCGGTGACAAAGTAGCCCAGACGCTCGAACTGGAAGCGCGATTCCGGCGCAGCCTTGAGCACGGCATCTTCTACATAGGCCGTGACGGTTTTCAGCGATTCCGGGTTGAGGAACTGGCGGAAATCAACATATTCGCCATCTTCGCCACGCACGGCATCCGGACGCGACTCGGTGAACAGGCGGTCGTACAGGCGTACATCAGCCTCGATAGCGTGCTCAGCCGATACCCAGTGAATCACGCCCTTGACCTTGCGGCCTTCCGGGTTCTTGCCCAGGGTGTCGTGGTCGATGGAGCACTTCAGTTCCACCACCTTGCCGTCGGCGTCCTTGATGACTTCTTCGCACTTGATGACATAGCTGTAACGCAGGCGCACTTCGCCGCCGGCAGTCAGGCGCTGCCACTTGGGCGGCGGCACTTCGGCAAAGTCCTCACGCTCGATCCAGATTTCACGGGCGATCGGCACTTCGCGCTCGCCGAATTCCGGGT
>Ga0187845_1001951_pt1 | contig 11514 bp, 8 predicted proteins | sample SpaLakP09_SKY_68_FD_134515 | JGI IMG/M metagenome (GOLD analysis project Ga0187845, IMG submission 134515) | Oligotrophic lake water microbial communities from Sparkling Lake, Wisconsin, USA - SP09_SKY_68 | ecosystem: Environmental > Aquatic > Freshwater > Lake | place: USA: Sparkling Lake... | reverse complement strand
GGCACTGCAACAATTATTGCAACTGCTGCATCTATATGTTCTGTGACTGCAACTAAGGCAGCCTCAGGCAAGTATTCAAAATCAGTATCACAGACGGTTATCTTTACCTTCCGTAAGTCGTAACTGCCTCACAGGGGTACTAATTACATACTAAGAGGGAGAAGTGATGGGGCTGAAGAGGTTTTTCAACTCCGTTGTGATGCTTGCAATCTTTGGCGGGCTTTGCCTACCAACATATTCGTACGCTGTTGGCGGGAACACTAACGAACTCTGCACAACTATCGGTCAAGTTGTTAAGATCAATGGAAAGTCATATACCTGTCTTGGGGTTCTAAAAGAGGGGTCGGTACCTACTCCGGGTAGTACGGCATCGCCGACAAGTAAGCCCGTAACGCCAAAGCCAATCCCCTCGGCAGCAGCAGCATGTACCAAAGTGGGAGAGATGCGTACAGCACCAAACATCATTTACAGATGTGGCGTTTCAGGAAAGAAACTTGTTTGGCAGCGCCTATCAGTTGAGTCACAAAGGATTCCTGACGATCAATTCTATAAAGCACCACCACCGCTAAAGACACAGGGCACATTAGTAGTAGCAGCAAATGTAAAGAGTTCTACGGTTGGGGTGCCAATAAATTTGCAGACGAGAGGCGGTTCAGGAACCGGAGCAGTAAGTTTCATCCCTAGCGGTGTCGGATGTTATGTTTTAGGAAACAATTTGTTTGCCGCAAATGCGGGCTTGTGCGGAGTTATTGCCCAGAAGGAAAGCGACGGTATCTATAACGTTTCATACTCTTCTTATGTCTCGTTCAATTTTACAGGTCAAGCTGCTAGTGGATTGATTATTGCAAACACTAATCTCAATAATGCTGTATCAACACCTGTAAATCTCATCACAACTGGAGGCAATGGAAATCCTGTAATAAAATTCGCGACCTCAAGCCCAAATTGCAAAATAGCGAATAACGTACTAACGGCCTCTCAAATCACTACATGTTACGTAGTAGCGATACAGAATCAATTTGCTGCTTATGCATTAGTAACTTCAGCAACTATCGGATTTACTTTTGCCTCTGATCAATCGGTATTTCGAATAACGACACCTCAGTCGACAACGAAAATTGGTTCGATAATCTCACTTGCCACCCAAGGCGGATCTGGTGACGGAGCAGTCAGTTATCAGATAAATAATGCCAAGTGCCTACTGGCTGGAAATACTCTTACTGCAACGACCCCGACATCTTGTGCAGTTGTAGCTAAAAAAGCATCGGATGGAAAATTCAATGAAGCATTTTCAAATTATGTGGTTTTCAACTTTACCCAGTTAGATCCAGTAGCCCAGGCACCATTAGTTCTTTCTATCTCTTCAAAAACATTAGATGTTGGTCAACCTGCAACCGTTTCGATAGTTGGTGGCAGCGGAACGGGTACTGTCACATACACAGTATCTGGTGCAGGTTGTTCACTAAAGGCAACGATTGTCACCGCAACTGCTGCGACTAGTTGTGCAATTTATGCCAAGAAAGCCGGAGATAAGGATTATCTTGTTGCAGTTTCTAACTATGTCACTGTTACCTTCTTGAAGGTTGCAACGTTTAGCATTGCAAATACTGTGACAACAGGAGTTATAAATTCTCGAATACCTCTATTCACAGTTGGCAACGCAGGTGGAGTCGTGAGCTATTCAGTTCAGTCCGGGGAGTGCTCATTAATCGGATCGTTTTTGACTTCCACATCGGTTACCTCTTGTAGCGTCGTAGCATTGCTCAAATCAAATACTGCGAATGTAAAAACTATTACTTCTCCACCAGTGACGTTCAGTTTCATCCTGACGAAGGGCCCATTGGCTATAAGCAACACAAAAGTTGCAAACACAGTGGGGGAAACGATTGAGCTAACAACTACTGGTGGAAATGGCAATCCAGTCTCCTACGCGATCACCAGTACTAATCAAGGAACATGTCAACTTTCAGAAAACAAATTGAAAGCTTCAACTCCTACAATTTGCTCAATTTATGCTCTTCAAAAGGCAACAACAGGAACGGATAATGTCTTATCAAGCGCGGTTTCCTTTAGTTTTGCATACGCCGCTGCAAAGATTAACCAGGCTCCACTTGTAATTGAAAGCTCAACTGTTACTTCCGTAGCATTCAATTCGATTCCATTAGTAGCTCGTGGCGGTTCTACAACCTCAGATGTCATCTTTACAGTTACTGGACGAGCTTGCTCGATTGTAGGTAATTCTGTTGTCGCAACGGAAGCGAGCACATGTGCTGTAGTTGCTAGTCGCGAGGGTGATTCCAAGTTCAATAAGGTCTATGCCACATATGTTCTCTTTACATTCAATTATGCGACACAACCAGACTTTACGATCAAGAATGAATCTAGTGCACTCAATGCCGGTGAAACAGTTACTGTTACGACCCAAGGTGGTGCTGGAAACGGCGCTGTTACCTTGAAAGAAACAAGCGGTAATTCAAATTGTCGAATTGATCAGGCTGCATCAACAGTCTATTCTAGTGTGGCAACGACCTGTCGAATCATTGCTGAAAAGTCATCCGATAAGGCATATCTACCAGCCACATCGCAATCCGTTGTGTTCACCTTCAATTTCAGGAGGCCTTGATGACTGGTCGTGAGAACAAGAATGTTCTTTGTTCTGGAATTGATGATAATTACACATGGCCACTTCTAGTTGCACTATATGGCGCTGCAGTTCACAAATCGAAAGATTTCGTAGTAAAGATTGGCTACATTGGTAATACATTGGGCCCGCGCAACAGGGAGCTAATTGAGGGTTTGTGTAATGAACTCAATATTGAGGTGCATCTGAAAGAATTCAACTTTGATTATCAAGTCAAAACTTCCAACTTGCCCATTCAGGCTTATATCCGACTCCTGTGGCTCGATCTTCTAGATGAGTCATTTCTTTGGCTCGATGCCGACACCTTGCCTTTAGATAATTGGCAAACAATTTTTGATACTCCCTTAGACGATGAATCGAATGTAGTACTTAGAGCGGTTATCGATACAGATATTGTGAAAAATCGATTAGCCCAATTTCCCAATAATTTGGCCTACATCCGTGGAGGAAAGCAGTACTTTAACTCAGGAATTTTTATGGCAAACGCAAGACTATGGAAGCAGAAAAAATTTGATGAGGATTGGCCCAAGGTCGCAGCAAATCACAAGGAGCTTGGATTTCAACATCATGACCAGGATGTTCTCAATTACATAGCATCTCAAAATTCAGAAATATTAGATCCATCATTCAATCGCCTAGTCATGCAGGGATCATTCATAGATCAAAAAATTCTGCACTTTACGGGACAGCCTAAGCCGTGGCATTTTGATGAGGAAGCAAAGAGTTATTTCTCATCAATAGAACTACTCAAAGAGAAAAATGGCACCGGAGCATTTGGCGGCGTCAATTGGCTTTTTGAATACCAAAACTATTGGCGACATGAGAATGAATTATTGGCTCGCTTTAGTGAGAATAAAGAATTGAGTACAGCCCTCGCCAACTCCTATCTAGCGTGTAGAAAGAAACTCTTGGGTCCAAAAGACAAGATCAAAAGTTCTCTACTGGCAATAATTGGCAGGAAGTGGTTCTAATTTGAAGAAAATCATAATATTCGTATTTTGTCTTTCAGTACTTGGTGGCACAGTTAGTTCTTCTTCAGCCCTAGAGATCCCACTTGAGATTTCGGTGTCAAAGAATCAACTAGTAGATGGATCTAAGAAGGTAGTCCATCTTCATGGTGTAAATAAATCAGGAACTGAATACGCCTGCGCACAGGGTTGGGGTATTTTTGATGGAAAAGCTGAAAATCAAACAGTGGAAGCGATGAAATCTTGGAATATCAATGTAGTAAGAGTTCCATTAAATGAATCCTGTTGGTTGGGAATCAATGGGGTAAAGCAGCAATACTCTGGAAAACTATATAGAAAAGCAATCATTGATTTTGTTCAATTACTCAATCAAAATCGAATATATGTTATTTTGGACTTACATATTAGTAACCATGGAAACAATCTCGCTTTGAAAATGCCAGATATGGCTAATGCCGATCACTCTATTGATTTTTGGAAATCAGTCGCGGAAACTTTTGTGAGCAACAGGGCAGTGATGTTTGATGCTTTCAATGAGCCAAAAGGAATTACATGGAGTTGCTGGCGAGATGGATGCACCACAAAGGCGGGTTGGAAAACCGCAGGTATGCAACAAATTGTAAATGCAATCAGAGGAACAGGTGCTCGCCAGCCGATTATTCTTGAAGGAAGAAGTACTGCAACAGATTTGAGTCGTTGGATAGAATTTAAACCCATAGACCCAATAAATCAGCTTGTGGCCAGCAATCACAACTACATAGGTATGACAGGTAGTAATACAGAATTGGATTGGAACCGCAAATATTCAGGTATTGCATTACAAGTTCCACTCATTACGGGAGAATTAGGCCAGCAAGATTGCAAACATGATTATGTTGATCGCTACATGGATTGGGCGGATAGCAAGGGTATTTCCTATGTGGGTTGGACATGGAATGTTACAAGTAAATACTGGAAGTGCGTCGGCGGGGAAAGCATGATCGCAACAGAAAGTGGAACGCCATCAAATCTAGGAATTGGATTCAGAAATCACTTCCTAGCCCTTCAAAAATATTAGATTTGAGAAGAACTAACTTTTTGATAAAATGAGGGAATACCCCTCTCAAATGACGAATTCAATAAAAAACTAAAGTTATTTTCGTTCAATTAGATAGAATCAAAGTCACAAACTTGCGAAAGTGACGTTGACATTAATTTATAAAAAGTTCAGACAGATACGGACTAACTCTAATTTTGGAAGGTTCAAGGTAAATGCACGCTTTTCTAATCACTGCACACAAGGATCCCCAGCAACTTGAATTTCTAATTGATAAGGTACAAAAATATGGGCCCGTCTATGTCCATATCGATAAAGATTCAGTACTGAATTTCAAGACGTTCAATCCGCCAGCCAACGTATTTGTATCCACAGAGATTCCTATCAGGTATAGCCACTTTTCAATGGTCAGATCAATCTTACTTTTGGCAAAGGAAGCGCTGAAGGATGGAGCGACCAGACTTTCATTGATTTCAGGTGACGCATTACCAATTGCTTCTGAAGCTGAATTTGAACAATTGCTTTCAAGTGATATCGACATTTGTCATAATCGATCACTTAGGTATAACTACGACAACCAAGTCGATTTTCATTACTACTGTCGATATATTCCTTCAAAATATCCACAAAGATTTCTGCCCCGCGCCATAAATTATTTATCTCGAAAATGGCCAATCAAGATCAATGTTCAAAAGTATTTAGACCCATTAGATATGAAAATTGGTTCCATGTGGTGGTCAGTTACAAGAGAGACCATGACTAAATCTATTGAGCATCATGAGAATAATCCAAGATTTGCTAAATATTTTATGAAAAGCAAACACCCAGGTGAGACATTTTTTCAGACTCTTTTTGTTCATTTTTCGCCAAATATTAGAAATGAGGGAACAACGTATGCAAATTGGGATATACCAAGAGTTCCTCATCCAGATGATCTAAGTGTTCAGCAGCTAAGAAGTGCTTTTGACTCCAAGAAATTTCTCTTTGCAAGAAAATTCGAAACCAAGAGAAAAGATTTAATGGAGGAGTGGCATAAGTTAGGCATCTCAACTTAGAAAATAGCGGAAATCTCGTAGACAAAAACGGATGTTATCGAAAAGAGGAGAAGAAGAATTGACATGTCAGCAAATGCGAGCTTCGTATTACTTTTATCAATCAAATTCGATCAATCACTTCTCTAAATATTTGAATATCTGTTGCAACGTGATCAAAAGTGAAAAACATTGTAGAGAATTCAATGGTATTTTAGCTTCATGAATTGCGTCAGCATGTGTTTCGATGATAACTATATTTTGCCTGCAATGGTTACTTTGGATTCTCTAAAACGCAATGCAAAACACGATTTTGAAGTGCATATATTTGACTTGAATGGAACCCTAAGTGTTGGAAATAGGAAGATACTCAAAATATGGGCTAAAAATGCCAAAATTGAGATGCATATTGACGATTTGAAAATAGATAAAGAACAGTTCACTTTCCATACAGATTCCAGAATATCTCTAGCTGCTTACGGAAAAATATTTACAATAGCTAAGATGAAAAAACCATTTCTTTACTTAGATTCTGACATATTTGCCCAGTCAAATTGGGATGATATCTTCGATGAACCAACAGTAGTGAATTCGAAATCAAATTTTATTGGGGCTAAGCTAGAATACAATCCGCTTTCGTCAGGTTCTACAAATCTTGCGATTCGCCAATCTGGCGACAAGTATTTCAACTCTGGCGTTTTACTGATCGACCCTTCGAAAGTCGATGCAGAAAGTCTGTTGAGGGCCACGAAAGAACATTTGAAAAACTATAAGGCAAATGGCCTTTGGGCGCATGACCAGGATTTGTTGAATTTGATTTTTTCAGAAGAGGTCTACTCGCTCCCGGCTAGTTTTAATCAGAATTTGTGGTCGTCTGGGAAGTTTCCTCCGCAATTAGTTCATATTGAAGGCTTCTATAAACCATGGAAAATGAATATTTCTGTTTTCTGTGTTTTTCTCCTACTGCCCATTCTTGTAGATCTCTCTTGCCTCTTCAAAAAGGGTGCAAAATATTCCCGAACAAAGATATTCTTAGAATATAAGAGAAGAGAAATAAAAGTCCTCCGCGAACTAAATAGAAATATTCTAGGATCCGTTCATGACGGTACGCCAATGAGGATACAAAATCGAAGAAATTTGACCCTTACTCTAATCCTTCGGCACCTATCTAAGAGATTTCGTGGTGATACTTCTGTAATCAAGTACTAAAAGGTCATCCTCTCTATTACTTTATCTGCTTGGTTGGAATCACTGCTTTTTTCCCAAAGTGCATCCCAATGAGAATTTGTGCCCCAGCGAGCCGATTCAGCAAAGTCATTAAGTGCCAGAAACTCTTCAACCTTTTCAACTTTTCCGATTTCTCTATCGAATTCGATGAAAAATTTCTCAATTGATTTGAAAAATTCAGCATCACGCAATGTCGTTAGAACTTCGAATTCATAGCCTTCTACATCTATTTTAACAATATATCTTTCGGTTTGTGAATCTAAAGTTAAATTGAGATAATTATGATTCACCATGGTGACAGATGAAAATTGTCCTGAAGTATCATTTTTTTCGGATTCAATTCTTGATGCCCCAGAGTGCCCAATATTTTTGGTCAAACGAGCTAAGCCCTCATTTTCGCCTATCGCAAAGTTATGGGATACAATTTTATTCGCATTATTCCTCGTAATGTTTAACTCCAGAAATTTGAAGCTCTCAGGATCAGGCTCAAATGAATGAATTGCAATGATTTTTGGATTCTTTTCTGCCACTAAAGAAAAGACACCAATGTTGGCACCAATGTCGAGGAAGATTATATTCTCGGATACGTTATTCAATATTTTCTCAAGATTATTCCTATAGCTGGCATCCAAGCAGAGATTATAAGTAATGTCGTTTGGTCTGAAGGCCAACCAAACACCGTAATTACTGAGCTTGAAACCTTTTTTGGAAATATGATTACTAGTAAGTATCCAGTAAATCCATTCAAAGATGCTTAAGCTTGATTCCGTATTCCTAGAGATAGAAATCCGTTGGATGAGCTCAAAAAGCGGAAGTAGTGTTTTGTGCAAGCCTGGGACCCAATATCGTAGGTGTTCTTCAAAAGAATGAGATTTTGTTCGAAGCGTAAAGTCTTTGATAGTGGATTTCATTTGAATTCGAGAGTCCTCTTTTTCTACGCTATTCTCAAATTATGTCAGTAGATTAAATCGGTGTAAAAATTCCGAGGGTATACCCATCACTTTCACAGATCGGAAAGGGGATATTTCACTCTAGAGCCTTTTGTATCATCTTTTAGTTATGGTACGACAGTGAAAAAAGATACTTGTTCGGAGATTCGTAACGATTTCAAGGTTTCGTGGCCAAAAACACTTTTCACTTATTCGGCAATATTTATCTAATTTGAAAATGAAAACAATTGTATTTATAGGTGACAGCGTGACACGTTCTACGCCTGTGCAATTATTTTGGCGCCCAGAGGGATATGTTAGACAAATCAAAAAAGCCTTAAATCCAAGAGTTCAAATCATAAATAGTGGACGCGATGGGGATTGTTTAGTCGATTTGATTCCACGATGGGAAGCCGATGTGCTCAATCACGATCCAGACTTAGTTTCAATAGACATAGGCGTAAACGACGCGCTGCAAGGATTTGGCAAAGGTTTGCAATTATTTGAGACTAATTTTGAGGCAAATTACAGAGGTATCATTGAGAGAACTCTGGATTTAGGAGATAAGACGATCGTGCTGTGCGAACCTTTCATAATTCCATTAGAAAGCAAAATGAAGTTATGGAGAGAAGATTTACAAGAAAAAATTTTTGTCATCAGGAATCTTGCGGTTGAATATGGGTTAACATTGATTGACTTCGATCGTCATTTAAATGAGATCAGTCAAAATATTGATCCCCGACGAATTACCAAAGATGGAATCCATCCGACGAATTTAGGATCACAGATAATGGCGCAACTTTGGTCTCGAATAATTGACGATAAATATGTTTTCGATAATCAGAAGTAATTAGATTTTATGGAAAAAATGGAGTCTACTCGACTAGACAATATGAATCAAATATCGCTCCATCGGAATGATATACAGGCTCTGCGTGGAATCGCAGTTATTGCCGTAGTTCTTTTCCATGGTTTTTCGAATATCTTTCCCCAGGGGTATCTAGGCGTTGACCTATTTTTCGTGATTAGTGGCTTTGTTATGACCCCACAAATATTGGATATCTTTCAAAGGCAAAAAGATTCAAAGCAACGTATTTTTCCAAAGTTGCGAGCTTTCTACATCAGGAGGTTCTACAGACTTGCACCCGCCTTTGGTGTTTTCACTCTATTTGCTTGTGCGCTTATTTTGCTTTTTGGAAACCTTGCAGATCATGGACGATTTACTATGCAAGGAATTTATTCGTCTCTATTATTTGGAAACGTCGGTGCATTTCGGTTTAATGGTGATTATTTTAATCCTAACCCAAATCCATTGGTGCATCTATGGTCTTTGAGCACAGAGGAACAAATCTATATCTTTATCCCGCTTTATTTAATTCTATGTGTGGTGATTTTTAGATTCAAGAATTTTACAAATAACAACTTTAGAAAATGTTTGTTAGTTGCAGTGGGTTTCTCCTCGTTATTTTACTATTTTTCTGAACACATGATTTCTATTCTCGCATTTTCTCATCTAAACCAACTTTCTTGGATTATTAGTGAGCCTTTTTCTTACTATTCACCTATTCATCGACTTATTGAATTTTCGATTGGAGCCTTAGTTGCGTCGTACCAGAGAAAAGCGCTCCTAATTCAGCAGATATATTTTAGGTACATTCGAATACTCGCCACGCTAGTTCTTGTAGCCGGACTATTTTTTCCGTACGTGCTGCCTATCAGTGAAAATTTCCTAGAATTAATTGTTTCCGCTTCTGCTGCTATCTTGCTCCTACTTCCGTCTTATTCGAGAGAATGGTCAAGACTTTTCCACCCTCTTGTCTGGTGTGGAGATCGTTCTTATTCAATGTATCTTTACCATTTACCACTTATATACGTGGTTCAAATCGGTTTCTTTTCGAGAATCAATATATCAATAAGTTATTTGACCACTCTGACATTCTTTATTACAGGCTTTATGGCTCATGTCACTTATCGCTTCGTAGAGGAGCCCAATAGGGTTCGAGGACGAGGACTAGTAAATGGTAAGGCTTTAGATTTCGTATTTTTCAAGTCACTTTTGATTTATTTCTTTCTTCCTTGTCTTTTTCTTGCAAGCATGAATATAGCCAATAATTACAAATATTTTGGTCTAGACCGAAACTCAGATCCACCGCCATCAGCTGCAACCTTGGATTCAGAGTGTAAGAGAGATTCTTTATCTGGCGGTCCGTGTATTTATTCAACTGTGAATGGCTTGGGGTCAGTCTTGCTTATTGGTGATTCTCACGCAGCGATGCTGTCGCAAGTGATTGTTGATGAAGCACGAAAAGCGCAATGGAATGCAATTATTTGGACTCACAACGGTTATCCTCCGCGCTTAGAAGAGACTGCAGATTTTACATCAAACCCTTTTTCTGATCTTTCTGTAACTAATACCATCGCGCAAATAAAGTGGATTGAAGAAAATAATCCAGAAATTGTGATTATCTCTTCCCTTCTGCTATCTCGAGACCAACCAATGTTTCGAAATGCGGTGCAATATTTAAACAAGATATCAAAGAGGGTTATCGTAGTCAATGAGACTCCTCTCTTTACTGACTCTCGTTTTTTTAATTCGTACTCAATTCTTGAAGAACCTTACGTACCTCAAAAATCAGTAGCGCTTTCCGAAATGAATCAAAGTGCATTTAGGGCAGGGGAGAAGTTCTCAATCTGGGCGAAGACAAATGATATTGAGACAATAGATACAGTCGATCTGTTTTGCGATGTTGAACAATGTAATAGGTACGACAAAAGTGGGTGGTTATATTTTGATAATAGTCACTTGTCTGTTTACGGAGCCCAGTTGCTAGGGCCCCGTATTCGTATCCTGTTTCAAGATACTAAATAGTCGAGCCTGTAAAGTCTATTCTGACCGTATTCAGCTGCTTTCTGTAAATAGACACTGTCGACCGATCTATTGGCTTTATTGATTCAAGACTCTTTGCTCGTCCATAATTTAGCTGTGATAGTAATTTAGTATTCAAAGAATCAAGCTTTGACAGGTAGGTCATAGCTCCAAAGAAGTTTGGCAGTGCAGTTTACGTATCAATAAACTCTTGAAATGTACCGTTGCATATTCACTAACTAACATCATCTTCTCCTTATGAATAAAGGAGTCAAGAGATCAAATACTGGATATAAAGGTTTGGTAGATATATCCACTATTCAAGGGTTTGAACCACATCCAAGGTTTGGATATTGATCCTGGATTTAACTACATAAGTGGGTTGTGAGGGACTCGAACTACATATCCTTCATAGGCCACATATGGATTCAATTGATCTTGATCCACAACCCATATTAGGGATGGGGTCTGACAATTACTAGATATTGAACAGATTTAGGATGAATTTGGGCGGTTATTCAGAAATTGCCAGTATTGGGGACTTTATAGGCTGTAACTCCTGCAATTATTCCACCCAGCTAGGTGACGCACAGGCTTGCTTAGGTCACTCAGGGCATAATAATCGTCAGGGTCAAAGGCATTTGTAATTTTCATGAGATTTGAATTAGAAATATGAATCATGGATTTTACTAATGTCTTTTCCTTTAAACCAGATGTATCTACATTGCCGTATGCATCTTCCTTTGTGCTACCAGTCACCGTGTAATACTCAATTGAGATTTTTAGACTCTGCTTTGGGTAGACACCCTCCATAAG
>Ga0187845_1001945_pt1 | contig 11539 bp, 7 predicted proteins | sample SpaLakP09_SKY_68_FD_134515 | JGI IMG/M metagenome (GOLD analysis project Ga0187845, IMG submission 134515) | Oligotrophic lake water microbial communities from Sparkling Lake, Wisconsin, USA - SP09_SKY_68 | ecosystem: Environmental > Aquatic > Freshwater > Lake | place: USA: Sparkling Lake... | reverse complement strand
TCCATGTCCGGCCTGGCGTCGAGTTCAGTATCGACCTCCTCGCCGAGTCTGGCGCCCAGTTCCTCATCCAGTTCGAGAAAAGCTGTGGCGATAGGCCCGGCAGAGTCAAACTTCACGAAGTGGTTGCGTACCAGGTCGACAGCAAGTGCAGCCGGCGCGATGCCGAGCTCCGCCTCCATCCCAGAAGCGACTCCCATCTTCAGCCTGGCATCCAGTTCGCCGCCCACCTCGCCAGCCAGTTCCTCGTCGAGTGTAGCGCCCAGTTCGTCATCCGCGTCGACCACCGTCGCGTCAGGGCCCATCCCAGATCGTAAATGATGTAGTGACAGCGACTCTGTTCAATACACTTATTTCACGCAGATATCACGGTCATCGGTCGGTATATCGCTAAGATTGCGTAATCCAGCCAAACTGGACACCTAAACCACGGCAAACTGGACACGCGGTCCAGCGCAAACTGGACACGCATTCCACGCCAAACTGGACACTTCGGGCGCAACGACGCGGGGTCGAAGTTGGGTTTTACTCCTGAACGTGCTGATCTGTCAATCGAGCGCGCTTTTTTCGCAGTGATTCGCCCTTCAAGGCCAGTTGATGGGCGTTGTGAACCAAGCGGTCCAGGATCGCGTCCGCCAGCGTGGCATCACCGATGGCAGCATGCCAGTGGTCCACCGGAAGCTGGCTGGTTACGATGGTTGACCGTGCGTTGTGGCGGTCGTCCAGCACCTCCAGCAGGTCGCGGCGGTGCACGTCGTCGAGCACAGCGAGCCCCCAGTCGTCGATTGTCAGGACGTCGACCTTGGCGAGTTGCTTGAGCAGCTTGCTGTAGCGACCGTCAGCGCGACCGATGCTCAACTCGTCAAGAAGGCGCGGCAGACGAACGTAGTACGCGCTATAGCCCTGCCTGCACGCCTGGTGGGCCAGGGCACACGCGAGCCAGGTCTTGCCGACACCTGTCGGGCCGGTCAACAGCACATTCTGTTTCTCGCGCAGCCACTGTCCGGTCAGCAGCCGCTTGAACAACACTTTGTCCAGGCCGCGTGCGTGGCGGTAGTCGGTGTCCTCGGCGGCGGTGTTCGGTTTGAGCTTGGCACGCAGCAGCCGCTGTGCCAACAGACGCCCATCGCGCTCAGTCGTTTCGCGGTCGATCAGCAGGCCAAGACGCTCTTCGAAACCAAGGTGGTCAAGATCAAGGCCGCCTTGTTCTGTCAGGGCCCGTGCCATGCCGAAGAGCTTGAGCTGGTTCAGTTTTTCGTGGGTGGGATGGTTCAACATTTGTAGTCCTTTTCGGTAGGCGCTTAATGCAAGTGCAAGCTGGTTTGGTAGTAGGCGGCGCCGCGAACATTCTCATGCTCTGGCAGGTCAAGTACGCGCTGGTCGGGCGCCTGCATCTGCTGGTCCAGGCCATGCTTCAGAATCGACTGCACGCTCTTCCAGCTCACGGCGTTGTGCTTGAGCGCGCGTACGCACGCCGCTTCCAGACGCAAGCTTCCGAACTCCTGCCCAAGGCGCAGCACGCCGAGGCAACTGCGAAACGCCTGCTGCGGATGGCGGCGCTGCTGCAGCAATCGCTCAATCAGTACCTCTGTACGCGGCCCTATCGCGGCGGCCTGGCCGCGCAGGGTTTCTGCCGACACGCCAGCGACCGCCCGGTGGGCCGGCGGCATATGCGCGTCGATCGTTGTGTGCCGTCCCTTGAAAGTGCAGTGGAGGTGGCTGGCCAGGCGAGTCCCGCGATGGAACACCTCCACCGTCGTGGCGGTCGTGCGCACGTCGACCTGCTGGCGGGCGTACTTGCACGGCACCGAGTAGTAGTGGCCGCCGACCTCGACGTGGTAGTCGATGCCGACCCGCGCCAGCTTCCACTCGGCGTACTCGTAGGGTTTCTCGGGCAAGGCCCGCAGCGCCGGCTGGTCCATCTCCGCGAAGGCGCTGGCGCGACAGCCGGGCAGCTTCTTGAACGGGCGCGCGTTCAGGTCCGCGAGCAGTTCGCTCAGCACGCGATTGAGCTCGTTGATGCTGAAGAAGCGCTGGTGGCGCAAGCGCGCAAGAACCCAGCGTTCGACCACCAGCACGCCGTTCTCGACCTTGGCCTTGTCCTTGGGCTTGCGCGCCCGCGCCGGCAGCACCGCGACCTCGTAGTGACTCGCCAGATCCTGGTAGGTGGGGTTGATGTCCGGCTCGTAGCGCGACGCCTTGGTGACGCCGCTGCGCAAGTTGTCGGGTACCCATAGCTCGGTGGTCCCTCCATAAAAATTCATGGCCCGCACATGGCTGCCGATCCAGTCTGATAGCTGCTGGCTCCACGTCGCCTCGAGGAAGGTGTAGTTGGACGCACCGAGCACGGCGACGAAGATCTGCGCCTGCCGGATCTCGCCGCTGTGCTGGTCGGTGATCGACACGGTCTGACCGGCATAGTCGAGGAACAATCGTTCGCCTGGTGTGTGGGTTTGCCGCATCGACAGCGTCAGGCGCTGGCGCCAGTTCCGGTAGTGCCCGCAGAACGCGCTGTACTGGTAGCCGTCGGGCTGCTCGGCCTTGTACTCTTGCCAGAGCAGGTCGAGCGTCACGCCTTTGCGCCGCAGGCCGTCGTGCACCTGAGGCCAAACTGGCTCGGGACGCTGGACTGCCGATGGCTCGCTGGGCGGGAACAGCAAGCGGTCAAGCGCCTGCTCATCGATCTCTGGCGGAAGGGGGTAACTCAGGCCGGCTACCTTGGTACGCGCCAGGTAGTCGCTGACAGTGGTAGGCGAAGCGCCGATGACGCGGGCAATTTCCCGCTTGGAACGGCCGAGTTCGAAGAACAGCCGGAGGACTTCTAAGATTTTACGCATGGATAACCTGTTATTGGCCATAGGCCCTTTTCTCCGGGGAAATCTCCCAGAGTGCCACAGTTATCCCGCGTCGCTACGCTTGCTCAGACCGCTTCAAACTGTCCAGTTTGGAGTGGAATCGGTGTCCAGTTTGCGCTGGACTGACTGTCCAGTTTGCCGTGGAATGGGTGTCCAGTTTGCGGTGGAATCGGTGTCCAGTTTGCCGTGGAATACGCATAAGATCGCGCAATCCAATCCTCTTCGCAATCTCATCCTTTTTGACGGCCCCTAGGACAATTCCATTTCGCTCGTCGATTCGAAATGGAATACCTGATGCTGTCAAATGCCTCCGCAACGCCGCATGCTGCTTGCAGTCATCATAATAAACGGTCAGCTTGCCCCGCCAAAAGTGATCAGCGACGACTAACGAAGAAAACAAGACTAGAACAACAATGACCAAGGCGCGAATCGGGCGCTGCTTCATTTGCATCCACATGATCTACCCTATTCTTTAAGCTTCGGAACTAGTTGCGTGTAGTTTGCGGCGTAAGCAATGGCTCAAGAGTCCTCTTGAGTCGGGCAACGAGTTGACGGATGATAGCGTCACACCGCTGGAAAGCGGCGTGTTTTTACGCAGGTGCCAGCTGCCCGGCGCAACGCTTGGGTAGGAACTCGTCAACATGGATGACGGCGTATTCGGCGATGAGGGTTAGCACATGGCCCAATCAAGCTTCCGGGTCGACGCCTTTCAGCTTGGCCGTTCCGATCGGCTAAAAGACGGCGGCGGCGCGTTCGCTTCCTGTCTCGGCGCCTGGAGGGAATATCTGTGAGTGTACTCTTCACCTTTGCCGCAAGGCCTTTCATGCCGACACGCATATCGGTGACGCAGCACCAAGTCAGCTACGCGTATTCCGCTCACAGCCTCGCGTTCATTGTGAATAGATCTCTTTCTTAAAACCAGTTTCTGGCACGTATTCAATGTTGAATCGTTCATCCGCATCAATAGTCAACAAACTGTCAGTACTGTCATAGACCTCAAGATTCTCATTTACCATGAAAAACATGTCGGAATCAAAACGCAACTGTAGGGAATGGACGACGGGCACTGATAGTTCAAGAAGGCGCAAACCGGCCAGGGCGGCAATTGGCTCGTTCCAACACGCTTTATCCATATTCGACGTGACAATGACTTTTTCGCCCTCTCTCAAAATCCAATCCGATAAATAGCTACGTATTTCGATGGGGTTGCCAAACGTGTCTTCAAATTCGATGCGCACAAATGTTCCCCAGTACGGCTCCGCCTTCACAACCTTCAGCGGCAGCAGAGCATTGAACCCGTCCAATATTTGACACGCAGTATTTTCCATATTTTCGCCTTAATTTCTTTGGCAATTTCCACAAGTTCGTTCCAACCAAAGTTCTTATTTGAAATTGCATCGTGAAAAGCCTTCCTTTCACGTCCTTCTAGGCCCGCTGGAGCGCTGGGACGACGTGGGCGCAGCTGACTGGGTGGCGCCGCTGATCCAATAGGAGCAAGGCGAGCGCGACCGGCGCTCGCTGGTCCGCTGCTTGCGCGATGCCCATCTTGGCAAGTTCAAGGCGCTGGCAGACTTTGACTGGACCTGGCCCAAGCGCATCGAGCGCACGGCCATCGAAGAACTGATGTCGCTGTCCTTCATGAAGGACGTCAGCAATATCGTATTTCTTGGCCGAACGGCGTGGGCAAATCGACGCTTGCAATGAACGTGGCGCATCAGGTCTTGATGCAAGGGCATACCATGCACAGATCCAGGATCACTTGCGCGCCAACCGCCAAATTATCACTGATAAACCATGCGAGGACGCATCCTTCATTATGACGAGGGAAAGCGCATCAAAATACAAGGGGCCTGCTGGCCCCTTCATCGTTCTATACCTCAACATCTAAACGCCGCCACTGAAGGCGGATTTGAACCGGCACTAACACCGGGAAAATTAGGGCGCAGCAAGAACGTGCGACGGTAGCCGAGAAAAACGGGCCGAAATCCCGCCAAAACAGCCAGCCAGCTCATCGGCACATCGCTTGCCAAGGTGGGCGTGCTGCCACGCTCGCTGCGCAGGAGCAACGCGACCGATGCCAACGGCACGGCAGGCGCCCCATGCGCCGGCAGAAGCGCAGCTGCCGCTTTCGGTCTCTTCAGCCGACGAACCCACTAGGCAAACTGACGTACTGGGAAAGCCATGCTCGATTGCGTAAACGCGCTATGACGAAGTCTCAATCGAGTTGCGCTCCGCAGTTTCTACACGTCGTCTCCGTCAGGCTCTTGAATATTGCAAGCGCCGATGAGCCAACTGGCGGCGCAACGGGGCATTCACACTTAGCACAGCGAACGATCTTGGCGCGCCAACTCCAAAACAGAACATTGGCGAGTAGCAGCACCAAGAAAGCCTCGTGAACGTAGAGGCTCAGATAGATGATCGGGAAGCTCGAAGCCGCGAATAGAGCGAGCGCCGCTTGATACTTTCTAAGAGGGGTCATGGCAGTGTTCTCCTATGGGCGTCCAAGGACACGCTCGAACAGCCTGCCAAACGCCTCACCTAAACTCCACGCGCCGGTGTCCGAGTAGGTGAGCGACGCACCAAGCTTTGAGCCAAGACCAACAGTTACCCCGAGTGGTTTGCGGTTACCGTCGGTCATGACGGTGGCGCAGGCAAGCGGAGCCGCAACATTCAAGTTGTGAGTCACACCTCGAATGGTGTTGACATCGCCTTTGACCAGTCCGGCCTGCAAAGATAAACCTGGACTCTGATAGCCCGCCGAAATCCCTCCTTGAACATAAAAGCCGATGTCGAGACTGCCGTTGGAGAGACTTATGAAGGCACCCACATTTCCTTCGCCGCCGAGACCAGGTACGGCGGAACCACCGACCTGAACCACGCCGCTAACCAGCCCCATGGGGTCAACGCTCCCAAGGGGATTCCCCCCGACGTATGCGTAGGTATTGATCCCGCCCGCGAGTCCAATTGGATCGGATTGGATATACCTACCGAGCGAGCCATCATAATACCGATGCCAGTTATTCCACAACCCCGATTCAGTGTCGTAGTACTGTCCAGGGAATCCGATATTCAGCTCGATCGTCTGAACTGGCACGGCACGATCAAAAGCGGAGTTTTCTGCCCGCCACGCGACGGCGCCTGTACTGTCCGTCAGTACTTCTGGCCTGCCGAGCTGATCGTTGTGACTTGCATAGAACTGTGTCCCCCGAATCGTGCCAAGCAAGCCTGCGAACCAAACGTGGCTGATAGGCTGCGCCCCTATTTCTGCAAGCAGTTGGCCACCGGGTCCATAAATGAAGCGGGTCTCCAGTCCTGCGGCCTTCTTGTAAACGCGCTGATCCGAGGCATTGTTGCCGTAAAAACCGAGCTCCACGCCATTCTTCAACACCCTCGACATCCGGTTGAAGGGACCATACTCGTACGTGCGATTCCCATCGTTGCGCGTCTCGCTAGTCAGATTTCCCGCGTCATCGTAGATGAAACTGCGGGACTGCGTCGCGCTGCTCCATGCATTCAACTGGTTGCTCTGCGTATCGGTCACGTAAGTGAAATTCACGCCCTGTCGCGTGTGGCTAGTTCGGTTCCCCGTGTCATCCCATACGAAGGCCTGGGTATCGGACGGCCGCCCAACCGCCGCTACGCGCACGGACTGATCATAATTAATCCCATTGACGCCAGTACCGGTGGACATTGCCGAGTACACGCCATCGGTCAGTCCCGAGATCGTATTATCGTTGTGAAAGCTAAACCCCAATTTATGTGCATTGCCCGCTGACTTGACACTCTTCAAGTCTGCGACACGACCGTCAGTGTCGAGGGTGATCACGCGCGCCAGCGTGTTGCCGAACTTCCAGGCATGAGGAACGCCACTGCCTGGTTGATACAGGAAGGACTCGGCCAACGTGGACGTTGCCCCATCCATCCTCTTGATCGATGCCAAGCGCTTCGATGTCGCGTCATAAGCATACTTCAGCTTGACGCCGGTCGGATAAGTCAGCGTGTCTAAGCGTCCGACGCTGTCGTAGGTCCATGTTGTTACGTAAGTCCAGCTTGTCGTTGGAGCGCTTAGACGTTGGATAATATTTGTCTGCGTCAGCAGCGCACCTGCTTTGTCGTAGGTATACGTCGTTTGCTCCGTTGCGTTGGACACGCCCGTCAGCCTTCCTTTTCCATTGACCCCGACGTCATAAGTGTATGTTTCCGTGGCACCAGTGCTTGTGCGTGTTCTGAGGCGACCCAAGAAATCCCAATCGTAGGTGGTGTGCTTGCCATTGGCGAGTTGCTCAGTGTCGAGCATTCCCTGGCTATCGTACGTGTAGGTAGTGACGCCGGTGTCCGGGCTCGACTTCGTGAGCACTTGGCCAAATCCATTGTAGGTATAAGTGGTCTGGAGCGGGCGCGGGTCGCGTACCCAATCCAGATTGCCGGCCACATCGTAGTACATTTCTGTGACGCCACCGTCTGCGGCCGTGACCTTGTCGAGCCGATTCATAAAATCATAGCGGTTGGTCGTGATGCGCCCCAGAGCGTCAGTCACGGTCTCCAGATTTCCATTCTTATCATACCGATACTGAACGTTTTGCCCGGAGTTGCCTGTTACTGCGTACGCTTGCCCAAGCGAATCAAGAACAGCGCTGGCACTGAACTCGCCGCTGCTTGCCGCAACCGGCGCCGCGCCGCCTGCGGAACTGGCGGTGTTTCTGGTTGATGTCGTTTTCAACGTCCGGCTCGCGATGGTGATCGCGTCCTTTCTTGCCGTTGCTGCTGTTTGATCGCCGGAATATTCCAAGCGTCCACTAGCAGTGTAGCTGTAGCGCTGTGCTTCGCCGGAAGGATGGAAAATCCCGGTTACCTGCCGGTCATGGTTCCAAGTAAATGTCGTCACACGATCAGTGTCAGCCTTTTGCGTGTTCGATTTCAGGTCACCGTTGACTTCGTAGACGAAGTTGGTGACGACTCCGTTCACATCAGTATAGGTGCCAGGCAAACCGTGTCCATTTGCGCTACTCCAAAGTTGATTTTGGCCAAGGAAGTTCGAGTACAGTACGCGATTGCCCCACGCGTCAAAAGTTGTTGTTGAAGAGATTGTGCCGCCCGGAACATTTCGAAGCGCTTGGATATTGAATATTGCGCCGTTGGGATGGAAGGTGTACTGGTAATCAGTCCGAAGACTCGTGGCACTGTCGCCATTCGACGTTTCGCTTTTCAGGCGGCCATACGCTGGACCGGATGAGTACCACTCGTACACAGTGCTGGCGATTACGATACTGGTCCCTGGGTAGGTCTTAATTATCTGCTCGACATTCTCGTCAACCCAGACGTAACTTGTCGTCGCAGCGCTTAGTGTTCCTGCGGCAGGGGTAACCGAAGTGAGGCGTCCATGCACGTCGTAACTGTAATCGGTCTTGATGCCTTTCCAGTCCAGGGTATAGTCAACAAACCCATTTGCGTCGTAAACGGTTTGCGCAGTTGACGCGTTCGGACAGGTCAAGGTCGCAGCCCGCGATACCGAGGTCAGCTTTTTGTCACCTAGAATGGTCGTGAAAGTATAGGTGGTCGGTTGCCCCAGCGCGTCAGTCACCGTCGTTGTATTTGTACCGTAGGTGAAGGTCTCTTTTTCCTCTGCGCCCGTTAGCCCACTTTCGCTCACGCGTTTATCGGCAAAATATTTATACGTGCTGTACCTGACGCCGTTGATCAGAATTCCACTTAGCAGCGTAGGATCGCCCGCATGTTCATAGACATATTCCCGGGTGTGGGCGCCACCAGGAGAAATCACTTTCCATAACATGTTGTTGGCATTGTACTGATAGGTCCATACCTTGCCATTGACATCCGTGACCGTACTGACCCGACCATTGGTCCAGGAAAATTGCACAGAGATGCCTGTTGCGTTGACGATCTGGGACAGCAGACCCGTGGTCGGGCTATAGGTATAGGTCTTGCTGTCGGCTCCGCTGACGTCGCCGACCGATTGAATTTGCCCCGCCACAGAGTAAGTATAGAAACGCTTTTCCTTGTAAAGCGACCAGTTTTGCCCGAACTCATACATGATAAATGTGCCGTCGCGCCCGACATAGGCCTGCTCGTTGGTTCCGGGTTCATACGCAGCACGCGTATAGGTGAATTTCGCACCGGTAGAATCCGAATACGTAACACTCTGTGGCACGCATACGCCCGTCTTTACAGGAATACAAGCAGCCGCTGAAAAGCTGAGCAAAGGTACTTCCAGCGCTGAAATCCAATTTGGGCCAAACATCTGCCCCACTGCAAGTTTGCTGCGATAAGTGCGCTCTCCGCTGAGGGGCGATTCACTCATCGACAACCAATCTTGTTCGAACTTGATCTTTTCTCCTGTCGCCAAAATGACTGGCCGTGGCGACATTGCATTTCCGCCGGCATCACATGGGTTCTTGACAGATGAATTCTGTTCTGACGTCTCGGCTTTTGGCGCGGGAACCGTATAGGGACGATAGTCCGGGATGGAAACATACACTCCTCCGGGTTTAATCGGAGAATGGCCAGTGACGATCTGTCTAACTGGTCTGCCTAACTCGTCATATATATCATCAGGATGGTAAACGACAGTCTGGTCTTGCGCGAATGCGCTACATATTGGCGCAGCAAGAAAAAGGAAACTCAGAATTACACGCACATGACGCTGTCGACCGAACAAAAGCATACTCTTGCCTTTCTCATGTAAAAAGCAGGAGGCTTTTTATTTTCAACGCGATCATATCGTGCATTCGATACGAATTATGGAACTATTTCAATTGAACCGTTCGAAATATTCTTTGTATCAAAACGTAACGGAGATTGACTGACATTGAGCTGCAGGAATGAACAGAAGGATTTCTTTTTATGTGGAATCCGGATAATCAAATTTTTTCTTCCTGATACAATGCTCTTGGCATCAATGTCAAAATTATTCAGGTGAAACCATCAATATTTGAATTCTATCGAAAACTAACTCGCCCAAAAACAATTCGCATTTTTCCACCTCCATTTCCGAAAATTCTAATGACAACACGCAAAACTGTAATTGCTGCAGCTCTCGCAGCTATCTGTACGGCAACTGCTGCCGCACCAGGGAGGCCTTCGAGCGACCAATTGGAGCTCGCCAAGCAGGAAAAGTGTTTTGGTATCGCAAAGGCGGGGCAGAATGATTGCGCCACATTCAGGCAGGAAGCGCACTCATGCGCCGGAAAGTCCGAAGCTGACAATCTTGCTGAGGACTGGAAATATGTGCCCAAAGGGACGTGCGAAAAAATTGCAGGAAAAAGAGCAGCACCGAAGACTAAGAAGGTGAAATAACGCCGAATGATCGTCTCGAGCCATGCGGTCAAGCCTTGGCTTAACCACCGCGACCGTGCGCATATTGCGCGCTCGCTCCGTTCGGACGGCCTAGACTTGTTAATCGATCGGAACTGATAGTCAGAGGGGCCTGCTCACGTCTTTCCACCAGACGCCAAGTGCAGCTTGACGTTCCGGAATGGCAAGCTAGATTGCACGTCACTAGGGCTGCTTATTTAGCTACCTGGTCAAATGAAGACGCGGAACTGTATTTTAAGTGTGCGTCTCGTACCCGCGTCACCAGTGCGCGATCTGAAGTGGGCCCGGGCGCATGCGCGCCAGCAGCGGGTCGATGCTGCACAACGCCTCGATTCGGCCCAGGCCATGATCCGCGATCTGAACGATCAGTTGCGGAAAGGCGCGGACAACAGTGCCATCTCCCTGCAGGAGTTGTCCCGACTTCGCGGCCTATTGGAAACTGACCTGCTTTAGGATTCTTGGACAAAAATCAGTGTGAATTTCTCGGCGCAATTCAACCTTGAAGCAGGAGGCACTTAGTAAAGCGCATATGGAAGAGATGGGAAAACCACAGGCTGCGGACGGAAAGAAACGGATCGACGCTGAAGCAATTCTCGCCGGCTTGCCGCCACACTTAACGGCTAAGGTTGGTTCCTTGAACAACGCGTTACTATCAGCTTTTGAAGAAGATGAACACGAACGCTTCGTCATTCCGAATGAGATGCTGCCACCAAGACTGCGTTCAAAAGCGGCGTAAGCTAACTGAAACGCTAACCTAAACCGAACCCGCGCCACCAGTTAATCGATCAGTTCGATCGGAATGAGGCAAAGTACTTCCGTTTTCGTAGTTCTTCGGTGATTATTGCTTCGGTCACGAAATGTCCCTTTCGGTATTATCATGACTTCGCAAACACGAAAAATCTAACAGGCTCTGGGCATCAAACTGCTTACTCCCACCGCAGCGAACCGCCAGTCTAGTATTCAGTCACGCGGGTCTCGCAGTAATTTCGCTCTTTTTCAGGTCGATCATCTCGCTCATCCACTGGAATGGATTTTCTTCCTGGGCGAACATCGCCTCTAGGCCGATCTGCTGAGCGCGGCGGTTGGCGATGAAGCGCAGGTAACCCTTGAACATGGTGGCGTTCAAGCCCAGCACGCCGCGTGGCATGGTGTCTTCGGCGTACGCATATTCCAGGTCGACCGCTTTCAGGAACAGCTGCTTGATCTCTTCCTTGAACTCCGGCGTCCACAGCAGCGGGTTTTCCATCTTGATCGTGTTGATCAGGTCGATGCAGAAATTGCAATGCATCGACTCGTCGCGCAGGATGTACTGGTACTGCTCGGCCGCGCCCATCATCTTGTTCTGGCGGCCGAGC
>Ga0187845_1001943_pt1 | contig 11550 bp, 15 predicted proteins | sample SpaLakP09_SKY_68_FD_134515 | JGI IMG/M metagenome (GOLD analysis project Ga0187845, IMG submission 134515) | Oligotrophic lake water microbial communities from Sparkling Lake, Wisconsin, USA - SP09_SKY_68 | ecosystem: Environmental > Aquatic > Freshwater > Lake | place: USA: Sparkling Lake... | reverse complement strand
CAAAGAAACCTGCAAAAAAATACAAAAAGAAACCTGCAAAGAAGGATACCGATGTAGAAGATTACGAATTAATAGCGAAAAAGATACAAAATGATGCTGATAGAAAGCTAAGATTGATAAATAGAAATGGACTTCGTAAGAAAAATGAAGAAGAAATGATTAAAAGGAAAGAAGAATGGGAAAAATGGGATAAAGAAAGAGAAGATGAAGAATTTAAAAAATATATGGAAAATAGACTTAAACAACTAGAAGAAAATGAACGTCGTAAGAAATTTGAAGAAGAACTAGAAAAGAAAAGGATAGAAAATAAAAAATATTACGATTCAATAAGAAAATATTGGATACCAACAGAAGAAGAACGTCTTAAGAAAATGAAAGAAGAAACAAATAGTAATATGGATATGACAAATTATTTTAAAAAATTAGAGAACAAAAAAAAGGTTGAAGAATATTTGAAAAGGAATGTGGATGATACGTATTTAAAAACTTATTGGGGGAAAAAACTATTGGAAAGATATGAAATATAATGTTAAAATTGATTTTTAATTATAATTCTCAGTATCTTATAAAAATGGATCATGAAAAAGAAATGGATGAAATAAAAAAGCAAATTGCTATAATAAATGAAAAAACAAGACTAATAAATGAAGAAACAAGATTAATATGTGAGTCAATAAGACCTAAAATGATAGGTTGTATAGAAGAATTCTTACATAAAGAATGGCTTAAAACGGATTATGTAAAAGATAAAGATGTATGACACCATAATAAGATACAAATAATAATATTTTATCATAAAAAGCCAAGCAAAGGTTGCCGGAAAGCCAGGAGAGAAATCCGGGACTTTTTTTAAAAAGTTTTTGGGGCCTTCCAAAATAAAAAAAAATTTTTTTCGGCCACCCTCTCTCCCGCATTTTATACTTTTGAGTTAGTCTATACTTTTGTATAAATGGTCTTGTAAAATATACGAAAGTATAAATGAATTGTATCCATAAAAGATTCAAGAAATACTATTTATACTTTTGTATAAAAATAAAATATTAGTAATTAGTATAAAAATGGATTTCTTTTGCGAATGTTGCAATTATAGAACCTTTGTCAAAGCCAATTTTAATAAACATATGCAATCTATTAAACATCTGAAAGTTAGTCAAAAGTTAGGCGAAGTTAGGCAAAAGTTAGGCGAAGTTAGTCAAAAGTTAGGCGATTCTTTAAAATGCAAGTACTGTGAAAAAGTCTATAAACATAAATCTTCCTTATCTAAACATATTAAGTATCTTTGTACAAAAAATAAAACAGAGGATTTAACGGAGTTAGTCCGTTTATTAAATTTAAGATTAGAACAACAAGAGTATAAAATAGAAACGCAGACAAGCCAAATAGAAAGTCAATTCAAAAAGATTGAGACACAGTCCAAGCAAATTGACAAGTTAATGGGTAAATTAGAAATAAATGGATCCTTTAATACAACAAACATACAAAATATTACTTTACTTTCCTATAGAGATACAGATACAAGTCACTTAACAGATCATGATTATAAAAGTTGTATTAAGAAAGTAAACTATTGTGTAAAACATATGATAGAAAAGATACACTTTAATCCGTGTAAGCCAGAGAATATGAATATTTATATATCTAATATCAAAGATAAATACATTATGGTATATGACGGGCATAACTGGAACCTAGCAAACAAGAAAGAGGAACTAGAGAGACTTTATGAAGAAAAGGAAATGATGCTTGAAGAATGGCTTGAGACAAATCCAGAGAAGGAATTAAAAGAAAAGTTTATGAAGTATTTGAATAATAAAGAAAGTGATGAATGTCTCAACCGGATCAAGGAGGATATCAAGTTGATGCTTTATAATAAAAAGATGATTGAATGTTAATTAGAGACAAAGTATATTTTATAATAATGTCTCAACTTGATCGTGTGGACCAGATGAAGAAGATTCAAAGTGAAGCCCTTGAATTGTTTATCAGAAAAAATGCAGACTATGGCGATGCCTTTGCAAAGTACGGAGTCATTGGAGTACTAATGCGAATGGAGGATAAACTCCAAAGGTCTTTATCTATTACAAAGAACGGGATCCATCTCGTTAAGGAGGAGGGATTCCGAGACACGCTGATTGATTTGCATAATTATTCGGCCATGGCTCTAATGTTGTTAGATGAAGTAGAATAAAGAATTGACAACAGTATATATAATGTATCTTAGTATTGATGTCGGTATCAAAAACTTGGCCTATATTGTTTATGATGGCGAAAAAGTAGTAGACTGGAAGGTGGTTGAAATATGCGATCCAAAGTTGAATGCAAACCACTTGAATATGGTAGATTTAGGAAAGGGACTTTTTACTGCCCTTGAGACAATCATAGATAAGATAGATTTGATTTTAATTGAGAATCAAATCGGTCAAAATGCTATTAGAATGAAGTCTTTACAAGGAATGATTACCATGTATTTTATAACAAAGGGTAAGTACAATATACAGTACTGGAACGCAGGAAATAAACTGAAAAGATTTTTAAAAACAAAGACTACCTACACCCAGCGAAAGAAGATTGGAGTTAAGTTGACGCTTTATTTACTGGAAGAACACTTCCCTGAACAAATCGCCTATTTTAAGACACATAAAAAAAAGGACGACCTTGCAGACTGCTTCTTACAGTTATTTGATTATTTAGGAAAGAATGAAAAATTAAAGGAGGATTTTTTTATTAAAACGATAAATTTATATAATGCGATAGATTTAAAGTTATAGTATATATTTTTATTCATATATGGAAGAGATTACTCTAGAATCATTTGATTTAAAACCATCGTCTGACTTTGGAGGAGGAATTGAATTCCTTATGAATGATAAACAAGGACAAATTAAAAAGGATCCATCGCTTTCTCTTGAGGAAGAGTTGAAGGAGTTTGATTTTTTAGGAAAAGATTCAAAGCCAGTTAGTATGTCTTTTGAAAGAGAACCTATTTCTATTGGACGAGACACGGCGTCCATGGATACTTTTAAACAATCAAATGACGGATACAGACACATTAATGAAATCAATGTTGAATCTGAAATTAAGAATGTGGAAGTAAAAACAAAAGAGGATTTGTTGAAGGAAAAGTTTCAGATGTTACGGAAACTTGAAACCCTGGAGACAAAGGGTATCACTTTGTCAAAGCAATACACGATGGATTCCTCTTTGGATGAGATGAAAGGAGAGTACGAACATCATTATTCCGAGAGAGAGCGAAAGAATAGTGTACAATTTCAAGGTAAAATTTTAAATACTCTTATTACGGGTCTAGAATTTTTAAATAGTAAGTTTGATCCTTTTGACATAAGACTAGATGGTTTAGCAGAACAAATTAATGAAAACATAGATGAATACGATGAGATTTTTAGTGAACTTGCAGAAAAATATAAGAGCAAGGCAAAAATGGCTCCAGAGTTGAAACTTCTTTTTCAAGTAACTTCTTCTGCGATAATGGTTCATATGACAAACACGATGTTCAAGTCTTCTGTTCCGGGAATGGATGACATCATGAGACAAAACCCGGACCTTATGAAACAATTCACAACCGCTGCAGTCAAGTCTATGGAAAAAACAACGCCAGGTGTAAGTAACTTTATGAATGAATTTACAAGCCATCCAAAGCCGCCACCACCTCAAGCAACACAAGTTAGAAGACCTGAAATGAATGGGCCTGAAAATATTAATAGTATTTTAACGGGTTTGAAAAAGAATATTAATATTAATGAAAAAAATGATAGCATTGTAAGCGCAGATGAGATAGAACAACTAAGTTCTTCGGGCATGTCAACGAGAAAAGGAAGGAGAAGAAACGACAAGAACTTAAGCGCAAACTCAATATCAATTGCAATCTAAAATAATATAAATATTAAGTATTTTAAAATATAATGAGCAAGATTACAATATTAAATGATAAGTTGTCAAATATAGATAAAACATTGGTCGGTCTTGAAAAGATAAGAAATGAAAAAGAAAATTCTATTATGACTCTTCAACAAAAAATGATGGAATTAAATAATATTCTTGAAGAAGAAAAAAACACCTTGAATGAGTGTGTTAAAAAAATTACTTCTATAAAAGAATTGAAAAAGGAGTCAGAATCCTACTATAAACAAATAGAACAAGGAGTAGATACTTTATTGAATATTTTAGATTCTTCTACGCTTTGATCTCTTCCTTTTCTTAGTTCTACCGCCAATCATTTTTAATGGATTGTATACAGCAAAAGGATTAAACAATTCATGTACCTCTCTCTTTATCGTTTGTCTCAAACGTTTACAATCAGCAGACTTCTTTAAATTTTTAACGTCTACATTATCTTTTGTAATATCCAAGATCACTATTGCTCTGTTCTCATTTTTTTGTATTTTTTCCTTGAAAAACTCGCAGTTTTTTATCGTATGTAAGTTACAATACTTAAATTCTGGTTCGTTGCTTTTGCTAAATACCTTGTTATTAAAATGATCGGTTATCTTTTTAATATCCTTCTCATTCTGAGTGTTCTTTTCTTTAAATTTTATATTATCAGGCTTACTTAAATCAAATGTTCCCTCCTCAAGATCTTCGGTTTTAATGTAATTATAAGAAATAATTTTATAATTTTTTCTTATATCCGTTTTAGTTTCCTTCGCACGAACACCTCCGCCAAAATAGACTAATTCGTTTGGTTGAAAGAGTATTTCCATAAGTTCCTTTTTACATTTTTCTTTGAACGCAAGTTCAGACATACCAAAGAGTGTTTTTTTATAGATATGAGTTTTAAAAAGATTCGTATAAATATAGGAGGTGTATTCCAACAATTGTTTCCTGTCTAAATTCATTTTAAGAAATTCCAGGGCTAATCTAGTGTTTGCTGTGTAAGTACCTTTTGATTTTAAGAAATCTATTAATGATTTTTTATCAAAAAGCGTGTCTTCATAGATATTAATTTTTGTTTCGGCCGTTAGCGAACCATCCAAATCATTGAATTTAAACCATCTGTATTTTTCATAAATATGCAGATCTTTGAAAAAGGATAAATACCCTTTGTTCTTTGTTTTACCTACAGTCGTTACTTCTATATACCCATTTCTAAATTTGATATCCAGTTGTATTTTAACGTATTTTTCTTCCGAAACCTCTTCGTCATCATTTTCATCTTCTTTATCAACTGTCTGATACTCCTCGGATTTGTTACAATAAACCTTTGTATTAATATTGTGCATCTGAAACGTAAATCTGGATTTAAACCCGGGGACAATGTTTAAAAACCCGATATATTCATTGCATGTCACTTTCATACCCAGCAACTTTTTATTAAATGTATCCAATTTTAAATTACTTAACTTGTATAAATATTCATTACCGGGTTTAATCTCGTTATATTGTATTTCTTTATCCAAATTTACTCTGTAAAAGATACGAAGATAGGATGATTGTTCGTCAGAAGTTAACAGAGAGACATACTTTTTATCCACAACCTTTTTATAAGCCTCGTTTACTTGGGTAATCAGTTCATTAATTCTTTGTTCAAAATCTCTATCAACCGTTATACCTTTTGGAGGATTACCTGAGACAATCTTTTTCAACTCCGTCTTAAAATAACTAATGGTAACACCTTTTACTGATTCTTGTTTTACGCTAGCCCTTGTAATAGATTGCTTACCTATAGAACTTCTATCTGTAAACTCTTTAATTTTAGCGTTTAAAACATCCTTCTTTTCCTTTTTCAATTCTTTATTATACATGGAAGTAAAAAAGGAGTTTTCCTTATCATTGTTTAGTATGATCACAATGTTTGTATAGGTCTTTGGCTTTGAAGTTGTCTCCTTCCTTTGAGCTTCTTCTATATTTTGTTTATCAACAATAAGTTGTTTTATTTGAACCATGGCAATTTCAACCTTTTCTGAAAATTCTTCCTTTGTCTCCGTATAATCTGAAAATATAGGTATAAATGCAAAATAATCCCTATAATTTGCTTTCACGGCAATCTCCGTTTTGTCTGGAAGCGTAAGTTTTTCAATAAGAGGGGTTTTATTAAAATAAAAATCTCCTGCGGGGTCGCTATCCAAGGTTGGAAATAAAAAAAGCGGTCTTTTACCTTCAGACAAATATTTTTTTAATAGATTGTTATAAGTATTTTCAAATAACTTATCAAATAAAAATTTGATGACACGTTCGTCGTTCGTTTTAGGAGCACTTAAATTAGTTAAATTATCCGTACTTAAATACGCATCCTTATAATTTTTATAACAGTTCTCTTTATCTATACAAGAAGCAAGTGGTAAAGAGCGTAATTGAGTATTTTTTTCAGCCTTTTCATGATTAATAAACTCAGTAAAATCAATCTCCATTTTTTCAGAATAATAAGAGGTAATAAACCTATCCACAACTATCGTCATTATATTATACGTTTTAAATAAAATTTTCTTTATATAACACTTGATCTATACCATCACCTTCTTCTTTTTCAAGTTTATTTTTTCGTGCTTGTTTTAGTACATTTATAGCATCATTCACCTCTTTTTGAGTGACAACTTCTCCGCCTGCAACATCTTGTATTTGTTTATATTTATCGGGAATAATACAGTATTTACTATTTTCATTAAAGATGTAGTCTACTAACAAAATAAAGATCGCAGTAAGAACGAGCGAAATAAAAATATCGCGTGTACCTATCCATAAAATAGAAAAGATAACAAGTTGTCTACCCAGAGAATATTTAACATAATTTTCTTGGGTTTTACTAAGGTCTATCATAACATATTTTGAACCAATATTCATGGTTAACATGATAATTCCGGCAAAGTATTTATTATCATTTAGAACATTTACAATATCAACAAAACTTTTGAACTTTTTGGACTTTTTTTGTTTAGACATATTATAGTTCAATTATAAAAAAAATATATTTGATTCTAATAAAGCGATGTCACTCGCATTATTTGCTTCACCTATTGATTACAAAGAGGATGTAATTGACCAAAAAATCAAAAACAAACTGAGTCATGATATGTTACAAAATAGTTTGCCTCCCACTTCTAAACACGAGACTTATAACACGATAGATAAGAAAAATCCATTAAAGAATGACTTTTCAAATAAATATGGAGACACAAGTGTTTTAGATATTCATAAAAATTTAAAGGAAGATAATGATACAGAATTATCCAATTTTTATAAATCCGAGTTAAATAATATCGTGTTGCCTGAAATTAAAACAAACCAATATTTGTTGATGGACGATAATAATGTTGAAAAATACAAAACGCAAGGAACGAATGATGAATTGTTAAGCAAACTAGATCACATGATTGAAATGTTTGAACAACAAAAAGAGATTAAAACTGCTCAAAAGAATGAAGAAATTATTCTGTACAGTTTTTTAGGAGTTTTTACGATCTATATTTTAGACACATTTGTCTCCATCGGGAAATACACTAGATAGTTAGATAGATTTTTTTTGAAAGATCATTACCGTAAAAGGAATGGACATTTTGTAAGTTTCTTTTAGGTGTAGTCCATAAGGTTTGCATTTAGAAATAATGGTTTTTTCGTCATAATTATACAAGGTCTGAATATTTTTCCGGGTTTTGTAATTTACATCCGTTATCTTTTCAATAAGAGTATGGTTTGATATTTCGGTTGAATAATTATAATTTGCTGAAAAACACGGAGATGGATTATGGTTTACCATTTTGTAAAGAGGAAAGGTATCTATATCCGCAACACAAATAATAAATATACCTGTATGTACAAGCCAGTCCGAGACATTATTAAATAACTGATTTATATCTTTAATGGTATGAATGGTTAATAAGGGGCAAAATATACAAGTAAACTTGTTATCTTTGAAGGTGCTCTTTTTTAAAAAGGAGCCTAGTATGTAGTTATTTCCTGGATATTTAAATTTAGACATTTTTATCATAGATTTGGAATTATCAATCCCTATAGCTGTTCCGGATAACATTTCAACCAAATGACCGTTTCGCGATTTGATACATAAGACCAGGCTGTCCTGACAAAGATAATGTTTAGTCATTTTTATTAATTCTTCGTAGTAAGGAAGTGTAAATACCATGTCATCATAATGATAGGTATAAAAATTATCATAGATATTGTCATCTAAATAAACCTTGTCTTTGATGGTATATTCTGTTTGATTTACAGAAAATCCCTCTTTATTACTCAATAATAAATATGTCAATAGTAGAAATATTAATACATATAATATCATTTGTATTAATATAGTATTTTTTTTTGTGAATAAGAGATATAATGGAAATAGAGGATTCACGAAGGAATTTCAAAACAATTACAATTTCAAATTATAAAAAGTCAAATGTCATTAAAGAACTTGAAAAAAGCATATACTACCACAAAACGGAGGAAGCATTCTTTTGGACGGGTCAGTTGTTATGCAGTGGCTTTATCATAGAACTATGGAATTTATATATTTATTTTATATGCAAATATATTCATGTAACGAATCCAAAAATACCTCTTTATCTATACAAAAAGTTTTCGGAGTTTAAAGAGTTGGCAAATGTTAGCAGCGACGACTTTGAATTAAGAAATATATACGAAGTACGCGTGATCTTATTTAGTATTACACAGATTTTGTCAGAGTGCAAAAAAGACACAACTCTTGATACGCTGAAATTTGTTTTTAATTTTGAAGAAGTGTTTCAAAATTTGAAGGCGCCTAACGTGGAATATATTAAGCCGTACTTTAAGGACGGAGATCCAAAGGAGTTATTCATTTCGTTAAACGAGTTTGTGTATCACCTAGTTGAGACAAAAAGTAAAATAGATATACTTTATTGGGTTGACTGGATTATTGGTTACGATGATATGCTTCAAAAAAAGAAAAAGCCTATCTTCTGTGAATCAAGAGACTTTATTAAAACAAAACATTTAAACATTATTTGGATCTTATTTGAAATTTTCTTTTCTTTCAAGGAGCCTGTTATTTTAACAAAAGTAATTGAATCACTGTTTGAACTGTTTACTATAAAATACACTCCGCAATCTAATAAAAAAAAGAAATATATTTTAAATTATTGCGTCATGCTTATCATAACAGATAACATAGACTTTAATAAACCAATCATAGAAAATACAGGAGTTTTTACACATTTAAAGGATAATATAGAACTAATATTTAGTCAGATTAAGAAATCAGAAGTAATTGAATAAATTATTTGTATAGTATAATTATGGCAAAGAATGTACTGAGAAGGCAATTTTCAAACATGTATGGAAAGGACAAACCGTTTCAATTAAATACAAGTAACGTGAAGTTATCAAATAGTACTGAAAACATGGAAGTAAACTCTAATCAATCTAATCAAGTGAAACGTACTCTGAAAAACGAATTTAAAAATGTCTATGGACAAAATGAACCACCGAAAAGTATGTTTCCTGAAATAAAACCCTCAAACATGACGGTTAGTGCCATTATATTTTTAACGGTATCCATAATACTTGTATCCATCTTGTATTATTATCGTAATAATATATTTGATTTCTTTAAAAAAACAAAGGATACTATTACTAAAACAGATACAGTAGCCCAACTTGAAAGTAAGTATGATAGTTTATTTGATAGTATAAATAAAAAAATAGAAGAAGATGATAAGGAATTGTCTGAAATAAAATCAAAACTCAATTCGGAAGTACATAGTATTGAAAAAGACGAAAAAAAGGAAAAGGAAACAAAGGCTCAAATAGATACGGGAGGTGTTGGGACTTTGAACGCAAAAATAGAAACAAAATATAAAGATAATCAAATCGTAAAAGGAAATGGTTATTGTTATATAGGTTTTGATAATCATATGCGAGAATGTACTGACGTATACGAAGGTGACATTTGTATGAGCGGACAAATTTTTCCTACTCTAGATGTTTGTGTAAACCCAGAGTTTAGGCCTTAAGCCCTTAAAGATAGTTTTTAAATTGAACTAAAGGAGACAAATAATATCCTGGAAAATTTGGATCTCTAATCCCAGAATTTGATGGCGGTGTTAATACCGTAGTGTTACACGTTAACGTTGCATTTTCAGCCGCAATTTGGCGCAATTTTGCAGAACTATATACCCTGCGCGCCTGATTGCTTACTATGTTTGAAAATTCATTTGTTTTAAACCCTGCATTATTAACCCCTCTGTATTTCAAGTATTCAGCCTTTCTACGCATCTGTAAGTCTTCATAACTACTAAATAAAAGTAAATTGGAATCAAATTTTAAATTTCCACCATATCCATTTGTTCTCCCGTTAAGAGTCGTGATAGGAATAATTGGATTATATTTATTTGAACCTATCGTTCTTAATTGAATTAATCCCAAATAAGGATAATTCACTGTTGTATTTCTAGGATCAATCTTGTCTGCATCATAACAACTGTTTGTAGTACTAGAAACATCAATTGTGGTTTTATTTATATTTGGTGTTGCAGTTGGTTCTACAGTTATAGTTTCGGTTACAACATCCGTTATAGTGGATGATTTTGTAATAGTTAGTTCTTTTTCAAGCGTGTGTACGACACCGGATATGTCTATAATTTCTGTTTTAGTGAAAGTTGTATTTCCTTCCTTACTTACGGTTATCGTTGTATTTCCATTTTGTGTTATAGAAATTATAGTCATTATTATTATATTTTATTAAATTTTATCAACCTTTTTAGGAGGTTCAACAACCTCTAATTTATATAATTCCTCCACAAATGTGCATTCGTGAACTTCCGGTAAATTATGTTTTATACAAAATGACTGATTGCATTTGCATGTAATTAAAATAATGTTGCGTTTTTTACAGAAAAAACAAATCATTACCTATCATCTAGTTTATTTATTAAATCATTTACCTGTAATAATAGTATCACCTTCAAATAGTTCTTTTTCAATCTCTTCCAAGGTTGCATTTACACCGAGATTTTTCTCTTGTGTATTCATATTCTGAATAGAGACCAATTCACCCTTTTCGTTGATTGTTTGTGTAAGTCTATTGTTTGTTTCCTTGGCCTTTTCCATATTTTCTTTAATTGCTTTTACCTTGGCTTCCTTTACTCTTTTATCAAATTGAAGTTTGGCATTATCCTCGTTCTTCTTTTTCTCGTGCATGAGTTCGTTCAATTCCTTTTCTAAATACTGGACGTTACCTGTTTTATATGCCTCCGGATGAAAGGGTATCCATAATCCAACAGGACCCACATAGACATCATGATTTGGGTCTACCTCGCGGATCATCTTACACCTTAATTCTGCCTCTTGTTGAGTAGGAAACACACCGCGAATCTTTAGTCCTCTTACTGATGTCTGCATTGAATGCTCGTCCATGTACTTTTCTTCCAGTTGATTCTCTCTAACGTCTACAAATGTTTTATAGTCGGCCTCTACACTTGTATTCAAACTCTCTCTTTCAGATGAGATTTGGAAAAAGATATGTAACGATTTGAATTGGGATTACATACCCACCATTTAAAATCCTCCTGGGAAATGTACAAGATTGGCGCCTATACCAAAGCCAGCGCCGGTTCT
>Ga0187845_1001942_pt1 | contig 11560 bp, 10 predicted proteins | sample SpaLakP09_SKY_68_FD_134515 | JGI IMG/M metagenome (GOLD analysis project Ga0187845, IMG submission 134515) | Oligotrophic lake water microbial communities from Sparkling Lake, Wisconsin, USA - SP09_SKY_68 | ecosystem: Environmental > Aquatic > Freshwater > Lake | place: USA: Sparkling Lake... | reverse complement strand
GTGCCAGCTTTGATGAACACACGGGCCACTGCACTCTTGCGACGGCCGGTGCCGTAGTTGTAGTTACCGATCATGTCAGTTCCTTACTTAGATTTCGAGTGCTTTGGGTTGCTGGGCAGCGTGCGGGTGGGTTGCTTCCGCATACACTTTCAGCTTCTTGATCATTGCGTAGCCCAGCGGGCCCTTCGGCAGCATGCCTTTGACGGCTTTTTCCAGGGCGCGGCCCGGGAAACGCTGTTGCATTTTCAGGAAGTTGGTTTCGTAGATACCGCCCGGGTAGCCCGAGTGACGGTAGTACTTCTTGTCGTTGGCTTTGGTGCCGGTCACGCGCAGTTTGCCTGCGTTGACGACGACGATGAAATCACCGGTATCGACGTGCGGAGTAAATTCCGGCTTGTGCTTGCCGCGCAGTCGGAGTGCCACTTCGCTGGCAACACGTCCGAGGACTTTGTCCGTCGCGTCAATCACGTACCAATCGCGCTGGACTTCATGGCCCTTAGCGGAAAAAGTTTTCATGTTGACTTCCTATGTATAGGGAATTAATGCTCGAATGGTGGTTCCGCGGGCGATACGACTTCGCGGACTCTGCCTTATTGTCTTTTCCCGAGCAAATGGAAAGCCCACGACTATAGCCGATTCCTCACCCGACAGTCAAGATGCACCGGTCTGGAGCCAACGCAAACACATCCTCGCTGAATCATGCAATTTTGCAACTCTTATTTGTGAGAATTATTTGACCAAGAAATCGATGCCAAATTAGTATGATTCGCATGAAAAAGGAGACCGCCTGTTGAAATCCATCCTGCTGCTGGGCGCACTGCTGGCGGCCACCGTCCCGGCCGCGGCTGCGCCCGCGGCCACCCACAGTTGCCACCTGCCCGGCGTCGAGGAAGCCCTGCGCTGCCTCAACCTGCGCGTCCCGCTCGAACCCGGCAAACCGGCCACCCTGAACCTGCACGTGACGATCGCCCCCGCCCTGCGCCAGGGTGCGCGGCCGGATCCGCTGTTCGTGCTGGCCGGCGGTCCCGGCGAAGCGGGCAGCGACGTGCTTCCCCTGCTGTCCACCGCATTCAAGCGCGTGCGCGCCACGCGCGACATCGTGTTCATCGACCAGCGCGGCACGGGGCTGTCCGGCAAGCTGGAATGCCCGTCCGACGCCGACGCGGATGCGCAGCTGAGCGAAGCCGATGCCGACGCCGCCCTGCGTCGCTGCATCGCGGCCAGCAAGGCGCCGTTCGCCGCCTACACGACGGCCGCCGCCGCGCGCGACATCGACGCCGTGCGCCGTGCGCTGGGCTACGACAAGATCAATCTGTGGGGCGGCTCGTACGGCACGCGCCTCGCGCAGGCGTATGCGCGCGCCTTCCCTGCGAGCGTGCGCGCCCTGCTGCTCGACGCCGTGGCCGCGCCCGACCAGGTGATTCCGGCCGGCGGCCGCGACAGCCAGGCCGCGCTCGACCAGTTGTTCGCCCAGTGCGCCAAGGATGCGGCCTGCGCCCGCGCCTATCCGAATTTACGGGTGGAGTTCGACGCGCTCGTCGGCAAGCTCGATGCCGCCCCGCTGACGCTGAACCTGCCCGACTCGCGCACGGCAAGCCCGATCGACGTCACGATGACGAGCGCGCGCCTGCTCGACACCGTGCGCAACATGCTGTACGCGCCGGCCGACGCGCGCCGCCTGCCGTTCCTCGTGCACAGCGCCAGCGCGGGCCGCTGGCAGCCGTTCGTCGCGCGCCGCAACCTGGCCGCCGACTTTTCTCCCGACGGCTCGCCGGCCACCCTGCTGCACCTGGCCGTCGTCTGCGCCGAGGACATGCCGCGCTTTACGCCTGCGCTGGCCGCGAGCGACGCCAGCCCGCTCACGCGCACGCTGGCCGACCGCCTGCGCGGGCTGTGCCGCGCGCTGAACGTGCCGGCGGTCCCGTACACGGTCCCCACACGCATCGCGGCGCCGGTGTTGCTGCTGTCCGGCGCCCAGGACCCCGTCACGCCGCCGCGCCGCGCGCAGGATGCCGCCCGCTTCATGGCCAAAGCCCAGCTGCTGACGGCGCCGAACGTGGGCCACGGCGTGTCGCAACTGGGCTGCGCCCCGCGCCTCCTGCGCGCCTTCCTCGACCGGCCCGATGCCAGGGTCGACGGCGCCTGCCTGAACGAGATCCCGGCCCCGACCTTCCAGCTCGGCAGCGCCGGACCGCAACCCTGAACACAGGTTTCTCCATGATCGAAGCACAAGAAGTCCGCAAACAGTTCGGTACCGTGCAGGCGCTGGGAGGCGTCAGCTTCACGGCGCGCGACGGCCAGATCACCGCGCTGCTGGGCCCCAACGGCGCCGGCAAGACGACCCTGCTGCGCACCCTCGTCGGCATGCTCAAGCGCGACCACGGGACCATCGCCATCGACGGCATCGACCCGGAGCGCGACCCGCTCGCCGTGCGCGCCAACATCGGCTTCCTCACCGACCAGTTCGGGCTGTACGAACGCCTGTCCACGCGCGAATACCTCACCTATTTCGGCGAGTTGAACGGCATGGACAAACGCGCCCTGCGCGAGCGCATCGACGACGTCTCGGACATGCTCGCGATGGACGACATCCTGGAACGCCGCAGCAAGGGCTTTTCGCAGGGCCAGCGCATCAAGGTGGCCCTCGCGCGCGCGCTGCTGCACCGCCCGCGCCACCTGCTGCTGGACGAACCCACGCGCGGCCTGGACGTGATGAGCACGCGCGCCGTACGCCATGCCCTGTCCACGCTGCGCCAGGAAGGCTGCTGCGTCGTGATGGCCACGCACGTGATGCAGGAAGTCAGTCACCTGTGCGACGACGTGATCGTCATCGCCAAGGGCCATACGGTGGCGCAGGGCACGCCGGACGACCTGTGCCGGCGCACCGGCATCGCCAACCTGGAAGACGCGTTCGTCCGCCTGGTCGGCACCGACGAAGGGATCGTCGCATGAGCTCAAAATTCCTCGTCGTCTTCAAAAAGGAATTCCGCGAATCGCTGCGCGACAAGCGCTCGCTCGGCCTGCTCGCGCTGTTCACCCTGATGTACCCGGTGCTGCTGGGCGTCCTGCTGCACCAGTGGATCGACCGCGCGACGAAGCCCGAGCGCGAAGGCATCGTGCTGGCCGTGATCGGCGGCGCGCAGGCGCCCACCCTGATGGCCCAGCTGAAGCAGAAGAACATCACCGTGCACGACACGCCGGCCATGGACGAAGCGGCGATCGGCGACCTGCTGCGCGCCCACAAGGCCGCCGCCGTGCTGCGCCTGCCCGGCAAGTACGCGAGCGACTACGCGGCGATGCGCCCCGCGCGCATCGAGCTGTGGTACGACTCGTCGACGGAGCAGGACGGCCGGCGCGACGTCGAAGAGGTGCTGAACGCGTACGGTTCGAACATCGCGAGCGCGCGCCTGCTGGCGCACGGCGTGTCGCCGGCCGCGCTGTCGCCCGTGCAGGTGCAGCGCTACGACACGGGCACGACGGCCGCGCGCTCGGCGGGCGTCATCGGCGGCATCCTCGGCTTCCTGTTCTTCCCCGCGTTCATCTGCGGCCTGTCCGCGGCCGTGGACTCAACCGCGGGCGAACGGGAACGGCGCTCGCTCGAAGTGCTGATGGCGCAACCCGTGCGCACGTGGGAACTCGTCGCCGGCAAATGGCTGGCCGCGGCGGCGCTGGCCGTTATCGGCATCACCCTGGAGCTGATGCTGGCGCATGCGATCCTGTCCTGGATGCCGCTGGAGGAAATCGGCATGAGCTGGCGCGTGGGCTGGGGACGGCTGCTGCTCGTCTGCCTCGCCTCCGTGCCGCTGTCGCTGTTCGCGGCCGCGATGCAGATCGCGGTGGCGATGAACGCCCGCTCGTTCAAGGAAGCGCAGAGCGTGCTGTCGATCGTGATGCTCGTGCCGATGCTGCCGGGGCTCGCCGTGTCGATGCTGGAATTGAAGACGGCGTCCTGGATGTACCTCGTGCCGATGCTGTCGAACCAGACCCTGCTCCGCGAGACCGCGAAGGGCGGCGATATCGGCCTGCTGCCGTTCGCGCTGACGTTCCTGTGCTCCGCGCTCGCCGCGTGGGCGGCCGTCGCATTCGCCGCGTGGCGCATGAAGAGCGAGCGCTACGTGCTGGCCGTCTGAAGCCGCGTCAGCACGGTGCGCCGCGCTGGCTTAGAATGGTCGTCTTTACCTGTCAACGAAGCGGAGAAATCGATGGAAGTCAAAGTCAGCTGGAACGGACCCGCCGGGATGAGCTTCCGGGCCGAAACCGGCTCCGGCCACCTGGTGAACATGGATGGCGCCCCGGAGGGCGGCGGCCACAACCTGGCACCGCGCCCGATGGAAATGGTGCTGCTGGGTACCGGCGGCTGCACCGCCTACGACGTCGTGCTGATCCTGAAGCGCAGCCGGGAAGACGTGCGCGGCTGCGACGTCACGCTGAAGGCCGAACGCGCCGAGACGGATCCGAAGGTGTTCACGAAGATCCACTTCCACTTCACCGTCACGGGCCGCAACCTCAAGGAAGCGACCGTCGAACGCGCGGTCAACCTGTCGCACGACAAGTACTGCTCGGCGTCGATCATGCTGGCCAAGACGGCCGAGATCACGCACTCGTTCGAGATCGTCGAAGGCTGATTCCGTGGCGGCACATGGTGGGCGGAGGCCGCCCACCCTACGGCCGTTGGGTGGGCATTTGAGGCCGGGGGCCTCAAATGAAACGTGCCCACGCGTGACGCATGCGTCACGTTGGCCGATCAGATGTAGTACGCCGTCGTGGTCATCACCTTGGCCATGGCGCGCATCGCGGCCTTGACCGGCAACGGCATCTCGGCCGCGCCCATGTCCTGGGCCTTGGCACCATGTTCGATCTCGTCGTCGCGCATCTGCGTGACGATCGCGCGCGACTTCGCGTCCTGCGGCGGCAGCTGGTCGAGGTGGCTGTTCAGGTGCGCCTCGACCTGGCGTTCCGTCTCGACGACGAAACCGAGGCTGACGGCATCGCCCAGGCGCGAGGCGACCGTGCCCAGCGCATAGGCGCCGGCATACCACAGCGGATTGAGGACGCTCGGCTGCGAACCCAGTTCGGCCAGGCGTTCGGCCGTCCAGGCCAGGTGGTCTTCTTCCTCGCGCCCGGATTTCGCGAACTGCGTGCGCATGGCCTGCGTCGACGCGCGGCGGCCCTGGGCATCGTACAGGGCCTGGGCGCACACTTCGCCCACGTGGTTCACGCGCATCAGGCCGGGGCTGTGGCGCTGTTCCTGGGCATTCAGTTCGCAGTCGGGCGCGGAGACGCCCGGATTCGGCCGCGCGGCCTTCGCCACGCCGCCCACGACACGCAAGGCCTTGTCGAAACCGACGATCAGGTGGTCGAGGGGATGGATGGTGTGGGTTGTCATGAGAAACCTTCGGCTTGTTGTTCGATAAGCCGAATTATATGCCCTCGCCCGCCGCCCCTTCGTCACGCGTCTTCCGCGCACGCTTCTGCGCCTCCAGCCAGTCGTGCACGGGCCCTTCCACCTCCAGCTTGGAGATATTCTTCGCGACGCCCAGGTTCAGTTCCAGCAGGAACGGGATCGAATCCGCCGGCACGTCGGTGCACGTGCCCGTAAAGGCCGTCATGAAACGCTCGGATTGCACGACCGGCAACACGTCCTTGCCGCTCATGAATTGCAGGACGCTCGTGATCGTGTGGCCGCCGCCGATCGTGTGATAGATGAACCGGTTGAACTCGCGGTCCACGGTCTTGAAATCGATGGTTTCCTTCGTCATCAGGTTGGCCAGGTAGTACAGGCCGACGGCGACGCGGAACCAGTCCGTCGACTCGGCCCGGGTGCGGCCCTGGCGCGTGACGGCCAGGATATTGTCCTTGTTGAAGATCGTATCCATAAGGCCATTATGCATCTTCTTGCGCCGCCCGGATATCACTGGCAATGTTGCCAGAATAGACATGTCTCGTTCCGCGCTGTATGCTGGCCTGCATCCTGCTCCCCCTTTTCTGCACTCTGGACTTGTGAAAATACCGTGTGTCGCACTGGTGCTGCCGCGTCGGCCCCTTTTTAATACAATGCAACAGTCATGAAATGCGTGCATTGTCACGAGCGATGGGAGTTTCCATGGAATTACAAATCCGCAACTTGTCCAAGACCTATGCCAATGGCGTGGTCGCGCTGGACAGGGTCTCGCTGAGCATCCCGCCCGGGATGTTCGGCCTGCTCGGCCCCAACGGCGCCGGCAAGTCGACCCTGATGCGGATCCTCGCCACCCTGCAGGAATGCGACAGCGGCTCCGTCTTCCTGGACGACATCGACGTGCTCGACGAAAAGGATGAGGTACGGCGCCTGCTGGGTTATCTGCCGCAGGACTTCGGCGTGTACCCGAAAGTGACGGCCTACGAACTGCTGGACCATTTCGCGCAACTGAAAGGCCTGTCGCAGCGCCACCGCCGGCGCGAAGTCGTCGACGCGCTGCTGCAGCAGACCAACCTGTTCGAGGTGCGCAACCAGAAGATGGGCACCTTTTCCGGCGGCATGCGTCAGCGCTTCGGCATCGCCCAGGCGCTGCTCGGCGACCCGCAGCTGATCATCGTCGACGAGCCGACGGCCGGCCTCGACCCGCAGGAACGCGTCCGTTTCCATAACCTGCTGTCCGACATCGGCGAGGACAAGACCGTGATCCTGTCCACGCACATCGTGTCCGACGTGGCCGACCTGTGCGCCAACATGGCCATCATCAACAAGGGCCACGTGCTGCTGTGCGGCGAGCCAGTGCGGCTCATCGAAGGCATCGAGGGCAAGATCTGGGCGCGTGTCGTGAGCAAGGCGGACCTGCCCGCCTACCAGAAGCGCCACACCGTCATCTCCACGCGCCTGCTGTCCGGCCGCACCCTGATCCACGTGTACGCGGACCGCTATCCCGGCGACGACTTCGAGCCGATCCACCCGACACTGGAAGACGTCTATTTCGCCACCATCGCCGGCCGCCACAACGACATGGCCGGGAACTGCTGATCCATGGGTGCGCTCCTCGCCATCGCCGGCTTCGAGGCCCGGCAGCGCCTGAAGCTGCTGTCGACCTGGGTGTATTTCCTTGTCTTCTTCGCATTGGCCCTGCTGTGGATGGCCGCCGCGGGCGGCGTGTTCAAGGAAGCCTTCGTCTCGTTCGGCGGCCGCGTGCTGATCAACGCGCCGCGCCAGGTCGCCCTGAGCGCGGCATTCCTCGGCTCCCTCGGCATCATCGTCGTCGCCGCGATGATGGGCCGCTCGGTGCAGCAGGATTTCGAATACGAGATGCACCACTTCTTCTTCAGCGCCCCGATCCCGAAGTACGCGTACGTGTTCGGACGCTTCCTCGGCGCGCTGGCGACGCTCGCCGTCGTGTTCTCGGCCATCCTGTTCGGCACCCTGCTGGGGACCGCGCTGCCCGGCATCGATCCCGCCCGCCTCGGGCCATATTCGGTGGTGGGCTACCTGCTGCCCTACTTCTTCACCCTGCTGCCGAACCTGTTCATCTTCGGCGCCATCTTCTTCGTGCTCGCGGCGCTCACGCGGCGCATGCTGCCCGTGTACGTGGCGAGCGTCGTCATGCTGATCGGTTACATCGTCGCTCCGTCCCTGGCGCGCGACCTCGATTACAAGACGCTCGCCGCGCTGATCGACCCGTTCGGCACGACGGCGCTGATCCGCCTCACCGAGTACTGGAGCCTCACGGAACGCAACACGCTGCAAATCCCGTTCGCCGGCGTCTACCTCGTGAACCGCGCCATCTGGTCGCTGTTCTCGCTCGTCGCCCTGCTGCTCGGTTACTGGCGCTTCAGCTTCGTGTCCACGCCGGCCGGCAAGCGCGGCCAGGCACGCCCCGAACCGGAAAGCGCGCCGCAAGCGCCGTCCAGCATGGCCGACCTGCACGAGCCGCCCGACTTCGCCGCGCGCAGCTTCGCCGTGCTGCTGGCCAGGTCGAGCTGGATGAACCTGCGCGAGGCGGTCAAGAACGTCTACTTCGCCGTGATCGTCCTCGCCGGCATGCTGACCCTCGTCGTCAGCTCCCTCGACCTGGGCGCGATCTACGGCACCAGGACCTACCCCGTCACGTACATGGTGCTGGAACTGATCCGCGACGTGTTCGCGCTGTTCGTGCTGATCGTGACGACGTTCTATGCGGGCGAGATGGTGTGGCGCGAGCGCGAGGCGCGCATGGCGCAGATGATGGATGCGCTGCCCGTCCCGAGCTGGCTGCCGTTGGCCGCCAAGACCATCGCCCTCGTCGGCCTGCAGGTCCTGCTGCTGCTGGCCGCGATGGTGTGCGGCATGGGCATCCAGCTGGCGCACGGCTACCTGACCCTGGAACCGGGCCTGTACCTGACGACCCTGTTCGGCATCCTGCTGCCCCGCTACGTGCTGCTGGCCGTGCTGGCGATCGCCGCACAGGCCATCCTGAACCATAAATATCTCGCCTATTTCGCGCTGGTCACCTGGTACGTGATCACGCTGTTCCTCGGCGGCTTCGGCCTCGATCATCCGATGCTCGTGTACGGCGCGCTGCCGGACATCACCTATTCCGCGCTGAACGGCTTCGGCCACTACATGCCGCTGCAGCGCACCTTGCAGGTCTACTGGGGCGGCGCGGCGATCGTCCTGTTCACCCTCGCACTCGTACTGTGGCCCCGCGGCGTGAGCGACAGCTTCGCCGAACGCCTGCAGCTGGCGCGCCAGCGCCTGACACCAGGCGTGCTGGCCGGCTTCGCCGCCGGCATCCTCGTGTTCGCGGCCAGCGGCGGCCTGCTGTGGTACAACCTCGTCCACCTCGGCACCTTCCAGACGGCGTGGCACAAGGAACAGGTGCGCGCCGACTACGAGCTGCGCTACAAGCGCTACGCGAAACTGCCGCAGCCGCGCATCACCGACGTCGGCCTTCAGGTCGACATCCATCCCGACACGCGCACGCTGAAGGTGCACGGCTTCTACCAGCTGGAAAACCGGACCGCGTCTCCGATCCGCGACGTCATGCTGTTCCAGAAGCCCGGCCCCGACTTCCGTCCCCGTTTCGCGCAGGCGGCGCGGCTGCTGCGTGCCGATCCGCAGCACGGCTACTATCACTACCTGCTGGCGACACCCCTGCAGCCGGGCGCGCGCACGGCGCTGGAATTCGACCTGCTGGACGCGCCGGGCGGCGTGCTGGGCCTGGGCCGCGACACGGCCGTCGTCGGCAACGGCACCTTCTTTTCCAACGAGGTCCTGCCGCACGTCGGCTACCAGCGCAGGTATGAGCTGGAGGACGACCGCGACCGCAAGCGCCATGGCCTCGCGCCGCGCGAACGCATGGCCGCGCACGAGAACGAAGCGGCGCGCGCGAACAGCTACGTCGCCAACGACGCCGACTGGATCCGCTTCGACGCCGTCGTCAGCACGGGCCCCGACCAGACCGTGGTCGCGCCCGGCACGCTGGAGCAGGAGTGGATGAGCGGCGGCCGGCGCTGGTTCCATTACAAGGCCGACAAGCCTGTACTGAATTTTTATACGTTCCAGTCGGCCCGCTACGAAGTGCGCCACGACCGCTGGCAGGACGTGACGATCGACGTCTACTACCATCCGGGCCACGAGTTCAATGTCGACCGCATGATCCGCGGCGCCAAGGCCGCCCTGGAATACGGCACGAAGCACTTCAGCCCCTACCAGAACCGCGAGCTTCGCATCGCGGAATTCCCCCGCTACGCGTCGTACGCACAGGCGGCGCCGGGCACGATCCCGTTCTCGGAAAGCGTCGGCTTCATCGCCAGGGTGGATCCGGACTCGCGCAAGGACATCGACTACCCGTACTACGTGAGCGCGCACGAGGTGGGCCACCAGTGGTGGGCGCACCAGATCGTCGGTGCCGACATGCGCGGCGCGACCGTGCTGTCGGAAAGCCTGGCCGAATACACGGCGCTGATGACGATGAAGAACACGCTGGGCTCCAGCAAGATGCGGCGCTTCCTGCGCTACGACCTCGAGGAATACCTGATGGGCCGCGCGCGCGAGAACACGAAAGAGCTGCCGCTGGCGCAGAACGAGAACCAGAGCTACATCCACTACCACAAGGGCAGCCTCGCGATGTATCTGCTGCAGGACCTGGTCGGCGAGGATGCGGTGAACGGCGTGCTGCACGGCCTGCTGCTGGAGTACGCGTACAAGGGGCCGCCGTATCCGACCGTGGCGACGCTGGTCGAGCGCCTGCGCGGCATCACGCCGCCGGACAAGGCCTACCTGATCGACGACCTGTTCGAATCCATCGTCCTGTACGAAAACCACGTCGACGGCGCGACGGCGCGCCGCCGGCCCGATGGACAATACGAGGTCGAGATCCGCGCCACGGCCGGCAAGGTACGCGCCGGCGACCAGGGCGAGGAAAAGCCGCAGCAACTGCGCGACTACATCGAGTTCGGCGTCGACGACGAGGCGGGCAACCCGCTCGCGCGCGAACGCCGGCTCGTCACGCAAGCCGACCAGCGCGTCGTCCTGGTGGTCAAGGGCCGTCCGGCGCGGGCCGGTATCGACCCCGACAACAAACTGATTGACAGGAAGCCCACAGACAACATGCAGCCTGTCGACATGCACTGAACTTCACGTTATGATCTGGTCACAATACCGTGCTAGGAGACACCCCATGCCGAACGTCGCCGAACTGGCTGCCCAGATCCAGCAACTCTCCGCTCAGGACAGGCACGATCTGTTGCGTCTCCTGATGGTGGACAGCGACGACGGCGACCAGGATGCCGACGAAGCCTGGCGCGCCGAGATCGTGCGCCGCGTGAAGGCGATCCGCAACGGCGAGGCCGCGATTCGGGCGCTGCAGGAAGACTGGCGCGAATAACGCTTGCGCCGGATGGTAAAAAACCGCGATGCCGGATGGGTCGCGGTTTTTTATTTGTACGTACCGTAAGCACATCGCCCCTGCGTAGGCAGGGACCCAGTTCTGCCCGCGTCAACGCGGCGCAGGAGAAATTGGGTCCCCGCCTCTGCGCGGAATCGTTTCCGGCAATGCCGGGAACGACAGTATTAAAACGTCTCCCACTCCTCCGCCATCACGGGCTCCCGCTTCTTTTCCTTGCGCGCCGGTTGCACCGCCAGCGCCGCCCGTGGTTTGGCCGCAACAGCCGGACGCGCCGCCGCCTGCACCGCCTGCCCCGTCTGGAACGTGCCGACCAGCGCGGCCAGCTGGTGCGCCTGGTCCTGCATCGCATCCGCCGCGGCAGCCGCCTCTTCGACCAGTGCCGCGTTCTGCTGCGTGACCTGGTCCATCTGCGTGATGGCCTGGTTGACCTGCTCGATGCCGGCGCGCTGCTCTTCGCTGGCGGCGGCGATCTCGCCGATCAGGCCCTTGATTTCCTTCGCGGCGGCGGCCGAGCGTTGGGCCAGGTTGCGCACCTCGCCCGCGACGACGGCGAACCCGCGCCCCTGTTCGCCGGCCCGCGCCGCTTCCACGGCGGCGTTCAGCGCCAGGATGTTGGTCTGGAAGGCGATGCCGTCGATGACCGTGATGATGTCGGCGATCTTCTTCGACGATTCATTGATCGAGCCCATCGTGCTGACCACCTG
>Ga0187845_1001940_pt1 | contig 11564 bp, 11 predicted proteins | sample SpaLakP09_SKY_68_FD_134515 | JGI IMG/M metagenome (GOLD analysis project Ga0187845, IMG submission 134515) | Oligotrophic lake water microbial communities from Sparkling Lake, Wisconsin, USA - SP09_SKY_68 | ecosystem: Environmental > Aquatic > Freshwater > Lake | place: USA: Sparkling Lake... | reverse complement strand
TGCCCCGTCATCCGGGGATGGTTTGCGGGTTCCAGCCGCCGCCAAGCGCGCGGAACGAGGCAATCGCCCCCCGGGTCGCCGCCGCCCGGGCCTGAATCGCGCCATCGCGGGTTTCCAGCAGCCGCCGATCCGCATCAAGCACTTCCATCAGGCTCACCATCCCGCCTTTGTAGGCCGCCATGGAAGCGTTGCGTGCCCGCGCCAGCGAGGCTTCTCCCTCGTTCAGGGAGGTTGCCCGCATCTCTTGTTGCACGAGCGTCGAGAACGCATCTTCGACATCCTGCGATGCGCGCAGCACCGCGAGGCGATAGGCGGCCAGAGCTTCGACATGGCGCCCCTTGGCCGCCTTGATCTCGGCATCCACCCGGCCAAAGTCGAACAATCGCCAGCGCAGGCCCATCATGCCATTGGCCTGCGTGGCGCCGCCGGTAAACAGGCCCCCCGCTGCGGTCGTTGCGGTTCCCAGCAGGCCGCTGAGCGAAAATTTGGGGTAATATTCAGCGACCGCAACCCCAATCCGGGCATTGGACGCCGCCAGCGCCCTTTCCGCCGCGATGATGTCGGGGCGGCGGCGCAGCAGGGCGGTGGGCCCGCCCGCCGTGGCAATCGCGGGCGGGGCGGGGATGGGGGCCTGCGCGGCCAGTTCGGCGCGGGTGGAGCCGGGCTGGACACCGATCAGCACATCGAGCGCATTCATCGCCACGTCCAACTGGTTGCTCAGCGCAGGCACCGAAGCGCGAACCTGCGAGCGTGCGCCCTCGGCCTGCCGGAGTTGCAGTTCGGCAACGACGCCCTTGTCATACTGGAGCGCCACCAGATCGACGAGGCGCTGCTGGGTATCGAGTTGCGCGCGGGCCACATCGAGCCGGGCCTGAAGCATCCGGATCGTGACATAAGCATCGGCAACCTGCGCCGCGACCGACAGGCGCGCGGCCATCGCGCCCGCTTCGGAAGCTTGCCAATCGGCCCGCGCCGCATCGCGCGCGGCATCGCGGCCTCCGAACAGGTCAATTTCCCAGCTTGCGCCCAGATCCACTTCGTAGGTCGCGGAGGATCTCTGAAACTGCGGAAAGGCGCTGCCAAGTCGGCCAACAGGCGTTTGCAACGATTGGTAATTTTCCCCGGCCTGTCCGCTGATCTGCGCGGAAGGCAGCAGTGCTGCATTGGCGTTCCTGAGCGCGGCGCGGGCCTGAAGTACACGGGCGCTGGCCTGTTGCAGGTCGAGATTTTGCGCCAGCCCCCGTTCGACAAGGCTGGTGAGCAACGGGTCGTTGAAGGAGTGCCACCAGCCTGTCAGGTCAGCCGCTTGGGTCATCCCATTGCGCGCTGCCATGGCTGCCTCGCCCTGAAAGGCGGGGGGCAGCGAGGACGCGGGCCGGGCATAGTGGGGGCTGGCGGTGCAGCCAGCCAGCAACAGAGGGCCGCCAAGGGCGGACAGGATCAAGGTTAAAGGCCGCATTTCATCCTCGCAGCGCCAGATTGCAACATGTGACCAATATATAGTTTGGTTACACGTTGTCAATGATAGGGCTGAGGGTTATGGATGGAGCATGACCAGTCCAAACACCGATACAGCAACGCGCGGCCCGGCCGAACATGCCGTGCGCGACCAGATCATCGCGGCGGCGCATGAGTGTTTCGCCCGCTATGGCTATGGCAAGACGACGGTTTCCGACCTTGCCAAGGAAATCGGCTTTTCCAAGGCTTACATCTATCGCTTCTTTGAGTCCAAGCAGGCCATCGGTGAGGCGATCTGCACCGATCGACTGGAACAACTGATTGCCGAAGCCCGCGCCGCGATGGACGAGGGTGGCAGCGCAACCGATAAATTTAGACGTATGTTCAAAAGTTTGACGGCGCTCAGCCTCCAACTCTTCTTCGATGATCGCAAGATCTATGAAATCGCGGCTCTTTCGGCGGCTGAGCAATGGGGATCGGCGCGGATCTATGTGGCGACGCTCAAGGCCATGCTGCTCGAAATCGTCAAAGAGGGGCGCGAAAACGGTGAGTTCGAGCGCAAGACCCCGCTGGATGAGGTCTGCCGCAGTATCTTCTATGCGATGATGCCCTTCATTGATCCGCTGCATCTGGAACGCAATCTGGACCTTTTGCCCGATGCCCAGACCGAAGTGTGCGGCCTGATCCTGCGGAGTCTGGCGCCTTGAGGGAAGTATGTGACTACTTGACATAACGGTCATATGAACACAAATGGTTCCTCTCGTTGGAGGAATTGTGCGTGACGAATCGCTATCGCAAATCTGCACTCACCTTGTCGGCTCTGCTGGCGCTGGCGCTCGCGGGCTGTCATCGCACAGACCCTGATCCGCGCGCCCAACCGCCGCTGGTGCGTGTGATCTCGCCGGTGCAGGCTGGCGATGCCACGCGCGAATTCACCGGGATTGTTGCCGCCCGCGTGCAAAGCGATCTGGGCTTTCGCGTAGGAGGCAAGATAACCGAGCGGCTGGTGCAGGCCGGGCAGGTCGTGCGGCGCGGGCAGGCGTTGATGCGCATCGACCAGACCGATCTGGCGCTGGCGACCCGCGCGTCGCAGGAGACAGTGCAGGGCGCCCGCGCCCGCGCGCTGCAGGCGGCGGCGGATGAACGGCGGCTTCGCGATCTGATCGGTGCGGGGGCGGTGTCTGCCTCGGCCTATGATCAGGCCAAGGCAGCCGCCGATGCCGCCCGCGCCCAACTGGCCGCCGCAGAGGCGCAGGCGCGGGTTGCACATAACGAGGCGGGTTACAGCCTGTTGGTCGCCGATGCCGATGGGACGGTCGTGGAAACATTGGCCGAGCCGGGGCAGGTGGTGAGCGCGGGCCAGATTGTCCTGCGTCTTGCCCGTTCCGGCCCGCGTGAGGCGCTGGTGCAATTGCCCGAAACGCTGCGCCCTGCCATCGGGTCGAACGCGCAGGCGCGTACTTTTGAGGGCGCCAGCGGCACTGCCACCCTGCGCCAGCTTTCCGATGCCGCCAACCCGGCATCGCGCACTTTCGAGGCCCGCTATGTGCTGAATGGCGTGCCTGCGAAGGCCCCGCTGGGGGCAACGGTCACCATCACGCTGGCGCAGGTGGGCCATGCCGGGGCCATCGAGGTGCCGCTCGGCGCGATACGCGATGCGGGCAAGGGGCCGGGGGTCTGGGTGCTGCGCGATGGCGCGCAACCGGCGGTAACATGGCGCCCGGTGCATATTGCCGCGCTGGCTGAGGAGACCGCGACGATCAACGCCGGACTGAAGCCGGGCGAGCGGATTGTCGCCATGGGCGCGCATATGCTGCATGAAGGCCAACCTGTCCGGGTGGCGGCACGATGAGCGGCGGGTTGGAAACTTCCGGGCGGTTCAACCTGTCCGCCCTTGCCGTTCGCGAAAAATCGGTGACGCTGTTCTTCCTGATCGCGATCATTCTGGCCGGTGTCTTTGCTTTTCTGAAGCTGGGCCGGGCCGAGGACCCCGGCTTTACGATCAAGGTGATGACGGTCGTTACCGCATGGCCGGGCGCGACCGCGCAGGAAATGCAGGATCAGGTGGCCGAGCCGCTGGAAAAGCGCCTGCAGGAATTGCGCTGGTATGATCGCAGCGAAACGTTCACGCGTCCGGGCCTTGCCTTCACCACCCTGACCCTGCGCGACCAGACGCCGCCCAAGGAGGTGTCGGAACAGTTCTATCAGGCGCGCAAGAAGATTTCCGACGAGACGCGCAAATTGCCGCAGGGCGTGGTCGGCCCCTTCGTCGATGATGAATTTGGCGATGTCAGCTTCGGCCTCTATGCGGTCAAGGCCAAGGGCATGCCCCAGCGCGACATGGCGCGTGAGGCCGAGCTGCTGCGTCAGCAGATCCTCCATGTGCCCGGGGTCGACAAGGTCAAGATTTTGGGCGAGCGCCCCGAACGCATCTATGTTCAATTTGCCGAGGAACGGCTCGCCACGCTGGGCGTCTCGCCCCGCGCGATTTTCGACGCTTTGGCCAGGCAGAATCTGATGACGCCCGCCGGTTCGATCGAGAGCAAGGCGCAGCAAGTTATCGTCCGCCTGGATGGCGCGTTTGATGACCTGTCCAGAATCCGCGACCTGCCCATCGTCGCCAATGGCAGGACGCTGCGCCTGTCCGAAATTGCCAAGGTCGAGCATGGCTATGAAGACCCGGCCTCCTTCCTGATCCGCAGTGAGGGCGAACCCGCGCTGATGCTCAGCGTTGTCATGCGCGAAGGCTGGAACGGCCTTGATCTTGGCAAGTCCCTGAGCGACGAGGTCGAGACAATCCGGCAGCAATTGCCGCTGGGCATGACGCTGAGCGCGGTGACGGACCAGTCGGTCAACATCCGCGACGCCGTCGATCAGTTCATGCACACATTCATGGAGGCGCTGGCCATCGTGATGATCGTCAGCCTCATCAGTCTGGGCTGGCGTGTGGGGATTGTTGTTGCCGCCGCTGTGCCGCTGACGCTGGCGGTGGTGCTGCTCATCATGTGGGCGACCGACCGCGCTTTTGACCGCATCACGCTGGGCGCGCTGATCCTTGCGCTGGGCCTGCTGGTCGATGACGCGATCATCGCCATCGAGATGATGGTGGTGAAAATGGAGGAAGGCTATGACCGTATCCGCGCCTCCGCCTATGCATGGAGCCATACGGCGGCCCCGATGCTGGCGGGCACGCTGGTCACGGTGATCGGCCTGATGCCGGTGGGTTTTGCTAAATCCACGGCGGGCGAATATGCGGGCAATATCTTCTGGGTCGTCGGTTTTGCGCTGATCGCTTCGTGGTTCGTGGCGGTGATCTTCACGCCTTATATGGGCGTCAAACTGCTGCCCGCGATCAAGCCGGTGGAGGGTGGCCATGCCGCGATCTATCGCACGCCGCGCTATGGGCAGGTGCGCGCGATCATCGCATGGGCTGTGCGGCGCAAAAAGCTGGTGGCGGGCGCGACCTTTGGGGCCTTTCTGGTGGCGGGTCTCGGTATGGGGCCGGTGAAGAAGCAGTTCTTCCCCACCTCCGACCGGCCCGAATTGCTGGTCGAAGTGCAGATGCCCAAAGGCACCGCCATCGGCCAGACCAGCGAGGCCGCGCGGCAGGTGGAAACATGGCTGCGCAAACAGCCCGAGTCGCGGATCGTCACCACCTATGTGGGTCAGGGCGCACCGCGTTTCTATGTCCCGCTCTCGCCTGAATTGCCCGATCCCTCCTTTGCCAAGATCATCGTGCGCACCGGCAAGGAGGCCGACCGCGATGCTCTCAAACTGCGCCTGCGGCAGGCGGCGGCCAATGGGCTGGCCCCGGCGGCGCGGGTGCGGGCGACGCAGCTTGTGTTCGGTCCGCCTTCGCCCTTCCCGGTGGCCTTCCGCGTCAACGGGCCTGACCTTGCCGCAGTGCGCAACATTGCCGGGCGTGTGCAGGAGGTGATGCAGGCCGATCCGATGATGCGAACGGTCAACGCCGATTGGGGCGACCGCGCGCCTACGCTGCATTTCGTGCTGGATCAGGATCGGCTCCAGTCGCTGGGCCTCACATCGGGCGATGTGGCCAACCAATTGCAGTTCCTGCTGACCGGCGTGACAGTCAGCCAGTCGCGTGAGGATATTCGCACGGTTGATGTCGTGGCTCGTTCGGGCGGGGGCGACCGGCTCGATCCGGCACGGATCGGCGACTATACGCTGACCGGCGCCCATGGCGAGCGCGTGCCCGTCAGCCAGATCGGCAAGCTGGAGGTGCGCATGGAGGACCCGATCCTGCAAAGGCGCGACCGCGTGCCGACCATTACCGTGCGCGGCGACATTGCCGACGGGCTTCAGCCGCCCGATGTCTCCACCGCCATGCTGGCCAAGTTGCAGCCGATCATCAAGAGCCTGCCGCCCGGATACCGCATCGACATGGCCGGTTCGATCGAGGAGGCGGGCAAGGCCAATGCCGCGCTGGCGCCGATCTTCCCCATCATGATCGTGTTGATGATGATCGTGATCATCCTTCAGGTGCGCAGCCTGTCGGAGATGTGGATCGTGCTGCTCACCGCGCCGCTGGGCGTGATCGGGGTGGTGCCGACCTTGCTGCTCACCGGGACGCCGTTTGGTTTTAACGCTATCCTTGGGCTGATCGCTTTGGCGGGCATCCTGATGCGCAACACGCTTATCCTGATCGGCCAGATCCGCGACAACCAGCAGCAGGGCATGAGCCCCTATGACTCGGTTGTCGAGGCCACCGTCCAGCGTTCGCGCCCGGTGATCCTGACCGCGCTGGCGGCGGTGCTGGCCTTTGTCCCGCTGATCAGTTCGGTGTTCTGGGGCTCGATGGCAATCACGCTGATCGGCGGCACATTGGGCGGGACGATCCTGACGCTGGTGTTCCTGCCTGCGCTTTATGCGCTGTGGTTTCGCGTCCTGCCGCCGGTCGCCGTCGAGACGGAGGAAGTACAATGACTTTGCCTGCGATTTTCGTCACTGTCTGGCGCAGGGTTACAGGCTTTCTCGAAGCGCTCGATGAGGGGGACCATGATCCTGTTGAGCAGCAGCGTTGGCTATCGGGTCTGGAGGAGCGCGTTGCAAGTCTTGAGCGCGCCCATGCCCGTTCCAAATGTTGCAGATGCTCGATCGACAAAAAGAGAAGGGACTGGCGGCTCGCCGGCGGACGAGTTCGACCGACCAGCGGGATCGCTCCACGCCCATACCGGCTGAACGGATCTCTGCGATGACATGGGCCAGCGAGCCATCTCGCAGTCTGTTCCAGGCAGAGCGTCTATCCGATAGTTGGAGCCTTGACTAAGACCACAGCCTTTCCGCGCGATGCCGATTACCAAGCTAGGACCTCCCGGTATCGGAATTGGCGTCAGCAGTCTCGATACCGGCGTCTTCTCGCAACTTGGAGCACATCGTGATGCCCTCGCCATATCGCCATTATGCCGGTAAAATTTCTTATCTCGATAATGCCGGCCGCGAATGGGGACGCGAAGAGTTTTCAGGTTCTGTGCACGCGCGAGGACGTTCACTGCGCGCGGTCTGTGAAATGGACGAAGCTCGATTGCTCCGTGAGGTAAGCTGGGCCGTGACTGAAACCTGGCGCCCGCGCGAGGGGTTCGTGCGGAATGTGCGCGACGGGCAAACCATCGGATCGTGCTGGTATTCCGTGACTGGCGAAATGGTCGAATGCGAAGGGATTACCGCCGAAGAGGGGCGCATATCCCGTCGTATCGAAGCGGCACGTCCGATTGACTTTCTGGGCATGCACCCGCTGACTGGGGATGCGATCACGGCGATGGTGCGCGGCACCGACCAGCCGGGCAAAGAGCAGACCTTGTTGTGTGCCGCGAATTCGATGGCCCACCTCGGGGACGAAGGCCTCTCACTCATGCTGGTGGAGCCGGTCGTTGCCTTTATTGCTCATGAACAGATCACGGTCGGCGCGGGCACCTTCGACGCGCTGCACTATACGATTCGCTGGAGCGACCAAGTGCCCCACCTTACGGACTATTGGATTGATCCTGTGGACGGCCTCCCCCTTTTGACGGTGCTTCCGGCCATTGGAGAACGCTACGAATTGGTCCGGCTCGACCGCAGGTGACGGCAAGATCGGCCCGATGATCAGGCTGGCACAATACGACCTTCAAGCCAGACGAGGCGCTGAAGATTGTAGACGAGGTTGGCGATGCCGATCTTGATGTTTGCGCGGCCTCACCCCCTACGAGTTCATCTGCAAATGCTGGACAACCAACCCGGAACGCTTCACGCACCAAATGCCGGGACCAAACACCTGGGGCCTTAACACCCTTAATGCGCGATATTGAGCCAATTAGCTGCCATGTCGCCAAATTTCCAAGCAAGCATGCTAATAAGGATTGCGATGCTTATATAGATCTTCTCGCGCTCTGCTGACTCCAGCCTGACAACAAAGGCGGCACGCAATTGCTCGGTTTGCATCTTGAGTCTTGCCAACTGATCGAGACTTTCGCTCAGCGTGGCTGGGGCCGGTTCGGTAAGAGCATCGTTCTTTGTATGGCACGTCTGTCCGAGGCGGTCACTTACGATTGCTTGAGCGGTCGGCTTGGACATGAAGAGCATGAACAAGGTAAAAGCGCATGCTAACGCGCCGCCGCGTCCCCCGTCTGCCGCATGACCCCAGCATCCTCCGTAAACGATCCCAATCATGGACAGAGCGATCGCGATGAGCATCGTTCCAAAAAGGCGCATGTCAGCGGGCAATTGCGATCCGCGGCCCTCATCTTTTGCCTTCTTATCCTGATCGTAATGCCACTTGATGGCGAAGAACATGCCCGTGCCGAACACGAGAACCTTGAGCGTAAAGAAGAAGAAAACTCCGACCCATTCCATCGCTATTTCCAGACACTATCTATCGTGAGTAGCACAACCAAAGCGCAGATTCGGGTTGAAATCTGCAAGATGGCAGGCCTCTGTGAGGGGTGAATTCGCGGTTAGACCAAGCTGACCTTTCGAGGCGCTTGCGGGCTTATCAGGGCGGATAAGAGGTTGAGGCCACGCCGCAATTGCTCTCGGGCGATGGTTCCTCCAATCGAAACCCGCATGGCAGCAGGCCTGACCAGAGATCTGTCGGTAGCAAAAGCGTCCCCCGGCACCGCAGGCAGGCCGTGTTGGCGCAGCGCATCGCAGATATGGCGGGCGTCCAGATCATCGGGAACCTCGATCCAGAGGTGGTAGCCGTAGTCCTGCGCGCGGAACGATGCGGGCGCGAGACATTCCCGCGCCATGTCCTGTCGGAGACGGGCTTCCGATCGCACCTCGGCAACCAGCTTCTGAAAGACCCCGGAATGAACCCATTCGGTCACGATCGCGGCATTCAGGGGGGGCGCCATAATGGCGGTCTCGTGCATATCGGCGGCCAGCCGCCAGGCTCCGGCGATGGTGGGCGCACGCAACCATGCGACACGCAGGCCGGGGGTCAAGACCTTCGATACGCTGGCGATATACCAACTGTTGGCCGGAGCGCGGGAGGTGATCGGAGGAAGTGGATGTTCCGGCAGCCATCCGTAGGCATCGTCTTCAATCAGCAAAAGGTTCTGTTTTTCAACGACCCCGGCAATCGCCTCTCTGCGGGTGATCGGCATGGTGACCGTGGTCGGGTTGTCATTCGTGGGGACGAGGTACACGCCTTTCACGGCGCCGACCGCACAGGCCTTGCTCAGCGCATCGGGGACCATGCCATCGGCATCGGAGACGATGGGAAGCAAATGCACGCCAAACCGACGGGCCAGCGCGAGGAGCCCCGGATAGACTTGCGGACAAACCGCCAGCGTATCGCCCGCCTTGAACTCCGCGCTCAGGATGGCATGGAGCGCGTTCTGCCCACCGGCAGCGACAAGGACGGTATCTTCCGAACATGGAATGCCGCGCGCCGCCAACAACTCTGCCCCGGCCTTACGCGCCGAAGGGGCTCCTCCGCTGCGTTGATATTGGAACGGCAGTGTCGTCATCTCCGGGCTGAGCAGGAGGCTTGCGCTATCGCGGAACGCTTTTATGAGCGTCCCGCCGAAACCTTCTGGCGGGGCGTTCATGCCTGTATCACCGGGATCACTGGCCGAAACCGAGGGCGAGATGGTTGGCTTGGCCCGAACGAAGCTTCCGCGACGGCCGCTGCCTTCGATGAGGCCGAGGCGTTGGGCTTCGCCATAGGCCCGGGTCACCGTGGTCAAATCCAGCCCAAGCGCTTCGGCCAAAGACCTTTGGGGGGGCAGGCGATCACCGGGCGCAAGCACCCCGGCCGCGATGTCATTGGACAGTGCTTGAGCAATCGCGAGATATTTCGGCCCATTTGTCGCGCGAATGTCAGGGTTCCAGGCTTGCATCATGATCACCTTTGTATGTGTTTTGCCGGGATGATCAGTCCCTGTGATCGAAAGCCGGACGACCGCCAAGAACATTTCTCGCCATGTCGCCGCCATCATGAAGCGCGAGCACACCGCCCGGCATCATGTCATCCCAGAACCCGGGATCGGCATATTGGCGCAGAGCGGACTCATACCGTTCAAGTCGCGCTGCATCCTGTTCCAGCAGGGCGGCTGCGGCTCTGATCTCTGGAAAGTCATCAGCATCGCCAGCCCGGATCATGCCGGAAAGATCTGGCCGGTTGATCGCGTCATATATGTCCGCAACAAGGCGCGCCGCCAGTGTCAGATCTTTTAACGCGCTCATGTCAATCGCCCTTGCTTTCATCCGGAGTGCCTTCGGCCCGAGCATGCAATTGCGCCCAGAGCTTTTCGGTGCCAGCCTCCTGCGCGTGATTGATATATTGCGAGGCGACCAGCCACCCTTTGATGTAGCCTAGGGGAATAACGCATCCGAGCATGACCAGCGGAAACGAGGTGACGAGATGCACCCAATAGGGTGGATCGAAGGCCACCTGTAGCCAAACCACGAAAAATGAGAGCGGGAACGCCACGATGCAGAGCGAGAAGAAGGCCGGTCCGTCATCGGGCGCCGCGAAGTTGTAATTCAGCCCACAAAGCGGACAATGGGTTTGCAGCTTCAGCCATTTCCTGAACATGGGCGCTTTCCCGCATTTGGGGCAAAGACCCTTCAAGCCGCAACGGAAAATCCATTTCCCTTTGCTTTCAATGGTGTCGCTGTTCTGCATCGCTTCAATCCTCAGCAGGATGATTGATTCTGCCCGCCCTATATACCCATGATTGAATGCATGCAATAAGCCATGTAATGGCATTATGTATGGATATGTATCCATGCATATCGAGATGTCGTGGCCTTTATGGGCTCGATGCGATTGCCGTCTGAAATCCGCCAGACCGCCCACGCCCAGAGGCAGACGCTGCCCGTCTTGCCGACAAAAAAATGGCGAGGCTACGCGACCCCGCCATTTTTGTTTCAGGTCAGATAAACTTTGGTTCAGCCGGGTAATGAGACTGCATCGGTGGCGTGAACCACTCCATTGCCGGCCATCAAGTCGGCGGCGATCACTGTCGCTTTGCCGCCCTTCTCATCGGTCAGCACCACCTTGCCCATATCAAGCGTCGCGGTCAGTTTTCCGCCCGAAAGCGTGGCAAGCGTGGCGCTGCCCATACCCGCCTTGATTTTGGCGACCAGATCAGTTGCTGTCACTTTGCCCGCCACCACATGATAGGTGAGCACTTTGGTCAGCATGGCCTTATTCTCGGGCTTGAGCAACGTGTCCACCGTGCCCGCAGGCAGCTTGGCGAAGGCGCTGTTGACCGGGGCAAAAACGGTCAAAGGGCCAGTGCCCTGAAGTGCCCCAACCAAATCGGCGGCCTTTACAGCAGCAACCAATGTGGTGTGATCTGCCGAAGCGATGGCGACATCGACCACGGTGGCGGGAGCCGCGATGGCGGCCGGAGCAAGGGCAAAGCTGGCATAGGCCGCCGTGGCTATCATCATGTGCGAAATGTTGGGTAGTCTCATCGGTCAAGATCCTCTTTCTCACATGCGTCAGGCTCTTTTTCACAGGCCAGACTGCGGGGAGTACCGGAACATGATGTTGAATGCTGTCCGGCCAATTCCGTTTATGACGTTTCTCTCGTCCGCTGACGATGTGCCCTTCAGGGATATGTCCCAAAGGGCGAGGACGCATACTCTCGCAG
>Ga0187845_1001939_pt1 | contig 11567 bp, 14 predicted proteins | sample SpaLakP09_SKY_68_FD_134515 | JGI IMG/M metagenome (GOLD analysis project Ga0187845, IMG submission 134515) | Oligotrophic lake water microbial communities from Sparkling Lake, Wisconsin, USA - SP09_SKY_68 | ecosystem: Environmental > Aquatic > Freshwater > Lake | place: USA: Sparkling Lake... | reverse complement strand
GGGCACTTGAGGCCCCAGATGACGGCCGCCGGGACGCTGCCCGCTCGACCACCCCAGACCGCCGCAACGGTCGCCGTACGTGCGCCCTTCCCGTGCGATCTGGTGGGATGATTATGCGGGGGGATTTGAGCGCGTCGGATTGGCGCGATCAGGATTTTTGTAAGGGGTTGATCGGGTTGGGTTTTGTTTGGCGGTTGATGGGGATTGGAGACGCTGGATCCCCATAGATCCTCCCCCACTTGCCCCCTACGGGTCGCTTCGCGACCGTCTTCCCCCGGAGGGGGAAGATGAGGTCGGCGCGCTTCATCTTCCCCCCGAACGGGGGGAGGACGACCGGCGAAGCCGGTCAGGAGGGGGCCTGCGGCGTTGGCCGCCTGCCCCCCTCCAAACCCCTAGCCGAACTTGTAGCCGCAGAGCTTGTTGCCGTCCGGGTCGCGGAAATAGGCGAAATAGATGCCGGGCATCCGCTCGCCGGGCGGGCCGTCGCAGGTGGCCCCCAGTTCCAGGGCCTTGGCGTGGAAGGCGTCGACCTCTTCGCGGGTGTCGAAGTCAAACCCGCCCATCATGCCGTTGCCGACACAGGCCGGATTGCCGTCATAGGGCCCCAGAACCCCGAACAGGCCGGTGCCCTTGCCGCGATAGAGGCGGCCGCCCGAGGCATGTTCGTGAATGCCGTTCATGCCGATCGACCCGAGCAGGCCGTCATAAAAGGCCTTGGCCTTTTCCAGATTGTTCGACCCGACGGTCATGTAGCTGAGCTTGGCCATGTGGCACCTCCCGTTTTCTTATGAAACGGACGGTAGCATGCGCGGCGGACCGGACAAGCGCCCCGCGCCCTACTCGAAATAGCTGCGGGCGATCTCGATATTGTCCTTCTGCCAGACCCCGGCCGCGCCGATCACCACCCGCCGCATGTTGGCCAGGAAGATGGCCCGGGCCTCCTGCGGATCGACCAGTTGGCGCAGCGGCCAGTCGAAGCGGGCGTCCGGCGCGATGGCATGGCAGACGGCATAGTTCATCAAGACCAGATCGACCCGGTGCTCGACCGCGCCGAACACCGCCTCGACCTGCTGTGAACGCTCGAACCAGGTGGCGCAGCCGGTAAAGTCGGTCGCCTCCCAGAGGGTCAGCATATTGTTGAGCAGGGCCGCGAACCGCTCCTCGCGCAGGCCTTCGGCCATCCGCCCTACTGACCCTTGGGCGCGCCCAGCACCTTCTGCAGGAACTGGGTCTCGACCTCCCGACGGCGGTCATTGTTGATCTTCTTCAGGAAGCCATGGCCCTCGTCCTTGAACTGGACGTACCAGGTCTCGATGCCCTGCTCGCGCAGCCTGGCCACCACCTGGTCGGATTCGGACTTGGGCACGCGCGGATCGTTCCAGCCCTGCATGACCAGCATCGGCTTGCTGATCTTGCCGACATTGTTCATCGGCGAGATCGTCTCGAAGGCCTTCAGCATCTTCGGATCGCGTTCGTCGCCATATTCGGCCCGGCGCAGGTCGCGGCGATAGGCTTCGGTGTTCTGCAGGAACGAGACGAAGTTGCTGATGCCGTAGCGCTCGATCCCGCCGGCCAGGCGGTCGGAATAGTGGGTCATCACCGCCAGCGACATGTAGCCACCATAGGACTGGCCATAGACGACGACGCGGCTGGGATCGAGATCCGGCTGGGTCTTGATCCAGTCCAGCAGGGCCCCGATGTCCCTGACCGAGTCCTCGCGCTTCTCGGCATTGTCGAGGTTCAGATAGGTCTTTCCGTACCCGGATGATCCCCGGATATTGGTGACGATCACCGCCGCGCCCAGTTCGGCGACGCTGTGCTGGTGGAAGGCGCTGAAGGTCGGGCGCGACTGGGCCTCGGGGCCGCCGTGGATGTCGATGATCACCGGGGCCTTCTGGCCGGCGGCCAGTTTGGGCCTGTAGACAAAAGCCGGGATCGAGCGCTTGTCGAACGAGGGGTAGCGGATCAGGTCCGGCGTCGCCAGGGCCTTCGCGTCCAGTCCGCCCAGCTCCGACGCCGTCCAGCGCTGCAGCTTGCCGTCGCTGACGCCCCAGCTCCAGGCGTCGCTGGAGGCGGTGGGGGTCGACAGGCTGAAGCCCAGGGTTTCGCCGTCGGCCGAGAAGGCCAGGCCGCCGACCACGCCGGCGGGCAGCTGGGGTTGCGGCAGGGCGCGCCTGGTCCTGAAGTCCTGCACGACCAGTTTCGAGTAGCCGTCCTCATTGACGACATAGGCCAGGATGCGGCCGTCGCCGGACAGGGCAAAGTCCTCGATGTCCCACGGACGATCGGTGCCCGAGACGATGGTCCGGGCCCCGGTGGCCAGATCAATCTGGGTCAGCCGCATGAAGTCCGAGCCTTCGTCGGACAGCAGCAGCACGCTCTTGCCGTCGGGCGTGAACTTGCCGCCAGCATAGGAGACCTTTGCGTTGCCGGGGTTGAGCGGCGTCAGCTTGCCGCTGGCCACGTCGAGCAGCCAGCGCTTGGACTCGGCGATCGAATAGTAGCGGCCGACCAGCACGGTCCTGCCGTCGGGCGACACCGCCTCGGGCGAGATCGCGCCTTCGCCCTTCAGGATCACCCGGGCCCCGCCGGGGGCGGACGGATCGCGCATCAGGATGTCGGCGTCGCCCGAGCCCTTGGTCGATCGCGCCCAGACCAGGACCGCTCCGTCCTTCGACCAGGTCGCCCCGCTCTTGCGGGTGCCGGTTTCGGTAATCTGGGTTTCGGTCCCCGCCGCATTGCGGAGGAACAGCTGGAACCACTCGTCGCCGCCGGTGTCCTTGGAGAACAGCACGTCGCCGTTCGGCAGGGTATGGACCCCGCTCACCGGCTCGTCATAGAAGGTCAGCTGGCTGCGGTCGGCGCCGGGGGCGGCCACCCGGTGCAGCTGGTTGGTGTTGGCAAAGCGGGTGACGATCAGCATGCCGCCGTCAGAGGCCCAGTCGGCGAAGCTGGCGGCGCGGACGTTCTGGTAGCGGTTCAGCCCGGCCCGGATCGACGGCGCGGCCAACGGCACGTTCTCGAGGATCTGGTTGCCGATCTCGCGGCGCTCGAGCGTGGCGGTCTGGGCCAGGGCCAAGGCCGGCACGGCGAACAGAAGGGCGGCGAGCGAGGCACCGGCGAGCACACGGTTCATGGAAGATCCCTACACAGCAAAACGGGCGCCCGAAGACGCCCGTTTGTTATTCGGTGATGCGGATCAGACCCGCAGCGGCATCAGCACGTATTTCACGCCGGGATCGGTCGGATCGACCACCAGGGTGGGGCTGGCTGGGTCAGCGAAGCGGAACTCGGCGATCGGGCCGCCGATCTGGCCGCAGACGTCGAGCAGGTAGCGGGCATTGAAGCCGATTTCGAACGGCTCGCCGTCATAGTCGACCTCGACCTCTTCGACGGCCTGGCCGGCTTCCATGTTGCGGACGGTCAGGGTGATGCGGCCGGGCTCGATGGCCAGCTTCACCGAGCGGCTCTTCTCGGCCGAGATGGTGGCGACGCGGTCGACGGCCTTGGCGAACAGGTCGTTGTCCAGCGTCAGGATCTTGCCGTTGTCGCGCGGGATGACGCGCAGATAGTCGGGGAAGGCCCCGTCGATCACCTTGGAGGTCAGGGCGGCGGCCCCGAACTCGAAGCGGACCTTCTGGGCGCTGACCTGCAGGTCGACATGCTCGCCGGCCGATTCCATCAGGCGGCGGGCCTCCTGGATGGTCTTGCGGGGCACGATGATGCCGGGCAGGCCTGCCGCGCCCTCGGGGGCGTCCATCTCGGCCAGGGCCAGGCGGTGGCCGTCGGTGGCCACGGCGCGCAACTTGGTGACGCCGCCGTCATTGACGGTGTGGAGATAGAGGCCGTTCAGATAGTAGCGGGTCTCTTCGGTCGAGATCGCAAAGCGGGTCTTGTCGATCAGCCGCATCAGCTCGTTGGTGTCGACGGCGATCCGGCTTGAGAGGCCGTCGCTGCTCATCACCGGGAAGTCGCCGGCCGGCAGGACCGGCAGGTTGAAGCGCGAGCGGCCGGCCTGGATCACCAGACGCGGATCATCGCCGCTGAAGCTCAGCGAGACATCCGAGCCGTCGGGCAGCTTGCGGACGATCTCGTACAGGGTCTGGGCCGGAGCGGTGATCTGGCCGGGGACGTCGATCTGGGCCAGGCCCTCGTCGATGATCTCCATGTCCAGGTCGGTGGCCGAGAAGCTCAGCGTATCGCGATCGGCCGACAGCAGGATGTTCGACAGGATCGGGATCGTGTTGCGGCGCTCGACGACGCTCTGCACATGTCCCAGCGCCTTCAGCAGCGCCGCCCGTTCGATCGTAAGCTTCATAATCAGGTCCAGATCGCGTCGCCGGCGCGGTTGAGTCGCGCGCCCGGCTCCGAAGTGAATGGACGGACGACATTAGCGAAATCGCGCGGTTGGGGAAGAGGGCGGGGCGGCCGGCGGCGGCGAAAAGCACGGCCTCTGCGAGGAATGGCCCGGCTTTCGGCTCGCCGTCATCCCGGGTCTGGTCCGCAGAGGCCCTGCAGACGCTCACGCACGGAGAGAGGTCCCGGGCACGGGGCCCGGGACGATGGTCTTGAACCCAACTGATCTCAGGACTTGATGTCGACCGAGCCGCCGGAATCGCTGGGTGCAGCGCCGTAGGGGTTGGCGGCGGCGGGGGCTTCGGCCGCGCCCGGGGCCGTCGAGCCCTTGGCCGCCACGGCGACCATGGCCGGACGCACGAGGCGACCCATCAGCTCGTAACCGGCCTGCAGGAACTGGATGACGCCGCCGGCCGCGACCTCGGTCGAGGGCTGCTCCATCACTGCCTGGTGCAGGTGAGGATCGAACTTCTCGCCCTTGGCCGGCTCGATCTTCTTGAGGCCGTTGCGCTCGAAGGCCGCCAGAAGCTCCTTCTCGGTCATCTCGACGCCGATGATGTAGTTGGTCACGGCCGGATCCTGCGAGTCGCGCGGGCTCATGGCGGTCGCGCGGGCGAGGTTGTCGGCCGCGCCCAGCAGGTCACGGGCGAACTTCTGGATCGCATAGGCGCGGGCGTCGTTCATCTCGCGCTCGGCCCGGCGCTTCGTGTTTTCCACATCGGCGGCATAGCGCAGGGCCTGATCCTTCAGGGCCGCCACTTCCAGCTTCAGCGCCTCGATTTCCTGGGCTGCGTCCTCGCCGTCCTGGATCATGATCTCTTCAACCGGCGCTTGCTCGTCGCTCATCTCGTCGTCCTATCCATCCATCATCCGGCCGAGCACGCGGGCGGTATAGTCCACCAGCGGGATCACCCGGGCATAGTTCAGGCGCGTGGGGCCGATCACGCCGATCGCGCCCAGCACCTTGCGTTGGCCCGTCATATAGGGCGCCGCGATCACGGAGGAACCCGAAAGCGAAAAGAGTCGCGTTTCAGCCCCGATGAAAATGCGTACGCCCTGGGCTTCGCGCACATCGTCCAGCAGGCCGATCAGCTGGCCCTTCTGTTCGAGATCGTCAAACAGCATGCGCACCCGCTCAAGATCCTCGCGGGCCCCGGTCTCTCTGAGGCCGTCACCCAGCAGATTGGCCTGACCCCGAACGATCAGGGCGCGGGCATCGCCCTCGCCACCGCCCCAGGCGGCCAGGCCGTCCTCGACCAAACGCGCCGTGGTCTCGTCAAGTTGCCGCCGGGCCATTTCAAGCTCGGCCCGGACCTCGTCCTTGGCCTCGCTGAGGGTCCTGCCGCGCAGTCGGGCATTGAGGAAGTTGGAGGCTTCCTGGAAGGCCGAAGGGGTCATGCCGGGGGCCCGCTTCATCAGCCGGTTCTCGACCGTGCCGTCCTCGAAGACCATCACCGCCAGGGCCTGGTCGCCGCCCAGGGCCACGAACTCGACATGCTTGACCCCGCCCTCGCGGACGGGCGTGACCACGATGCTGGCCCCGCCGGCCAGGCCCGACAGGATCGAGCCTGCCTCGGCCAGGGCCTCCTCGAACGAGCGTCCGCGGGCGAACAGTCGGGCCTCGATGGCACGCCGCTCGTCCTCGCCGACATCGCCGACTTCCAGGAAGCCGTCGACGAACATCCGCAGCCCGGCATGGGTGGGAATGCGTCCGGCGCTGGTGTGGGGGGCATCCAGAAGACCCAGCTGGGCCAGGTCCTGCATGGTGTTGCGGATCGAGGCCGGCGACAGGGGCGTGCCGCCACGCGACAGGGGGCCGCCGCGCGACAGGGTCCGGGAGCCGACCGGCTCGCCGGTTTCCAGATAGGCCTCGACCACCCGACGGAAGATGTCTCGGGCCCGGGCATCCAGCTCGGTCAGGCCGGGTGTGCGACCGAACAACTGCGTCATGGTGGACCGTCAGAAACCTCGCGCGGGTTCAAAAAAGGCCGGGTGCTCTTCCAAGTTCCCGTATCCCGGAGGATAAGCGGCCCCACCCTGCATTCAAAGCCCTTACACCCTTTCTCGAAACCCGGAGTCTCCCATGCGTCCCTCAAGCCGCGCCCCCGACCAGTTGCGCGCCGTCACGCTGGAGACCGGGGTCAACCGCTATGCCGAGGGCTCGTGCCTGATCGGCTTTGGCCACACAAAGGTTCTGGTCACCGCCACGGTTGAAGAAAACGTCCCCGGCTGGATGCGCAACAAGGGCGCCGGCTGGGTCACGGCCGAGTACGGCATGCTGCCGCGCGCCACCCACACCCGCGGCCGTCGCGAGGCCGCCACCGGCAAGCAGACCGGCCGCACCCAGGAAATCCAGCGCCTGATCGGCCGCTCGCTGCGCGCCGTCGTCGACCTGAAGGCCCTTGGCGAACGCCAGATCACCCTCGACTGCGACGTCGTCCAGGCCGACGGCGGCACCCGCACGGCCGCGATCACCGGGGCCTGGGTGGCCCTGCGGCTGGCGACGCAGTACCTGCTGGACGAAGGCGTGCTGAAGACCGACCCGATCGTCGGCCAGGTGGCGGCCGTGTCCTGCGGCGTGTTCAACAATGTCCCGGTGCTGGACCTCGACTATGAGGAAGACAGCAATGCCGAGGCCGACAGCAATTTCGTCCTGACCCAGGGCGGCGACATCGTCGAGATCCAGGCCACCGGCGAAAAGCGCGGCTTCAGCCGGGCCGAGTTCGAAGCCCTCTACGGCCTGGCCGACAAGGGCATCAACGAGCTGTTCGCCTTCCAGAAGGCCGCCATCGGGCGCTGATACCCCGAGCGGCTCGCCCGGTAACTGCGCACAGGGGCGTTGCGATCGGCCAAACGGCCGCCGTGACGCCCTGTCCTCTTGCCGCCGGGGCGGCGGGGCCCCAGATTCGTCCCTCGAGAGGAGATCGCACGTGGCGACACCGTTCCAGGGATACGAAGTCGAGGCCCGCCTGCGGCCGTCCGCCGAAGCCTATGGCTTCGACCTGGACCGCGTTCTGGCGGCCGTCGTCGCGCTTGAGGCGCAGGTCCCGGACGACGCCTATACGGCAGGCATTCTCGGCACCGAGCGTCTCGGCAATGGCGTCGTCGTCAGCCCCACGGGGCTGGTCCTGACCATGGCCTATCTGATCACCGAGGCGCGTGAGGTGATCCTGACCCTGAACGACGGTCGCCGCGTCCCGGCCCACGTCCTCGGGTTTGATTCGCGCACGGGCCTGGGTCTCGTCCAGGCCCTGGAGCCGCTCAATCTGCCGGTGATGCCGATCGGAACCTCGCAGGGCCTGATCGGCGGGGCCGGGGTGATCGTGGCCGGGGCCGGCGGACGGTCCCATGCCGCAGCGGGCCAGGTCCTGACCCGGATGCCCTTTGCCGGCTACTGGGAGTTCCTGCTCGACGAGGCCATCATGGCCGAGCCGGCCCACCCGCACTGGAGTGGCGCGGCCCTGATCGGGCCCAAGGGCGATCTTGTCGGACTCGGCTATCTGAGCCTGGAAACCCGCTCTGCCGACGGCAGGGCCAAGCCGATCAACATGTTCGTACCGGCGGACCTGCTGCCCCCGATCCTGGATGATCTGGCGCGCGGCCGGCCGCCGCATGCGCCGCGTCCCTGGCTGGGTGTCTTTGCCCAGGAGATCGAAAACCATGTCGTGGTCGTCGGGGTCTCGCCCAAGGGGCCGGCGGCGCGGGCCGAGCTGAAGCCGGGTGACGTGATCCTAGCCGTGGCCAAACGACCGGTCGCCACCCTCGCCGAGTTCTACAGCCGCCTGTGGGCCCAGGGTCCGGCAGGCGCGACCATCCCGCTGCGGCTTCTGCGCGAGCATGACAGCTTCGAGGTCGAGATTCGCTCAATGGACCGCGCCACCCTGCTGCAGAAGCCGAGGCTGAACTAGGTCGGGCCCTTCCGGGGCCAGTTCCCGGTCCGGCGCGTGACGATTAAACCCTGCGGGCGGCCGGAACGTGCGAGGGTACTAAGGCCCGCCGTGTCCCCGTGACCGGCGGCGATCCTGCCCGACGGCGTCCCGCCAGGCCGGTCAGGGTCCGGGAACCACGCGCCATGAAAGAGACCAAGGGCAAGTCCAAGAAGCAGGCCCCGCCCAAGCCCAACGCCTCCAACCCCAGCGTGAAGGGCGAGATGGCGACCCTGTTCAAGAAGAAATAGGCCGACGGCCGGCCGCGGCGGCGGCTCAGTCGTCGCTGTCGGGCGGGCCGCTTTCGAAGGTCAAAAGATCGCCCGGCTGGCAGTCCAGCTCACGGCACAGCGCATCCAGGGTCGAGAACCGGACGGCCCGGGCTTTTCCGGTCTTGAGGATCGACAGGTTGGCGATCGTGACGCCGACGCGATCCGACAGTTCGGTCAGGGACATGCGGCGTTCCAGCGGCACGCGGTCGAGATTGACCCGGACGGGCATGGCAGGATTCTCCGCAGTCAGATGGTGAGTTCGGCTTCACGGCGAAGGCGGGCACCCTCGCGGAAGACTTCGGCCAGGACGAAGACCACCAGGACCGAGAACCAGGCAGTCAGTGTGAAAGAGACCTTGCTGTCGCTCGACGGGGCCAGCCAGTGGGACATGGCCGTATAGATGTAGCGCCCGATCTCCAGGCCGCCCAGGATCAGGCCGATCATCCGTAGGCGCAGTACGTTGTCGGGGTGGAAGGGATCGCCCGCCGTCAGGGTGCCGAAGATCCGCCGCAGGCGTTCGACGATCAGCATCCAGCCGCCCATCATCAGGGCCCAGGCCCCGAGGGCGCTGGCGAACAGCGGGCCGTTGCGGCTTACCGACTCGACGGCGTCGCTGATCGGTACCAGGCGGGCCAGCAGGTCCGGGTTGAAGCTGAACAGCAGGGCGATCAGCGTGAAGATCGACAGCAGGCTGACGAAGATCCAGAGACCGACATAGATGACGTCGAGAATGATCTTCAGAAAGCTCGAAACCGAGCCGGGCCCCAAGGCGCGCATGGCTGTTTCCCCCGCCCTCCCCAGGGCGCAAAACGAGGTCGCGCGCGCGGCGCGGCCTTCAGTCCCCTCTATAGCCTAGAGCGTCTGCACCACGAAGGTGATCGCCGAGACCGGCAGGCCCACGATGAGGGCAGCGGTGATCGAGGCCATGATGACCTTGTCGGCGATGCGGAAGAACTTCGAGACAGCCATGGGGGTGGGTCCATTGAGGTGGCTGGGCGACAGCCGGAGAGTCGGCTGCGTCCATGGCCTAGAGATAGAACCCGATTCCGGTTTCGCCAATGTTGATTATCGACAAACGATATTAAACTTTTGCAATCATGGCCGATCGGCCTCAGGTCAGTTGCGCGGAAGTCACAGCGACCGACTCGCGGCGGGCGACGACCTCGAACCAGGCCGACAGGGTCGGACGCCCTTCGCGCCAGTCGACGACGGCCCGGGCATCGAAATAGGCCAGCTGGGCCGCCGCAGAGATCTCGCCGATCTCGAAGCGGGCGGCCGTGAGGGCCTCGGCCTCCAGGCTGTCGAGCCCTGCCACGATGGCGCGCAGCTGGCGATCGATCAGCTCGGCGCGCTGGTCGTCGGCCGGACGCAGGCGTTCGCGGACCACGGCCACAGCCGCCGAGCCCATGCCGTCGGTCAGGGCCTGCAGCCGCAGGGCGCGGCGGCGGGCGGCCCCGGCGGCGGGGATCAGGCCGGCGCCACCCTCGGCGTCGAGGTGGTCGCAGATCACGGCCGAGTCATAGAGGATCTCGCCGTCGTCCAGCACCAGGGTCGGCACCTGGCAGAGCGGGTTCAGGGCCCGCAGGGCCTCGTCGGCAAAGGGGCTGGCGGTCTCCAGCGTGATCCGGTCGGAGAGGCCGTTTTCGTGGGCGACGATGCGAACCTTGCGCGCAAAAGGCGACAGGGCGGAGTAGAAGAGCCGCATGGAGTTTTCCTCAAGGAGCCGCGCATGGCGCTGAAACTGGAGCCGGGCCTCAAGCTTGTGGCCGCGACACACAATCCTGGCAAGGTGCCCGAGATCGCCGCCCTGCTGGACGGCCGGTTCGAGATCGTCACCGCCGGTCAGCTGGGCCTGCCGGAACCTGATGAGACCGAAACCACCTTCGTCGGCAATGCCCTGCTCAAGGCCCGCCATGCCGCCGACCTGTCGGGGCTGGTGGCCCTGGCCGACGATTCCGGCCTGTCGGTGGCGGCCCTCGGCGGCGCGCCGGGCGTCTATTCGGCCCGCTGGGCCGGCCCCGGCAAGGATTTCGCGCTGGCCATGGCCAAGGTCGAGGAACGCCTCGACGAGACCGGATCCACCGACCGCTCGGCCTGGTTCACCTCGGCCCTGGCCGTCGCCTGGCCGCATGGTCCGGCGGTGGTGGTGCAGGGCGAGGTCCATGGCCAGCTGGCCTTCCCGCCGCGCGGCAGCCGGGGCTTCGGCTATGATCCGATCTTCCAGCCCGACGGTCATCAGCTGACCTTCGGCGAGATGGACCCGGCCGCCAAGGACGCCATGAGCCACCGGCCCGGGCCTTTGAAAAGCTGAAGGCCGCCCTGTTTGACTGAGCCGCCGCCCATCGGCGTCTACATCCACTGGCCCTACTGCGCCCGGATCTGTCCCTATTGCGACTTCAATGTCGTGCGCGACCGGGGGCGGACCGCCGAGCAGCAGGACCTGGCCGATGCCATCGTCGCCGACCTGACTGCCCAGCGGGCCCGCACCGGGCCGCGAACCCTGCTGTCGATCTTCTTCGGCGGCGGCACGCCCTCGCTGATGGACCCCGTCCAGGTGGCCCGGGTAATCGCCACGGCGGGGGCCCTCTGGACGCCTGCCCCGGATCTGGAGATCAGCCTCGAGGCCAATCCCACCGATGCCGAGGCCGGGCGCTTCGAGGCCCTGGCGGCGGCGGGGGTGGCGCGGCTGTCGCTTGGGGTCCAGTCCCTGCAGGACGAGGCCCTGGTGCAGCTGGGCCGCAACCACGACGCCGGCTCGGCCCGCAGGGCCCTGGCGCTGGCGGCGCGGGTCTTTCCCCGGCTGTCGGTCGACCTGATCTATGCCCGGCCTGGCCAGTCCGACCGCGACTGGCGCGACGAGCTGGACGCGGTTCTCGCCTTCGGGCCCGAGCATGTCTCGCCCTACCAGCTGACCATCGAGGCCGGCACGGCCTTTGACCGGGCGGTCGGGCGCGGCAGGCTGGTGGTGCCGGACGAGGACCTGGCCACCACCCTGTTCGAGACCACCCAGGCC
>Ga0187845_1001938_pt1 | contig 11570 bp, 11 predicted proteins | sample SpaLakP09_SKY_68_FD_134515 | JGI IMG/M metagenome (GOLD analysis project Ga0187845, IMG submission 134515) | Oligotrophic lake water microbial communities from Sparkling Lake, Wisconsin, USA - SP09_SKY_68 | ecosystem: Environmental > Aquatic > Freshwater > Lake | place: USA: Sparkling Lake... | reverse complement strand
GACCGGGCTTTGCACGCTACCCACCAGACGTGGCACCGCATTGGTGTAGGCGTCATTCCATCCACCAAACGCCAGCACGGCCGCTTGGATGGCGCCTATGTCTTGGTTCACCGAACCGCGCTTCCAATAGGCATCGCGGTGCGGGTGCCGCAGCCAGTCGATGGCCAGCAGCGGCTCGGTGTTCAGGCGTTCCAGCCACATGGCGCGCCATGCCTTACCTACTAGTGCGGGGTCTGGCGGGCGCGAGGAATAGCCAAACATGGTGGCTGACCAACCCATGTTTTCCGATAAAAGACAGCCACCTTTGTAATGGATGTCGTCGGTGTAACGGTCGTCGGTGGAGCACAGGGTGATGATGGCTTCCAAGCCCTCCGGTTGTCGCGCCGCTACCTGCAGGCAGTTAAAGCCGCCCCAGGAGATCCCCATCATGCCCACGCGCCCGGTACACCAAGGCTGCTGGCGCAGCCACGCAATGACTGACTCAGCATCCTGCAGTTCCTGCTCGCTGTATTCGTCGTGCATCAAGCCTTGCGAGTCACCATTGCCGCGCATGTCCACGCGGATGCAGGCGTAGCCGTGGCCTGCCAGATAGGGGTGGGTGAGGGCATCGCGCACGATGGTGCCGTCACGCTTGCGGTAGGGCAAGTGCTCTAGGATGGCGGGCACCGGGTTTTTGGCAGCGTCTTTGGGTAGCCAAATGCGTGCGGAAAGCTCCGTCCCATCGGGCATGGGAATGATTTGGTGCGCGATTTCGCGCACCGCGCGGGGGAATGTGCGAATGGTTTTCATGGCGGCGACCTTAGCGCTCGCCATGCACCGTGTCAAATCGGGAAAACCAGACGTACCCGGCCGTCCTGGGCACGGCCTTGCATGGCCTGCGCATGGTCGCCGGCCAAGCGCTGCGCCAACCCATGGTGCAAAGCCGCCAGCGTACCTGCCGGGCTGCGGTGGTCTAGCGGGGTGCAAATCAGTTCCAGGCTGCCGTCGCCATGGCGCACCAACTCGATCGCACGCGCCTGGCTGGGCCAGTCGATCAGGGAGGCGGTGGCGATTTCCCAAAAGCCCCGTCCGCCGCCGGCACGGGCCTGCGGGCGCGGCGGATGCGCATCGATGCGATGGATATGCCGGTGCCCTACCAGCCAGGCCAGCACGCAGGCATGGCGGTGCAACACATCGGTAAGCGCCTGGGCGTGTACCCGTTCCGGGTCATGGCCCCGGCGGTTGACCAAGGAAGCGCAGCCATGGTGGCTGGCCAGCAGGGCCCTGCGCCCCGGCGTGCGGCCGACCTCGTGCAAACAATTGTCCAGCCAGGCCAGTTGTTGCTTGCCCACGCTGCCCTGGTAATCGCCCCACGGGTGGTTGGTATCCAGCAGGATGATGCGCACATGTTCAGTGTCTATAAAGGTATCGCGCTGACCGAGCGCCAGCTGCGCATAACCTTTTGCCCCTGCCGCCTCGTGTGCATCGACAAATTCTTGCGCGGTGACGATGCGCCGCCCGGCATCGGGCGCGATGGCGCGTGTGCCAGGGCCTGCCGTGGTTTGCGAAAACGCTTCAGGCTGGTCTAAAAAAGCGTGCAGCGGATCGGCCGGCGCAAAGCCCGTCGGTTGCGCCAGAGTTTTGAGCGCGCCGGTGGCGATCGTCTCAAGGGCCGCGTTGCTCAGGGCCGTGCCTTGGCGCAGCACATCGTGGTTGCCAGCCACGCTGGTCCACGCAAAGCCCAGGCCCCGGCTGCTTATTACTGCGCTGGCGCGCGCCAAAAAGTCTTCGATAACCGGCAAACCCAGGGCTTTGCCGGCGCAGGACACTTCGCCTTGCGGGCACCAATACGGCCAGATGCCGCCGGGCTGCGTGGTCAGCCAGTCCTGCGCGCCTGCGATGTCATGCACGCCGCCAAAGGCCGACAAAGACGCCTGTCCGCCGCGCACCAAGGCCAAAAATGCCTGTAATTCATTGGCCTGCGCGTTGTCAATGTTATCGCCGGTGAAAAGCGCCAAGTCATAGGGCCGGCCACTGGCTGGAGCCAAGGGGTTTGCGCCTAGCCTGTCTACATGCGCGGCCAGGGCAAAGTGCGTGAGCGCTTCATAGGGCCGGTGCATGTGCAAGAGCGGCTGCCATAACGCTTCCTGCGCGCGCAGTTCCACCCATTCGCAGCGCGCTGGCGAGGCACTGTCCATGACATGCGCGTCGCTGATGTGCACCAGGCTAAGCAGGGTTTGGCCGCTGCCATGCGGGCTGTGGCCGCCCAAGTCGCTGCGTACGATGTAGTCTTGCAGCGCGGGCTTTGCCCTTGCGGGCGTTTGAGGTAATTGGCTGGCCATACGTTTATCGGGAGTGGCGTGGTCACAATACGGGGTTTTGCCGAGCGGGCTGCCTGCAGGCTGATCTTCCCCTATTCGCGTGAAGCATTCATGAATCCAGTTTCCCCCCAGTACCTGATTGGCGTTGACACCGGCGGCACGTATACCGATGCCGCCATTATCGAAGCCGCAGGCCAGCGTGTCATTGCCACCGCCAAGTCCATTACCACCAAAGGCGATTTATCTCTCGGCGTGGCCGACGCGATTACCCAGGCCATTGCGGCCTTGCCCCAGGGTCTGCGGCCGCAGGATATTGCGCTGGTATCGGTGTCCACCACCTTGGCCACCAATGCGGTGGTCGAAGGCCATGGCAGCGCGGTCGGCGTGCTGCTGGTCGGTTTTGATGCCAGCATGGCCGAGCGCACTGGTATTACCAAAGCCTTTCCGGGCATGGCCATAGAGCGTATCAGCGGCGGCCATGACCACAACGGCGAGCAGGCCGCTGTCTTGGATCTGGACGCCCTGGACGAAGCTATAGAGCGCATGGCGCCGCAAGTGGACGCCTTTGCCGTAGCTGCCGCGTTTGCGGTGCGCAACCCGGCGCATGAGCAGCTGGTGCGCACGCGCATTGTGGAAAAAACCGGTAAGCCCGTCACCTTGTCCACCGAACTGTCTTCCAGCCTGGACGCGCCGCGCCGCGCGCTCACCGCTACGCTCAATGCCCGCCTGATTTCTCGGGTCACGCATTTGATCGACGCGGTACAAAGCGCCATGGCGCAATTGCAGATTCAGTGCCCCTTGATGATCGTCAAAGGCGACGGCACCCTGGCACTGGCGCACAGTGTGGCCAAGCGGCCGATTGAAACCGTGCTCTCCGGCCCAGCGGCCAGTTTGGTGGGCGCGCGCTGGCTGAGTGGCTTGGATAATTTCATTTTGTCGGACATGGGCGGCACTACCACCGACGTGGGCGCGCTGATTGACGGCCTGCCACGCGTCAACCTAGATGGTGCCGAGGTAGGGGGTTGGCGCACCATGGTGCGGGCGATCGATGTGCGCACCATTGGCCTGGGTGGCGACAGCGAAGTGGCGCTGGCAGGTAACGGTCGCTTGGAAGTGCGGCCGCAGCGTATCGTGCCGGTGTCCTTGCTAGCGGCGCGCTATCCGCAAACCATTGCCATGCTGCAAGCAGACCTGGCCGATGTGGATGGCGGTAACTCTTTGCAAGGTCGTTTTGTGTTGCTGCCTTTTGGCGCAAAGGGGCCGCGCCTTTCTGACGAACTGCCCGCGCGCGAAGGCGAACTACTGGCGCAAGTGCGGCCCGGGCCCACGCCCATGCGCGCGCTGGCCACTTCGATGAACGCGCAGCGGGCGATTGCATCCTTGCAGCGCAAAGGCCTGATCCAAGTGGCCGGATTTACTCCCTCGGACGCGGCGCATGTGCTGGACTTGCAAGCCAACTGGTCGCGCGAAGGCGCTTACCTGGCGGCGCAACTGGGCTGCCGTTTGCGTGAGATGAAACTACCAACAGAGGAGCGGACCCGTGCGTATGCACATGCCGTGTGGAGCGAAACCGTGCGCTTGAGCGCGCGGGTGATTTTGGACACCGCGCTGGGCTTTAGCCTGCCCGATGACCGCATCAGCCAGGCCATTTGCAATGGCGAACCCTTGGTGGGGCTGGCGCAGGTCAGCATCAAGCCTTCGATACCGGTGGTCGCGGTGGGCGGGCCGGTCAAAGTGTTTTACGGCGAGCTGGCGCGTCGCTTGGGCTGCGAAGTGGTGTTCCCGCCCAACTGCGATGTGGCCAATGCCGTGGGCGCCGCCACGGGTGTGGTGGCTTACACCGTGGTGGTCGAAGTGCATGGCGACGGTAGCGGATTGTTTCGCCTTACCGGACTTGCCGACACGCAAAGCTTTGGTAATGCGGCAGCGGCTTTGCAAGCGGCCTACAGCGCCGCAGAACAAGCCGCCTTGGCGGCGGTCAAGGGTATGGGCGCCGCAAAGCCCGAAGTTGAAGTCTCGGAGCACAAGAGCTATTACCCCAATGCGGTGGACGACCGGGGACTGATGCAGGCGGTGGTGACGGCGCGGGCGGTGGGGCGGCCCTAGCGTTTGGCACCTTAGGAATGAAAAAGGCTCTGCTACATTAGGTCGCCCACCAGGATTCGTGGGGGCACCTTAGGGCTTTTCTGATGGATGGCCTACCTGCCCGGTTCTTTTTTGCATGCTGTCTGTTTCCAATCTTTCCTGTGTTCGTGCGGACCACACCCTGTTTCGCGGGGTGGGTTTTGACTTGGCGCCCGGCGACTGTCTGCACTTAGAGGGTGGCAACGGCGTGGGTAAGACCAGTCTGCTGCGTATCCTGGCCGGCTTCTCGCCCGCAGCCCATGGCGACGTGCGCTGGCAGGGTGAGCTGCTGGGCAGCAGCGCTTGTCGGCTCAGCCAAGACTTGCTCTACCTGGGCCACCAATTAGCGCTCAAAGAAGAACTCAATGCCGTAGAAAATCTGCAAGCCAGTGCCGCTATTGCCGGTACGCCGGCTGCTGCGGATGCGGCCTTAGCCGCCTTGCAAGGCCTGGGTCTAGGCAGCCGTGCCGCGCTGCCGGTACGCGTGCTGTCCCAGGGCCAAAAGCGACGCGTGGCCTTGGCCCGCCTCCTCTTGCAGACCCCTCCTCTCTGGTTATTAGACGAGCCCTTTGTGGCGCTCGATGGTCCGGCACAGCGATGGGTCGCAAGCTTGATGGAGGCGCACCTGGCGCGTGGCGGCATTGTCTTGTTTACCAGCCACCAGCCAGTGGACATCGGAGGGCGGAGCCGCAGCTACCGCTTGGGCGCATGAGCGCATTTATGGCCGTCCTGCAGCGCGACCTGCGGCTGGCGCTGCGGCGTAAAGGCGAGGTGCTGACGGCGGTCTTCTTTTTTGTGGTGGTGGCGACCTTGTTCCCGCTGGCGATCGGACCGGAACCGGAGACCTTGCGCAAGATCGCACCGGGCATATTGTGGGTAGGGGCAATGCTGGCCAGTTTATTGTCGCTCGGTCGCTTGTTCGCGCCGGATTACCAGGACGGCTCGCTCGAGCAAATGGCTTTGTCGCAAGCGCCACTGCCGGTGCTGGTGGCAGCGAAGGTGACAGCGCATTGGCTGCTCTCGGGTCTGCCGCTGACGTTGCTTTCGCCCTTGTTGGCGCTGCAGTTTGGCTTGGATGCGCCGACCATGGGGGTTTTGTGGCTGTCCCTTTTGGTAGGTACGCCTTTGCTCTCGTTTATCGGTGCGGTGGGTGCGGCGTTAACCCTGGGGGTGCGCGGCGGCGAGGTCTTGTTATCCCTGCTGGTGCTGCCTCTGTATATTCCGGCACTGGTGTTTGGTTCAGGCGCGGTAGAGGCCCAGCTCAGTGGACTGGAGTATGGTGCGCAGATGTCGATATTGATGGCCATGCTGTTGCTGGCCGGTTTTTTCGGGCCTTGGGCCTGTGCCCTGGCTTTGCGCATTGCGCTTGAGTAAATGGAAAATTTAAGAATTCGCTGGTTTCAATGGGCTGCACCGCAGTCCTTTTATCCCTTGGCCGGCAGGCTCTGGCCTTGGTTTGCGGCCTTGGCGGCTGTGTTGACGCTTGCGGGCATGTACCTGGGCTTTTTTGTCGCGCCCACGGACTTTCAGCAGGGCGAGGGCTACCGCATTATTTTTGTCCACGTGCCCGCGTCCTGGATGTCTATGTTGATTTACCTGGCCATGGCGTTTTGGGCTTTTCTGGGTTTTACTTTCAATACACGTATCTCGGGCATGATGACCCAGGCGCTGGCACCGACCGGTGCCATGTTCACATTTTTGTCCTTGTGGACCGGCGCGCTCTGGGGTAAACCGATGTGGGGCACCTGGTGGGTGTGGGACGCGCGCCTGACCTCAGAATTGATTTTGTTCTTTTTATACATGGGCTACATCGCCCTGACCAGTGCCATTGACGATCCGCGCCGTGCCGACCGCGCCGGCGGCTTGCTGGCCTTGGTAGGCGCGGTCAATGTGCCGATTATTTATTTCTCGGTGAAGTGGTGGAACACTTTGCACCAGGGTGCTTCGGTATCCGTCACCAAGGGTTCGAGCATGGCGCAGACCATGCTGTGGGCCATGCTGTTGATGGCCTTGGCCTTTTGGGCCTATAGCATCGCCATGGCCTTGTACCGGGTGCGCGGAATTATTTTGCAGCGTGAGCGGCATGCCCGCTGGGTGCAGGAGGTGGTGGCATGATTTGGGAGAGTTGGGAGGCGTTTTGGGCTATGGGCGGCTATGGCCTGTATGTCTGGGGGTCTTATGCGGTCGTGCTAGGGTGCATGGTGGTTGAGGTTGTGCTGGCGCGTGCCGGGCAGCGCGCCAGTGTGCGAGCCGCACGAGATTTGTTAGAACAGGAAACCGCGCATGACGCCACGCCGTAAACGCTTTGCTATCGCCTTAGGCATTCTTGCTGTGGTCGGTGGTACCACTGCTTTGGTACTCAATGCTTTCCAGAGCAATCTGGTTTTCTTCTACTCACCTTCGCAAATCGTGGCTAAGGAAGCGCCGGTGGGCCGCACCTTCCGTCTGGGTGGTTTGGTGCTGGAGGGCAGTGTGAAGCGCGAAGGCGTGGCGGTGCGCTTTGAAGTGACGGATACCGCCACCACGGTGCCGGTGCAGTTCTCGGGCATCCTGCCCGATTTGTTCAAAGAAGGCAAAGGTGTGGTGGCCCAGGGTAAGCTGGAAAACGGTGTGTTCCAAGCCAAAGAGGTGCTGGCCAAGCACGATGAAAACTATATGCCGCCCGAAGCCGCTGAGGCTTTGAAAAACGCTGCCAAAATCAACGCCAAAACTGCCACTTCGGTGGTCACGAGCCCTTGAACATGATCCCTGAAATCGGACACTTCTCTCTTTGGCTCGCACTGGGCATGGCGCTGGTTCTGGGTACCGTTCCCTTGCTTGGTGCGCAGACTGGGCGCGCGGACTGGATGGTGCTGGCGCGTCCCCTTTCTTACCTGCTTTTTTTCTTTGTCGCGTTTGCTTTCGCCTGCTTGGTGGTCTCTTTTGTGGGGCATGATTTTTCGGTACGTTATGTGGCCACTAACTCCAATACCGCCTTGCCGCTTCCGTATCGCATTGCCGCGGTGTGGGGCGGGCATGAGGGCTCTTTGCTTTTGTGGGTTCAAATGCTGGCGCTCTGGACCGTGGCGGTTGCAGCCTTCAGTCGTCACTTGCCCGCTGCAGTAGCGGCCCGCATTTTGGCGGTCATGGGCCTGATTGCGGTGGGCTTTTTGTTGTTCATGCTGCTCACCTCCAACCCTTTTGACCGCTTATTCCCCGCGCCACCCGAGGGCCGCGACCTGAACCCCCTGTTGCAAGACCCGGGCATGGTCATCCATCCGCCCATGCTGTACATGGGCTATGTGGGCTTTTCCGTGGCCTTTGCTTTTGCCATTGCGGCCTTGATTGGCGGTACGCTGGATTCGACCTGGGCGCGTTGGACCCGGCCTTGGACCACCGTGGCCTGGATGTTTTTGACCATCGGCATTGCGCTGGGTAGCGCATGGGCATATTACGAGTTGGGTTGGGGCGGCTGGTGGTTTTGGGATCCGGTGGAAAACGCCTCGCTGATGCCCTGGCTTTTGGGTACCGCTTTAATCCATTCGCTGGCCGTGACTGAAAAGCGCAACAGCTTCAAATCCTGGACGGTGCTGTTGGCCATCTTGGCGTTTTCGTTTTCGTTGTTAGGGACTTTTCTGGTGCGCTCGGGCGTCTTGTCTTCGGTGCATGCGTTTGCCACCGATCCCCTGCGCGGTCAGTTTATTTTGGCATTTCTGGCGGTGGTGGTGGGCAGCTCCTTTGGCCTGTATGCCTGGCGTGCGCCCGAGGTCGGCATTGGAAAGCGGTTCGGCTTATGGTCTAAAGAATCTGCCTTACTAGGCAACAACGTCTTGTTGGTGGTGGCGGCCCTGGCGGTGATGTTAGGCACGCTTTACCCCTTGGTGATTGATGCCCTGGGGTTGGGCAAAATTTCGGTGGGCCCACCGTATTTCGATGCGGTTTTTATGCCGCTAATGGCGCCCACCGTGTTTCTCATGGGCATAGGCCCGCTGGCCCGCTGGAAAAACGCGGAGTTGCCGGCAATAGCCTTGCGTTTGCGCTGGGCTGCAGGCGTGGCAATTGCCGGTGCAGTCCTCACCGGAGTGCTGGCTGGCGAAGTGCGTCTGGTCGCCACATTAGGCCTGGTCATGGCTTATTGGATAGTGGGCTCGGTTCTCACTGACTTGTGGGGTCGCCTGCATCCGCACGGTATGGATTGGGCGCATGCGCCTACCCGTTTGCGCCAGATTCCGCGCGCGCTGGTGGGCATGATGGTGGCGCATTTGGGCATCGCAGTGTTTTGCATTGGTGTAGTGATGGTCAAAACCTACGAGGTCGAGAGCGATGTCAAGATGTTGGTGGGAGACAGCACTACGGTGCGCGGCTACACCTTCACATTTGATGGCATCAAAGAATTGCAAGGCCCTAACTATGTGGCTGCGCAAGGCCAGATGCGCGTCACGCGTGATGGCCATCCGGTCGCGGACTTGCGGCCGGAAAAACGCATCTATCGGGTGCAGCAAAACCCCATGACCGAGGCGGCGATTGATTCGGGCCTGACGCGAGATTTGTATGTATCTTTGGGTGAACAAGTCGAAGGTGGCGCCTGGATTGTGCGCGTCTATGTGAAGCCCTTTATCGACTGGATTTGGTATGGTTGTCTGTTTATGGCGCTGGGTGGTTTGCTGGCGGTAACAGACAGGCGCTATCGCCGCGCGGCGGAGGCGCAATGATGAAACATGTGCGCTACCTGGTGCCTTTTGGCATTTTGCTTGTCTTGCTCTATTTTTTGCGTGCGGGCTTGAGCCTCAATCCCAAAGAAGTGCCTTCGCCATTGATTGGCAAACCGGCTCCGGCATTCTCCTTGCCGCGCTTAGACCAACCCGAGCAGCGTGTCAGCCTGGACGATTTACGCGGCCAGGTGTGGATGCTCAATGTCTGGGCCTCGTGGTGCGTGGCCTGCCGTCAGGAGCATCCGCTTTTGGTGCAATACGCCAAGCAAGCCAAAGTTCCGATTTATGGTCTGAATTACAAAGACGAGCGTGCAGCGGGTATGAAATGGTTGGCCGATTTTGGCAACCCCTATACCGCCTCTATTGCCGACCGGGACGGGCGCGTGGGCATTGACTTTGGCGTCTATGGCGTGCCGGAAACTTTTGTCATCGACCGCGAAGGTGTGATCCGCTACAAGCAAATCGGCCCACTCACTCCCGAGGTGCTGCGTGACACGATTGAGCCCCTGCTCAAACAACTCAATAGCTGATATGCGTACCGCAGTAAGCCGTATTGTGATCAGTCTGGCTTGGGCCTTGGCCTGTGTCGGAGTCTTGGCCGCAGAGGCGTTGCCCGCTAGCAATGATCCGATCCTGGAAGCGCGGGTGATGAAAATTTCTAATGAACTGCGCTGTCTGGTATGCCAAAACGAAACAATCGCAGCCTCACATGCCGACCTGGCCGTGGACTTGCGCCGTCAGGTGCGCGAAATGCTGCAAAGCGGCCAGAACGAGCAGCAGGTTATTGACTATATGACCGCGCGCTACGGTGACTTTGTGCTCTACCGTCCGCCCTTTAAGGCACTCACCGCTTTGCTCTGGATCGGGCCTGGTGCCATGGTCATATTAGGTCTTGGCACCCTGTTTGTTGTCTTGCGCCGGCGCAGCCGATTGGGCGATGCAGCCTTTGAGCCCGACGATAAGGACGCGCCCCAGGACCCCCATCTTTCTTGAGACCTGCCATGACCGACGCGTTGCACACTTTGCTGGCTCCCTTCAAACGCCAATTGGCCGATCTGGAGCAAGCGCACGCTGCAGGCAGGCTCAGTCAATCGCAGCTTGATGCGCAGCGTGTCAGTGTAGAGCGGCGTCTGCTGGACAGGCTCTTGTACGATGGCGCGGTGGCTGCGCCAGCCAATCCCTCTTGGCCTTTGCTCGCGGGCCTGGCGGCTCTGGTAGTGGCCGTTGCCGCTGGCGGCTATGCCTACAACCGCTCTGCTAATCTGCAGCAAGGCGATGAGCAGGGCGCCGAAGGCGGCGCTAATCAGGCCCAGGTTGTGGCTATGGTCGAGCAACTGGCCGAGCGCATGAAGCAAAATCCCAACGATGCCGACGGTTGGGCCATGTTGGCGCGCTCCTATAGCGTGATGGAACGCAATGAGGATGCGGTGCTAGCCTACCAAAAAGCCGTGACCTTGCGGCAGGATGACCCTGATTTGCTGGTCGATTACGCAGACGCATTGGCGGTCAAAAACCAGCAGAGTCTGCAAGGCGAACCCATGGTCTTGGTCATGCGGGCACTGAAGCTCAACCCAGACCATATCAAAGGACTGGCACTGGCGGGCTCCGATGCTTTCGTGCGGAAAGATTTCGCGCTAGCCGCCAAATATTGGGGCCGCATCGAAGCGGTTGGCCCGCCGGAAAATGCGCTGGTTCAGCGCTTATCCGCCAGCTTGCGAGAAGCGCGCAAGCTGGCAGGCCTGCCTGCACAGGCCGGCCCCTTGGGCGCGCAAACCAAGCCTCTGACCAATGGTGCTCTCGGCCCTGTCGCAGCTGGCGGGCCCTCGGTCAGCGGCACGGTGAGCTTGTCGCCTGAACTGCGCGCCCAAGCCAACCCCGACGATACCGTGTTTATTTTTGCCAAAGAGGCTCCCAATGGTCGCATGCCCCTGGCCGCCGAGCGCAAGCAAGTCAAAGACTTGCCCTACAAGTTCACCCTGGATGACAGCAAATCTATGGCGCCGCAAGCGCGCCTGTCCAAGGTCTCGCAAGTGGTCATCAGCGCGCGCATCAGCAAAAGCGGAAATGCGATCGCCCAACCCGGCGATCTCCAAGGCCAGTCGGCTACAGTGTCTCTAGGTGCCAAAGACTTGCGCATTGATATTCGAGAGGTCGTGAAACCCTAAATCACAGCATCAACTGGATGCCTTGAAAAAACGCGGTCGTCATCAGCACATAACGCAAAAATTTGCCGATCAAAATGTAGGCCAGGCAAGGCCAGAAGGGCAACTTGAGCCAGCCGGCCAGGGTACACAGCGGGTCACCCACCAGGGGTAGCCAAGCCAGCAGGCAGGCTTTGGGGCCAAGTCGGTGCAGCCAAAGCAGGGCGCGTGTTTGTAAAGAGGCATTGCTCGCCTGCGGTGCCAGATGGCTGGCGCCGCGTCCCATGGCGTAATCCAGGGCACCACCCAGGGTG
>Ga0187845_1001928_pt1 | contig 11609 bp, 11 predicted proteins | sample SpaLakP09_SKY_68_FD_134515 | JGI IMG/M metagenome (GOLD analysis project Ga0187845, IMG submission 134515) | Oligotrophic lake water microbial communities from Sparkling Lake, Wisconsin, USA - SP09_SKY_68 | ecosystem: Environmental > Aquatic > Freshwater > Lake | place: USA: Sparkling Lake... | reverse complement strand
TAACGATGACTCGTCCAAAGCCATCACTCTGTACGCTCGCGGCGTAGCAGATGCGATCCTGGAAGGCCGTGCTGCTGCCGGTAACGAAGTAGTTGAAATGGTTAAAGCTGCAGCTGGCGACGATTTCGTCGAAGTGAACGAACAGGCTTAATTGTTCCTAGCTAGGCTGTAAGGAAAAAGGGGTGGCCAACAGCTCCCCCTTTTTTTTAACGTAAATGGGTAGAGCAGGTAACACCCGTTCCCCATCCCCCACGAATACCGAATACAGGAGAAACACATGGCAGCGATTACTGCAGCGATGGTAGGCGAACTGCGCGGCAAGACCGACGCACCAATGATGGAATGCAAAAAAGCTCTGACCGAGGCCGATGGCGACATGGCGCGTGCAGAAGAGATCCTGCGCGTCAAACTGGGCGGCAAGGCATCGAAAGCCTCGGCACGTATCACCGCTGAAGGCGTGGTGGCGACCCACATCGCCGGCGGCGTAGGCGCGCTGATCGAAGTTAACTCGGAAACCGACTTCGTTGCGAAAAACGACGACTTCCTGGCACTGGCCGCAAACGCTGCCCGTCTGGTAGTTGAGCACAACCCAGCTGACGTTGCCGCGCTGCTGGCACTGCCACTGGATGGCAAAACCCTGGACGAAGTACGTTCGGCTCTGATCGGCAAGATCGGCGAGAACATGACCATCCGTCGCTTCCAGCGTTTCGAAACCACCGGCAAACTGGCTTCCTACCTGCACGGCTCGCGTATCGGCGTGATCGTCGACTTCGACGGCGCTGAAGAGCAAGTGGGTAAAGACGTGGCGATGCACATCGCTGCAATGAAACCAGTAGCTCTGTCGCAAGACCAGGTTCCAGCAGAACTGATCGAGAAAGAACGTTCGGTTGCTAAGCTGAAAGCTGACGAAGATGCTGCCAAAGCGGCTGCCGAAGGCAAGCCAGCGCAATCGGCTGAAATCGTTGCTAAGCGTCTGGAAGGTTCGGTACAGAAGTACCTGAAAGAAGTTTCGCTGCTGAACCAGGCTTTCGTGAAAAACGACAAGCAATCGATCGAGCAGATGCTGAAAGAAAAAGCCACCACCGTGAAAGCCTTCACGATGTTTGTGGTCGGTGAAGGCATCGAGAAGAAAGTCGATGACTTCGCTGCTGAAGTGGCCGCACAGATGGCCGCTTCCAAAGGAGCGTAATAAAAAGAAAACGGGCCGAGAGGCCCGTTTTTTTAAGCTGCACCTGCTTGCGGCAAGCTGTACCCCAGAAGTAAATAGTTGTTCCCGGCGCCAGACTAGGTATCATAGGCGCCGGCAGCCTTACCCGAATAAACCCAACTTAGGAGCCCCGTCCCATGTCCAAACCAGCCTACAAACGTGTCCTCCTCAAATTGTCCGGTGAAGCCCTGATGGGCGACGATGCCTACGGTATCAACCGCGGCACGATCGAGCGCATGGTCGCTGATGTGGCCGAGGTCGCAAAACTGGGCGTGGAACTGGCAATTGTGATTGGCGGCGGCAATATCTTCCGTGGCGTAGCGCCCGGCGCCCAAGGCATGGACCGTGCAACGGCCGACTACATGGGCATGCTGGCCACCGTGATGAATGCACTGGCACTGGCCGACGCCATGCGCCATGTGGGCATGACCGCCCGCGTGATGTCGGCCATCGGCATCGAGCAGGTGGTGGAGCCGTATGTGCGCCCGAAAGCGCTGCAATATCTGGAAGAAGGCAAGGTCGTGGTGTTCGCCGCCGGTACCGGTAACCCGTTCTTCACCACCGATACGGCAGCTTCGCTGCGCGGCTCGGAAGTGAGCGCGGAAATCGTGCTGAAGGCCACCAAGGTGGATGGCGTGTATTCGGCCGATCCGAAGAAAGACCCGAATGCCACGCTGTACAGCTCGATTTCGTTCGACGAAGCCATTGCCAAACATCTGCAAGTGATGGACGCCACCGCGTTTGCGCTGTGCCGCGACCAGAAGCTGCCAATCAAAGTGTTCTCGATCACCAAGCCGGGCGCGCTGATGCGCGTCATCATGGGTGAGGACGAGGGCACGCTGGTTCACGTTTAATGCTAACCGTTTATACTCAATACCGAACACAGGAGAGCAGTAATGTCCGTAGCTGACGTTAAGAAAAGCGCGCAAGAGCGCATGACCAAATCGCTGGAAACCCTGCGTGCCGATCTGGCCAAGGTGCGTACCGGCCGTGCCCATACGGGTATCCTGGACCACGTCACCGTGGATTACTACGGTAATCCTACCCCTATCAATCAGGTGGCCAACCTGACGCTGGTCGATGCCCGCACCATCGGCGTGCAGCCGTTCGAAAAGAAAATGGCTGCCGCCATCGAAAAAGCCATCCGTGATGCCGATCTGGGTCTGAACCCGGCCGCGCAGGGCGATGTGATCCGTGTGCCGACCCCGCCGCTGACCGAAGAGCGCCGCAAGGAAATGGTGAAACTGGTCAAGAGCGAAGCGGAAGATGCGAAAATTGCCGTGCGCAATATCCGTCGCGACGCCAACGAATCGCTGAAAAAGCTGGTGAAAGACAAGGCCATTTCGGAAGACGACGAGCGCCGCGCCATTGATGACGTTCAGAAAGTCACCGACAAGTTCATCGCCGATGTCGATAAGATGGTTGCCGAGAAAGAAAAAGAAGTTCTGACCGTTTAAGGGTCGGCAAGGGCGCCAGCAGCGGGTCCGGGCCGGTGAGTTGTTCACCGGCCGCGGGCGCTCTGCTGGCGTCTTGTTTTTTTGGGCAACACCTGCAATACTTAATGCTTTGGCACTGCAGTTTTCATGAAATATACCAGTTCGACTACTGAAGTTCCGGACGCGCCGGCCGTGCCTCGTCACATTGCCATCATCATGGATGGCAATGGCCGCTGGGCCACCAAGCGTTTTCTGCCGCGTGTAGCCGGCCACGTCAAAGGCGTCGATGCCGTGCGCACCGTGGTTGAATCCTGCGCCCGCAGCGGCGTGGAATACCTGACCCTGTTTGCCTTCAGCTCGGAAAACTGGCGCCGCCCCGAAGAGGAAGTGTCGCTGCTGATGCGCCTGTTCGTCACGGCGCTCGACCGTGAAGTCTCCAAGCTGCACGCCAATAACATCCGCCTCAAGGTGGTGGGCGACCTCAGCCGCTTCGATGAGAAGCTGCAGGGCATGATCGCCGCCGCCGAGCGCAAGACCGCCAACAACACCCGTATGACCGTCACCGTGTGCGCCAACTATGGCGGCCGCTGGGATATCATGCAGGCGATCGGCAAAATGGTGGCGGCCCATCCGGGCGCACACGACTTCAGCGAAGAGCAGCTGGCGCCCCATCTGGCCATGGCGTATGCGCCCGAGCCGGACCTGTTCATTCGCACCGGCGGCGAACAGCGCATTTCGAATTTCCTCATGTGGCAGCTGGCTTACACCGAGCTGTTCTTTACCGATACCTACTGGCCAGACTTTTCCAAAGAGAGTCTGGATGAGGCCATCGCCTCCTACCAGCACCGCGAACGCCGCTTTGGCCGCACCGGTGCGCAACTGGCAGAAAAGGCTAGCTGATGCTGAAAACCCGAATTATTACGGCGCTGCTGTTGCTGGCAGTGTTGCTGCCCGTGCTGTTCTCGCAGTACTTCCCGGCCGTGGCTGCAGTCGTAACGCTGTTTGTGGCCGCCGCCCTGTGGGAAGCGGCGCGCCTGTTCGGCGTTGGCAGCGCAAAAGCCAAGCTGGCCGGTGTAGCTGGTGGTGCACTGTTCGTGTTTTTGGTGCTGATCGCCAAGCCGGCATCGGTGAATTCGCTGTACGGCGTGGCCTGCCTGCTGTGGCTGCTGCGCTATGTACCCTCGCTGGGCATGGGCCTGCCGCCCATGCAGGGTGGCGGCAACTGGTCGATGGCGGTGACTTTCAGCTTCGCCATCTATGCCTGCTTCTTTGCTATCCTCGCCCTGTATCTGCAATCGCCGCTGTACCTGCTGTCGGTGATGGCGCTGGTGTGGCTGGCCGATATCGGCGCCTATTTTGCCGGCAAGGCTTTCGGCAAGCGCAAGCTGGCGCCGTCCATCTCGCCCGGTAAATCGTGGGAAGGCGCCATCGGCGGCGGCACCGCCGTGCTGCTGCTGGCCAGTACCACGGTACTGCTGGCGCCCGCCAACCCGTGGCTGCAGGATACCTTTGCCGTCAAACTGCAGGCCCGCTTCGGCTGGGCTATGGCCTTGCTGCTGCTGGTACTGGTGGTGGCTGCGTCCATCGTCGGCGACCTGTTCGAATCCCAACTCAAGCGCCGCGCCGGCATGAAAGACAGCAGCAACCTGCTGCCCGGCCATGGCGGCGTACTTGACCGTATTGATGCCCTGATCCCGGTGCTGCCGCTGGCGGCGCTGATAGGCTTCTGGCTCTGAGAGAATAATTATGCAACGCATCACCATCCTTGGCGCCACCGGTTCGATCGGCGTGTCCACGTTGGACGTGCTCGCCCGTCACCCGCAGCGTTACAGTGTCTATGCCCTGTCGGCACACAGCCGGGTAGAACAACTCGCGGCTCAGTGCATCGCTTTCCGTCCGCTGCGTGCCGTAGTGGGCACCGCCGAAGCGGCCAGCCGCCTGACGGCGCTGCTGCGCACCGCTGGCCTGAATACCGAAGTCGAATATGGCGAGGCGGCGCTGTGCAGCATCGCCAGTGCGCCCGAAGTCGACAGCGTGATGGCGGCCATCGTTGGCGCGGCCGGTCTGGCGCCTACGCTGGCGGCAGCCCGCGCGGGCAAGAAGGTGCTGCTGGCGAACAAGGAAGCACTGGTCATGTCCGGCCAGCTGTTCATGGACGCCGTGCAGGAATCCGGCGCTGTGCTGCTGCCCATCGATAGCGAACACAATGCCATTTTCCAGTGCCTGCCGTCCGATTATGCGCGCGTGCCGGGCCAGAGCGGCGTGGCAAAGATCCTGCTGACCGCTTCGGGTGGACCTTTCCTTAACCGTGATGTGGCAACGCTGGCAGCGGTGACGCCGGAGCAGGCCTGCAAGCACCCTAACTGGTCGATGGGTCGCAAGATTTCGGTCGATTCGGCCACCATGATGAACAAGGGCCTGGAAGTGATCGAGGCCCACTGGCTGTTCGCTGCACCGGCCGACCAGATCGAAGTGGTGATCCATCCGCAATCGGTGATCCATTCGATGGTGTCCTACAGCGATGGCTCGGTACTGGCGCAGCTGGGCAATCCGGACATGCGCACGCCGATAGCGCACGCGCTGGCCTATCCCGAGCGTATCGAGTCCGGCGTCGGCCCGCTCGATCTGACCCAGATCGCCACGCTGCAGTTCCAGCGTCCTGATTTCGGGCGTTTCCCTTGCCTGGCGCTGGCCTTCGAGGCGCTGCGTGCCGGTGGTACGGCGCCGGCCTTGCTGAATGCCGCCAACGAAGTGGCGTGCAGGCCTTCCTCGACCTGCAGATCGGCTTCCGCCAGATCGACCGCGTGATCGCCCATGTGATGAACAGCGTGCCGCATGGTGCTGCGGACAGCATCGGTGCCGTGATGGCGCAGGATGCGGTGGCGCGCCAGGCCGCACAGCAGCATATCGGCCAGCTGCGCGCCGGGCAGACAACATGAACTTGCTACAGACCCTGCTGGCGTTCATCGTCTGCCTCGGCACTCTGGTCACCATCCACGAGCTGGGGCACTATCTGGTGGCGCGCTGGTGTGGTGTCAAAGTGCTGCGCTTCTCTGTCGGCATGGGCAGGGTGGTGTGGTCGCGCCGCTACGGCCCGGATCAGACGGAATGGGTGATCTCGGCGCTGCCGCTGGGCGGCTACGTCAAGATGCTCGATGCCCGCGAAGGCAATCTGGCCGGTCTGCCTGAATCCGAGCTGCAGCGCGAATTCACCCGCCAGAATGTCTGGAAGCGTATCGCCATCGTGGCGGCTGGCCCGCTGGCCAACTTCCTGCTGGCGATCGTGCTGTTTGCCGGACTGTATATGTATGGCGTGCAGGAGCCTACCAGTAAAGTCAGCGTCCAGCCTACGGTAGGTGAGAGCAAAGGCGCCTCCGCTGCCTGGGTGGCCGGGCTGCGTAGCGGCGATCAGATCATGGCCGTGAATGGCCAAGGCGTCAAAGCCTGGTCCGAACTGCACTGGCAGCTGGTGCAGGGCGTAATCAACAGGACTGATGTACAGCTGTCGGTAGAACGGGCAGGACAGGGTCACTATAACTTCGTGTTGCCAGCCGTGCTGCTGGCCGGACTCGATGTGGAAGGTGATCTGACGGGCAATCTCGGGCTGGGCATGGCGCGGCCGCTGCCGGTGGTGCAGCAGGTGATTGCCGGCGGTCCCGCTGCGCGCGCCGGCCTGCTGCCTGACGATCTGCTGCTGGCCGTGGATGGCACGCCGGTGGCCGATGGCGTGGCGTTTATCGAGATTATTCGCGGCGCTGCCGGCCGCACCGTGCAGGTGCAGGTACGTCGCGCCGGACAGGAGCTGACGCTGGCCATGGTGCCACAAGGCGAAGTGCAGCCAGCCAGCAAGGGCGGCAAGGATAAAGGAACTGTAACAGTCGGTAAGATCAGCGCCTATATCGCGCTGGCGCCGGATATGATTAAAGTGGCGTCGTCGCCCCCGGCGGCAGTGGCGAAGGCCGTGCAGCGGGTGTGGGAAACCTCGGTAATGTCGCTCAAAATGGTGGGAAAAATGCTGATCGGCGAGGCTTCGCTGAAAAACGTCACCGGCCCGCTGACCATCGCCGATTACGCCGGCCAGACCGCACGGGCAGGGGTTGCCAGCTATCTGGGCTTCATTGCCTTCATCAGCATCAGTTTAGGGGTGATGAATTTGCTACCGATTCCCGTTCTAGATGGGGGGCATTTGCTGTATTATTCGCTGGAAGTTTTAACTGGGCGCTCTGTGCCGGAGCGTTTTGGTGCGATTGCGCAGCGTTTCGGCATAGGCCTGTTGCTGACTTTGATGCTGCTGGCGGTGTTTAACGACGTTGTGCGACTGTTGTAGCAGTTCGCTATGAATTAGCTGTGGTTCAGCTGTGTATATGAGTAGTTCGTTGATTAGCCATTGAATACCCAATGAAATTATATTCTGACCGTATTACTTCATCCCCGTTTCGCCGCAGCCTGATAGGCGCTGCAGTTCTGGCGCTGTGCGCTGGCAGTGCCATGGCTATCGAGCCCTTCGTCGTCAAGGATATCCGCGTCGAAGGCATCCAGCGTACGGAAGCCGGTACGGTTTTCAGCTATCTGCCGGTGCGGGTAGGCGAGACCTTCAACGACGTCAAGGGCGTGGCCGCCATCAAGGCGCTATACGCCACCTCCTTCTTCAAGGACGTGAAACTGGAACGCGACGGCGATGTGCTGGTCGTGCTGGTGGAAGAACGTCCGGCCATCTCCAAAGTGGAGTTCACCGGCACCAAGGAATTTGAGAAAGACACGCTGGTCAAGGCGCTGAAAGACATCGGCGTGGGCGAGACCAAGATTTTCGACAAGGCTTCGGTCGACCGCGCCGAGCAGGAGCTCAAACGCCAGTATCTGTCGCACGGCCTGTATGGCGTCAAAATTGTCACTACCGTCACGCCTATCGAGCGTAACCGCGTCAACATTACCTTCGCCGTGGACGAAGGCGAAATCGCCAAGATCAAGCAGATCAACATCGTTGGCAACAAGGTGTTCAGCGACAAGGAGCTGAAAGACGAGCTGGCCCTGAATACGGGCGGCTGGTTCAGCTGGTACACCAAGTCGGACCAGTACTCCAAGACCAAGCTGACCGGCGATATCGAGTCGCTCAAGTCCTACTATTTGAATCGCGGCTACATCGAGATGCAGATCGATTCGACTCAGGTGTCGATCACGCCGGATAAGAAAGACATCTACATCACCATCAATATCACCGAAGGCCAGAAGTACACGGTCTCCGGCATCAAGTTCGAAGGCGAGACCTTCGGCCGCGAGGAAGAACTGCGTTCGCTGGTGCTGCTGCGTAAGGGCGAGACCTATTCGGGCGAGCGCCTGACCACCACCAACAAGCTGATTTCGGATCGTCTCGGCACCTTCGGCTACGCCTTCGCCAACGTCAACGCCAATCCGGACATCGACCGCGAAAAACGCGAAGTATCGTTTACCTTCTTTATCGATCCGGGCAAGCGCGCCTACGTGCGCCATATGAACATCGCCGGCAATACCACCACGCGTGATGAAGTTATCCGCCGCGAGTTCCGCCAGTTCGAATCGTCGTGGTACGACGCCAACAAGATCAAGCTGTCGCGCGACCGCGTCGACCGCCTCGGCTACTTCAAGGACGTGACGGTGGATACGCCGGAAGCGCAAGGCACTTCCGACCAGGTGGACGTCAACCTGACCGTGGTGGAAAAACCGACCGGTAACTTCCAGATCGGCGGCGCGTTCTCCCAGGCCGAGAAATTCTCCTTCCAGGCGGCGATCCAGCAGGCCAACTTTGCCGGCTCCGGTACCACCGTCGGCATCGAACTGAATACCTCGAAATACAGCCGTACCATTTCGTTCTCGCAGACCGATCCGTACTACACCGACGACGGCGTGTCGCGCTCGTACGAAGTGTATATGCGTACCCAGCAGCCGCCGGCGCTGAACATCGGTAGCTACACCATCCGCCAGCAGGGTGGCCGCATCAGCTACGGTGTACCGTTCTCGGAAGTCGATACGGTGTTCTTCGGTATTGGTCTGGAGCGCTCGCGCATTACCACCGACCTGACTTCGCCGACCCGCTTCCGCGAATACGTTACCAGCGTGACGGGTAGCCCTGACGGTACCGGTACCGCCCAGACCCATGCCGTGCCGCTGACGGCAGCATGGGCGCGCGATAGCCGCGACTCGGCGCTGACGCCGACGCTGGGCCGCTACCAGCGCGCCAATCTGGAGATCGATCTGGTCGGTCAGCAGCAGTACTACCGTGCCGTGTACGAACACCAGTGGTACAAGCCGCTGATCTGGAACACCACGCTGGCACTGAAAGGCGAGATCGATTACGGCCATGGTCTGCGTAACAGCAAATACCCGGTGTTCAAAAACTTCTACGGCGGCGGCATCGGTTCGGTGCGCGGCTATCTGAGCTCCTCGCTGGGTGCGGTCGATCCTTACTACTTCGATGCGCTGGGCGGTGCTTCGCGCCTGATCGGTAATGCCGAGCTGCAGCTGCCGTTCCCCGGTTCGGGCAAGGACCGCAGCCTGCGCTGGTTCGGTTTCGTCGACGGCGGCCAGGTGTATCAGGAAGGCCAGAAGATGCGCGCCTCGGAGCTGCGCTATTCGACCGGTCTGGGGATCAGCTGGATTTCGCCGGTGGGTCCGCTCAAACTGAGTTATGCTAAGCCTTTGAACGCCAAACCGGGCGACCGTCTGGAACGCTTCCAGTTCCAGATGGGCAGCGGCTTCTAAGCCGGAGCGCAAGCGATCTGATAGCCGGTATTGAAAATTACTTCGGAGAAATAAGTTGAAGACTCTGTCCGCTAACCTGAGCAAAACTCTGGCCGTGCTCGTACTGGGCTGCTGCGCCTGGGCGCCGGTGCAGGCCCAGACCTCCGTGTCGCGCATTGCGTGGCTCAGCCCCGAGCGCATCTACAACGAATCCAAGCTGGCCAAGCTGGCCGGCGAAAAGCTGCAGGAAGAATTCAAGAGCCGCGAAAAAGCCATGAACGATATGGCGACGCGCCTCAAGGCTGCTTCCGAGAAGCTGGAGAAGGACATGCCGACGCTGGCGGAAACCGACCGCGTCAAACGCCAGCGCGATGTGTTCGAGCTGGATAAGGAATACCAGCGCCGCCAGCGCGAGTTCCGTGAAGACCTGAACCAGCGCACCAACGAGGAGCGCCAGGCGATTTCGGAAAAAGCCACCAAGATCATCAAGCAGATGGCCACGGTGGAAGGCTTCGATATCGTGTTGCAGGACGCCGTCTGGGCCAGCCCGCGCATCGACATCACCGATAAAGTGCTGGCTGCACTCGATAAAGATAAATAATTCAACAGATTGGACCACCCGATGGGCACTCGACTAGGGCAATTGGTCGAACGCCTCGGCGGTCAGTTGATGGGCGATGCCAACCTTGAGGTGAGCGGCATCGCACCATTGGCCGACGCCAGCGCTTCGCACATCAGCTTCCTCAGTAACAGTAAATTGCGCGCACAGGCGCTGCAAAGCCAGGCGGCGGCACTGATCGTGTCGGCTGCCGATCAGGCATTCATCAGCGCCGGTTTTCACGGTGCGCTGATCGTGACGAATAATCCGTATGTGTATTTCGCCCGCGCGGCGCAGTACTTCGAGTCGTTGACGGCACTGGTGCTGCAGCCCGGCGTGCATGCCTCTGCCGTGGTGGCGGACGATGCGCAGGTAGCGGCCAGCGCCCACATTGGCGCGCGCGTGGTAATCGAAAGCGGTGCGGTGATCGGCGAGCATGCGGTGATTGACGCCGGCTGCTATATCGGCCGCCAAGCCGTAATCGGCGCGGAGACCCATCTGTTTGCCAACGTGACCTTCCACGCCCATTGCGTGATCGGCCAGCGCGGCATCATCCACACCGGCGCCGTGATCGGCACGGACGGTTTCGGCTTCGCCAACGAGGGTGGTGTCTACATCAAGATTCCGCAAACCGGCAGGGTAGTGATAGGCGACGACGTCGATATCGGCGCCAACACCACGATAGACCGCGGCGCGCTGGCCGACACCATCATCGAAGACGGCGTCAAGCTGGATAACCAGATCCAGATCGGCCACAACTGCCATATCGGGGCGCACACCGCCATGGCCGGCTGCGTCGGCGTGGCAGGCAGCGCCAAGATAGGCAAATACTGCACCTTCGGCGGTGCAGCCATGGTGCTGGGCCATCTGACCATCGTGGACAAGGTACACGTGGGATCGGGCAGCATGGTGTCGCGCTCCATCCTCGAACCGGGCCAGTACACCGGCTTCTACCCGCTGGCCAAAAACAGCGAATGGGAAAAATCTGCTGTCATCGTCCGCAATCTTTCGACGATGCGCGATAAAATCCGCGCGCTGGAAAAAACAATTAAAACATTGACGAATCAAGACGAGAAAATATTATGACTACGAACACCCCGGTAAGCTCCGAATCCACCTGCACCAAGAAGTGCCTGGATATTCACACCATCAAACAGTACCTGCCGCACCGCTACCCGCTGCTGCTGGTAGACCGCGTGCTGGACTGGGAATCGGGCAAGAGCATTACCGCCATCAAGAACGTCACCGTCAATGAAGAATTCTTCAATGGTCACTTCCCGCACAAGCCAGTCATGCCTGGCGTGCTGATGATCGAAGCGATGGCGCAGACTGCCGCCATCCTGTCCTTCCTGACCATGAACATCAAACCGGACGAGAATTCGGTGGTGTACTTTGTCGGCATCGACAACGCCCGTTTCAAGCGTCCGGTGGAGCCGGGCGACCAGCTGGTGATGAACGTCGAGATCCTGCGCGTGGCGCGCGGCATCTGGAAGTACAAGGCGGTCGGCTCGGTGGATGGCCAGACGGCGGATGAAGCAGAACTGATGTGCACCATCCGCAGCGCGACCGACGCCAGCCAGCCAGCCGGGAAGTAATCATGGCCAAGATCCATGCTACCGCCATTGTCGATGTCAAGGCCCAGCTCGACGACAGC
>Ga0187845_1001927_pt1 | contig 11609 bp, 9 predicted proteins | sample SpaLakP09_SKY_68_FD_134515 | JGI IMG/M metagenome (GOLD analysis project Ga0187845, IMG submission 134515) | Oligotrophic lake water microbial communities from Sparkling Lake, Wisconsin, USA - SP09_SKY_68 | ecosystem: Environmental > Aquatic > Freshwater > Lake | place: USA: Sparkling Lake... | reverse complement strand
GACTCAGATCGGATTCTGCTTCCCAACGCAGGTTCTGGCTCAGTTGCGAAATGGTGTTGGCAAAATCCGCATCGCCTTCAATTTTGACATACGAAAATGCACGCTCACGGTTCTGTGCAATCAATGGCAGATCACTGAGCTTCAAGCTGATCGTAACATTTGCTGGCGCATCCGCAGCGACGGATTCGAACAAGCCATCAGCACCGGCCTTCAGTCGCAACTGTACTGCCTGAGCATCAATGCAGGCAATTTTTCCTGCATGTACAGACAGCAGATCTCTGGCCCAACTTTCCTGAGCCAGCAAATGATTGATAAACGGGGCAATAGAAATCATAAAATGACAGCTTCGATAGCGAAAATCTGCGCAATAACCTCAGTTGCAGATCCATGCCGGAGAACCATCTTTTCAGATGGCATATTATGTCCGGGTTCAAAAAAAAGCCGCCCGGCGATTATTGACGGGCGGCCTTAAGTTTAACAGCTTATCGATACTCAGTTATTCGATCCAGCTCATGAACTGAGCAAATACTGTATAAAAGTTCCTGTTAAATTTGTTGAATACCAGCTAAAACCCAACCGCCTTGGCCGTTGACTGGTTTTGATAAATTCCAGACTTCAGCAAATGGCTCTGCCGGCGCATTCTGAGCCTCTTTGATCATACCGGTAAATTTGACGCTGGCCAGATGGTCATTGCCGATGGCTTCAATGCCCAGCAATTCGGCATTAATCGTAACCACATCGGTGACGTTTGGCGTCGCGCCGCGTTCCTGGATTTCCAGCTTCAGTTCGGCATACATTTCAGGCGTGGTAAATTCACGCAAATCATTAATGTCTGCTTTATCCCATGCCGCTTGCAGGCGAATGAAGTAAGTTTTTGCATTCCGCAGGAAAGCAGGTACATCAAAGTCAGCAGGAATATTCCAGGTTGCCTGATCCGGTGCAGCAGAGCTGCTTGTGACCGATTGGGACTCCAGACGGGAACCAATTTCCGGAACGGAAGATGCGGGCATTCCTGCATACGCTGGTTGCGAGAATGCCGTAACATTGTTACTGCTCTGACGGTTACCGCGAAATAGGCGAATGACAAAGAAAATAGCCAGTCCGATCAGTGCGAAAGTCAGCAAAGAACCAAGCATACCCGCCATCGCGCCACCCAGGCCAAAATGCGATAAAGCAGCACCCAGCAAAGCGCCACCGATCAAACCACCGACGATACCTTTCCATGGACTGGCAGGTTTAGGTGGCAATGCCGGTGTGGCAGCAGGGGCTGCTGCAGGAGCCGCAGGACGTGCGGCCTGATTGGCAGTGTTGCCCGGCGTAGCTGGTGCAGCCTGACGGGATACGTTGCTCGACTGACGACCAATAGAGCCCCCGCCTCCCATACGTTTGGCATCTGCGTCGTGCATGGTCATGACCATAGTACTGGCAATCATCACCATGGCGAGTAGAAATTTCTTCATTACATTAACTCCTTTGTACGACTTAAAGTTTAATTCCGGTATGCAATGCGGCCACACCTGCCGTTAAATTGAAGTACTGAACCTTATCCAGACCGGCGGTTTCCATCATGCTTTTCAGCGTTTCCTGATCCGGATGCATACGTATCGATTCCGCCAGATACTGATAGCTATCGGCATCTCCAGCTATCTTTTGCCCCATCCAAGGTAAAACTTTGAACGAATAAAAATCATATGGTTTCTGTAAGACATCAGGAACCTTGGAAAATTCCAATACCAGTAATTTACCGCCAGGTTTTAATACTCTTTGCATTTCTGCCAGCGCCTGATCTTTGTGAGTCATATTGCGCAAGCCGAACGCAACAGTCACGCGATCAAAGTAGTTATCCGGAAACGGTAGCTTTTCTGCATCACAAAGCAAGGTGGGGGTGATCAATCCTTTATTCAAGAGGCGATCTCGTCCGACTCTTAACATCGATTCATTAATATCGGTATGCCAGACTTCACCTGACTTACCTGCCTGCTTGACAAACTCCTTCGTCAAATCGCCGGTACCACCGGCAATATCGAGCACTTTGAAACCAGGACGCACGCCAGCCTGGGCAATCGTAAACATCTTCCAGATACGGTGCAGGCCAGCAGACATCACGTCATTCATGACATCGTATTTAGCAGCGACAGAATGAAACACTTCTGCCACCTTATGGACTTTTTGATCTTCGTCGACGGTGGAGTAACCGAAATGCGTGGTATTGCTCATGCTTAGCACCTTTCCTCGGGCAATTTCTATTGCCTCGGATTGTAGCTTAAGTCACGCCAAAACCCCTTGCTTACCAGCAGTGAATTCGATCAATACTCAATTGAATCTCAATGCAGGCATCGCTAAACAAGCATCACCATTGCCTTGTAATGATCTTATTGCTAAAAAAATTCAAAACATAAAAGCTTTAGTGGTGAGAAGCTCTGGCAACCAATGTTTGCAGCAAAAAAACATGTAGAACGAGTAATAGAGAATTATAAGTATATTAATTAAAAGTATCTAAATAACCACAAAAAACACGACAAGATTTCTATTATTGTTATATATTTTGACAATATCAATACAGTGATTATTAGCGTAAAACAAATAAACTTTATCCGCTTCATTATTTACTGATCAACATATACCGATGCAAGGTCACTGGCGCTTGATATGCGCAACACAATATGAATTGCATGGACGGTTGCGTTCCATGCCACATCGAAACAACGGCATCTGAAGCAACATGGATAGAAGGCTTTGAACAATTGCGGCAAGCATTGACCTCCTCTTTACCCGGACACTCCTGGTAAAGCGATCATCAAAGTTGGTACGTTTATGAAAAAACTTCTTGCGACACTTATTTTGTTCGGCTCATGCATACATCCATGCCTTGCCAATATAATATCATTTGACCAGGATTATGGCACCCATGGAATGTTGCTATTTGGAAATCAAGATGGTTTATATGCCGCCCACCTATCGATGTTCCATCCACCGCATGACTATCAGGTGGTTCTCAAAATCCGCCTGACAGACCGTTTGCTGGATGAGGAGCTGAGAAGACAATTAGAGAAAAAACCAACTCTGTGGACGATAGAGCCGGAACAATTTAATCTTTCCCGTTTATCTCCGGATACCAAATCCAGGCTTCTGGATTTCAAGGCGAATATCGTGGATGGTCACTTCGAAAAAAGCGGATACCCTAAATACAAAGATACACAGATCAGCATTCAAGAAACACTGATATTTCGTCAGCTTCCCTTACATACTCATAGCAGTAATGCGATCAGATACTGGCAAATCGGCAGCGGCAAACAACGATTTTTATTAAAAGAAATCAATGCCCGTCCCGACTTCGATCATGTCGTGAGCATTAACGTACCATCGGACTCCGGAACTGAAAAAGTCGAACTACCCAGAAATGGAGTACATAAACCCAATCACCGTCAATTGGAGAAAATGCTGAAAACAATTGCCGGTGATCAGGCGACAATCAATACAACAGTCTACTTCAACAATACCAATTTACGTTAAGAAGAAAGCGAATGCACAGCTTAGGCAACTATACCGCATAAAACGTCGCATTATCCTAACGGTGATGTCATCAACAGCGATAAGACAATATCGTATAGTCGAGACCAGCTCATTATTACTTAACCCGCAGTTTCAGATGCATTGAGATCGTCGCTTCCAGAAAATACGCGTCGGCGATGGAACAGAATTATATTTTTCATGCAATAATAATTTTCTGACAATTTCTATTCAATCAGCCAATAACGAGAGTGCGCGATCCGTACTATCTGTATTTGCGACATGATTTACTTTAGGTGAGCCAATGAAAAATACGCTGAAGTCAACCGTTGTACTTGTTTCCTGCATCTGCATGTGTGCCTGCACCTCCGTACAAGTTGTGGCCAGCGGTCAGGAACAAAGCCAGGCTTACAGTCGTACTCTCGACAAAACACACGATGGTAATGACACGCTGTACATCATGACCAAAGATGGAATGCGGTATGAAGTCAAAGTGAAAGATTTCAATACCGATGGCTTTAACACTGCCAATGCAGACGGAACAAAGCAACATATTGAAGCAGACCAAATTGCCAGCATTGAGCGAAATGAATACGACTCGAAGAAAAGCGCGGGGCTGACCGCTGCCATTATCGGTGGACTACTCATTTTAGGGACGATACTCGCCCGCAGCGCGGTTAACGATATGTTCAAAAAATCAAAGTAACTATTTGCAGGGCAATAAAGCTATTCATTTTTTCTAAAAAAGGGCGCGCAATTTTATTCCCCTGACTGGGGCAGTGCGACACTCCGTATCTGAAAACGTCCGTCATCGTTGAATAACAGCGTTTCGTAAGCTTCAAAACGGCCACCACGTAACAAATGGCTGGCCGGCTTTGGAAACGGCGAGCTATTGTACAAGCTGGCGAGTGCGGTATTTTCTGCGAACTTATCATGATTGCTGCGCTGAATGTCGGCATTCAGCAAACGGCCATCCGCTGCGACTACGTAACGCACCACAATGACGGCGCGCAGTAAAGCTTGCGGATTTTCAAGGTACACCTTATTCGCATTGACTGCGGCGATACGGCGTGCCACTTCGCGCTTGTAAGCGTCAATGCTATTCGCTTGCGAACCTGGCATCTTGTCAGCGTTCGCAATGCCTGAGGTATGAGTCTTATCTTGCGAAGGCGTGGAATTCGATGAAGGTCCCAGAGTGGAGCTGGTGCAGCCGCTCAATATGCATGCAGCAAAAATCTTCGCAGCACGCAATGATACCGCGGCCTCCCGGCTTCCCATTTTAGTCTCAGGACTGCGAGTTCTCTTTTGCATCGACTATCCATCGCAGACCTCGTCTGCGTATGCCGTTGAAAATGCGATTTTTTGTCCGTTTATTGCGACGTCAATGCTGATGACCGCAGGCGCTGCCGCCTTTTACCTGCATAGGTGCATCGCGCCCGGTTTCGCCGGGAAAACCTGCTTCTTGCAATTTATTCAGATAATCTTGCCACAACTGCGCCTGACTCTCGCCTAACCAGTACAAATAATCCCAAGTGAAGATTCCGGAATTATGCTCGTCCGAGAAAATCGGTTTAACGGCGTAATTGCCGACCGGCTCTATACCGATGAGTGTCACATCACGTTTGCCGGTTTGCAGGGTTTCCTGACCGGCACCATGCCCGCGTACCTCAGCGGATGGCGAATAGACACGCATCAATTCAAACGGAATAGAAAATTCTTTTCCGTCATCAAAACTGATTTCCAGCACGCGCGACTGCGTACGGGCATTCAACGCCGTCGGTTGTGGTTTGTTGTTACTCATATCACGATTCTTCAATAAATCAATCTGGTTTGTATCGCTGCACGCAATTGCGGCAAGCGCGCCCGCCGCGCATTCATAGTGGCAGTATCCGGCGCAACCGCATTCGCCTGTGCCCATACGGGATTCGGGAAATGCGCATCATCGGTAAAGCGTGGGATCACATGCCAGTGCAGATGCGGCACCATATTACCAAAACTGGCCAGATTAATTTTATGTGCTTGCAAAACTTCGCGCTGCGCCGACTCCACCTGCCAGACTACGCGCATGATTTCCGCTTTATCGGCATCGTCCAGATCGCTCATTTCTTTGACATGTGCATTCCAGATGACCCGGCAAAAGCCCGGATAATTGGCATCGTCGACCAGAATCACACGCCATTTTTCTGCGCTGACGATCACATCTCCTATCCCGGCATTGCATAGTTCACACGATGCACTCATACCAGCACCCTTTCTATGCCGCCGTTATTCGCTTTCGCCACATAGTCAGGCAACCAGTTTTCGCCGAGGATGTGCTTAGCCATTTCGACGACGATGTAATCGGCCTCGGTAGCGCTGTCTTCGTTATAGCGCGACAAGCCTTGCAGACAAGAAGGACAGGACGTGAGTATTTTGACGTCGCCAGTGAAACCGTCGGCGCGCAACTTGTCGGCGCTCTTCGTCATTTCTATCTCTTTGCGATAGCGGATTTGCGTCGAGATATCCGGCCGCGATACGGCCAGCGTACCCGACTCGCCGCAGCAGCGCTCATTCTTTTCTATCTTCTGATCACCATTGACACCGGTAATCAGCGCATTGACGGTTTTCATCGGATCCTGCAATTTCATCGGCGAATGGCAAGGGTCGTGGTACATGTAGCGAGTGCCGGTGACGCCTTCCAGCCGCACATTTTTTTCCATCAGATATTCGTGGATATCGATGATGCGGCAGCCCGGGAAGATTTTATCGAACTCGTAAGTCGCCAGTTGATCGTAGCAAGTGCCGCAGGAAACGACTACCGTTTTAATGTCCAGGTAATTGAGCGTATTGGCGACCCGATGGAATAACACGCGGTTATCGGTCATCATTTTCTCGGCTTTGTCGAACTGACCGTTGCCGCGTTGCGGATAACCGCAGCACAGGTAACCGGGCGGCAGCACCGTTTGTACGCCGACGTTCCACAACATCGCCTGCGTCGCCAGTCCGACTTGCGAAAACAAACGTTCGGAACCGCAACCTGGGAAATAAAACACCGCTTCGGTATCGGCCGTGGTGGTCTGCGGGTCACGGATGATAGGCACGATTTTATCGTCTTCAATATCGAGCAAGGCGCGCGCGGTTTTCTTCGGCAAATTGCCCGGCATTTTCTTGTTGATGAAGTGGATCACCTGCTCTTTGACCGGCGCTTTGCCGACCGTCGCCGGCGGCGCCTTGGTCTGCTTTTTCGCGAATTTCTTCAGTATGTCGTTGCCCAGACGCTGGGCTTTATACCCCCAGCCTATCATCACCTGACGCGTCGCATTGATGGTCGCCGGGTCGGTCGCATTCAGAAAAAACATTGATGCCGAAGTGCCCGGATTGAATTTTTTCTGCCCCATCTTGCGCAACAGGTTGCGCATATTCATTGAGACGTCGCCAAAGTCGATATCGACCGGGCAAGGGTTCACGCATTTATGGCATACGGTGCAGTGATCGGCGACGTCAGAAAATTCATCCCAGTGTTTAATCGAGATGCCGCGTCGCGTTTGTTCTTCGTACAGAAAAGCTTCGACCAGCAAGGAGGTCGCGAGAATTTTATTGCGCGGCGAATACAGCAGGTTCGCGCGCGGCACATGCGTCGCGCACACCGGTTTGCATTTGCCGCAGCGCAGACAGTCTTTGACGCTATTGGCAATCGCACCGATATCGCTTTGCTGCATAATCAGCGACTCATGCCCCATCAGTCCGAACGACGGTGTGTACGCATTGCGCAGATCGGCGGCAAAGTCCGGCAGGTTCAACAACTTGCCTTTGTTGAAGCGACCTTCCGGATCGATGCGTTGTTTGTACGAACGGAAATCCTTGATTTCGTCTTCGGTCAAAAATTCCAGCTTGGTGATGCCGATACCGTGCTCGCCTGAAATGACGCCGTTCAAAGACCGCGCCAGCACCATGATGCGTGCAACGGCGTGGTGGGCGACCTGCAGCATCGCATAATCGTCGGAATTGACCGGCAAATTGGTATGCACATTTCCATCACCAGCATGCATGTGCAAGGCGACGAAGACGCGGCTGCGCAACTCTTTTTTATGCAACGCGATACATTCGTCAAGGATTAGCTTGAACGCTGCACCGTTGAATATCTGCCGCAAAGGCGCGCGCAATTCAGCCTTCCACGAGACGCGCACAGTACGATCCTGCACGATGGAAAACAGCGTCACGTCAGGCTGTGCCTGCAAACGCGCAGAAAAGATATCACTCATGCGCTCCAGACCGAGCGCATGCAATTCTGGCAGCGCATCGCTCAGACGGGTATCAAGATGTGTGAGCAGATATGTCCAGCGTGCCTTGGTTTGCTGCAACAAAGTTTCAGTCTGATTAACGCGATCTTCCAGCAATTCAGCAGCCGGTATATCGTCACCGTCGGCATCTTCGCTCTTGCCCAAAGGCAGATTACCGTTTGCAAAAAAGGCGATCAATTTGTCCAGCAGCGCCAGCTTGTTTTCTATCGATAATTCAATGTTGATGCGCTCGATACCGTCAGTGTATTCGCCCATGCGATTCAGCGGAATCACGACGTCTTCATTGATCTTGAACGCATTCGTATGTTTGGAAATCGCCGCCGTTTTCGCGCGATCCAGCCAGAATTTTTTTCGCGCTTCCGGACTCACCGCGACGAAGCCTTCGCCGACGCGGGTATTGGCGATCCGTATCACTTCGGATGCTGCTTGCGCAACCGCATTTTCATCGTCACCGACGATATCGCCGAACAGCGCCATCTTGGGCAGCACGCCACGCTTCGACTTGGTGGTGTAGCCGACAGCACGCAGATAACGCTCGTCCAGATGCTCGAGGCCAGCCAGAATTGCGCCACCTTTCTTCGTCTCGGCATCGAGATAATCTTTGATTTCGACGATGCTAGGAATCGCATCGCGCGCCTGACCGAAAAATTCCAGACAAACGGTACGGGCGTATTTCGGCATTTTGTGCAAAATCCAGCGCGCCGATGTGATCAGGCCATCACAACCTTCTTTCTGTACACCAGGCAAACCAGCGAGGAATTTATCAGTAACGTCTTTACCCAGACCTTCTTTACGGAAGACCCGGCCTTTAATATCCAGTTGCTCGGTCTTGAATGGTTTTTTCTCGCCGGGATGCGTCCATTCGAGCTTGAATTTTGCGACCTCAACATCGTGAATTTTGCCGAGATTGTGCTCAAGCCGGGTAACTTCCAGCCAGTCGCCGTTCGGATCGACCATTTTCCACGAGGCCAGATTGTCGAGCGCAGTCCCCCACAACACGGCTTTTTTACCGCCCGCATTCATCGCGACATTGCCGCCCACGCAAGAAGCTTCGGCTGAAGTCGGATCGACGGCAAACACGAAACCGGCTTTTTCCGCCGCATCGGAAACCCGCTTGGTAACGACGCCAGCACCCGAATAAATCGTCGCGTAATCGCGTTCTACACCTGGCAGACGGATCATTTCGACGGCGCCCAGCGTTTCCAGTTTCTCGGTATTGATCACCGCCGATAAAGGCGTCAGCGGAATCGCGCCGCCGGTATAGCCGGTGCCACCGCCACGCGGGATGATGGTCAGACCAAGCTCGATGCAGCTTTTCACCAGACCGGCCATTTCATCTTCGGTGTCCGGGGTCAGCACTACGAACGGGTATTCGACACGCCAGTCGGTCGCATCGGTGACGTGAGAAACGCGACTCAGGCCGTCAAATTTGATATTGTCTCTGGCGGTATAACGCGCCAGCAGCTTGCTGGCTTTTTTGCGCAAATCGTAGGTATCGCGAAATTCCTGAGAGAACTGGGCGACCGCTTTGCGTGCTGCCTGCACCAGCACTTCCACGCTGTTGCTGCGTTCCGCATCGTCGTCGTTTTGCGTATTCAAACGGCGCTTTTCAACTTCTGCCAGACGGTGATTCAGCGCGTCGATCAAAGCCTGACGACGCTTAGGATTATCGAGCATGTCGTCTTGCAGATACGGATTGCGTCGTACCACCCAGATATCCCCCAGGACCTCATATAACATCCGCGCAGAGCGCCCGGTCTGGCGCTTGCCACGCAATTGGTCGAGCAAAGTCCAGGCATCTTCGCCGAGCAGACGAATGACAATTTCACGGTCGGAAAACGACGTATAGTTATAAGGAATTTCCCGTACACGGGTGGGGGCTGCGCCTTGCGGCAGGTCTGCCTGCAAAGCGGATATCTGGACTGGAGCGTTCATCAGCGGTGTGGTTGGACGGATTTTTAAAGGCTTATTCTAGCTTATTGCGCTGCACCACGCGGCAACAGCCTTGAAGTTTATACGGCAATACATGGCATTTCTGGCAATTTTCCAAACAGAATTTGGAAAAAAACCTGATTTTTTTCGAAAAACACTTAATCTTTACAAGATTACACCAAGTGATGCCGAAGAAACACTCGGTCGATATGTTGGCTTTTTTTAACAGGTTGCCATAAGCTTTTGGCAATATTATTGAACCTTGAGCGGATACATCAACGATGAAACAGGATTTGCAAGGACGCTGGGCGCTGGTCACAGGCGCTTCCAGTGGTTTTGGTGTCGATTACTGCCATCTGCTGGCCGCACGCGGTTGTCATCTGCTGATGGCGGCGCGCCGGGCGGAGGCGATGGAAAAACTGGCTGAGACACTGCGCGCACGCTTCAACATCCGCATAGAAATCATTGCCATCGATCTGGCGCAAAGCGGAGCTGCCGCCGAGTTATTTCAGCGTAGCGAAGCAGCCGGTATCTGCGTTGATATTCTGATCAATAATGCCGGCGTCGGCTTGTTTGGCGAGTTCACAGAGCAACCGCTGACGAAGACCTTGAGTATGCTGCAATTGAATACAAGCTGCGTGACCGAGCTGACTTACTTATATGCGCAACAAATGCGGCAGCGCCGTTCGGGTCACATCTTGCTGGTCGCTAGCATCGCTGCATTTCAACCGCTGCCCGGTTATGCGGCATACAGTGGCAGCAAAGCGTATATTCTGCTGTTCGGCGAAGCATTACACGAAGAATTAAAACCGGATGGCGTGCACCTGACGGTGCTTGCGCCGGGTATTTCGGCAACCGCATTTTTCGAAGTCGCCGGACAGCAGGCAAGCTGGTATCACCGGCTGGTGGAAATGCCATCGCGCACCGTCGCTGCCGCTGGTCTGGATGCGCTGTTTGCGGGCAAAGCCAGCGTACTACCGGGCTTGCTCAATCAACTGACGGTCTTTGTCTGCCGTTTTTTACCCAGACAATGGCAAGGCCGGATCGCAGGAAGAGCGATGCGCAGCAAATAAAAAAGCGCCCGCAGGCGCTTTTTTCAACATGGAACAATACCTCTTATCCTAACAAGGCCGGTGCCGTTTTACCATATTTCAGCGTCGTCTCTTCTGGCAACCAGTTACCGGTCGATTCCTGGCGGCCTTGCAGGACGAAACGCGGATGCGGGTTTTGGATTGTATCGGCGGCGGCTTTGGACAACTCACCTATCTTGCCTTTTTTCAGACGATTGACCACCAGTCCGATTTCCGTTTCCGGGAAATCACGCAGCATATCGTAGTCACCATCGCTGTCGCCCGCGACGAATACCGGACCATAGCCTTTTTGGGCAACCAGTTCGCGCTTGATCACCGCCGATTTGCCCGGCCCCCAGTTCAGCGGCCAGTCTTTCAGGTAAGCGTTTTTAAAGACATCGCCGTCTTTTTCCAGGCGCAGACCTAATACGTTTTCGCGTTTGACGTGATAGCCGTATTTAGGATGAGTCGCAAACACGGCAACCACATCTTCCAGCGATGCCGTGCTCACATACACATCGAAGCCATGCTGACGGAACGTATCCATCAGGGTGGCGATTTCTGTACACAGACGAATGCCGTGGAAATGGCTGGTGGTGATCACACCGGCTTTACCCGGCAATGTGGCCGGGCTGGTGTATTTGGTCTTGACCAGGCCCATGCCGAGATTGGCATCGTTAGACGCTTCGGCCAGTTTGCTGACTTCGGCGACATTCATATTGGCAAAAAAGTAGATCACCCAGGGATAGCCGACGTTCACGCCATGCGTGTCGTTGACGGCTTCATAGAGAAAGTACAGTTTCGCGCGGAAATCCTG
>Ga0187845_1001923_pt1 | contig 11618 bp, 10 predicted proteins | sample SpaLakP09_SKY_68_FD_134515 | JGI IMG/M metagenome (GOLD analysis project Ga0187845, IMG submission 134515) | Oligotrophic lake water microbial communities from Sparkling Lake, Wisconsin, USA - SP09_SKY_68 | ecosystem: Environmental > Aquatic > Freshwater > Lake | place: USA: Sparkling Lake... | reverse complement strand
TTACGTCTTCGATTTGCCGCATGGCGTGCTGTCCTCGCTATTGCTGGTTGCCGTGCTCTGCATCATTGCGTTCCTGGCATTTGTCATCTATCTGAATCGCACCTATGGTCGCGGGCGCCCGCGGCTGCCGCGCCGGGGCCGGCCCCGAAAGAGCCCTCGCTCTGGCCGTCGGAAATAACGGCGGCCTACCCGCGTTCGTACAACTTGGCGTCGCCGCTGTTGGGCCGCAGCACTGTCCGCAAGGTCATTTGCGCAAGCGCCCTGGTTTGGGACTCTTGCTGCGGTGCTTGCGAGGCGGCGGTTGGCTGCGATGCAGGTGCCGGGCTAGCAGGACAATCAAGCTGAGGATGGTCACCAGCCCGACCAGAATTACCGCGACGACCGCGAGCGGCAGATGCAGGATGGGAGGCGGACGCATACGGGGATTTTCGGGCCTGGTGTGCTAGCTGTCCAGAAGGTGGGTCGCGGCGATTTGCCGACGGAGGGTGCCCTACGTGTTGCGGGAGCTCACCAGCGCGGTGTCTTGATATTGTGGCGGCACCTCGAGCAAACGCCCGGGAAGTGCCGTAGGGCGGGTGCCCTCTCATGGATGCGCGCCGCACTGGTGAACGTTCCCAATGCACTGAAGACTGGCCTGGCGGCCCCCGGGACTCGCCAGGCACAGTTGCTACACGGCCCGCTCCAGTTCTGCCTGCTTGGCGGTGGTGGAGGGCGAGGGCAACAAGCGCCGGCGCAGCAACAGATATACGGCGGGCACGACGAACATCGATAGCAGCGGCGCTGTCACCATGCCACCCACCATTGGCGCAGCAATCCGTTGCATGACCTCAGACCCTGTGCCATGTGACCACATGATCGGAATCAGGCCCGCCAGGATGACCGCCACCGTCATCGCCTTCGGCCGGACGCGCAATACCGCACCCTCCTGGATGGCGTCGAGCAACGCATCTTGCGTATCTTCACCGCGCGCCAACCGGTCGTGCCACGCGTGCTTGAGATACAGCAGCATGATGACGCCGAACTCTGCGGCCACACCCGCAAGCGCGATGAACCCAACTATCCCAGCCACAGAGAGGTTGTAGCGCAACAGATACAGCAGCCAGAAGCCGCCTATTAGGGCCAAGGGGAGCGTGCCCATGATCAGCATGGCTTCATCCAGCCGGCCGAAAACTAGATAGAGCAGTACGAAGATGATCAGCAAGGTAAAGGGGACGACGACCTTGAGTTTGGCCGTAGCACGCTCCAGATACTCGAACTGGCCTGACCAACTGAGGGCATACCCGGCGGGCATTGGTACGGCCTTCGCCACGGCGGCCTGCATGTCACGCACGGTGGACCGAAGATCTCTGCCGCGAATGTCAACATATACCCAACCGGAAAGACGTGCGTTCTCACTGCGCAACATCGGTGGGCCCTGCATGACAGTAATGCGGGCCACATCGGCCAGCGCAATCTGTAAGCCGCTGTCGGTCACAATTGGCAGGCGCCGCAGTGCATCGATGGAGTCCCGATCGTCGCGCGGATACCGAACGTTGATGGGGAATCGTGCGAGTCCATCGACCACCTCACCAACGGTTTCACCCCCGATGGCCGAGGAAACAATCGATTGGACGTCCTCGATGTTCAGACCGTAGCGGCCTGCTGCCGCGCGGTCGATGTCGACGTCGATGTAGCGCCCGCCCGTGAGCCGTTCGGCCAGCGCAGATGTCACGCCGGGGACTGTCTTGACGGCCTCTTCAATACGTGTGGCGAGTCTGTCGATCTCCTTGAGGTCCGTGCCGGCGACCTTGATACCCACGGGACTCTTGATGCCGGTCGCGAGCATGTCAATGCGATTGCGGATCGGCGGTACCCAGATATTGGACAGGCCCGGTACCTTGACAATGCGGTCCAATTCTTCGACCAGCTTGTCGGTTGTCATGCCGGGACGCCACTGATCCTTCGGCTTAAAGCGAATGGTCGTCTCGAACATCTCAATCGGCGCGGGGTCCGTCGCACTGTCGGCGCGGCCGGCTTTGCCAAACACGGACGCCACTTCAGGGACCGTCTTGATCAGCCGGTCGGTCTGTTGCAGCAACTGCGACGCCTTGCCGGCCGCAAGCCCTGGCAGAGCGGAGGGCATGTAGAGCAGATCGCCTTCGTCCAGCGGTGGCATGAATTCCCCGCCAGTGCGCATGATGGGCCAGGCGGTCGCAACCAGGAGCACGCCCGCCAGCGCCACGGTGGTCTTGGGGTACCTGAGCACCTTGTTGAGCAGCGGGTGATAAGCGCGGATCAGCAGGCGGTTGAGAGGATTGGCTTGCTCGGAAGGGATCTTGCCACGAATCATATAGCCCATTAGCACGAGGATCAATGTGACGGAGAGACCCGCCGCCGCCGCCATGGAGTAGGTTTTGGTGAACGCCAATGGCGAGAACAACCTGCCCTCCTGTGCCTCCAGGGTAAAGACTGGAATGAACGACAGGGTGATGATCAGCAATGAGACGAACAGGGCAGGACCGACCTCTGCGGCCGACTCACCGATAAGGCGCCATCGCTCTTGCGCCTCAAGTTCTTGCTGTGGATGCTTGACGTGCCAGTGTTCCAGGTGCTTATGGGCGTTCTCGATCATGACGACCGCGGCGTCGACCATCGCGCCGACTGCGATTGCAATACCCCCCAGTGACATGATGTTGGCGTTCACGCCCTGATAGCGCATGACAAGGAATGCCGCCAGCGCGCCAAGCGGCAACGAGATGATGGCGACCAGTGCCGAGCGCAAGTGAAAGAGAAAGAGCAGGCAGACCACTGCGACGACCGCAAACTCCTCCAGCAGCTTGGTGGTGAGGTTGTCGACTGCGCGACTGATCAGCGCCGACCGGTCGTAGACGGTGACGACCTCGACGCCGTCAGGCAGGCTTTTCTGCAAGGTCTGCAGTTTGGCCTTGACGGCGTTGATCGTCTCCAGCGCGTTCTTCCCCGATCGCAGGATAATGACCCCGCCCGCGACTTCGCCTTGGCCGTTGAGCTCCGCGATGCCGCGGCGCATCTCTGGGCCCAGTTGAATCACGGCGACATCGCCCAGTCTGACCGGAATACCGGCGTCGCTCGTCACGATCGGCACCTGCCGAAAGTCATCCAGCGTCTTCAGGTACCCGGTAGCGCGCACCATGTATTCGGCTTCACCCAGTTCCAATACTGAGCCCCCGGTTTCCTGATTGGCCCCCTTGAGTGCGGCCAGCACCTTCCCTTGTGACAGGGTGTAGGCGCGAAGCCGGTCGGGCAACAGCACAATTTGGAACTGCTTGACCATCCCGCCCAACGAGGCAACCTCTGCGACATTGGGCAAGGACTTGAGCTCAAATCGCAAGAACCAGTCCTGAAGGGCGCGCAGCTGTGACAGGTCATGCTGTCCGCTCTTGTCCACGAGCGCGTACTCATAGACCCAACCCACGCCGGTAGCGTCGGGACCAAGCGCAGGCTTGGCGGCGGCCGGCAGCCGGGACTGGACCTGGTTCAAGTACTCAAGAACGCGTGAACGGGCCCAGTACAGGTCGGTGCCGTCCTCGAACAATACGTAGACATAGGAGTCGCCGAAGAACGAGTATCCGCGCACGGTCTTCGCGCCGGGCACCGACAGCATCGTGGTGGTCAGCGGATAGGTGACCTGGTTCTCCACAATCTGGGGAGCCTGCCCAGGGAATGGGGTGCGAATGATGACCTGCACGTCGGAGAGGTCGGGCAGGGCATCCAGTGGCGTACTTCGCACGGCCCAAAGCCCCCACGCGGTCAGCATCACCGTGGCAAGAAGGACCAGGAAGCGGTTGCGGATGGACGCAAGGATCAGACTGGCGATCATGGCTTGGCTCCCGCGGTCTGGACTTGCGGCGCGACGGTGACGAGCGTCGCCATGCCGTGGGGATCCAACCGGAAGCTGAACGCGACGCGATCGCCCGCTTTCAGTCCCTACGGAAGGCCGGCAGGTGGCGCGGCAAACTCCATTGTCATGGCGCCCCACTGGGCTGACGGGATGGCCTCGTGAGCGATGATCAGGCTGCGCTCGCCGATGGACTGGATGCGCCCTACTGCACGATGCTCGGGGCCAGCGGCCGACGCCTCGGAGGCGGCGCTGTCAACCGGGGGGCCGGAAGTAGTTTCCTGCATGCGTGCGACGGTCCCGCGCAGGCTCGCTTCTGAATCAATGAGGAACTGTCCGGAAACCACGACTTGCTGGCCCGCCTTCAGGCCCTCGAGGATCTCGCTCTGGCCACCGGCGGTTGCGCCCGCCTTGACTTCTACCGGATCAAATCCACCTTCGCCTTTGGCCACCATGGCAATGGTGCGCGCTCCGGTCCGGATTAGTGCCTCGCTGGGCACGAGCAGCCGTTCTGTTGCGCCCGCCGGCACCATGCGTACCGACACGAACATGCCCGGCAACAGTTTCCTGTCCTTGTTCTGCAGTTCGATCCGTACCTTGATCGTGCGCGTACCGGCGCTGACGTCCGGCAAGATCGTGTCCACCTTGCCGGGCAGCGCCAGATTCGGCAGCGCCGTGTTGCTTGCCATTACCGCCTGGCCAGGCCGCAGGGCAGCCGCCTGGCTTTCAGGCACTTCGGCGAGCACCCACACCGTTGCCAGGCTGGCGATGCGAAAGAGCGTCATGCCAGGGGGAACGGTCATGCCGTCCCGAGCGCCGACCTCAGTGACAATGCCGTCGACCGCGCTATTGACCGTGAGCCGCGGTTGGAGCTTGCCGCTTGCCTGCACTACGCGGATCTGGCCGTCTGTCATGCCTACCTGCCGCATGCGCGCCACCGCGGCGTCGCGCAGTTCGGGCTGCGGGTTACCCGGCATGCGCGCGACGGCCAGGTACTCTTCCTGCGCCGCCACCCAGTCTGGCGAATAGACCTGGGCGAGCGCCTGGCCTTTGCGGACCGTTTCCATGGTGGTCCGCACGTAAGTGTGTTCGACGAACCCGGTGGTTCGCGCCTGAATGACTTCGATGCCGCGCTCGTTGATGGCGACATTGCCGGGGACCTGCAGGGCCATCTCCAGCCGGCCGAGCTTTACTTCCGCGGTCCGGACGCCGAGGTTCTGCGTCACGCGGCCGTCGATGCGCACCGCGGCGCCGTCGGCATTTTCCTCTTCATACACCGGTATCAGCGGCATATCCATGTAAGGGGATTTGCCCGGCTTGTCAAAGCGCTGCCCCGGTACCATCGGGTCGCGCCAGTAGAGAATCCGTTTGCCGGTCTTGAGCTCGGCGCCCGCGGCCGGATCATGGCCGTCGTGGGGCCCATTGACCGTTGCGGATCCGGAAGCTTGCTGATGACGTTGCTGTTGTCCAAGGTAATATGCGCCACCCAGGCCCGCCGCAACGGCGAGACTCATCGCGACGCGCGCGATTGCGGTCGTTTTCATGGTTGATCCCCTTGCGTGGATGCCGGCATTGCTTCAGTCGCAAGCGGCATCAGGAAATTGAGCTCGGCCCACAGCCGGGCCGTCGCGGCCTCCAACTTCAGGCGTTCCAGCGAGAGATTGAGCGCTTTGCGGCTCGCGTCGGCGACTGCGGAGAGCGTGCCGGCACCGGCGCGATACGCCGTCAGTGCTGCTTCTGTCTGCGTTCTGGCCAGCGGCACCGTGACGTCGCGATAACGTTCCAGCCGCGACTGGTTCAGGCCGAGTTCGGCTCGCTTGCCGCGCAGTTGGCCCTGTAGCCCACGTCGAACCGCTTCGGCTTGGGCTCGCGCTGCATCGGCCTGTGAGAGCTTCGCGGCGAGCTCACGATCTTGCCGGTTCTTCCGATCCCAGGGCAAAGGCAGGGATAGGTTGACCGAAACCATGTTCGAGTACGCTGGGCCGCGCTGGCTGTACATCAACTCCACGCTGACGTCCGGAATCCTGTTTTCCCGCGCCACGCTGCCCTCGGCCTCCGCGACGCCGACCTGGGCCTCGGCGGTGGCCACATCGGGCAACTGGGACACGACGCTGCCATCGAGATTGGCGAGCCACGCGGGTATCGCAAGCGTCGGACTGTCACCCAGGGGGCGCACGGCGGCGTCACCGACCCAGCGCTGCAGCATTGCTCTGGCTGTCGACACAGCGGCGCGCGCCTCGTCCTCCCGGTCGCGCAATTGCTGCAACTCAAGTTCAGCGGTCAGGATATCGGTCCGGGGGCCGCGGTTGCCACGATAGGCAGCGCGGGCAGCGTCGATCATCAGCCCGATGGACTGCGCCTGTTCCGCCAGCACGACGGTTGCCCGCTCGGCATAGAGCCGATCGAGCCACGCCTGTGCCGCGCCACGCTGTACGGCGGCGAGCGCGGCCGTGCGTTGCGCCTGCGCCGACGAGGCCTCGGCCTCGAAGCGTCGTGCGCGCGCTTCACGCTTGGCTGATCGCGTCAGTTCCTGCATCACGCTGATCGAGCGCATCGTCATCGATTCCGTGCCGATTGAGAAGCGATCCCGTCCATCGGCGGGCACGTTGTTGACGCCAACCTTGAGAACCGGGTCCGGCAGTTGCCTGCCCGCAACCGCCATTTCCAAGGCGGATTGGATTGCTGCGAGCGACGTCTCAGCGTCCGAGGCATGCGCCGAGGCGAGCACCACGGCTTCCTGCAACGACAGGGGTGCGGCCGATTGCGCCCATCCGGGATGGGCGGCCGCGATGAGCGAGAGGGCGAGCGACCACCGCCGCCCGCGCGCTAGGGGAAAACGCAAAAACATAAAGCCTCCACAAAGCAACGACTCCCTTGGTCTTGACGACTCAGGGCACGATAGCGGACGTTGCTTCGCGGGCTAAATGCGGAAACAGCAATGGAGGATCGCGAGCGGGCGGGGAGGCGGTCGTGGGACGGGGTTGCCCGTGGCCAGCCGATACCCGCCAAGGATCGGTGTCAGGTCAGGTGTGGCTACCGGGCTAACCGAGGCCGCCTGGAATACGGGCAGTTGCGGGCTCGCATGATCGGCAGATTTGCTGTCCTGGTGGCAATGCGCCTGGCACAGGCCTGCATGCGAATGGCCCCGCTTGATTGCCATGTCCGGACAGGATTCCGCCATCCCGGTCATGCTCGCCGTCAGGCTCAGCGCATACCGGCTGCCCTCACAGGCGTAGGCGGCCGCTGCCAGTTGAACTGTCAGGAACGAAATCAACAGGAATGCGGCAATCCAGTGCCGGCGATAGGAGGCGTGCATGAGCCGGGAATCAAGTGGGCGAATCCTAGCAGCCTTGATTTTACTTCCGGCAATAAGTCTGCAGTGGGTTGTCCTGGATCAAAGACGCTCACGAAGTGCGGCACTTGACCATCGGTCGGAAAAGCCGACGATGGTCGTGCGCAAGGGATTCGGTCCGTCTGGGCGCCGTGCGCCCCGCCTGATTCTGGTGCATGGCGGCCCTGTCATGTGTGAGTCATTTTGCTGACAGGCCGGCTCTCTAGAATACGCTGAGACGAAATTCCGCCTTTCTGTGCCGTCGAATGAGACGCTTGCTGTCCCGCCTCCTGCTGTGGTTCATGATCCTCGCATTGCCGCTGCAGGCGATGGGAGCGCCCGTACACGGCGGTTGCCCAGCGCATGACCGGTTGCGCAATGATGCGGCAATGGGCCTCGAGATCGACGTGGAGGAAACAGTCACCAACCCGGACAAGCCGTGCCACCACAATACACAGCACAGCGCTTCGCGGGGAAAACTGGATCCTGATGCGGACGGTCACACGTGCGACGCTTGCATTGCCATGAGCCAGGCCCCCGGATGGTTCTCGGGCTTCTGGCTGCGGCAGCCGGAATCGTTCGAGGTGGCGGGCAGGACGGCCGCGCTCCTCGCCAGTTTCATTCCAGACGTGCTTCTTCGTCCACCCTCCACTCCTGTGTGAATTGGGGCTTCACCCCGATCGCAGTCCCGCCCTCATCGGATTGCGACGCCTTGCTGCCTAGTACCTAGGTATCTCAATTCACTTGCCACGTCATCGCGTTGACGCGTTGCCGTGGGACAACCTCGCCCGTGCGTCGGCAAGCCAACGCGTGGAGCAGGAACCTCGAACGGGAGACGACCATGCGCGCATGCATTCAGTGCAGAGCCCCTATCAAGCACGAAATCTGGAGTTGCGCCGCGTGCGGCTGGCAACCGATGAGTCAGGATGGATTGGTCTGCATGGCGCCGGCCATGCTGGCCGACCATGATGGCTATCACGAACCTCTCTTCGAGGAGTACGAAAAGCTCGAAGCCACACACTTTTGGTTCGTTCATCGGCGGCGGCTGATTCTTGACGTCCTGCAGAGCCATTTCCCGACACTCAGGTCCTTCATGGACATCGGGTGCGGGACCGCCGAGAACCTCAAGGCCATCGAGCAGCGCTTTCCGCATGCGCGCATTTGCGGTGGGGAGGCGTCGCTGCAGGCACTGGCCTCGGCCCGCAACAAGTCCAACGCCCAGTTCATCCAGATGGACGCCCGCGCGCTGCCCTTTACCGCTGCCTTTGATGTGATCGGGGCGTTCGATGTGATCGAACACGTCGACGACGATAAGCGTGTCTTGGCAGAGATGTACCGGGCTTGTCGCGCTGGCGGCGGCCTCATCCTTACCGTGCCCCAGCATCCTAGCCTGTGGAGCCATCTTGACGATGCGGCGAAGCACAAGCGACGCTACACATACAGTGAGTTGCTTGGCAAGGTGCGGGCCGCCGGATTCCAGCCCGTCTACGCCACCTCCTTCATGTCGCTGCTTCTGCCGGCGATGGCGCTCTCGAGATTGCAGCAAAGGCTCAAGCCGCCCAAGGACGCTGTGGACGACGGCTTCCGAATTGGCACGACGCTTAACCGCATTTTCGGCGGCATCTGTGCCGCCGAGCGACAGTTGATTCTTGCCGGTCTGAGGTTTTCGCTAGGCGGCTCCCTACTTGTCGCCGCGAGGAAGCCTTCGTGAAGTCTCGCGTTCTCTGGTTTTCGCTCATTGTCATTGCCATCCTGCTATGGTTCGCGACCCTTTCGATCCGGCCGCTCTACGAGCCGGATGAGGGGCGTTACGCCGAAGTTGCCCGGGAGATGTTCGTCTCGGGCGACTGGGCGACCCCTCGGCTGAACGGCGTCAAGTTCTTTGACAAGCCGCCACTTCAGTATTGGGCGACCGCGGCGGCGTTTGCGGTGTTTGGCGTCAGTGAATGGAGCGCGAGACTCTGGAGTTCGTTGATCGGGGCCAGTGCCATCCTGGTCGCCGGTTGGTCGGCGACGGCACTCTTCGGGCGGCGAGTGGGGCTCACCTCCACCCTGGTGCTGGCCGGCTCGCCGCTATGGATACTAGGCTCCAACCTGACCACGACAGATATCGGCGTCGCCGCACTGCTAGGCAACGCCATCCTTGTGTATGCGGTGGCGGCAAGGAATGCCGATAGACGCCTCTATCCGCTCGTCTGGGGCCTGTTGGGACTGGCCTTCCTTGCCAAAGGATTGATTGCGATCGTGCTGCCCGCCGCGACCATTGTGGTCTACGCCGTGCTCACCAGGCAGTTCGGACTGTTCAGACGTCGCGACTTCTGGATATGGGGGCTGTTCGCGTGCGTCCTCGCGCTCCCGTGGATCGTCACAGTGTCGGTTCGCAATCCGGAATTTCTCAATTATTTCTTCGTCCACGAACACCTTGCGCGCTTCACTTCCTCCGTTCATGCCCGTAACAAGCCTGCTTGGTTCTTCGCCGCGGTGCTGGTCGCGGGAATGCTGCCGTGGGCCGGCGTCATCCCCGCCACAGTCTGGCAGCGCTACCGACCTGCGAGGCGTTCGGGGACATTTGACCCGCGTTTATTCCTGTTGGTGTGGACGCTGATTGTGCTTGTCTTCTTCTCTGTCTCGCGATCGAAGCTGCCCCTGTATATCCTGCCGGCATTTCCGCCGCTCGCCGTGCTCGTTGGTGACGCCATCCTGCGCGTGCGCACGAGATGGGTAGTGGTCGGATGCTCGCTGATGGTCATACTCGGCATCCTGATCGCGGGACTGCAATGGATCCCCGAGCTATCGGACAAGGTGCTCAGGCGCGGGATCTCGGATCTTCGTCATTTCTCCTTCTGGAGCACGCTAACCATCGGCGCCCTGGTGGTTGGCGGGCTGGTTGCCGGTGCCCTTGCCCTGTCAGGTCGACGTGGCATTGCCGTTGCAGTGGCAGCTCTTGCATCGATTGGCAGCCTTCAGCTGGGGCTCGTGGCATCCATGGCCTTCGAATCCCTGTCGATCAAGCCGATTGGCCTAGCCGTCAAGGCATTGCGCCGCGCCGATACCGAACTGTTCAACGTCGGGCAGATCGATAGGGGCCTGGCGTTCTACTCCGGAATGCTTCCCCAGGTGGTGGTTGCCAGGGACGAGCTGGATCTTGGCTATTCTGTCGAGCCCCAGCGGTGGATCGATAGCTACGCGACATTCCTGCCGCGCTGGGGCGAGCCCGGACACAAGCTCGCCGTTATGCGCGAGGCAACCTATGCGCAACTGTCCCCAGACCTGGGGCCTGAGAGTCTGGTGGTGGCGCGTAGGGGCACGACGGTGCTCTTGGAGAAGCGATGACAGTGTCGTCCAAATTTCTCCGCTACCTGGTCACCGGCGCGACCGCGACCGGCGTGCATTACCTCGTGCTGATCCTGCTTGTTAGGCAGGGGGATATTGCATTGTTGGGTTCGATTGTCGGCAGCGTGGCGGGGCTCCTGACGAATTATTTCCTGAGCAGTCGGTGGGTGTTCGTGCGCGCGTCGGATGCTTCGTCGCGCTTTGCGAGATTCCTAGCAGTCTCGGTGCTCGCCTTCGGGCTTAACGCTGCGTTCATGTGGATCGGACTGCGGGCGGGGCTTCACTACCTTCTCGCACAGGTCCTGTCCACGTTTCTCCTCATGCTCATCAACTACACATTGCATGCCAATTGGACGTTCCTGAACAGGGAGTCACGATGAGTTCGGATAAGCGGTTGCAGGGAACAGTATCGGTGGTCGTTCCCATTTTCAATGAGGAGCAGGTCTTGCCCCTGTTCCATGCGCGTCTCGGCGCCGTCCTGGGAACCCTTCCCTATACGTCGGAAGTTATCTACGTGGACGATGGAAGCCGGGATCGGACCCTCGATGTGCTCAGGACAATACGGGGCGCCGATGAGAAAGTCGGCATCATCGAATTGAGCCGGAATTTCGGCAAGGAAGCCGCATTGACCGCGGGATTGGATGTCGCGTGCGGCGACGCCGTCGTCGTCATCGACGCCGATCTGCAGGATCCGCCGGAACTGATCCCCACCCTGATTAACAAGTGGGAGCAAGGTTTCGATGTCGTCTACGCGACCCGGCGGACCCGGGAGGGCGAATCCTTCCTGAAGAAAGCCACGGCCCACTGCTTCTATCGCCTGATGGGGAAGGTGAGTGACATCGACATCCCCGCCGACACCGGCGATTTTCGTCTGATGAGCCAGCGCGCGGTCGCGGCCATCGGCCAGCTCCGCGAACAGAACCGTTTCATGAAAGGTCTGTACGCGTGGATTGGGTACCGACAGACCTCTATCCTCTGTGCGTGAGCACGAGATTCGATGGATGCGCGAGCACGGTAATTGATGGTCGGCTGCGGCACCGTCCATCACCAATGTTGCGTGCCGTCGGGCAACGCTGATGGACGTGGCGATCTATCGCG
>Ga0187845_1001919_pt1 | contig 11630 bp, 9 predicted proteins | sample SpaLakP09_SKY_68_FD_134515 | JGI IMG/M metagenome (GOLD analysis project Ga0187845, IMG submission 134515) | Oligotrophic lake water microbial communities from Sparkling Lake, Wisconsin, USA - SP09_SKY_68 | ecosystem: Environmental > Aquatic > Freshwater > Lake | place: USA: Sparkling Lake... | reverse complement strand
TGAGCACCGGGCTCAGAAAGCGCGGCTGAAGCTCATCGCCAGCGTTGGCTGGCGGCGCTTCTGAACCAAGGGGCTGTTGCCGGCATCGCCGCGCAAGCTCTGCAAGCCCATGCGGGCGCTGAAGTTCCAATCCCTGTCCAGCGGCACCTGAGCTTGAGCAAAGACGCCGGCGCTGGCCACTCCTGCACGGACGCTGTGCACGCGCAGCTTGCTGCTGGCAGCCTGGCTCGCATCGACGCCGAACAAGACCTGGCCCAGGCGGGCATCCATGGCCTCGACGCTGACGCCGGCGGCCAAGGCCAGGCCAGGCGTGGCCAACAAGCCATAGCTGGCATCGAGCTGCACACTGTGCCCACCCTTCTTGTTCTTGCTGCCAGCCGCGCCGCGGCTCAGCGTCCCCAGGCGAGAGCTGCTGCTGAGCTCCACGCTGAACCGCTCGAGCTGCCACTGCGCTGCCAAACGCAGGGCCGGCGCGAACTTGACTTCATCCAGGCTGGCCCAGGCGGCGGGCAGGTCCTTGCGGCGCCGCCAATGGCTGTCCAGCACCAAGGCGGCACTCAGGCTCAGGCCATCGGCCGGCCGCCAGTCAGCGCCCAATCCTTGCAGAGTGCTGGCAAAGAAATGCTCGCCGAAGCGCGCCTCGATCAAGGGCGCGGCGAACAGCTGCTGGCGATCAGCACCGGGGTACTTGGGCAGGCTGATGAGGGCTGCGCCCCAACGCATGGTCTGACCGTCCGGTGCGGGGGCCGGAGGCTGGGCTTGTGCGTAGCCTGCGCTGCACAGGATCAAGGCCATCAGCCCGTTGAAGTGGTGTGTGAGTTTCATGGTGTTCAGCTTCGCAGTCATGGATTCATTCAAGGAGACGCTCATCTCGGGAACGCAAAATCAGTGTCGGCCGACGCGCATGAAGCGGCCATGAAGGCCGCGAGAGCACGGGCGCGCAGCGCACGCTTTGGGCCTGCAGGGCCGTCGCGGCGCGTCCCACTCAGGGTCGCGCCAGCAGCGTCTGGCCCTGCTTGGCTTCGCCCCGGGCCCGCACCGAGCCCGAGCCAGGCATCCAGAGCTGCAAGGCCGGTTGTCCGGCATAGCTGACGTCGCCCGAGCCGTAAATGCTGAGTTGCAATTGCTCCATGGCGCCGAGATCAGCATCGCCACTGCCAAAACCACGCAGCTTGACCCGTTCGCCTTGCAGGCCGGCAGCCCGCACATCGCCACTGCCGGAAAGCAGCCATTCCTGCTCGCGCGCCCGGCCCGTCTCGATGCTGACCCCGCCGGAGGCACGCAACCTGGCTTCCAGCTGCTCGCTCTGCAAAGCACCGACTTGCACGCTGCCTGAACCCGTGAGGTTGATGGCCAAGCGCCGCGCTTGTACCTGGCCCAGCTGCAGCGAACCCGATCCGTGCACCAGCAGGTCAAGATGTCCTACCTCGACCCGCTCCACCCGCAAGCCACCCGAGCCACTCAGCAACAGCTTCAAGCGGCCTGCCTGCAGGGTGCCGATCTGCACCTGGCTGGAGCCACGCAGCTCGATCGATTGCAACTGCTCGGCAGGCTGCTGCAGGCGCACGCGCGGCCGCGCGCTCAAGCCCAGCTCGCTCGCGACGGTGCCGCTGACCGGCGACATCAGGTGCAGGGTGTCACCGTCCACCCAGGCACGCACGCCGCCGCTTGGCAGCTCCAGCACGGCCTCACCATGGGCCATGAGCTGCAGGTCCATCGCGCCGTCCAGCTGCAACTTGCTGAAGGCCGGCAAGCGCTGGCTCTGTACCGCGGGCACGGCGAAGGTCGTGGCGGGCGCTTGGGGTGCCTGCGCCCCGCATGGCAACGCCGCCCACAGGCAGGCTGCGACGGCACAGAGGCGCCGCGCGAATAGGGCTGTACTCATGGAGTGATCTCGATGTTGTGAATCAAGCGGCCAGTTTGAAACCGGGCGCATGAAGGCCCTGTGAACGGTGCGGCCCGCCAGCAGCGGCTGGCGAACGCACCGCAGCCGGGCGCGAGGAAACCGAAATGATGCCCAGATGAAGCCTGGATGAAGACCCGCTCCAGGCAGGCCACAGCCCAGCCAGATACCCGCCCTAGAATCCGCCGCCAACGCCTAACTCCGGACTCACGCGCCAGCCCTCCCGCACATGGCCAACATCCTGCTTGTCGAAGACGATCTGCCCCTGGGCAACTCCCTGCAACGTGTGTTGAGCATGGCCGGCCACCAGGTCGTCTGGCTGCGCAACGGCGGCGATGCACGCCGCTTTCTCGGCGAAATGGATTTCGCACTGCTGCTGCTGGACATCGGCCTGCCCGACGAGCTGGGCCTGGACCTGCTGGCATGGTTCCGCCAGCTTGGCCGGCAAACACCAGTGATGCTGCTGACCGCACGCGACAGCGTCGGCGAGCGCGTGCAGGGCCTGGACGCTGGCGCCGACGACTACCTGGGCAAGCCCTTCGCCATGGAAGAGCTGCTCTCGCGCGTGCGCGCCCTGCTGCGCCGCCACAGCGGCCAGGCCAGCAATCAATGGCAGCTCGGCCCGCTGTCCATCGACACTGCGCGCCGCCGCGTGCTGCTGAACAACCAGGAAGTGATGCTGTCGGCGCGCGAGTACGACATCCTCCTGACCCTGGCGGCCGAGCCGGGACGGGTGCTGACACGGGCACAGATCGATGCCCGCCACCAGCTCGCCGACACCCTGGACAGCAATGCCACCGATGTCCATGTCTACAAGCTGCGCAAGAAGCTGGGCAACGAGCTGATCGGCACCGTGCGCGGTGTCGGTTATGTGCTCGATGTGCCGAGTGCATGAAGGTGGCCATGGCAAGCAAGAACACACATGTACAGGCCGCAGTGCAGCGCTACCCCTCGCTGATCCAGCGCCTGATCGCCTGGCAGGCCCTGGCTCTGGTGCTGGCCTGGCTGGCCCTGGCCGCGCTGCTGACCTGGCGCGGCGTGGCCTGGGGCGAGACCGAAGTGAACGCCCGGCTGCAGCGCATGGCGACGGTGCTGGCCGGCGCCGCGCTCAGCCCGGAGGCCGAACTGCAAGCCCGAATGGACAGCACCGAGGATGCCGTGATGGCCTTGCTGGGTCTGGAGGGAGACGTCGCCAAGGGCTTGCGCTCCGTCTACCAGCTCTGGGACCACCAAGGCCGGCTGCTGTATCGCAGCGCCAATGCGCCGACCACGCGCCTGGACGCAGCACCGGGCCCGGGCGAGGCGCCGCGCTGGATGGTCCAGCGCTCGGATCCGGGCCAGGGCATGGGCCGTGTGCTCTTGATCGCCGAACCCCTAGAAACCCCGCTGAGCGCGGTGCTGCCCCTGCTCTGGCTGGTGCTGAAGTCGCAGCTGGGGGTTTTTCTCTGGCACGGCCTGGTCATCTGGCTGAGTGTGCGCGTCGGCCTGAGGCCGCTGGCGCAGCTCGCGCAGCGCATCGCCAAACGTCGGGCTGGCGACACGGCGCCGGTGCAGGTGGATCGCCTCTACGCCGAGACTGCGCCGGTGCTGCGCGAACTCAATGATCTGCTGGCGCACGAGGCCCAGCGCCTGGAGCTGGAGCGCCGATTCTTGGCCGACGCCGCCCATGAGCTGCGCACGCCCCTGGCCGCCGTCAATGCCCAGGCTCATCTCTTGCTCAGCGAAGCCGAAGGACCCGCTCGCCACGAGGCCGCCGGCGCCCTCCAGCAAGGTATCGCCCGCGTGTCCCATCTGCTGGCCCAGCTCCTGACCCTGGCCCGCGCCGAGGCCGGGCCGAGCGAACCCGAGGCCAGCCCGGTCGATGCCGCCGATCTGCTGCGCGGCCGAGTCGCCCTGCTGGCCGGGCTGGCTCGGCCACGTGCCATCGAGATCTCGCTGCAGGCCCCCGACAGCCTGCCCTTCCGCCTGGAGCACGAAGGCTTTTGCTCCATCGTCGCCAACCTGATCGACAACGCCATCCGCTATACCGCCCCAGGAGGTCGCGTCGAGGTCAGCCTGAGTCGGCTCGGGCCGGCATTGGAGGTCCGCGTGCGCGACAACGGCCGAGGCATTGCGCCCGAGCAGCGCGAACGCGTGTTCGAACGTTTCTACCGCGTGCCCGGCAGCAGCGAGCAAGGCACCGGCCTGGGCCTGGCCATCGTCAAGCGCATGGCCGACCGCATGCACGCCGAGCTCAGCTTCTGCGATGGCTTGGATGGGCGCGGCATCGGCCTGCAATTGTTTCTGCCCGAGGCTTGAGCCGCGGTCTGTGGCAGCATGGCGGGCCGCGACACCGAAGGAGCGACCTGCCATGGGTCAGATGATCGAATTCCAGCGCCCCGACGGCGCCCACAGCCCCGCCTACCTGGCCACCGCCTCACGGCCTGACGCACCGGGCTTGATCCTTTTGCAGGAATGGTGGGGCCTGAACGAGAACATCCGCGCCACCGCCGACCGCTATGCGGCGGCCGGCTTTCACACCCTGGCGCCCGACCTCTACCGCGGCCGCCAAGCCAGCGATGCCGACGAGGCCAGCCACCTGATGAGCGGCCTGAGCTTTGCCGACGCCACCCACCAGGATCTGGCCGGCGCCTTGCGCCATCTGCACGAGCATTGCGGCAGCCCCAAGGTCGGGGTCAGCGGTTTTTGCATGGGCGGCGCACTGACGGTGGCGGCCGCCGTGCATGTGCAGGGCTTGTCCGCCGCCAGCTGCTTCTACGGCATCCCGCCGGCCGACTTTGCGGCGCCGCAAGATGTGAAGATCCCATTCCAGGGTCACTACGCCGACATCGACGACTGGTGCACGCCCGCGGCCGTGCGGGCTTTCGTGGCCCAGCTGCCGCCGGGCGCCGAAATCCACCACTACCCGGCCGCCCACGGCTTCTTCAACAGCAGCCGCGCCCATGTCTTTGATGCGGCCTGCGCCGAGCAGGCCTGGCAGCGCACGCTGGTTTTCCTGCGCGCGCGCTTGAGCTGAGCTCAGGCCTGGCGGCGACGCCGGGCCTGCAGGCCGAACAGACCCAGCAAGCCCAGGCTCATCAGGGCGACTGTGCCGGGCTCGGGCACCGGCGCCAGCTCCAGCTTGCCCAGCAGTCCGTCGCGCTCTTCATCCGGCCCGGCCGTGAAGTAGAGCGCGTTGGCGTCGCCCAGCGCCACGCCGTTGCCGAAGGTCAGACCCCAGATGCCGTCGATGCTGATGACCTCACCCTGCGTATCGCGCAGATAGCCCAGCGAGGCGCCGCTCTGCACGTCGTAGCCGGCGATAGTGCCATCGCCAAAATTGGCCACCAGCAAGGCGCCGGCAAAAGCACCGAAGCTCTGCGGCGCGATTGCCATGCCCCAGGGGGCGTTGAGCAGGCTGTGCTCGGAGAAATCCTGCAGCAAGCGGCCATCGCGGTCGTAGGCCGCAATGCGACCGAAGCCGGCGCCAGGGATCTCCTCGGTCGGTTCGTCGATTTCAAAAGAGTTTTCGGCCCAGGCCACATAGACCCGATCGCCCATCACCTGCACATTGAAAGGGTGGTAGCTGGAGGCCAGGCCCTCGGGCCGGGCGAAGCTGCCGGCGGCGCTGACGTCCTGCCACTGGTTGTCAAAGGTCTGGATGCGGCCGTTGGCAAAGTCGGCGGCATAGAGGCGATTGTCGGCCAGCTTCTGGCCCTGAGCATCCAGGCGCCAAGCATCGGTCGTCATGGCCACGCCGGTGTAACCCGGGGCGACGCGCAGGCCATGGGCGGCCGGCTGGATCAGGGAATAGTCCTTGACCACCACGGCTTCCAACATGCCCGGGTTGGTGCCACTGCGCCAAGCATTGATGGTGCCATCCATGGTCACGAAGACGAACTTGGCGGCACCCTCGATCACGCCGGCGCTCTGACCGTTGTTGTAGTTGGCGGCCGCGCCCCTGACCTTGAATTCCAGCGGCTGGCCGGCCACATCGCTGGCCGCGTTGTAGACCTGGCCGGTCACCTGGGCCACGCCGTCACTGCCGGTGGCGAAGGGGTCGCGGTCACGAGCGCTGGTGACGATGGGCACGAGCTTGAGCCCATCCTGATGCAGAGGCAGGCCATTGACATCACCGATGTAGGTGCTGGTCGTGCCGGTGCCGGCATTGCTGGTCCAGATGTGGCCGCCGATGCCGGGCGGGCGAAGGGCAATGCCCCAGGGATTGACCAGATCGGGGTCGATCAGAGCGGTCGGTTGGTATTTGGCGCTGTTGGCGACCAGATTGGTCTGCACAAAGGCGTTGAGCGCATGGGGCGCTGCCTGGCTGGCCACAGAGGTCAGCAAGCTCATCAAGCCAGCCAAGGTGATGCGCGAGGCGGAGTGCAAGTTCAGCATGGGTCGGTTCCGTGAGGACTGAGGCCGACAGGCTGGCTTGCACGCCGAGATCAGGAGCTGGCTTGCCGTCGAGAAAATAAGTTATCAAACAAAATGGTCGGCGCAGCCCCGGCCCACTGGGCCCGGGGCCGCGCCGAACATCAGGGCCGGTCAGGCCTTGCGGCGACGGGCGACGAAGCCCACCAGGCCCAAGCCGGCCAGCAGCATGGCGTAGGTCTGCGGCTCAGGCACGGCCGTGATCTGGACCAGGCGATCAACACCGCTGCTCGGATGCTGCACGTTCACATAGGCCACATTGGGGTTCAGGGTGTCGAAGTACAGGCCGGTAGGTTCGGCACCGGTCGTGCTCAGGCTGGCCCACTTGCCGACGGCATCGGCCACGCCGTCACCATCCGTGTCCTGGGCGAACCAGATGTCGGCCTTGCCACCGTCCTGGTCTTCGATCACATAGATATTGCCGTCGGCGTCGATGGCCAGGTTGTCCGGGTTGCTCCAGGTGGCGCCGACCTTCTGGCCGGTGGCCATGTCGATGGTGTTGTTGTCGGCGAAGAGCTTGACCTCGGTGCTGTCCAGGTTCAGCGAGTAGACGCGGCCACGGCCGTTGCTGCTGTTGCCGTCGTTGTCGGAGTCGGTGGTGGTGAAGTAGAGGATCTGCTTGCCATTGGCCAGCGTGCGGATCTCCAGATCTTCCGGACGGTTGTAGCCGGTGGCCAGCACGCTGGCATGGTCAGCTGTGGCACGGCCGTCGATGGTGCCATCAGCCAGCACCGTGGAGATACCAGCCAGGGCACCACCGCTGGCGTTGGTGATGGCCACCCAGGAAGCGGCACCAGCGATGGCCGAGCCGTTCGTGCCTTCGAACTGACCACCGGCACCCACCCTCAATGCGAAGTTCTGGCCGGCTGCGAAGTAGTCGTTGCCATTGTTGGCATTGGGATTGGCCGACACATACTTGTAGACGGAACCGCCGTTCAGCTCATCGACGAAGTACAGGCTCTTCTGCTGATCGAAGGCCAGGCCTTCGTGGGAGACACGCGGCAGGATGCTGCGCTGGATGAAGTTGCCGCCGTTGGCCGTGGCCGTCGTGGCATTGGTCAGCTCGAACAGGCGGCCACGGGTGCTGCCCGTGCCCCAGGACTCTTCGGCCGTGACATAGCTGCCCCAGGGGGTCCAACGCGAAGCGTCGCCCGAGACAAAGCTCTGGGTACCCGGTGCGACGATGGTCACGGTGCGAGTGGCGTAGTTGTTGTCCCACAGGTCCACGCGCTGCACGCCAGCGGTGTTGGTCTCGAAGGGCATGAAGAGGTAGCGGCCGCGGTCCGGGCCGGTCTCATTGGCGGTGATCATGTCCCAGGAGCCGGAGTTGCTGCCCGGAACCAGGCTGTTCTGCGTGGCGCGGTCGGCCAGGATGGTCTGGCTGAAGTTGGCCGAAGACAGCTGGAAAGGCGCGGTCTCGGGCAGTGCGCCGGCAGCCACATTGCCGGTCATCGGTGTGAAATTGGAGAACTGGCTGAGGCCGGCAATTGCGCTCTGGCTCAGGGCAAGAAGACCGAGGCCGGCGATGGCGGCAGCGATGCGGGACGGTGCGAAGGTCATGTGGGCGACTCCGTAGGGTGGGCTTGTAGAACTGGCGACTGCTGTCTTGGTGCAAGACCTGCAGCGTGCAGTGTCGACAAATGCCGTGACCTCGGAATGACCCGCAATACCTGAGCATGAGCCGATCGGCTCATGCTCTTGGACTCATCTCAAAGCAGGTTCAGCCCGCCCGTTTCGCCAGCACCGCCCGGGCCACGCGCGAGACCGGCGGACGGCCGAGCACGCCCGAGATGAAGGCGCCGGCGTCGACGAGAAGATCGAGGTCGATGCCGGTGTCGATACCCAAGCCGTTCAGCATGAAGACCACGTCCTCGCTGGCCACATTGCCGGTGGCACCCTTGGCATAGGGGCAGCCGCCGAGGCCGGCGACGCTGGTGTCGAAATGGTGAACGCCCAGCTCCAGGCAGGCGTAGATATTGGCCAGGGCCTGGCCGTAGGTGTCATGGAAATGGCCGCTCACCTCGACCAGAGGGTAGTGCTTGAGCGCCCGCTCCATGGCCGCCTGGACCTTCCTCGGCGTGCCCACGCCGATGGTGTCGGCCACGCCCAGGTGATCGACGCCAATGCCCTTCATCAGCTGCACCACGCGCTCGACCTGGTCGGCGCTGATGTCCCCCTCATAAGGGCAACCCACCGCGCAGGACAAAGCGCCTCGCACCTTGATGCCGGCCGCATGCGCGGCTTCGACCACGGGCGCGAAACGCTCGATGCTCTCGGCGATGCTGCAATTGATGTTCTTTTGGCTGAAAGCCTCGGACGCCGCAGCAAAGACCACGATCTCATCCGGTCGGGTTGGCAAGGCCGACTCAAAGCCCTTGAGATTGGGTGTCAGCACCGAATAGCGCACACCGGGCTGGCGGGCGATGGCCGCCATCACCGCCGTGTTGTCTGCCATCTGCGGCACCCACTTGGGCGACACAAAGCTGGTGACCTCGATTTCCTTCAAGCCCGCTGCCTGCAGCATGGCCACCAGCTGCGCCTTGTCCTCGGTGGAAACCGCCTGTTTCTCGTTCTGCAGGCCGTCACGCGGGCCGACATCGACGAGGGTGACATGATTGGGTAGCTTCATTTAAAACTCCTCATTGCTGGGCAAGACTGCTGTCGGAACAGAGCCGTCGTTCGCTGAGATTTGAATACGAACGCAGAGTGCGCGGAGGACCGCAGAGGTCGCGGAGAAGAGAGCTGGATTTCTAGTCTCAGCGTCCTCTGCGGTCCTCTGCGAGCTCTGCGTGCTGAAATTTCTTCGCGAACAACGGTTCAGTGCCCATTGCCGCAGCTGGCGCTCCGAACATCGTCGCGCCCCTTATCGCATCAAGCCTCGAGCCGCAAAAGCTCTGCGCCGTCGCCGATCTGGTCGCCTACAGCGAACAGCAACTCGGCCACCACGCCGTCCTTGGGCGCATTGATGGTGTGCTCCATCTTCATGGCTTCCATCACCGCCAGCGGCTGGCCCTTGCTGACCTTGTCGCCCACCGCCGCCAGGAAGCTGACCAGCTTACCGGGCATGGGCGCCGTCAGGCGCCCCGCTTCGGCGGCGCCGTCGCCGGCATGGGCCAGGGCATCAATCTCGGTGATGTAGGCACTGCCTTGCGGCGCGAACACGGCCACGGTTTCGCCGTCGGCATAACTGTTCACCAGCACACGCTGCTGCGCCAGGCCCGAGCCCAAGAGCAGCTCATGGCGTTCCAGGCTGCTGGAGTTGACAGCAAAAGCCAGGGCCTCGCCGCCGTCGATGCTCAGCTGCATGCCGCCCTGGTGGTGGCGCGACAGCAGCACCGCGTGGCGCTGACCGGCGATCTCCAGATCGAAGCGGCGCGCCGAGGCGCCGAACAAGCGCCAGCCGTCGCGACGGCTCCAAGGGTCGGCATCCTGTTGCTGCGCCTCGGCGGCCAGGGTGTGGGCGACCACAGCGGCCGCGCTGATCTGCAGTGGAAGACCTGGCTGCTCGAACAGGGCCGCGCGCTCGCGCTCGATCAGGGCTGTGTCCAGATCGGCACTGGCAAACGAGGCCGTGGCGGCGCAGCGGCGCAGAAAGGCCACATTGGTCTGCAGGCCGACGATATGGGTGTCGCGCAGGGCGGCGTCCAAGCGGGCCAGGGCCTGGGCACGGTCCTCGCCCCAGACGATCAGCTTGGCGACCATGGAATCGTAGAAGGGGCTGATGGCATCGCCCTCGCCCACTCCGGCGTCAATCCGCACCGGGCCACGCTCGAAGGCCACATGCTCGGGCCAGCGGGCCACGTTCAGCGCGCCGGTAGCGGGCAGGAAACCAGCCTCGGGGTTCTCGGCGCAAATGCGCGCCTCGATGGCATGCCCATGCATGCTCAACTCGTCCTGCTTCAGCGGCAAGGGCTCGCCCGAGGCCACGCGCAGCTGCCACTCGACCAAATCCTGGCCGGTGATCGCTTCCGTCACCGGATGCTCGACCTGCAGGCGCGTGTTCATTTCCATAAAGTAGAAGCGACCATCCTGCTCGCAAATGAACTCCACCGTGCCGGCACCGCTATAGCCCACGGCCTTGGCCGCCGCGACGGCCGCGCCACCCATCTGGGCACGGCGCTCGGCCGTCATACCCGGGGCCGGGGCTTCTTCCAACACCTTCTGATGGCGGCGCTGGACCGAGCAATCGCGCTCAAAGAGGTAGACACAGTCGCCGAAGTTGTCGCCGAAGACCTGGATCTCAATATGGCGAGGGCGCTGAACATAACGCTCGATCAGCACCGCATCGTCGCCAAAGCTATTGATCGCCTCGCGCTTGCAAGAAGCCAGCGCGGCATCAAACTCGTCGGCGCTGTGCACCGCCCGCATGCCCTTGCCACCACCGCCGGCGCTGGCCTTGATCAAGACGGGGAAACCGATGCGCACGGCCTCGGCCTTGAGCAGGGCCGGGTCTTGATCGGCGCCGTGGTAGCCGGGCACCAGGGGCACGCCGGCCGCTTCCATCAAGCGCTTGGACTCGGCCTTCAAGCCCATGGCCTGAATGGCGCTGGCCGGCGGGCCGATGAAGACCAGACCATGCGCGGCGCAGGCCTGCGCGAACTCCTCGTTCTCGCTCAAAAAGCCATAGCCTGGATGGACGGCTTCGGCGCCGGTGGCCTTGGCGGCGTCGATGATGCGCTGCCACTGCAGGTAGGAATCACGCGGCGCCGGGCCGCCGATCAGCACCGCTTCATCGCAAGCCTGCACATGGCGGGCCTGGGCATCGGCCTCGGAATACACGGCCACGGTTTTCACGCCGATGCGGCGCGCAGTGGCCGCCACGCGGCAAGCGATTTCGCCGCGGTTGGCGATCAGGATCTTCTTAAACATGGCTTGGTCTCCTCTTGGCCCGGAAATGCGTCCGGCTTGTATTGCATGGGGCTCACAGCCCCAGTCGACGCAAAGCGTCTGCCCGCAGGCGAATCATTTGATTCATAGGCGGCGTCGGCAAGCTCGATGGGCAAGCCAGCTCGGTGTCCGGGCCCGCTGCATAGCGAACTGCGATCGGTTGCCCGCCCTGACATGCCTTTGCCACAGCGGCATACGCCGCCACAGGGTCGGCCAGCACCGGCTGCCCTGCCAGGGACTCAACCTCGCCAGTGACACGAAGGCTGCGGCACTGCACAGCTGGGTCCAACCTGAAGGCCTGGGGCAAGGTCCAGAATCCGACAGAGCCGCCGCAATCGCTGCGCATCAAGGCGGACATCAGCGCGGCGGCCGACTGCCTGCGCATGCCCAAGGGCAGCTGCTCGCTGCGCTGCACCGGCTCGGGATC
>Ga0187845_1001913_pt1 | contig 11646 bp, 6 predicted proteins | sample SpaLakP09_SKY_68_FD_134515 | JGI IMG/M metagenome (GOLD analysis project Ga0187845, IMG submission 134515) | Oligotrophic lake water microbial communities from Sparkling Lake, Wisconsin, USA - SP09_SKY_68 | ecosystem: Environmental > Aquatic > Freshwater > Lake | place: USA: Sparkling Lake... | reverse complement strand
GTGTAGAACAGCACAAAACCGGTGAGCGAGGCCACCACGCTGCCTGCGGTCAGCGAAGAGGTGGACAGATGGGTCGGCAGCAGGCCATACACTGTCCACGGCTGGCGGCCATATTCGGCCACCACCCAGCCCAGTTCGGCAGCAATCCACGGCATGGGAATCCACAGCAGCGCCCATTTGAGCAGCCAGGTCTTGCCGGCAAAGCGGTTACGCAGCGAGAACCAGAAGGCGCAGCCAAACAGCAGCAGGAAGCTGAAGCCCAGACCAGCCATCAGGCGGAAGCTCCAGAACATCGGCGCCACATTGGGAATGGTGCTCCAGGCCGCCTGGTCGATGATGGCCGGGGTGGCGGTGCGTACGTCAGCCACATACTTCTTCAGCAGCAGGCCAAAGCCCAGGTCGCCCTGATTCTTTTCGAAGGCGGCACGCAAAGCGGCATCCTGCGGTGCCTTGCGCAGGGCTTCCAGCGCAATCACCGCTTGCTGGCCATTCAGAATGCGCTGCTTGTTACGCGCCACAATCTGCTTGATGCCCGGAATCTCCTTGGTGGTGGAGCGGGTGCCAATCAGGCCCATCACATAAGGAAGGCGGATTTCGTAGTGATTGGTACGGTTAGCCTGGTCCGGAATGGCAAACAAGGTCAGCGCTGCCGGTGCCGGTTCGGTATTCCAGATGCCTTCCATCGCAGCAATCTTGGTTTGCTGCGATTCCGCCACGGTATAGCCGGACTCATCGCCCAGCACAATCACCGACAAGGCCGAAGCAAAACCGAAGGCCGCAGCAATGCGGAAGCTGCGGCGGGCAAACGGCAGGTCACGCCCCTTCAGGATGTACCAGCTGGAAATACCCAGCACAAAGCAGGCTGCCGTCACATAACCGGCGCTGACAGTGTGGACAAACTTGGCCTGGGCCACCGGGTTGAACACGATGTCCCACATCGAGCTCATTTCCATGCGCATGGTCTGGTAATTGAAATGCGCGCCCACCGGGTCCTGCATCCAGCCATTGGCAATCAGGATCCACAATGCCGACAGATTGGAGCCGATGGCCATCAGGATGGTCACCAGCAAATGCTTGCCGCGCGACAGCCGGTCCCAGCCAAAGAAGAAGAGGCCGATAAAGGTGGATTCCAGAAAGAACGCCATCAGGCCTTCAATCGCCAGCGGGGTGCCGAAAATATCCCCGACATAATGCGAGTAATAGGCCCAGTTGGTACCAAACTGGAATTCCATGGTGATGCCGGTAGTCACCCCCAGCGCGAAATTGATACCGAACAACTTGCCCCAGAAACGGGTCATGTCGCGGTAGATTTCCTGCTTGGTAATGACATAGGCGGATTCCATGATGACCAGAATCCACACCATGCCCAAAGTTAACGGTACAAACAGGAAGTGATACAGGGCGGTCACGGCAAACTGCAGCCGCGATATATCGACCAGTGCTTCATTCATGGTGCTAGCTCCTCGTGTTGCAGCCAGTGCGTGGCGGCCTTGGCCGGCACCACCGCCGGCCGTTCACGGAAAAAAACCGACCATAACAAGGTCAGTAAAATCAGTTTCACAATCAACACCCAGGCAATATCCCGGCGGTATTTCTTTTTGTCTTTCATCGCAATTCTCTTAAATGACAGACGACGGACAAAACCATGCCATACAAATGGATATTGATAAATGCGACCAAATGTCGCAAGGCAGCAAACAGCCGGCCACTCAAGCGCTGCGTGGCTGCGACATATTGCCGCAAGCACGATAAAAACCATCACGCAATAAAAAAAGCCGCCCCGGGGGAGGCGGCTCTCAACAAATGTTTGAAGTTTGTTTGAGGTGTGGACAGTGTAATGGCATGGTGGCCATTTTTGAATGTGGCATTTTGTCGCAATGGATAATAATCCTGTTGAATCCGGCAAATAAAAATGCCCACCTGGTCAGGGCGGGCATTTTATCTGTCTGGTCAGGACAGTCATGCAGATGAGCTAGCAAGCCTTGGAGTGCTTGTATTGCGTAATACAATATAAATCAATTGGCCGGAATTAAAAATGTGGCATATTGTCGCAGCCAGACCAGGTATTCCCCGGCCATCAAACACAGACAATGCTATAGTGCCGTCTGCACCGCCATACCTTCCCAACTTCAGCAAACTGAATCATGCCAAGTTTCCTGCATAGAACCCTTGCCGCCTTTTCGCTTATTGGCCTGCTCAGCCCCCTGCCCGCCATGGCTGCTAGCCTGGAAGTGGGTCAGCCGGTACCGGACTTTACCTTGCATACCCTGCAGGGGCAGTCGGTCAGCACTGCCCAGCTGCGCGGCCAGGTCGTCGTCATCAACCTGTGGGCCACCTGGTGCAGCTACTGCCGCGAAGAAATGCCGGCATTGCAAAACTATTACCTGCGACATCAGCAACAAGGCTTGCAAGTATTTGCCGTCAGCATGGATGAAGCCAGCGAAGACAAGAGCGTACGCGCCATCATGCAGCAATTTGCTTACACCGGCGCGCTTGGCCGTGACAGCAAGCTAGCCGGCTTTGGCCGTATCTGGCGCTTGCCGATGACGTTTGTCATCGACCGCAAGGGCGTGCTGCGCCGCGATGGCAGCGTGGGCAGCCCCACGGTGGACGAGAAGGTGCTGGAGGCTGAGGTCACCCCCTGGCTGCAGGCAAAATAATACCGGGGCCTTGCAGGGCCCCGGTTTGACAGCGGCTGACAAGATAGCCTGGCGCGCCTGGGTCGGGGCAAGCCGATCCGGATTGTGCAAGGCCTGGCCGCCACCGGTGTGTTGTCTGACTCAGAAGGCGAAGCGCGCGCCCACGCTGGCGGTGTAGCGCGGAGCCAGTTGCACACCATTCACTTTCTGGTAGACCGGCAGCTGAACAAAGCTGTAAAGGGTGGTTTGCTTGCTCACTGCCACCGATACACCCGGGCTCAGATACATCAGTGTGCCGCCGGTGCTGACCTGGTCGGCATTGTCGCCATGGTCGTGAATCACATAACGGGTATTGAGCTGCAGCTGCGGGGTAATGCCCTGCCAGGCCATGTAACGCACGCCCACGTTCACGTTGTAGCCGGTGCCGGGGCGATATTCGTCCACGGTATCCAGGGCTTTTTGCACGGTGGCCTGGGCAAAGTAGTCCCAGTTCTTGTTCAGCGCGTCAAAGTAATACACGCCCAGAATCAGGTCGGTGGTGCCGGTGCCCGGCTGCAAACCCGGGTCGATACTGGCGCTATCCCCCGGATTGGACGGGTCGGTAGACGTACCGGTCTGGGTATGGCTGCCGGTGGGCAGCTTCAGGCCAAACAACAGGCCCAGATTATGCTGGGCGGTCAGCCCCTGATAACGGCCCAGTACCTTGATGTCACCCAGGCTTTGCGTGTGCGAGTCATATGAACCACCGTCAGCCACCGGAGTGCTACCATCCGACCCCTGCCCCAGCGTGCTGTGCTGGCGGTCGATGTACGGTACTTGCACATTGATGCCCCAGCTACTGGAGAAGGCATAGTCCAGCCCCAGCGTCAGATATTGGTTTTTGGTGTATTTCTCCACTTCCTGCGCATCCCCGTTCGGGGTGGTCACCTGACTGGCATTGGCAGCAGAAATGCTATGCGTGCCCTGGCGCAGCTGGTTCTGGTTCAGGTAGTCGTAGCGGATATCCAGCTTGAGGCCTTCTTGCGAGGAAAACCCCTGGCTTTCCCAGTCCGAGCTGAGCGTACAGCCGCAGCTGGCACAGGCCAGTGCCTGGCTGGAGAAACCGGCCAGCAGCAGTGCGCTGCCCAGCAGTCCAAGTTTGCTTATGTTCATTGTTATCAACCTTTGTCATTCAAGCGAGCGCCCCGATTATCTGGCAAGCGGGGCGATCCGCTAGCTTTCGCTTGATGAAAAAAGCCTGACTGCGACATTTTGTCGCAGTCAGGCTGTGGTTTCTGCGGCCACGCCCGGCGTGGCCTGCCAGCATCAGGCAATCAGAAGCGGTAATTAAGCGCGGTATACAGCGAGCGGGCAGCACCCGGCACGCCAGTTCCCCATGCGCCCAGCCCGCTGGGGTTCTTGGCCATGGTCGAACCCTGACCGGTATAGGCCCCGCCCAGCGGCTGCACATAGTAGCGGTTGAACACATTGTCCACGCCCACATCCACGCTGAACTGTTTCCACTCATAGCGGCTGCGCAGGTTGAACAGGCTGTAGCCTGGCGTCTTGATTTCATTACGCACGGCCGAGACATCGGTCTTGGCACGCACCAGCTGCAGTTCGGCGGTATTGCTCCACTGGCCCAGGGTGTGCACCAGCGCCAGCTTGGCATTGAGCGGCATGATGTTGTACAGGTTGTCGCCGGTAGTCAGGTTTTCGCCACGGGTGTAGCTGAGCTGGGCGGTGGCATCGACACTGCCGTATTGCCGGCCATTGGCCAGCCGCAGTTTGCCGCTGACATCCACGCCGTACAGCTGGGCGTTCTGGTTGACGTATTGCAGGGTGACATAGCTGTTGGTGCTGGTCAGGTTGCTGCTGCCCCCGCACAGGCTGGTGCCACAACGCTGGGCATCGATGTAGTTTTGCACATAGCTGTAGTAGGGGCTGATTTTCAGGCCCCAGGCGCTGCCGTCGGCGGCATGCCAGTCGGCACTGCTGCTAAGGGTGTGCGCCACTTCCGGCTTGAGGTTGGGGTTGCCGAAGTAGCCGTTACCATCACCGACAAAATTATTCATGATGGCGGCCATGCCCATGCTGGACCAGGTATAGCGCTCGTACAGATTGGGCGAGCGGGTTTTCTGGGCGTAGGCCAGTTCGTACTGCTGCCCGGCCGACGGGGTGTAGCGTGCCAGGGCGGACAGGTCGATATTGTGGTCGGTCTGCTGATGGTTCAGCGCATTGAAGGCAGCGGCATCGGTGGCATAGGAGGCCATGCTGTTATAGCCCGCCACATTGCCGGCATTGCTCTTTACCTGGGAGGCACGCAGGCCGAGGATGCTGCGCCATTGCGGCGTCCAGTCGGCCTGCCATTCGGCAAACACATCCAGCTTGTCGCGCGTGCCGTCCTTGATGTTCCAGAAGGTATTGGGGCTCATCATGCCCATGCCGCTGCCGGCAGCCGGCCACCAGTCATTCAGGCCGTAGCGCTGGAATTCGCTACCCAGCTTCAGCTTGTCGCGCTGGCCCAGCGGCAGGTCGAGCACCAGCGCCCCGCCCAGGGTATGGCTGGCAGTGTCCATCGGCATACCGCCATAGCTACCGTAGACGGTTTGCTTGTCATCGCCAAAGTCCATGCTGTGCCGTACATACTGGTCGTATAGCCGTGCATCCAGTTCACCCCAGCCAAACTGGCCGTTGTAATGCAGGTTGAACTGGCTGCTGCTGTTGTCGGTCATGTCCATGCGCTGGTTGGCAAAGCCTTCGTACGGGGTGCTTTGCACGCCCACCTTGGCTTCCAGCAGCTGGTAGCTATCGCGCCAGGCTACGCTGACTTCGTGGTTCTGGGTGTTGTAGGCAGTGGAGCCGACGGTATCGCCATCCAGCCAGGCGCGGCCTGAGGACGCACCGGCTTTCTTGAAAGGGGCGGCGGCGTCGTAATCGCCGGAACGGGCGGTGGAGCCGCTGTAGTTGATGCTGACATGGTCATTGGCCACCGTGGCAGACAGGTTGGCACCGCTGGCATCGCCATTGCTGCGGTAATAAGCCCCCATCTGGCCGGTGAGCAGGGTTTGTCCGGTTTCGGCAAAGCGCGGGGCTGCAGCCTTGGCCACGATCACGCCGCCGATATTGTCGCCGCCGGCACTGACCGGGGCGCTGCCGTTATACACCTGCACGCTGTCCACCTTGCTGGCATCCATATAGGACAAGGGCGAGTTCATATGATTGGGACAGGAGGCAATCAGGCTGATGCCATCAGTCTTGACCAGCAGGCGGTCGTCGGCCAGACCGCGCAACACCGGCAGGCTGGAAAAACCACCCGCGCCATGCAGGCTGAGACCGGGAATATCCTGCAGCAGCTGGGCGCTGTCGCTGCTGCGGGCTTTCTGGGCGGCCAGCTGGGCCGCGTCGAGCGTGCTGCCATCGGCCAGGCTGTCCGGGCGCGTGCCGTGAACCACCACCTCCGGCATGCTTTGCAAAGCATTATTGTCTTCGGCCAGCGCGCTCTGACACAGCGCAGCCAAGGCCAGGGTGACTGCCAGTACGGCAGGCTTCTGATGGTATTGCATGATGTTTCCCAAGTGAACAACGGAATGGAATGCGGGTCAGGTCAAAGCCGCGGCTTGCCTGCCATCTTGTTGGCAAGCCCATTCCGGCTGGTGGGGAACACAAAACAGGCCTGCTGGCGCGGCTGGCAAACAATTGTTTGCTCAGCTGCCGGGGCGAGATTAGCAATTTGCCACCCGCTTGGGATGTGACCAATTGTCGCAGGGGATGGACACTGAACCTTGCCAGTGTGTGGGAGCGGGTGCGGCTTATCCGTGCAAATTGTCCTGCCTGGGGGGGATGGACAGTCGCTGACAAAACCGCGCAGCGAGCCAGGGCCAAGGTGCGCCGGAGCAGACAAGCAGGGCAGGCTGCGGTGGTTGGGCTCTGCTTGACGGCTATGGGGCGGGGTACTCAGCGCCTACTTCGGGCCAAGCAACTGATCAGGCGCAAAAGAGTGCGAAATGGCTTGCAATTGGCATGACAAGCTCGGAAATTGCTCAGTAAACTAGCGAGCTGTATGAGCAGGCTGCCTGCCATGGTCTGGCGGCAAGCCGATCGGGCCGCTGCGCTGCTGTTTTTCATCCTTCTGTACTGGCTACCGTGAATAAAATCTGGCGCTCCTGGCTGATCAGCCTGCTGGTCGCCCTGCTTGCCTGCCTTGTCGGCATGAGCGTGGTGTATGTTGCCGCGCGGCAAGACGAAAACGTCGCCCGCTCCCAGGCGCTGGCCGATGCCAGCGACCGTGGCAATGCGGTGAGGGTTGCCATTGACCGCGCCCTGTCGTCCACCTATGCCCTCGGCGCCATGGTGCGGCAGGGCCGTGGCCAGCTGAACGAGTTTGACACCTTTGCCCGCCCGCTCATCATCTACTACCCCGGTGTGATGTCGCTGCAACTGGCGCCTGCCGGTGTGGTGCAGCAGATTTATCCGCTCAAGGGCAATGAAAAGGCCATCGGCCACAATCTGCTGGCCGACCCGGCGCGCAACAAGGAAGCCTTCATGGCGCGCGATACCGGCCAGATGACCCTGGCCGGACCCTTTCCGCTATTGCAGGGCGGCATCGGCGCCGTGGGCCGCCTGCCCATCTTCATTGGCCATGACAACAATGGCAAACCGCACTTCTGGGGCTTTGCCATCGCTCTGGTGCGTTTTCCCGATGTACTGCAAGGGGCCGGGCTGAACTGGCTACCACAGCGCGGCTATCAATACCGTTTGTGGCGACGGCATCCGGACACCAAACAGGTGCAGATCATTGCCGGCGCAGACAGCAAGAGCCAGGCGCTGGACGATCCAGTGCATTACCACATCAATATGCCGAACGGGGTGTGGACGCTGGATGTGCAGCCACAGGATGGCTGGCGCAACCAGCAGCGCATCGCGATCAATAGTGCGCTGGTGCTGGGCATCAGCATTCTGCTGGGCTGGCTGGCCTGGCAGATGCTGGAGCTGCGCCGCCACCGCGCCGAACTGGCCTTGCTGGTGGCACTGCGCACCCGCGCACTGGCACAGGAAACCTCGGATCGTCAGGCGGCCGAACACGCGGCGCTGGCAGAAACCATGCGCCAGGCCGCGCTGTTGCAAACGGCGGCGGATGGCATCCACATCCTGGATGAAAATGGCCGGCTCACCGAATTCAGCGATTCCTTCGCCAGCATGCTGGGTTATGTGCCGGATGAAATGCGCCAGCAGCAGTGGCAACTGTCCGACTGGAATGACACCGTGCCGCCCGGCTTGTTCGCGCAGCTGCTGCAGGACGAAAGCGGACAGGGCTATCACTTCGAAACACGCCACCGCCGCAAGGATGGCAGCCAGATCGAGGTAGAGGTCAATGCCAAGGCCATGAATATTGGCGGCCGGCGCTATCTGTATGCTTCCTCGCGCGATATTTCCGAACGCAAGCATGCCGAACAGCTGCTGCGGATTGCCGCCACGGCCTTCGAAGCCCAGGAAGGCATGGTGGTCACCGACTGCCATACTGTCATCCTGCGGGTGAACAGCGCCTTCAGCAAAATCACCGGCTACCAGGCCGAAGATGTGGTGGGACGCAAGATCAGCATCCTGCAATCCGGGCGGCACGACCCGGCCTTCTACCGCCGCCTGTGGTACAGCCTGCGCGAACTGGGTGCCTGGCAGGGGGAAATCTGGAATCGCCGCAAGAACGGCGAAATCTACCCGGAATGGCTGAGCATCAGCGCGGTGCTGGGCGACGATGGCAAGGTCAGTCATTACGTCGGCACCATGAGCGACATCACCCAGCGCAAGGCAGCGGAAGACAAGATCAAGCGGCTGGCCTTTACGACCCGCTCACCCAGCTGCCCAACCGCCGCCTGCTGCTGGACCGGTTACAGGTGGCGCTGGACAATAGCGCGCGCAACCAGCAAACCGGCGCCCTGCTGTTTATCGATCTGGACAACTTCAAAACCCTCAACGACACCCTGGGCCACGACATGGGCGACCGCCTGCTGCAGGAAGTGGCACTGCGCCTGAATGACTGCCTGCGCAACGGCGATACCGTGGCGCGGCTGGGGGGCGATGAATTCGTGGTCATGCTGGAAAGACTCAGCCCGCAACAACAGCAGGCCGCGCAACAAACCCGCGAGCTGGGCCAGCGCATACTTGACTCGCTCGCCCGCCCCTACCCCATGCTGGAAGGCACCCACCACAATACCTGCAGCCTGGGTGCGGTACTGTTCTTCGGCAATACCACCACGGTGGAAGAGCTACTGAAGCGGGCCGATCTGGCCATGTACCAGGCCAAGGCTGCCGGACGCAATACCCTGCGCTTTTTCGATCCGGAAATGCAGCAGGCGGTCTCCGCCCGCGCCGAGCTGGAAGCCGACCTGCGCCGTGGCCTGCAACAACAGGAATTCCAGCTGTTCTACCAACCACAGGTGGACGCCGACGGCCACATCACCGGAGCCGAAGCCCTGCTGCGCTGGCAACGGCCGGACTACGGCCTGGTGACACCGGCCAGCTTTATCCCGCTGGCCGAAGAATCCGGCCTGATCGTGCCGCTGGGCGAATGGGTCTTGTACACCGCCTGTCGCCAGCTGGCAGCCTGGGCAGCCGATCCGGCCACCGCCCAGCTGGAACTGTCGGTCAATGTCAGCGCCCGCCAGTTCCATCAGCCCGGCTTCGTGGCCATGGTCAGGATGGCCCTGCAGCAAAGCGGCGCACCGGCGCGCAAACTGAAGCTGGAACTGACCGAAAGCCTGCTGCTGCAGGATGTGGACGACACCGTGCGCAAGATGCAGGCACTGAAACAGGATGGCCTGGGCTTTTCGCTGGACGACTTTGGCACCGGTTATTCCTCGCTGTCCTACATCAAGCGCCTGCCGCTGGACCAGCTGAAGATCGACCAGTCCTTCGTGCGCGACATCGATAACAATGTCAACGACATCTCCATTATCCGCACCATTGTCGCCCTGGCCGGCAGCATGCAATTGCAAGTGATTGCCGAAGGGGTGGAAACCGCCAGCCAGCGCCAGTTCCTGTTGCAACAGCACTGCCGCGCCTTCCAGGGTTATCTGTTTGGCAAGCCGATGTCGATTGGCCATTTCATGCGGCTGCTGACCAGCCGCTGAAAGCGGCTAAGCAAATAGCCTGGCGGCGCCGGGCAGGACAAAGAGTACGGCCAGGAGGCGCCACCCCGCCGCAAGCTTCTTGTCAGCGGCGCCCAGCAGTAGCGCACGAGCCACCATAGCCGGCAGCGGCCGGATCGTGTTACAACATGCGCCTTCACCCTGTGGAGCCCGCCATGCGCTTTCAGCCTGCACCCGGCTGCTGCCTGATCGACTCGCACTGCCATCTGGATGCGCCGGAATTCGACGGCCAGCGCGATGCCATCGTCGCCGCCGCACAAGCCGCCGGCATTGGCCAGTTGCTGCTGCCCTCCATCCACAGCGACAGCTTTGCCGACAGCCTGGCCATGCGCCAGCGCTATGGCTGCTGGATTGCCTTCGGCCTGCATCCCATCTATCTGCAACGCCACATGGATGAGCACCTGCAACTGCTGGAACAGCACCTGCAACAGCATGCCCCGGTGGCGGTAGGTGAAATCGGGCTGGACTACTATGTGCCGGGACTGGATGCCACCCGCCAGGAGCAATTGCTGGTGGAGCAGCTGAAACTGGCACGCAAATACAATCTGCCCGTGCTGCTGCATGTGCGCCGTGCACAGGACCGCATCCTCAAATACCTGCGCCAGATCCCGGTGCCCGGAGGCATTGCCCACGCCTTCAATGGCAGCCGGCAACAAGCCGATGCCTTTATCCAGCTGGGTTTCAAGCTGGGCTTTGGCGGTGCCATGAGCTATAGCGGCTCGCGCCGTATCCGTGAACTGGCCGCCACCCTGCCGCTGGAGGCACTGGTACTGGAAACCGACGCCCCCGACATCCGCCCGCAATGGGCCACGCAGCAGCCCAATACCCCGGCCAATCTGCAAAAATTCGCCATGATCATGGCCGAATTACGAAATATGGACTTGAATACCTTAACAGCTGCTCTTTGGTCTAATACCTACCAGGCAGTCGGCCTGGCGTTACCAAGCGGACAAGGTGATAACAAGGGGTGATTGTTAAGCTATACCATGCTAATGTGCCGTCCGGGTGTGGCAGGCATGGTCACGGCGACGGTGGCGACAACAAGAAAAACCAGTCTGACCCCTGGCGTAATCAGCCAGTCATTTGAATGGCGGAATGTTGATTACAAAGGCATGCAAACACCCATTCGTCATCCATCTGTCTGGCTACGAGGTTCGGGGAATCCAATGAAAAATCTATCCATCGCCGCGCGCATCACCATGGGCTTCAGCCTGTTGCTGGTGGCGCTGGCCATTATCGGCAGCATCACCATGCAGGGGCTGGGCCGTATAGACCAGCGCGTCGACGACGTCTCCAGTCATGAACTGGTGTTTTTTCGTGATGTATCGCAACTGCGCGTGCACATGGGCAATCTGCGCCGTTTCGAAAAAGACTATTTTCTCAATGTCGCCTCTGTGGAAAAACGCAGCGAATATCTGGGCAAGTGGAAAGAAACCTATGGCAAGGCCCAGGACACGGTAAAAGTCCTGCTGCAGGAGCTGAACGCCGGCAATAACAGCCTGAGCGCCAGCCTCACCGGCCCGGTCACCCGGCAGGGCGAATTGCTGCAAGCCTATGCCGATGGCTTCACCGCAGTCAGTACCCAGGTGGAAGCCGGCAGCATCGCCACACCGGCCGACGGGAATGCCGCCATCGGCAAGTACAAGGAAAACGTGCATCAGATGGAAGACATGCTGCAAACCATCAGCAAGTCGGCCGTGGAAGCCGTGGACGCACTGGGCAGCCAGATCAATACCACGTCGTCCTCGGTACGCACTGCGGTACTGGCCCTGCTGGCCATCGCCCTGCTGCTGGGCCTTGCCCTGTCCTGGCTGATCATCCGTTCCATCCGCCACCCACTCAACAGCATGCGCGACAGCAGCCAGCACCTGGCTCAAAGC
>Ga0187845_1001912_pt1 | contig 11646 bp, 10 predicted proteins | sample SpaLakP09_SKY_68_FD_134515 | JGI IMG/M metagenome (GOLD analysis project Ga0187845, IMG submission 134515) | Oligotrophic lake water microbial communities from Sparkling Lake, Wisconsin, USA - SP09_SKY_68 | ecosystem: Environmental > Aquatic > Freshwater > Lake | place: USA: Sparkling Lake... | reverse complement strand
GTGAAAGAGTACCGCGCCGCGATGGATGCGGGTAAGCAAACTTCAGACCCCGTATTAAGTAACTTTAAAGGTAAGTTCTCTGTCGATTGGTCACCATTCTTGAATAAAAAATGGACTGATGAGGCAGATACAGCCATTCCATTAACGGAATGGAAGCGCCTAGCAGAGCGGGTCTCTACTGCTCGAGAAGGATTCAAGGTTCACCCATTAGTCGAAAAGGTCTTGAAAGATCGCGCAGCTATGGGTCGCGGCGAAACTAATATTGACTGGGGTATGGGTGAGCACATGGCTTTCGCATCCTTGGTGGCAAGCGGATACCCAGTCCGTCTATCAGGCGAAGATAGTGGTCGCGGCACCTTTACCCATCGTCACGCAGTTTTGCATAATCAAAACCGCGAAAAATGGGATACCGGTGTTTATATTCCCCTGCGCCATATTGCTAAAGACCAGGCACCTTTTTTGGTGATTGATTCGATCTTGTCCGAAGAGGCTGTGCTGGGTTTTGAGTATGGCTATGCTGCTTCAGAGCCTAATACTCTGACTATTTGGGAAGCGCAGTTTGGCGATTTTGCGAATGGTGCTCAAGTAGTGATTGATCAATTCATTGCCTCTGGTGAAGTAAAGTGGGGTCGTGCAAACGGCTTGGTCATGATGTTGCCTCACGGTTATGAAGGTCAAGGTCCAGAGCATTCATCGGCACGTTTAGAGCGCTTTATGCAGTTGTGCGCGGATACCAATATGCAGGTCATCCAGCCAACAACGGCGTCGCAGATTTTCCACGTACTACGCCGTCAAATGATTCGACAGTTCCGTAAGCCGCTGATCTTGATGACACCAAAATCTTTATTACGTAATAAAGAAGCCGCCTCACCATTAACGGATTTCACGAAAGGTGGATTCCATACGATCCTGCCTGAGCGCGATGAGGCTATTGAAGGCAAGAAGGTAACTCGTTTAGTCATGTGCTCCGGCAAGGTCTATTACGACTTAGCTAAGACGCGTACCGAGAAAAAACTAGATGATGTCGCGATCATTCGTTTGGAGCAACTATATCCATTCCCGCATAAAGCATTGAATGCTGAGTTGAAGAAGTATCCGAACCTCGAAGAGGTGGTGTGGTGTCAGGATGAGCCGCAAAACCAAGGCGCCTGGTTCTTTGTTCAGCACAATATTTTGGAGAACATGTCGGAGGGTATGAGGTTGGCATATGCAGGTCGTCCAGCATCAGCCTCACCAGCCTGCGGTTATGCTCATCTCCACCAAGAACAACAAAAGTCTCTTCTTACGGCTGCATTCGCAAAACTAAAGGGTTATGTCATTACGAAGTAATCGTTGACCTCACCCAATATAAAAACACTAAACAGGATCCATCATGGCTATTTTTGAAGTTAAAGTCCCGCAACTCTCTGAGTCAGTAGCCGAAGCTACTTTATTGCAATGGAAAAAGAAAGTCGGCGATGCCGTTGCTCAAGATGAAATTTTGATTGAAATCGAAACTGACAAGGTGGTGCTGGAGGTTCCTTCACCATCCGCTGGCGTTATTACAGAGATTTTGATTGCTGATGGCGGTACTGTAGTTGCTGAGCAGTTGATTGCAAAGATTGATAGCACTGCTGTTGCCGCTGCTCCAGTAGCTTCTGTTGCTCCAGCCGCAGCTGTAGCTCCCGCAAAAGCTGCTCCTGCTGCTAAATCCTCTGCTGCTCCTTCGGCTGCAAAAATCCTTGCTGAAAATAATCTGAGTGCTGGCCAAGTTGTAGGCTCTGGTCGTGATGGCCGCGTTACTAAGGGTGATGCACTTAACGCAGTAGCATGCGGAGCAAAAGCTGCTGCATTGCCAAGTACATCAATCCCAATGGGCAATCGTCCAGAAGAGCGTGTACCAATGAGTCGCTTGCGTGCTCGTATTGCTGAGCGTTTGCTTGAGTCCCAATCTAACAATGCTATCTTGACAACATTCAATGAAGTCAATATGGCACCAGTAATTGCTATGCGTAACAAGTACAAAGATCAGTTTGAAAAAGTGCATGGCGTGAAACTGGGATTCATGTCCTTCTTTGTAAAGGCTGCAACTCATGCATTGAAGAAGTTTCCATTGCTCAATGCCTCTGTTGATGGCAATGACATTGTTTACCACGGTTACTTTGATATCGGTATCGCAGTGAGCTCACCACGTGGCTTGGTAGTTCCAATTCTGCGTGATGTTGATCAAATGAACTTGGCAGATATTGAAAAGAAGATTGCTGAATTTGGTCTTAAAGCACGTGAAGGTAAATTGTCCTTAGAGGATTTAACTGGCGGTACATTCTCCATCTCTAACGGCGGTGTATTTGGCTCGATGTTATCTACTCCAATCATTAATCCTCCACAATCTGCCATCTTAGGTATTCATGCGACTAAAGAGCGTGCTGTGGTTGAGAATGGTCAAATTGTAATCCGCCCCATTAACTACTTAGCCTTGTCATATGATCATCGCATCATCGACGGTCGCGAAGCAGTGCTTGGTTTGGTTGCAATGAAGGATGCTTTAGAAGATCCCTCACGTCTCCTCCTTGATTTGTAAGAGGGAAGATCATGAGTCAATCATTTGACGTATTAGTTATTGGTGGAGGGCCTGGTGGCTACATTGCGGCAATTCGTGCAGCCCAATTGGGATTTAAGGTTGCCTGCGCAGAATCCAATTCCTATGACGATCCAAAAGGAGAGCCGCGCTTAGGCGGCACTTGCTTAAACGTCGGCTGTATTCCATCAAAGGCTTTACTTGCCTCTTCTGAAGAGTTTGAGAAGATTAGTCATCATGTAGCAGACCATGGCATTACCGTTGGCTCTGTAAAGCTAGATTCCAACAAAATGCTTGCGCGTAAAGATGCGATTGTGACCAAGATGACTGCTGGTATTCAGTTCTTGTTCCGTAAGAATAAAATTACTTTACTCAAAGGACATGCGTCATTTGAAAGTAAGGGTTCTGATGGCTACCAAGTTAAGGTGGATGGTAAGGAGAAGGGCGTTTTTACAGCCAAGAACGTAATCATTGCTACAGGATCTAAGGCACGTCATTTACCAAACATCCCAGTGGATAACGTATTAATCAGCGATAACGAGGGTGGCCTTAAGTTTGATTCCATTCCGAAGAAACTGGGTGTGATTGGCGCTGGTGTGATTGGTCTCGAGTTGGGTTCAGTCTGGCGGCGTGTTGGTTCTGATGTCACTATTCTGGAAGCGCTTCCCACTTTCTTGGGTGCTTGCGATCAAGGTATCGCCAAAGAGGCACAAAAGATCTTTGCCAAGCAAGGCCTCAAAATGAACATGGGCGTCAAGATTGGTGAAGTCAAGATGGATAAAAAAGGTGTTGTTGTTCACTATACTGATAGCGATGGTAAAGCTCAAAAATTAGAGTGCGATCGATTAATTGTTTCTGTTGGTCGCGTGCCAAATACTGAGAAATTAGGTATCGATAAGATTGGCCTCAAAGTAGATGAGCGTGGCTTCATTCCAGTTGATGACCATACCTGCGCTACTGCAGCTCCTGGTGTTTATGCAGTTGGTGACGTAGTCCGTGGACCAATGTTGGCACATAAAGCAGAAGACGAAGGTGTTTTGGTTGCTGAAATTATTGCGGGTCAAAAACCACATATCGATTACAACTGCATTCCTTGGGTTATTTATACCGACCCTGAGATTGCTTGGGTTGGTAAAACGGAAGAGCAGCTCAAGCAAGCTGGCATTGCTTATAAGGCAGGCCAGTTCCCATTTGCTGCCAATGGTCGTGCATTAGGTATGGATCGTGCGGATGGTTTTGTCAAAGTGTTAGCCGATGAAAAAACGGATGAAATTTTGGGCGTTCATATCATTGGTCCCAATGCTTCTGACTTGATTGCTGAAGCTGCAGTGGCCATGGAATTTAAAGCAGCAGCTGAAGATATTGCTCGTATCTGTCATCCACATCCAAGCTTATCAGAAGTGGTTCGCGAAGCAGCATTAGCGACGGATAAACGTGCATTAAACATGTAATTGAAAGCATTAGAGTATTACCATCAAGAATTAAAAGTGCGCGGGTATCAAAGCGATCCCGCGCAGCTTGCTGCTATTGAGCGCTTGCAAGATTGCGAAAATGAGTGGGTTGCTTATAAAGAAATTCGTAGTAGCGGTCTCAAAAAGAAACTGTTTCACCCAAAGTTACCGCGTGGTGTTTATCTCTGGGGTGGAGTAGGCCGCGGCAAATCCTTCCTGATGGATTGTTTCTTTGCAGCGTCTCCATTAGAAAAGAAGATTCGCATTCATTTTCATGAATTCATGCGTGAAGTACATCGCGAGCTTCATGAGCTTTCTGGATTATCTGATCCACTTGATGAGCTGGCTAAAAGAATAGCCATGCGCTATCGCCTTATCTGTTTTGATGAGTTTCATATTAATGACATTGCCGATGCCATGATTTTGTATCGCTTATTGAGCGCGCTTTTTGAAGATCGCGTTCAGTTTGTGATGACATCAAACTACCAGCCAAATGAGCTATATCCTAATGGCTTGCATCGTGATCGCTTGCTTCCCGCCATCAAACTGCTTGAAGAACAGCTTGATGTTATGAATGTCGATGCGGGTAATGATTATCGACGTGTGCAGATGGCTCAAGTACAGGCTTATCTCATGCCAGTAAATGCACATACCCATTCAATTCTGATGCAAATGTTTAAGACATTAATTGGAAACCAGAAGGAAACGGTTCGTCCTGTGTTGCGGATTGAATCTCGAGAGTTAAGGCCTCTCCACATGGCCGAAGGGGTGGTGTGGTTTGATTTTCAGACTTTGTGTTGTGGTCCAAGATCTCAAAATGATTACCTTGAGATAGCCAAGCTCTTTCATACGGTGATTTTGTCAGGGGTTCCGTATATGCCCCCGAGAATGACCAATGAAGCCCGTCGCTTCATTTGGCTGATTGATGTGCTGTATGACCATAAGATTAAGCTAATCATCTCTGCAGAGCTTCCTGCCATTGATCTATATACCGAAGGTCAAATCACCAGTGAATTCGCTAGAACGGTATCTCGCTTGATTGAGATGCAATCCCGCGACTACCTAGATGCACCTCGTCGGGTGGTTGACACTAGATTGACCTAAAATGGGCTTATGACCAGCAATTCAAGCCTAAACGCAGATTTACATTGCCACTCTGTGGTTTCTGACGGAACCTTAACGCCTGAGCAACTGGCGGAGCGTGCGCATGAGAATGGAGTCCGTTTATGGGCATTGACAGATCATGACGAGTTGGGTGGCCAGGAAAGAGCTCGCATTGCTGCTAGTGCACTCGGCATGGATTATCTTTCAGGGGTTGAGATCTCAGTGACCTGGATGGGTCAGACCATTCATATTGTTGGTCTCGGAATTGATGCATCCCATGCTGGTATTTTGGAGGGATTGCGGCGCACCCGTGAAGGTCGTGGCAATCGCGCCAAGCAAATGGCAGAACAACTGTTAAAGGTGGGTATTCCAGGGGCTTATGAGGGTGCTCTGCATTTCGCTGGTAATCATGATTTAATTTCTCGTACCCACTTTGCACGCTTTCTGGTTGATCAGGGTGTCTGTCGTGATACCGAGCAAGTGTTTAAAAACTATTTAGTTGAAAATAAACCTGGTTATGTGCCCCACCTTTGGGCCTCATTAGATGATGCAGTAGCTTGGATCAAGACAGCTGGTGGCGCTGCCGTTATCGCACATCCAGGACGATATAAGCTCAGCGCCATGCAAATGGATGAACTCTATAAGCATTTCAAGGAAATCGGGGGCATGGCAATTGAAGTCATCACTGGTAGCCATAGTCCAAGCCAATATCAAACCTATGGCAAGATTGCTGAGCACTATGGATTTTTAGCTTCCCGTGGATCTGATTTTCATGATCCACAAGAGAGTTATATTGATTTGGGCACCTTACCGCATCTACCCGATCATTTAACCCCGGTATGGACGCTTTTTCATTAGGCGACTATTTCACTTAACCAGTTGTAATTACCTTTAAATAATAAAGATCAAGATGTTTGAAGAACGCGTTCTCTCTGGTATGCGACCAACCGGCAGTTTGCACCTCGGCCATTACCATGGTGTTTTAAAGAATTGGGTTCGCTTGCAGTCTGAGTATCCCTGCTACTTTTTTGTAGCAGACTGGCATGCCTTAACAACTCACTATGAAACCCCCGATGTGATTGAGCAATCAGTTTGGGATATGGTGATTGACTGGCTTGCTTGCGGCGTTGACCCAAACCAGGCGACTTTATTTATTCAGAGTAAAGTGCCCGAGCATGCTGAGCTATTCTTGTTGCTCTCAATGGGCACCCCCTTGGGTTGGCTTGAGCGCGTTCCAACATACAAGGATCAAATTGAAAAGCTCAAAGAAAAAGATCTGCAGACTTATGGATTCTTGGGCTACCCCTTGCTTCAAGCTGCCGACATTCTGATTTATCGTGCGCAATTTGTGCCGGTAGGCGAGGATCAAGTCCCACATGTGGAGATGACTCGTGAAGTGGCGCGTCGTTTTAATTATCTCTATGGCCGCGAGCCTGGCTTTGAAGAGAAGGCTCTAGAGGCAGTCAAAAAACTAGGCAGTAAGCGCGCCAAGATGTACGCTGAGTTACGCGTTGCCTTTCAGGAACGGGGCGATGATGAGGCTTTAGAGCAAGCCAAAGCATTACTCCAAGAGGCGCAAAGTCTTTCTATGGCAGATCGTGAAAGATTGTTTGGCTTCTTAGAGGGCGCTCGCAAAATTATTTTGCCAGAGCCGCAAGCCTTGCTTACTAGCGCTTCGCGCATGCCAGGTATTGATGGTCAAAAGATGTCAAAGTCTTATGGCAATACGATTAGCATTCGTGAGAAACCAGAAGAAGTGATCCGCTCTATTCGCACTATGCCAACGGATCCAGCGCGTGTTCGCAGAACTGATCCGGGAGATCCAGCGCGTTGCCCAGTTTGGCAATTACATACCGTGTATTCCAATGAGGACACCAAAACTTGGGTGCAAAAGGAGTGTCAGTCAGCGGGGATTGGTTGCTTGGAGTGTAAACAACCTGTGATTGACGCCATCCTTACTGAACAGCAACCGATGTTTGAACGTGCGCAGAAATATTTGGATGACCCAAGTTTACTGCGCTCCATCATTGCTGATGGTTGTGACAAGGCTCGCAAGGTTGCGCAAGAAACGATGCGCGAGGTCCGTGAGTCTATGGGCCTAGCCTACGATTAAGGCCATTTACTTGGCTTCAATGCATGATGCGATCCTAGATGCCTCCAGTTGGGTGAGGCGTTTTGCACCACTCATTCCGGCTGAAGGTTCTGTATTAGATTTGGCTTGTGGTGCAGGTAGGCATGCTGCTTTATTGGCATCACTAGGTCATATTGTTTTAGCTGTAGATCAAGATATCAGTGCTGTTGAGGGCTTGCAAAATTCCAGAATTCAAAGTCAAAAAGAGGATCTAGAGGGAGACACTTGGCCTCTATCAGGTCGGCAATTTTCAGGGATTGTTGTGACCAACTATCTCTACCGCCCGTTTTTGGATCAGCTGCCCAAAATGCTATGTGATGGCGGTATCTTGATTTATGAAACCTTCGCCGCTGGGAATGCTCAATTCGGAAAGCCATCCAATCCTAATTTCTTGCTAAATCCAGGGGAATTACTTGCTTTAGCAGCCAGTGCAGGCCTCAAAGTGCTCGCCTATGAGGATATTTACCTTGATCAGCCTAAACCAGCCATGGTTCAACGGATTTGCGCTGTAAAAGGGAATTTAAAAGGGTGCATTCCGTTACAATTTGGTGCTTAACCTACAGATAATTCAGACGCATTCAGTGACTAATACAACACAATCCAACGCCTCTAAAAAGCCCATCGCTGGCAGTATGCCTGCCATCGTAACGCCGATGCTCGAAGATGGAAGTCTGGATTTTCCTGCCTTACGTTCATTGCTTGATTGGCATGTCGCCGAAGGTTCAGATGGCATTGTGATTGTGGGTACTAGTGGTGAATCCCCAACGGTTTCTGTAGAAGAGCATTGTGAGTTGATCAAAGTAAGCGTTGATCATATTGCAGGACGTATTCCAGTTATCGCCGGAACTGGCGGAAACTCAACAACCGAAGCAATTGAGTTAACCAATTTCGCTAAATCAGTTGGTGCGGATGCTAGCTTGCAGGTTGTTCCCTATTACAACAAACCGACCCAAGAAGGTATGTTTGCCCACTTCAAGAAAATTGCGGAGTCTGTCGATCTCCCCGTCATTCTTTATAACGTTCCCGGAAGAACAGTAGCAGATCTTGCTGGTGAGACAACGGTTCGCCTTGCAGGAGTGCCTGGCATCATTGGCATCAAAGATGCGACAGGGAGCATTGAGCGCGGTACTTTATTGCTAGCGGATTTAAAGCGTGCTGGGTATTACGATTTCTTGGTATTTTCTGGTGACGACCTCAGTGCCGCCATGTTGATGCTCATGGGTGGCAAAGGAAACATCTCTGTTACTGCGAATATCGCACCCCGCTTGATGCATGACTTGTGCCAAGCGGCCATGTCTGATGATGTTGTCAAGACGCGTGCGATTCAATATCAATTACTGGCTGTTCATAAAGCCATGTTTACTGAGGCAAACCCGATTCCTGTGAAATGGGCCTTGCATGAAATGGGCAAAATCACTGCTGGAATTCGTTTGCCTTTAACCCCTTTGAGTATCGCTTTGCGCGAACCTTTAAAGACTGCAATGAAACAGGCCGGCCTACTATGATGAATTTAATGCAATCTCTGCGCCAGTATTACGCAGCTTTATTAATTCTTTCTGCTATATCTTGCGGACTGGTGGGTTGTAAATCGTTCACAACTAACGACACAGTGGACTATAAAACTGCCGGTGCTGTTCGTGGACCTAATTTATCATTCCCGCCTGACTTAATTACTGCTCAGGCTGATCGCCGCTACATTGTGCAAGATGGCGCTGCCACCATGTCTGAGTACAACGCTGCGGTTAAAAAATCTGTCCAGACTCGCAAGAACGTCATGACCGGTATTCCGGGTATGCGGATTGCTCGAGATGGAGAGCGTCGTTGGTTGGTGGTCGAGAAGCCAGCACCAGAGTTGTATCCACAAATTAAAGATTTTTGGCAAGAGAATGGTTTTCTTTTGGTGATTGATTCGCCATCAACCGGCATCATGGAAACTGATTGGGCTGAGAACCGAGCCAAGATTGCGCAAGACTTTATTCGCTCTGTCATTGGCGGCGCCTTAGATTCTCTTTACGATACCGGTGAGCGTGATAAATATAAAACACGCCTTGAAGTTAGCAAGCCGGGCGAGACTGAGATTTACATCACTCAACGGGGCGCTATTGAGAAATGTGTAACCGATAGTACTGGTTCGTGTATTTCTACGATCTGGACAGCGCGCCCAAATGATCCTGAACTTGAGGCAGTTTTCTTGGCTCGTTTGATGGAGCGTTTAGGAATGACTCAGGAGCAGGCTAAAGCGCAAGTTGCTGTGCCGCTAGATCGTAAGGCGCCGAAGGCAAAGCTAGTCCAAGAGGGTGTTAATACTGCCCATATTGAATTGGCATCAGGCTTTGACCGCGCATGGCGCGATACTGGGCTTGCCTTGGATCGATCTAACTTTACTGTAGAAGACCGTAACCGTGCTAACGGCGTTTACTATGTGCGTTACGTCAATCCAAAAGATTTAGGTGATACCAAAGGCTTCTTTACGAATCTCTTTAGTAGCAAGGATGACTCCAGTCTGAAGGCGAAGAAATATCTTGTCGTTGTTAAATCTACGAGCGATAACTCTTCCAGTGTCTATGTTCAAAATGCAGATGGTAAACCTGAAAATACTCCAGCTGGATTGCAACTCTTGACCTTACTTACTGAGCAGATGTCTAGATAAGCAATTGAATCTAATTCCTTTTAGCCAATAAAAAAAGCCGCTTTTCAGCGGCTTTTAACTTCAAGAAGAAGATTACTTCTTAGCGTCAGCAGCAGGAGCAGCTGGAGCAGCAGCAGGAGCAGCTGGAGCAGCAGCAGGAGCGTCAGCGGCAGGAGCGGCGGCAGGAGCAGCAGGAGCAACTTCTACAGGTTTTGCTTCTTCTTTTTTACCGCAAGCGGCTAAAGCGATTGCCAACATTGCTACTAGTGCGAGTGACTTCTTCATTTGTAATTTCCTCTAAAAAACTATCATTAATAATCGGTTATTCATGCTAGGAATGCACAGGGTAATTCCTTAGGTACTTTCCAGCAATCATTATAGCCATTCTTTGTTTTCAGTTAAAAAACGAGCCACCCAGCTTCAAAGGCCTCAAAAAGGCTACTCGCTGAATCAATTTCCCCGACCCTAAATTTGACTTGTTTCTTGGCTGCTAGCGAGCGCCAAGCCTTTTGAGTGGGACCTTTTTGCTTGCTAGTCATATCTTCACCATTGCAGTAAATCGTCTTACCTAGGGCAAGCAGCCGTGTTTGAGGGTGAGGGCTTAAGGGTTTTGCTGCTATTAGCTGTGTAAATTCTTCAGGTGAATACATTCCTGCCGATGAGGAAAAATACGCCAGTGGCTTAGGTTCGCTCAAATAGGCTGCAATTCCAGGCAGAAAGCTTTCTATACGATCAAGTTTTAAGCCTTTTAATTTTTGCGCTACTTGTTTAATCAGTTCTTCTGGTAGTTGCTCGGGTGAACTCATTGCTACTTGCTTTGGATCGGCAAAGTGTTTGTCTAGCTCAGGTATATCTTCTAGTGATTCAGCTAGTCGCCACAAACCCTCTTGAAGCATTTCTTTATAGCTTTGCGCCCTAAAACCTACAGACCAAGTTTGGCAGCTGGCATCTAATGCAATGCCATCATGGGCAATATGAGGGGGGAGGTAAAGCATATCGCCTGGCTCTAAATCCCACTCCTGCTCGGGCTTAAAGTGCTGCAAAATCTTTAAGGGCAGATTGGGGTTTAACGATAAATCCTTTTGCTTGGAGATGCGCCACCGCCGGCGACCGGACATCTGAATTAAAAAGACATCATAGGAATCGAAATGGGGCCCAACGCCACCTCCGGGACCGGCAATACTGATCATCAAATCATCTAAGCGCGCATCTGGGATAAATCGAAACCATGAGAGTACTTTAGCTGCTGCAAGATGCCTCGCTTCCATCCCTTGCAGCAACAGCGTCCAGTCTGGACTATCGATAGAGGGAATGGATTTCTTCTGAAAGGGACCATCTGCAAAGCTCCAAGGCTTAGCTTGAATGAGTCTGGATTCAACCACATCATTGCCGGCAATCTTAAAGAGCTCTTCTGGGGAAATGGGGCTCCCAAGGGGGTCACCAGTTTGTTTTGCAAGATTAAAGGCGGGGATGGCGCCACGGACCAACAGTGGCTTTTTATGCCAAAACCTTTTCATGAACTCTTGGGGGCTAATGCCCCCTAATAGGGCCCAAGGATGATCTAGAGGAAGGTTTTCAGGTGCCCGTGGTGGATCATAGGGCTTGCTCAAGTAAAATGCGGTCATATAAAGTAAGAAGCTATTGAAAACATTATGTTGAATGAATTACGCATGAAGATCGAAAAAAATACCGTTGTATCCCTGCGCTATAAGTTAACCGATGCGCAAAATAATATTATCGAGGAGCCAGATTCTCCGATGGTATACCTGCATGG
>Ga0187845_1001908_pt1 | contig 11663 bp, 8 predicted proteins | sample SpaLakP09_SKY_68_FD_134515 | JGI IMG/M metagenome (GOLD analysis project Ga0187845, IMG submission 134515) | Oligotrophic lake water microbial communities from Sparkling Lake, Wisconsin, USA - SP09_SKY_68 | ecosystem: Environmental > Aquatic > Freshwater > Lake | place: USA: Sparkling Lake... | reverse complement strand
ATGAAGTCCAGTACCGGACGCACCAGCATGCCCACCAGCTTGTTGCGCGCACACCAGATACCCACCGGCACCCCCAGCAGCAGGCTGACACAGGTGGCGGACAAGGTCAGTGCCAGCGTGGCGATGGTCTGACCCCAGAAGCCGGTGGCCCAGATCAGCCCCAGCGCAGCACAGACGAACAGGGCGAACTTCCAGCCCAGCCGCCAGAAACCGACTCCGGCGAAAATCGCCCCCATCACCACTGGTGGAATGCCCAGCAACAGGAATTCCACCATGGTGGCAAACCAGTCGATGGTGTTGCCGATGGCGTCGAAAGCCCCGGCGTTGTGGTCCAGCATGAAATGAATGACCTTGTTGACCCAGTCGCCAATCGGCAACATGTCTTGCGTGCTGATATCAGCCATGACGGCGTACTCCTTCGCTGCGGCTCACACACCATCCCGGCTTGGTGGCACGGAGATGGCACGCTCTGCCTGTTGTCCTGTTCAGTGGGTGGCCGTGCTTTGCAGGCGGTGCTGGGAAATCTTGCTCAGCACGCTGCTGGGCGTGATCAGCCCCAGGCACTGGCCCTGGTCGTCGCGTACCTGCAAGGGTTCGCTCTGCCCCAGCAGCTGCTGCAAGACATCGGGCAGGCTGCAGGACGGCGGCACATGCAGACCGGGCCGGCCGGAGTGCGGCGGATTGGCCACTTCGATCAGGTCCTTGGCTTGCAGATAGCGCGAGGTATCCACGCTCTTGAAGAAGTTGCGCACGTAGTCGTCGGCCGGGTTTTCGATGATTTGCTGCGGTGTACCCACCTGCACCAGCCGCCCGCCTTCCATGATGGCGATGCGGGTGCCGATACGCAGGGCCTCTTCCAGATCGTGCGACACAAAGAAAATGGTGCGGCGCTGTTCGCGCTGCAGGTCGAGCAGGATGTCCTGCATTTCTGCCCGCTTGAGCGGGTCCAGCGCCGAGAAGGCCTCGTCCATCAGCATCAGCGAGGGGTTGACCGCCAGCGCGCGCACCAGGCCCACCCGCTGCTGCATGCCACCGGACAGTTCGTGCGGGTATTTGTGGGCAAACGGTGCCAGGCCAACCTGCTCCAGCACCTCCATACCACGCGCTTCACGGGTTTTGCGGTCTACTCCGGAGATCTCCAGTCCGAAAGCGGCGTTATCCAGTACCGAGCGATGCGGCATCAGCGCAAAGCTCTGGAACACCATGCTCATGTCGCGCCGACGCAGCTCCACCATCTGTTTGGGTGTGAGCTTGGTGATGTCCTGACCGTCCAGGATGATCTGGCCATCGGTGGGATCCATCAGGCGGTTGATCAGGCGGATCAGGGTGGATTTGCCGGAGCCGGACAGGCCCATCAGCACGAAGATCTCGCCCTCTTCCACCGCAAACGACACGTCGTTGACCCCCACGACGCTGCCGGTTTTCTTGAAAATATCATCCTTGTGCTCGCCGGACTTCAGCATGCGCATGACGTCCGCGGACTTCCCTCCGAATACCTTGTAGAGGTTCTTCACCACTATCTTGGCCGACTGCATTGTCTCTTCTCCTTCGTAGCGATCGCACGCTGGCCCTGTCCTGCTGCCTGCTCCATTCACCGCTGTCCGGGGTACTGGAATCTTGTGCAACAGGAAGTCATCCATCGTGTCCGGCACGGCAGCGCTGCTGCCGGCCAGTACTGTGGTCTACCCGGATACGTCGTGCCTTGCTCCGGGCCATTTCATACATGCGTGCCAGGCTGGCCTGGCAGACCGGTATACGCCGCAGCACCCTTATTGCGCACTGTGTCCGGCGACTCCGGCCTGTCGTCTATTCCCCATGGCCGTCACCCGTGCGACAGCTGCTGCCGCGAGCGGGCGAAACGCGGCGAGCAGAGGCCTGGCACCAGCCAGCCAGGCATCCTTTGCGCAGCAGACGATTTCGAAGAATATTTAATGTAAATCAAGGCCCACCTTAGGGAGTTAGTGGTATTCAAAATAACCGCATTCCGACATCAAGCTGTCTTGAAACGACATGAGGTCGAAAAATGACAATTCTTTATCCCCGCTAGCAAAATCAGGCCCTTAGTCACCCACAGATGGACATCAAGTAGCGCTGATAGCTGTCGTAAAAAAACAGCAACATTGCTGTTCCCGCCATTCGTCCGCCAGTGATTTTCACTGACGCAATGCAGCAAACACTCCACATGGGCGAGCAGATCAGCTAAAAGGTGATTAGCAAGAAAAATGCCTGCTATCGGAATGACAGACAGGCATCAAGGGAGCCACACGGCGAACCTGCCGGGGAAGCAGGCCCAGGGGAAATCAACGATCCACGATCAGGTCGGTCAAGGGCTTGCTGCAACATGGCAGGAAGAAGCCCTGGTCCACCTCGCGCTGGCGGATGCCGCCTTCGTGCTGCATGTCCACCTTGCCTTCCAGTAATTTGGTCTTGCAGGTGCCGCATACGCCACGGGTGCAGGAAGCCGGCAGGCGCATGCCCTTGGCCAGCGCGGCAGCCAATACCGTTTGCCCAGGGGCGACTGACAAGTCATCCCCCATCTTGGCAAAGTGCACATTAAAGCCACCGCCCTCGCAGCTGGCGGAGATTTCGTCTACTACGGTGTCCGGCGCGGCGGCGGCCAGCTCGGCAAAATTGAAGCTTTCCTCGTGGTAGTGCTGCATGTCAAAGCCACAGTCCTGCAGCATTTGTCGCACCGAAGCCATATAGGGTGCCGGGCCGCAGCAGAACACCTGGCGCGCCATCAGATCCGGCACCATGTGCAGCAGACGGGCGGCATCCAGTCGGCCGGTAAAACCCGGCCATTCCGGTTCGCCCTGGCGGTTTTCACAGACAATGGCCTGGCTGAAAGTGGGATGGCTGCTCGCTAGCTGGGCCAGCTCCTTGCGGAAAATGATGTCACGCGGAGAACGGGCGCTGTGTACGAACACGATATCTGCGCCGCTGGCCAGATCGGTCAGCGCGCGGCTCATCGACATCAGCGGGGTGATGCCGCTACCGGCAGACAAGAACAGATAGGGCGTGCTGGCATGGCGCACATAGGTGAATTCACCGGACGGTCCCAGCACATTCAGCTGCATGCCGGGCCGCAGGCTGTCATGCAGCCAGCCCGACACCACGCCACCAGGAATGCGCTTGACAGTAATGCTGACCCGGTCCGGCCGGGTGGGAGAGGACGACAGGGTGTAGCAGCGGTTGATGTTTTCGCCGTTTATTTCCAGCTCCAGCGTGATGAACTGGCCGGGCTGGTAATGAAAGCGGCGCGGCGGATCGGCGCGGAAAACAAAGGTTTTGACATCGTGCGTTTCTTCCCGCACCTGCACGCACTGCAGCGTGCTGTCTTCGGCAGGATCCCACAGCGGCAGATCGGCCGGCTGCGGGTGATAGTCCGGGCTGCTGGGTATGCTTGCGCTGGTCATGGTTGGTCCTCGACACGGGCAGATCGCCCTTTGGGGGCTGTTGCTGTGGTGAATACGGCAGGCCAAACTGGCCTGCCGCGTACTGCCTCAATAAAGGTTCACGGCCTGCTGCGCCCGGGTTCTGCAGCAGCAGAGCGCACGATGCAGGCTTATCCCTGCTCCAGGCCGGCTTCCATACGGCCGATATACCAGCTGGTAAATTTTTCCACCAGTTCTTCGGTATAGGGCGAGTAAGGGCCGGGACGGTAGGCACTGCTGTTGACACCCACTTGCGACTCTTCCACCAGATGGCGGTCCTGGCCGTTGGTGGCGTTCCACACGCGGGTGAGGTTGGCCACGTCGTAATCCACGCCTTCCACCGCGTCCTTGTGCACCAGCCACTTGGTACGCACCAATGTGGTGTCCGGGCTCAGCGGCAGCACGGTGAAGGTGACGATGTGGTCGGCCATGAAATGGTGCCAGGAGTTGGGCTGCGTCCAGAAGGACAGGCCGCCGGAGTCGGCATCCTTGATGTCGCCCAACAGCTTCTTGCAGGCTGCGCCGGTGTCCATGGTTTGCGACTGGCCCTTGCGGTCCAGCGGCATGCGCATGGTGCGGAAGCCGGACACATCGGACAGCTTTTCGATTTCCGCCGACGGCAGGCCACAGGCCTCCCAGCGCGCATGGCTGTCCTTGACGATGTTTTCGTAATTGGCCAGGCCAGCCGCCAGTTCGGCCTTGGGGGCAAAGCCGTAGCTGTAGGCATACAGCGAGATGGTCAGCTCGGGATGGTTGCCGGTGCAGTGGTAGCACTCGCGGTTGTTCTCCATCGTCAGCTTCCAGTTGCCGGCCTCGATGATGTCGATCTGGGCAGCTACCTTGGTGTTTTCGATCTGGTGCGGGGCAATATAGGGACCCATCTGCTCCAGCATCTGGTCGATGTCGGCCGGCGGCTCGTCGGCCAGACAGACAAACAGCAAACCTTGCAGGTTTTTCAGATGCACCGGCTTCAGGCTGTGGTGCGTCAGGTCGAAGCCTTCCGGCATGTGGTCGGCAAAAATCAGCTTGCCGGCCAGGTTGTAGGTCCACTGGTGATAAGGACAGACCAGGTTGCCCACCGAGCCTTTTTCATCGGCACACAGGCGCGAGCCACGATGACGGCAGACATTGTGGAAGGCTTTGATCTGCATGTCGTCGTCACGCAGGATCAGGATGGGTTCCTTGCCGATTTCCACGGTGACATAGTCGCCCGGTTCGGGGATTTCCGCCGCGACCGCCACATAAATCCAGTGACGCTGGAAGATGTATTTGAGGTCGGCCTCGAACACCTCCTGCGAATTGTAAAACGGCGCTTCCAGGCTATGGCCCGGCTGGCGGCGGGCGACCAGCTCGCGCAGTTTGTGCACCGGCTGGAAGGTAATGGCGCTCTGTTGCATTTCACTCATCTCCAAACAAGTCTTGGTTTGCATCCTGCGAGCCGGTGGGTGGGGTGCTGGTCGGATGCTGCGGGGTTGTTGTCAGAAATCGACGAGCTGATGTTGCCTGAGGTAATCCAGCACAACTTGCGCTTTCTCGACAGAATCACCCTGTTTTACGACTATCCCGGCCGACTTGCCTTCGCCCCCGGCAATGGCACCCTGCATGCGGGCATGGCCGCTGACCTTACTGGCAGCCACCAGCGCCCGCGCGCGGCGGGCCGGCTCCAGCACCACCTGGGGCAAGGCCGCGCCAGTGGCGGCTTTGCGCTGGATCTTGCCCTGTTGCAACCGGGCATAACTCCAGCCGACAGCACTGGCCGCACGGGCATGGACACTGGCCACCAGCGGCAGCTTGGCCGCCAGTGTGCGCCGCACGCCCTTGGGCAGCGCCTGTAGCGCCTGCCATTGCTGGTCGGATTTCGACAAGTCGAGTACATCCGGCAACAAGGCTCGGCCCAGCTGTTCGGCCAGTTGATAGGGCAGAAGGCCGGAGCCATCGCCGCCACCGGCACGAGCGCCACACAACACCATGTCGACACCCTGCAAGACCGAGCACAGCGCGGCGAGCACATCACTGCCCGGGCTCAGGCTCAGGCTGTGGATATTGTCCGCACCACGGGCCAGGTAATCGGCCAGCGCGGCATCGTCGGCGGCTCCGGCATACCAGACATCCACCTGGGACGACAGGCGCTGCGCCAGTGCCAGTGCGGCCAGATCGGCCTCGCCGGCACAGGGCCGGCCACTGACCGGATGGACGGCGGGGGCGACGAGTACGGCTATTTTCATTGCTGCTTCTCCTTACGTTCGCGCCGCACCAGCGCCTCGAATGCGCTGATGAAGGACTGGCAGTCGTCGATGATGCTGAGGTCGGCACGCTTGATCATGGGGGCCGCCGCATCCAGGTTCACCGCAATCACATGGCGGCAGGACTTGATGCCCTGCAGGTGCTGTACCGCACCGGAAATGCCCAGCGCGATATAGGCACTGGCCTGCACTGTCTTGCCGGTGGCCCCCACCTGCTTGTCGCGGCTAAAGCGGCCATCGTCCACCGCCACGCGGGACGCCCCCACGGCAGCGCCCAGCGCTTCGGCCAGGGCAAGAAAGCCTGGCACATTGCTGACGCCATTACCGGCAGACACAATCAGGTCGGCCTCTTCCAGTGCCAGCTCGGAGGCCGGACTGGCGGCACTGCCCAGGTCCTGTACCTGTTCGCTGATGGCTGACAAGGCCGTGGTTTGCAGCCGCTCGCCCTTGCCGACAAACGGTAGCTTGGCTTCGGCCACACCACGCGCCAGCAACAGCAGCTGTGCACGTTCGCGCAGGCTGAAACCGGCTCCGGGCTGGCGACGGCGCACGCCATCGGCGGCGATTTCCACCACATCAGTCACCACCGACAGCCGGGTGCGGCAGGCCAGACGCCGGCCCAGGTCGGCATCCTCGCCACGGTCGGCAAACAGCACGGTATGCGGGCTTTCCTGCTGCAAGAGTTGTTGCAGCAAGGCCAGTTTCTGTTCCGGCGCATAACCGGGGTCGGCCACCGTCAGGGCGCGGTCCACCGCCAGCTCGGCCAGTGCTTCCGGCGCAGCGTCTTGCATGCCGTACAGCAAGGCCAGCACTTCGCCGTCCTTGCCCGCCAGAATGGCGGCAGCGGCAATCGCCTCGCGGGCCGCATCGTCCAGCTGGCCGCGCTCGGCATGGGCCACCACCAGCAGGCGCTGGCTGAACGGCCCGCTACTGCGCAGCGGCTTGTGGGCCGGGCCATGAGCCAGCAGGGCGGCATCGCGGCTGCCACTGTCATCGCCCAGCACAATGCGCTTGAGGCCGCTGGGCCCCAGCACCCACGGGCGACGCGGGTCGATGCGCGGAATGGCCTGGGTAGAAAAATCCATCACTTTCTCCTTGTAAGCAGCAGCGGACGGGGCAAAGTCTGTGCTTCTGCCCCGGCTCGCCTCAGGCCAGGCGCTCGGCCACCAGTTCGGCCAGTTCGATCACGTCTGCCCGCTCACCCACCACGCCTTCCAGCATGGCCGTGCAATTGGGGCAGGCCACCGCCACCCGGCCGGTGCCGGTTTCGCGGATGTCATCCATGCGCATGTCGGGAATACGGCGCTGACCGGGGATGTCGGTAAAGGCCGCCCCACCACCCCAGCCGCAGCAGCGGGCATCACGGCCGGAACGCGGCATCTCCACCACCTTGATGCCAATGCCCTTCAGCACATTGCGCGGTGCATGGTAGCCGTCGTTGTAACGGCCCAGATAGCAGGGATCGTGGAAAGTGAGCGGCGGCAAGGGCGTGGCATCGGCCTTCAGCGGAATGGCACGGCGCGCCAGCAGATGTTCCAGCAGCTTGCTGTGGTGCCATACCTCGAACTGGCCGCCCAGCGCCGGGTATTCATTGGCCAGGCAATGGAAGACGTGCGGGTCCGGCGTGACGATGCGGGCAAAGCGGTATTGCGCCAGCGTGGCAATATTGGCCTGGGCCAGCCGCTGGAAACCGGCTTCGTCGCCCAGGCGGCGCGCCACGTCGCCGCAGTCGCGCTCGGCTGCGCCCAGCACCGCCACCTTCACGCCAGCCGCCTTCAGCACTTTCACCAGCGCGCGCAGTGCACGCTGGTAACGCATGTCGAACGCGCCTTCACCAGCCAGCAGCAGCCATTCGGTCTGCTCACCCGGCTGCAACAGCGGCAGGTCCAGATCAATCGCCCAGTGGTAACGCACCGCCAGCGGGTAGCCGCCCACGGTGTCGGTATTGCGCAGATTGGCCAGCGCTTCGCTGCCCTTGCCCGGCACTTCGCCACGGCTGAGCGTGACGTGACGGCGCAGGTTGACCACGGTGTCCACGTGCTCGATCAGCATCGGGCAGTTTTCCATGCAAGCGCGGCAGGTGGTGCAGGACCACAGCGTTTCTGCCGCCAGCACGCTGCCGACGATATCCTCGCCCGGCTGCACCATCACCGCAGCCTCGCGGCCCGGATGCGGGTTGCCGGCATAGGCCGGGTCGGTGCCACGGCTTTGCGCCGCCACCATGTCCTGAATCAGCTTTTTCGGGTTGAGCGGCTGACCGGCGGCATAGGCCGGACAGGCGGCTTCGCACTTGCCGCATTGCACGCAGGCATCGAAAGACAGCAGGCGGTTCCAGGCAAAATCCTCCACCTTGGCCACGCCCAGCTCGCCAGCGGCCAGATTCAGCGGTTTGAGGTCGGAGGATTTAGCGGCAAAGCGCTCGGCACGCGGATGGAAAGCCAGATGCAGCAGGCCGGCCACCGCATGTTTCATCGGCCAGCCCAGGCCAATACCCAGCGCCAGTTCGGCACCGCCCAGTGCCAGCATCAGCAGCGCCACCACGGCAATCAGCTGCCCGGCCATGCCCAGCTGCGGGCCGGCAAACAGCAGGCCGGCGGCCAGCAAGCTGCCCAGTGCAAACAGGCGCAGGCGGGCCGGCAATACTTGCCAGCGGCCCTGCGACAGCCGTGGCGGTGCTTGCAGACGGCGCGCCTGCATCATGCGCGCCCCCAGCAGCATCAGCGCCGCCATCAGCACCAGCAGCACATCCAGCCAGCCCTGATACAGCATCAGGCCGTAGTTGAGCGCCGACAGCAGCAGGATGGCCACGCCGCCACCGGCAGCCGCCACGTGGGCGCGGGCCACGGCGGGCTCGCGTGCCACCACGTGGTGGATATCGACAAAATAGCGCTTGGGCATGGCCAAGAGGCCAAGCCAGGACACACTGGCGCTGCGCCCCTGCTGCCACAGGCTGGCGCGTCTGGCCAGGCCACCCAGTAGCAGGAGCGCACCCAGCCAGAACAGTCCGGTCAGGGCATGGGCAAGGGAGAAGCTCATGTCAGAAATCCTTCACCAGACGCAGGGCGTCGTAGATGGCACCGTGGATGTTGTGCATGGAAATGCAGTCACCCACGCGGAACAGCAGGAATTCGCCGGAAGCCAAGGGCTGCGACAAGGAAGGCTGCGGCTGCGCGGCAAACAGGGTGTGGACATCAGTCTGGCCCTGGTTTTTCGACAGTTCCTTCATGTCCCAGTACAGGCTGTCATTGGGCAGGATGCCGTTTTCGATCACCACCTGATCCACCGCCCGTTCTTCCAGTGCTTCGGTGTATTCGTTGCGCAGCACGGCGATTTTCTTGTCGCCCTCGGCATACACCTTGTCCAGCCAGAAATTCGGGGTGGGGATGATGCCTTGTGCGTACAGGCGACGGTAGAAAATGGGGAAAGTGGTGCCGCCGGTGTCGTCGCCCACCTTCACATCCGGGGTGACGATTTCCACCGTGCTGCCACGGCTGGACAGGAAGTCGGCCACGCCAAAACCGGCCTGGGTGCTCACCGCGTCATACACCAGCACGTTCTTGCCCGGCTCCACCTTGCCGGACAGGATGTCCCAGCTGCTGACTGCCACGCCTTCGTCCACGCCCCAGTCCGGCACCTGGCTGGTATAGGGAATACCACCAGTGGCCAGCACCACGATGTCTGGTTTTTCCGCCAGAATCATTGCCTTGTCGGCGGCCACGCCCAGACGGCGATCCACCCCCAGACGCTGGGTTTCCATGTCCAGCCAGCGCACGATGCCGGCCATCTGTTCGCGCTGCGGAGCCTTGGCGGCCAATACGATCTGCCCGCCTACCTGCGGCAGCTTCTCGAACAGCACCACCTCGTGACCACGTTCGCGTGCCACGCGGGCGGCTTCCAGCCCGGCCGGGCCAGCGCCCACCACCACCACCTTGCGCAGCTTGTCCGCCTTGGCAATGTCGTGCGGCATGGTAGCTTCGCGACTGGTGGCGGCATTCTGGATGCACAGCACGTCCTGACCGTGATACTGGCGGTCAATGCAGTAGTTGGCACCCACGCACTGGCGGATCTGGTCTTCCTTGCCATCGCGGATCTTGATCACCAGATGCGGGTCAGCCATATGGGCGCGGGTCATGCCCACCATGTCCACCATGCCGCTGGCCAGAATGCGCTCGGCCTGTACCGGGTCGCGAATGCTTTGTGCGTGCATCACCGGCACCTTGGACACGGATTTGATGCCGGCGGCCAGATGCACAAAGGGCTCGGGCGGCAATGCCATCGGCGGCATGCAATTGGCCAGGGTGTTGTGGGTATCGGCCCCGGAACCCACTACCGACAGGTAGTCGATCAGCCCGGTTTCCGACATGGCCGCCGCAATGTCTTTCAGCATGTCGTGGCTGAGGCCGTCTTCGTGAAACTCATCACCACACATGCGCAGGCCAACGCAGAAATCCGGGCCCACTTCGGCCCGTACCGCATTGAGCACTTCCACGCCAAAGCGCAGGCGGTTTTCAAAGCTGCCACCCCATTCGTCGCTGCGGAAGTTGGTGCGCGGGCTCCAGAACTGGTCGATCAGATGCTGGTGGGCGGCGGAAATCTCGATGCCGTCCATGCCGGCGGCCTTCACCCGGCGCGCAGCCTGGGCAAAGTCGGCAATGATGCGGCGGATTTCATGCGTCTCGATGGTCTTGGCATTGCCACGATGCACCGGTTCGCGAATGCCGGACGGACTGACCAGGTGCGGCCAGTGCTCGCCGTAATAGCTGGAGCGGCGGCCCATGTGGGTGGCCTGGATCATGATCTTGGCGCCGTGGCGGTGCATGGCCTCGCTCAGTCGTGCCAGCGGCTCGATAACGGCATCGGTGGCCAGGTTCACCGACTTCCACCAGCTTTGCGGGCTGTCGATGGACACCGGGCTGGAACCGCCACAAATGGCCAGGCCCAGGCCACCCTTGGCCTTTTCTTCGTAATAGCGGATGTAACGGTCGCCGGGCAGACCGCCCGGCTCGGCATACACCTCGGCATGCGCGGTGCTCACCACGCGGTTGCGCAGCGTCAGTTTATTCAGGGTAATGGGCGCAAACAGGTGCGGATAGCGCATGGGGCGACTCCCGGCTTACAAGGGGTGAACGGTAAAGATGCAGTAATCGGCACCCAGGCCGGCACACTGGCTTTCGCGGCTGACCGTGCGGTAGTCATGGCCCAGGTTTTCACCCACCCAGTCCATGGCACCGGCAAACCAGCCGGCAAACAAATAGCAGGCCATGTGTTCGCTCTGCGGCGCACCGGCCACGCCCTGGGCCAGTACGAAACAGGAGTTGTCCAGGCGGATGCTGGCATTTCCGGTCACTTCGTCCGCCTCGATGAAGCTGAACTGGCCCCAGCCGCGCTGCGACAGGCGCGACAGATAGTGCTCGAACACCGCCTTGCCCTTCAGGCCATGGGTTTGCGCTTCACTGCCACACCAGAAATGGGCAGAGCGGTAGCCGGCCTCGTACAGCGAATCGGCATACACGCGGCGGCCCAGCGCGGCCTCGATGGCCAGATGGTTGTTGATGAAGAAATGGCGCGGCACATACAGCATGGGCAGGCCGTTGGTAGTCCAGACGCCGGTTTCGGCATCGACGTCGATGGGAAGTTGAGGTTGCATGCCACTCTCCTGAGCAAGATGGGCGATTTGTCCGCCATTGCCCAGCATGGTGCAGCAGGCCCCGCACCGGCGGTGCAGCGGGCACGACAGGTATTTGCCCCATACCGACCAGCTGGTCGTTCCCGGACAAGCCGCGACCGTAAGCCTGGCCTGAAGACAATGAAGCAGCCCTCCCCGGTGACGGGGCTACCATTCAGGCGGGTCCTGATCCTGCAAATTCTGCCAGTCCAAGCTGGCTATCAATCCGTGCATATTCAACGGTCATGAACCAGCCCGGCCTGGCCGGCTCCTTAGCTCCTCTTTAATCTGGTCCAGCCCATGCATACCATTACCGACGAT
>Ga0187845_1001906_pt1 | contig 11665 bp, 9 predicted proteins | sample SpaLakP09_SKY_68_FD_134515 | JGI IMG/M metagenome (GOLD analysis project Ga0187845, IMG submission 134515) | Oligotrophic lake water microbial communities from Sparkling Lake, Wisconsin, USA - SP09_SKY_68 | ecosystem: Environmental > Aquatic > Freshwater > Lake | place: USA: Sparkling Lake... | reverse complement strand
GAAGAGCCGCGCCACCAGCGTGGCGCGCGGCGCCAAGAGCGGCGTGCTGGTGGTTGGCGTGGATTCGCTGATGACGCAGATGTCGCGGTGCTGCAAGCCGGCGCCACCCGACGATATCGTCGGCTTCGTCACGCGCGGCCGGGGTGTGTCGATCCATCGCCGCAACTGCAGCACCTTTCTCCAACTGTCCGGGCGCGCTCCAGAACGGGTGATCCAGACCGAATGGGGCAAGCGCAGCGATGCCGTCTATCCCGTCGACATCCAGGTCGAGGCGATCGACCGGCAGGGTTTGCTGCGCGATATTTCCGAAGTGCTTTCGCGCGAGAAGATCAACGTGACCGGCGTGAAGACGCTTTCCAGCAAGGGTGTGGCGCGCATGCAGTTCACGGCGGAAGTTGCCGAGGCCACCCAGTTGCAGCGCGCGCTGTCGATCATCGAGGATGTGCAGGGGGTGTTGCACGCCCGGCGAAAATAAGTTTATAATCTGCGCTTCGCTAGGCTCGTAGCTCAGCTGGTTAGAGCACCACCTTGACATGGTGGGGGTCGTTGGTTCGAGTCCAATCGAGCCTACCAACGAACAGGAAGTACCCTGCATCTGTCGGCAGTCGAAGGCCGCGGCATTCAGTTTCAGGCAGCAGATCCGATCAACCTTATCAGGGCACGGAAAAGCATCATGAACATGACAACTCGAACTACTACCGCTGGTTAGCGACAGTAGTCGAGGTGCGCCTTCGACCCGCAGAATAAAGCGGGGATTCAAAGAAAAACGCGGCCTTGGCCGCGTTTTTTTTCGTCTGTCGTCTACCAGCCTCCTGATAAGCTGCCGCGTTGCCCGCGACTGCGCGGGGCGGCAAGAAAGATTCGTAGCTGTTTCGTCCGGTGCATGCGTTGTCGCATCTGACGGATCGGCGCCACAAAAGTTGCTATGCTGCCGCGCCCAGGCCCCCAAGAAGCCGGCGTGGCGGAATCCAGAAGAGGTTCAAGATGATCGCAATCACGTTGCCTGACGGTTCCCGTCGTGAGTTTCCCGGTCCCGTCACGGTGGCCGAAGTGGCGCAAAGCATCGGCTCGGGGCTGGCCAAGGCCGCGCTCGCCGGCAAGGTCGATGGCCGCCTCGTCGACACGAGCCATACGATCGACCACGATGCGTCGCTGGCAATCGTCACGGACAAGGATGCCGACGGCGTCGATGTGATTCGCCACTCGACGGCGCACTTGCTGGCCTACGCCGTGAAGGAGCTGTATCCGGACGCGCAGGTGACGATCGGGCCGGTGATCGACAACGGTTTCTATTACGACTTTTCCTATAAGCGTCCCTTCACGCCCGAGGATCTGGCCGCTATCGAGAAGAAAATGACGGAGCTGGCGCGCAAGGACGAGAAAGTCACGCGCGAAGTCTGGAATCGCGACGAAGCGGTGGCGTTGTTCGAATCGATGGGCGAGAAATACAAGGCGGAGATCATCGCGTCCATTCCCGCCGATCAGGAAATTGGCCTGTATCGCGAGGGCAAATTCGTCGATCTGTGCCGTGGTCCGCACGTGCCGTCGACGGGCAAGCTCAAGGTCTTCAAGCTGATGAAGGTGGCGGGCGCGTACTGGCGCGGCGATTCGAACAACGAGATGCTCCAGCGCATCTACGGTACGGCGTGGGCCCGCAAGGAAGACCAAGACGCGTACCTGACGATGCTCGAGGAGGCCGAGAAGCGCGACCACCGTCGCCTGGGCAAGACGCTGGACCTGTTCCACCTGCAGGAGGAAGCGCCGGGCATGGTGTTCTGGCACCCGAAGGGCTGGAGCGTCTGGCAGGCCGTCGAGCAGTACATGCGTGGTCGTCTCACGGACGCCGGTTATCAGGAAGTGCGCACGCCTCAGGTGATGGATCGTTCCCTTTGGGAAAAATCCGGCCATTGGGACAACTACAAAGAGAACATGTTCGTCACGGAATCGGAGAAGCGCGACTACGCGATCAAGCCGATGAACTGCCCGGGCCATGTTCAGATCTTCAATCACGGCCTGCGCTCTTATCGCGACCTGCCGTTGCGCCTGGCCGAATTCGGCGCGTGCCATCGTAACGAGCCGTCGGGTGCGTTGCATGGCCTGATGCGCGTGCGCGGTTTCGTGCAGGACGACGCCCATATCTTCTGCACGGAAGAGCAAATCGTGGAAGAGGCGAAGGCTTTTAATGAACTGGCGTTCTCGGTCTATGAAGACTTTGGCTTCAAGGACGTCAAGGTGAAGCTGTCGCTGCGCCCGGAAAAGCGCGCCGGCTCGGATGCGATCTGGGACCACGCCGAAGAGGGTCTGCGCCTGGCGCTGCGCGCCTGCGGCGTGGAGTGGGAAGAGCTTCCTGGCGAGGGCGCGTTCTATGGTCCGAAGGTCGAATATCACATCAAGGATGCGATCGGCCGGTCGTGGCAATGCGGCACGCTCCAGCTCGATCTGGTGCTGCCGGAGCGTCTGGGTGCCGAATACGTCTCCGAGGACAATTCGCGCAAGCGTCCGGTCATGCTGCACCGTGCGATCCTCGGTTCGTTCGAGCGCTTCTTGGGTATCCTGCTCGAAAACCACGCCGGTGCGCTGCCCGCTTGGCTTGCGCCGGAGCAGGTAGTGGTCATGAACATCGCCGACTCGCAGGCGGAATATGCCGAAAGCGTCGTGCAACTCTTGCAAAAACAAGGGTTTAGGGCCAAGGCGGATTTGCGTAACGAGAAAATTACGTATAAAATCCGCGAGCACTCGCTTCAGAAGATCCCTTACCTGCTGGTGGTAGGCGACAAGGAGCGGGACGCCAATCAAGTGGCCGTGCGTGCCCGTGGCAATGTGGATCTGGGTGTCATGCCCGTCTCCGCGTTTGCGGATCGTCTGCAAAACGACGTCTCCAGCAAAGTCTGAGGGTGGAAAGCACGGCTTGTTTTTTTGTCTTCTTGAGGTAACGGAACATCGCTACAGACAAAGGTCACCGTATCAACCGAGAAATCAGCGCGCCTGAGCTGCGCCTGGTAGGGGTTGATAACGAACAGCTCGGCATCGTCAAGTTCATGGACGCACTGCGCATGGCCGAGGACAAGGACTTGGATCTCGTGGAGATTGCGCCCAACGCAGTTCCACCCGTGGCCCGCATCATGGACTACGGCAAGTTCAAGTACGAGGAAGCCAAGCGCGCCCACGAGGCCAAGCTCAAGCAGAAGATCATCCAGGTCAAGGAAGTGAAATTCCGTCCTGGCACGGATGATGGAGACTACAACGTCAAGCTGCGCAACCTGAGGCGTTTCCTGGAGGATGGGGACAAGACCAAGATCACGCTGCGTTTCCGCGGTCGTGAAATGGCCCACCAGGAAATCGGCGCGCGCATGCTCGAGCGTCTGAAGGCTGACCTGGAGGAACTGGGTCAGGTCGAGCAGATGCCGAAGATGGAAGGTCGCCAGATGGTGATGGTGCTGGCCCCCAAGAAGAAGAAGTAATTCTTGTGCGAAGCGACGGCCGGGATGCCACGTGCATCCCGGCGTTGTTTTGCGCAGAACCCGTGCGTGACCGGCAGGCATCGCCTGCTGTGCTGCGTACAAAAACAAGTGGATGCGGGTCTTGCAAGCGATGGCGTGAGCCGTCCACCTGCATGCATGTCATAGAGCTGGAGTTTTTCATGCCTAAGATGAAGACCAAGAAAAGCGCTTCCAAGCGCTTTACGGCGCGCCCGAACGGTTCGTTCAAGCGTGGCCAGGCCTTCAAGCGTCACATCCTGACCAAGAAGACCACCAAGAACAAGCGTCAACTGCGCGGCACCCAGGACGTCCATGAGACGAACCTGAAGTCTGTCCGTGCGATGATGCCTTACGCATAACCCCAAACGATAACGAAAGGAGTTTTACATGCCTCGAGTCAAGCGTGGGGTCACTGCACGGGCCCGTCACAAGAAAGTCATCGACGCTGCCAAGGGTTACCGCGGCCGTCGCAATAATGTCTACCGTATCGCCAAGCAGGCGGTCATGCGTGCTGGTCAGTACGCGTACCGCGATCGTCGCAACAAGAAGCGCGTGTTCCGCGCACTCTGGATTGCACGTATCAATGCCGCGACGCGTGAGCATGGCATGACGTACAGCGTGTTCATGAACGGCCTGAAGAAGGCTTCGATCGAACTGGACCGCAAGGTGCTGTCGGACATGGCCATCCATGACAAGCCTGCCTTTGCCGCCATCGTCAACCAGGTGAAAGCCACCGTTGCCTGATGCCGGTTTCGGAAGCGCCGGATGGCGTTTCCGGGCAAGCACCGACCGTAAGGTCTGATGAAACGGGGCTCCTTACCGAGCCCCGTTTTCATTTCGAATGCCGCGTCGACAAGACGGCATGAGACACGTTGAGACGAGTCTCAAGCGAAATCCGACGCAGCATCCGAAATGCCTCACTGCACGTAACATTGCGCGCGTAGTGCCATCCCTTCCACGTACTGTCCACGTATTGCCGTCATGTCCCAGGATCTGGATCAAATCGTCGCCGACGCACAGGCCGCCTTCGCTGCCGCCAACGACAACGCCACGCTGGAAAACGAAAAAGCACGCTTCCTCGGTAAGACGGGCGCGCTGACCGAACTGCTGAAGGGGCTGGGCAAGCTGGACCCCGAAGCGCGCAAGACCGAAGGCGCCCGCATCAACCAGGTCAAGCAGCAGGTCGAGGCCGCACTGCAGGCGCGCCGCCAGGCGCTGGCCGATGCGCTGATGAATGCGCGCCTGGCCGCCGAAGCCATCGACGTCACGCTGCCCGGCCGCTCCGTGTCGCGCGGCAGCACCCACCCGGTGATGCGCACGTGGGAACGTGTCGAGCAGATCTTCGGTTCGATCGGTTTCGACGTGGCCGATGGCCCGGAAATCGAGACCGACTGGATGAACTTCACCGCCTTGAACAACCCGGACAATCACCCGGCGCGTTCGATGCAGGACACGTTCTATGTGGATGGTCGCGACAGCGAGGGCAAGTTGTTGCTGCTGCGTACGCACACCAGCCCGATGCAGGTCCGCTACGCACGCATGCACGTGCAGAAGTACGCAGGCAAGCCGATGCCGTCGATCAAGGTCATCTGCCCGGGCCGCACCTATCGCGTCGACAGCGATGCCACCCATTCGCCGATGTTCAATCAGGTGGAAGGCCTGTGGATCGGCGAGGACGTGAGCTTTGCCGATCTGAAGGGCGTCTATACCGATTTCCTGCGTAAGTTCTTCGAGCGCGACGACATCCAGGTGCGCTTCCGCCCGTCGTACTTCCCATTCACGGAGCCGTCGGCCGAAATCGACATGGCGTTCGGCAACGGCAAATGGCTGGAAATCTCCGGCTCCGGCCAGGTGCACCCGAACGTGCTGCGCAACATGGGGCTCGATCCCGAGCGCTACATCGGTTTCGCGTTCGGCTCCGGCCTGGAGCGCCTGACGATGCTGCGCTATGGCATCAATGACCTGCGGCTGTTCTTCGAAGGCGATGTGCGCTTTCTGCGCCAGTTCGCCTGATTGCCGCTGATGGCCTGACGCCCAGCACAGAACGCATATCGTCACAGACATTACAGAATACCTACCGGATCAGAAGCGCCATGCAATTCTCGGAATCCTGGCTTCGCACGTTCGCCAATCCTGCAAAGATCTCCACCGACGTGCTGTCGCACACCCTGACTATGGCGGGGCTGGAAGTGGAGGAGGTGGGCCCGGTTGCGCCGCCGTTCAACAAGATCGTCGTGGCCAGCGTGCTTGCGACCGAACGCCATCCCAATGCCGATCGCCTTAACGTGTGCCAGGTCGATGCGGGCACCGGTGAGACGCTGCAGATCGTTTGCGGCGCGCCCAATGTCAAGCCTGGCATCAAGGTGCCGTGCGCGCTGGTGGGCGCCGTGCTGCCGCCGGCCGAAGCCGATGGCAAGCCCTTCGAGATCAAGGTGGGCAAGCTGCGCGGTGTCGACAGCTACGGCATGCTGTGCTCGGCGCGTGAACTGAAGCTCTCGGAAGATCATGGCGGACTGATGATCCTGCCGGAAGATGCGCCGGTGGGGCAGGACATCCGCCAGTATCTCGATCTCGACGATCAGGTCTTCACGATCAAGCTGACGCCCAACAAGGCGGACTGCCTGTCGATCCACGGTGTGGCGCGCGAAGTATCGGCCCTCACCGGCGCCGACCTTGTACTGCCCGACATGACGCCCGTGGCGGTGACGCTGCAGGACAAGCTGCCGGTCAGGATTTCAGCCCCCGACCTGTGCGGCCGTTTCTCGGGCCGCATTATCCGCGGCGTCAACGCGCGTGCCGCCACGCCGGCGTGGATGGTCCAGCGCCTCGAGCGCTCGGGGCAGCGCAGCGTGTCGGCCCTGGTCGATATCTCGAACTACGTCATGCTCGAACTCGGCCGTCCGTCGCATGTGTTCGACCTGGACAAGATCCATGGCGGGCTGGACGTGCGCTGGGGCCGCAAGGGCGAACAGCTCAAGCTGCTGAACGGCAACACGGTGGAAGTCGACGAGCAGGTCGGCGTGATCTCCGACGACAAGGAAATCGAGAGCCTGGCCGGCATCATGGGCGGCGATAGCACCGCGGTGTCACTCGACACGACCAATATCTATCTGGAAGCGGCGTTCTGGTGGCCGAATGCGATCCAGGGCCGCGCGCGTCGTTACAACTTTTCGACAGACGCGGCGCACCGCTTCGAGCGTGGCGTGGATTACGCCACCACGGTGGAGCATATCGAGCGCATTAGCGCGCTGATCCTGCAAATCTGCGGCGGCCAGGCTGGCCCGGTCGACGATCAGATCGTCAATCTGCCGCAGCGTCAGCCGGTCAAGCTGCGCGTGGCGCGTGCCGAACGCGTGCTGGGCATCGAACTCTCGTCGGCGGAAATCACCGATGTGTTCCAGCGACTGCAACTGCCGTTCACGCGCACGGTTGGCGCCGATGGCGAGGTGTTCGAGGTGACGCCGCCCAGCTACCGTTTCGATCTCGAGATCGAGGAAGACCTGATCGAGGAAGTCGCGCGGATTTATGGTTTCGAGCGGATTCCCGCGCGCCCGCCGGTGGCGGAAAGCGAAATGCGTCCGACCAACGAAGGGCGCCGTTCGCAGCATGTCGTGCGGCACGCGCTGGCGGCCCGCGACTTCAACGAGGTCATCAATTTCGCGTTCGTCGAGGAGAAGTGGGAACGTGACTTCGCCGCCAACGACAACCCGATCCGCCTGCTTAATCCTATCGCCAGCCAACTGGCGGTGATGCGTTCGACGCTGCTTGGTGGGCTGGTCGACAAGGTGCGCTACAACCTCAACCGTAAGGCGTCGCGTGTACGCCTGTTCGAGGTGGGTCGTGTATTCCATCGCGACGCGAATGTTGCCGATGGCGGTCTGACCGTGGCCGGCTATCACCAGCCGATGATGGCAGCGGGGATTGCCTATGGTCCGGCCTTCGAAGAGCAATGGGGCGTGGCCACTCGCCAGGTCGACTTCTTCGATATCAAGGGCGACGTGGAATCGCTGTTTCATCCGCGCACGCCGCGCTTCGAGCCGGTTGAGCATCCCGCGTTGCACCCGGGCCGTGCGGCTCGCGTGATTGTCGACGGCAAGCCGGTCGGCGTGGTCGGCGAATTGCATCCGCGCTGGCTGCAGGAGTACGAACTGACCAACGCACCGGCGGTGTTCGAACTGGAGCTCGATGCGCTGCGTGACGTCGGTCTGCCGGCATACTCGGAAATCTCGAAATTCCCTGCCGCCGTGCGCGATCTGGCGGTGGTGGTCAAGCAGCAGGTGCGCGTGCAGGACATGCTGGACGCCATGCGCGCCGCGCTCGATAACGCCGGCCTGGGCCATTTCGTCCAGAGCCTGGCATTGTTCGACGAGTTCCGTCCGAAGGCCGCTTCGGCTGCCATCGGCGTGGATGAGAAAAGCCTTGCGTTCCGCCTGACCTTGCAAGATACTGGGGCGACCCTCCAGGACGAGACAGTCGACAGTGCGGTACGCTGCATGATCGATGCGCTGACGGCAGGCTTCGAAGCCCGGCTGCGCGGTTAAGCAGAACGCCAGCCATTGGAGCGCCCGGGCACAGCTCCCGGGCGGATCGCCACACAGAGTTAACAGAGCGATCAAGGATGAACGATCGAGACGCGATTTCCATGAATGCTGCAGATTTGGGCGAGGTGAGCGACCGGCACACTGCCTCCCTCGACGATGCATCGCCGGAAGCCCGCGCAACCGAGGTGCCGACCCTGACCAAGGCCGAACTCGCAGAGATGCTGTTCGACCAGGTTGGCCTGAACAAGCGCGAATCGAAAGATATGGTCGAAGCGTTTTTCGACGTGATTCGCGAAGCGTTGGAGCAGGGCGATAGCGTCAAGCTGTCGGGCTTCGGCAATTTCCAGTTGCGCGACAAAGCCCAACGTCCTGGCCGCAATCCTAAAACGGGTGAGATCATTCCGATCACGGCGCGCCGGGTGGTGACGTTCCATGCCAGCCAGAAACTCAAGAGCCTGGTCGAGGAGCGCGCCGATCAGGCGCATCCGGGCTGACGCATCGGCCAATATTTGAAGCGCCATGTTCGCGCGTCAGATTTCAGTCCGCCGTAGCGTCGCCCATACACCCCCCTCCTTTTCGCTCGACAAGCGGATTGCCCGCGGCGTTTGCTATAGGTATCCTGCAATGCTGCGCGCCGGACGCGCCAACCGAGTCTCGCCCTACGGCCTGACATCAGTCTCTTGATCGCATGACGGAAAAATCCAGCGAGCGCGTCGCGCTGCCGCCGATTCCCGCAAAACGCTACTTCACCATCGGTGAGGTCAGCGACCTTTGCGCCGTCAAGCCACACGTGTTGCGCTACTGGGAGCAGGAGTTCACGCAGCTCAAGCCGGTCAAGCGCCGTGGAAATCGCCGCTATTATCAGCACCATGAAGTGCTGTTGATCCGGCGAATCCGCGAACTGCTGTACGAACAGGGCTTCACGATCAACGGCGCGCGTAATCGTCTCGACGAAGGACGTCACCATGGCGCCGCCATGCCGTTGGAAAAGGATGACGCGCAAGTTGCGTCCGGCAACGCTGCACAAGTACTGTCGGTGGACCTAAACACGCTGCGCCGCGACCTCGTAGAGGTGCAACATCTGCTGGCACAACTCAAAGAGATTGCGCGACACGAATAAATTGCCTGCAACCCCTAGCCATCGGCAATGGCTCTGATATAATCTCGTTCTTCTTCGGGGCGTAGCGCAGCCTGGTAGCGTACCTGCATGGGGTGCAGGTGGTCGGAGGTTCAAATCCTCTCGCCCCGACCAGATATAGCCCGCACAATCACTAGGTTGTGCGGGCTTCGTCTTTTCTGATTCCCGCTTTTCTAATCCCGGATGTTGGAGAGTGTCCAATATCACGCGGCAGGCGGCGTCAATTTCACCACCGAGAGAGCGGCACGTCGTGCTGCTTACTGTATCCCTCGGTCGTCGACCTATCGGCATACGCGCCGGCCATCCGCAGCGCTTCGACGTCAAAGCCCGCGTCTGACATTCGTCAGTGCTTTCGTGCGAATGCCTTTCCTCACATAGTCAATCTCGCCCAGCTTCGCGTGGTCCAGCGCGTCACCGTGTCTCTCGTCTCCGCACACCGCGGCGTTCGTTGCCTTTCCATGGCGGTTCACGTAGCCCTTGACCAAGTGCGACAGGCCGCCTTCCAGCCCGTCGACCTCCACCCACGATCCGGGCATTGGGTAGTAGTCGGCGAGGATGGAGTTGAAGTCGTTCTTGCAGATCGACTATTGGAAATTCTCAAAAGCATCTCGATTAACGTTTATAAGAATTAAAAAATTCTTATATCGGTATGTAATGTATTTTTGTTTGTGATTTAAATAAAAATAAATATCTGTAAATCATAAAAATATTATTTTAGATTTTATTCAGTTTCTGTTGTTTGCGCGACGCATTGGCTGTTCTCGCTTGTCGGATAGCGGCGTAAGGTTTTGACGCACGAGAATGTCGGCCTCGCGTCGCAAGCGACGGCCTGTTCGGAGAACGCGATCACGGCTGGTAAGGAGCAAGCAACAGTGATGGATGTGACGGATGAACTGAAATCATGGGGCGACGGGCTGCCAAGGTCCGTGACCAGGCTGCAGCCCTATCACCTGAAGGTGCTCGGAGCGAATAGTGCTGCCGGCCTCTCCGTGGTGTCATTCGAGGCTGTAGAGCGCCTGGGCGAACCCTACAGCGTCAAGATCCGATTGACCCATCCGATGGACCTGGACCGGGTGGAGTACGTGCGCCGTGACGCCACTTTCTCGATCAACCCCGGCGACGGCTCGGAGCCTCGGCAATTCTCTGGCTGCATCTTCCGCTTTTCAAAAACCCGTCAGACCCGCGACTTCTGCGCCTATGAAATGGAGTTGCGCCCGAAGGTCGCCTTGCTGACGCTGACCAAGGCAAGCCGTGTCTATCAGAGAAAGACCGCGCCACAGATTATCGAAGCCATTCTTCGCCGCCACGGCCTGGAAGGCCACCAGTTCACTTTCAAGATTCGCCGCCAGTATCCGGAACACCCATTCCGGCTCCAGTACCAGATGTCCGACTGGGACTACATCCGGCTGCTTATGGAACAGGAGGGGCTGTACAGCTATTTCCTCCCGAGTCCGCATGGCGCTGTCTTTGGCGATGTGTTTCAGGTCTGCGACGACATCGATCACTATATTTACCAGCCGGAATTGCGGGTTCCCTATCGGGAAACGGCTGGTCTGGAATCGGGTATTGAGACGGTATTCGATATTCAGACGCACGTCCGTACGGTGCCGGAATCGTTTCGCACGGCCGACTACAACCCGGCGGATTCCTACGAACGCAAGGCAGGCGAGGCCAATGTCGCCCGCAAGGAAACGGGCAATTACGGCCAGTCCTATGTCTACGGCACGCATCACCTCGATATGGCGGGCGCCAAGTGGGAAGCCCAATTGCGCCACGAGGCGGCGCTGGCTGGACAAATCATCTTCGAAGGCCAGAGCAATGTCCTGGACCTGCGGCCTGCGCGCATCCTGCGCATGGACGTCAACCTACCCGATGCGCCGCACGGTCAGGTAATCACGGAAGTCGTCCATATCGGGGCCCGAGACCAGGCTTACCGCAATACCTACCAGGCCATTCCTTCGGATCGGCGCTTTCGGCTGCCGATCGATGAAAGCCGATGGCCGCGCATCGCGGGCACCCTGAGCGGGCGCGTGACGTCTCCTGGCAAATACAAGTACGCCTATCTGACCCAGCATGGCCTTTACGTCGTGCGCCTGGATCTGGATTTCGAGGATTGGCCGAACGGCGGCGAGAGTGTGCCGATGCGTCTGGCGAAACCGTTTGCCGGTGCGCGGCAGACCGGTTTCCACTTTCCGCTGATCGATGGCACGGAGGTCGCCATCGCCTTCCGGGACGGCAATCCGAACAAGCCATACATCGCGCACGCCCACCATCACAGCCGGCACGAGGACCTGATTACCAACCGGGACCGCTGGCTGTCGCGCAACGTCATTCGCACGCAGGCAAACAACAAGCTGCGATTCGAGGACTGGGAGGGGCAGGAGGGCGTCAAGCTGTCCACCGACTACGGTGGCAAGACGCAGCTCAACATGGGCTATCTGGTCGATCACAAGCGCCAGAAGCGTGGGGAAGGTTTTGAGTTGCGGACGTCGGGGTGGGGGGCTTTG
>Ga0187845_1001905_pt1 | contig 11672 bp, 11 predicted proteins | sample SpaLakP09_SKY_68_FD_134515 | JGI IMG/M metagenome (GOLD analysis project Ga0187845, IMG submission 134515) | Oligotrophic lake water microbial communities from Sparkling Lake, Wisconsin, USA - SP09_SKY_68 | ecosystem: Environmental > Aquatic > Freshwater > Lake | place: USA: Sparkling Lake... | reverse complement strand
GGACGGGCTGTTCCGCACCGTGGTGTTTGAAACCAAGGCGGCCTGAGTCGTTCAGTGCGGGTAGGCTGGATGCAGGTGGCAGCCCCGCAGGTGATCATTCACCACGCCAGTGGCTTGCAGGTAGGCATAAATTACCGTGCTGCCGACAAAATTCATCCCCGCCTTTTTCAAAGCCTTGCTGATGCTGTCGGACAGCGGGGTGCTGGCCGGGCATTCTGCCAGCGATTGCCAGTGATTCACTACACTTTGGCCATCGGTATGTGCCCATAGCCATTGGGCAAAGCTGCCATGTTCTTGCTGCAATTGCAGGAATACCCGCGCATTGCGGATGGCGCTGTTGATCTTCAGCCGGTTGCGCACGATGCTGCTGTCCAGCATCAGCCTTTCCACATCATCCTCGCCCATTTGTGCCACTTGCTGCGGATCGAAGCCGTAAAAGGCGCGGCGGTAGCCTTCGCGCTTGCGCAAGATGGTGATCCACGACAGTCCGGCCTGTGCCCCTTCCAGAATCAGCATTTCAAACAGTTTGTGATCGTCGTGCTGGGGGCGGCCCCATTCCTGATCGTGGGAGGCCATATAGAGCGGGTCGTCGCCACACCAGGGACAGCGGGGCAAGGCAAGATCGGTCATGGGGGAGACTCCGGCACCGCCCGGCGGGGCCGGGCGGCAGGGTTGGTTCAGCTGAGGTTGTGCATCAGGATGTCGCAGGACAGGCCGGTTTTCTGCAAGCCCTGGCGGCTGGCCAGATTAAGTACCAGCGGGTTGCGGATATTGGCCTTCAGCTCGCCCAGCGCCGGGTGGGCTTCGGCTGCGGACTGCTCCTGATACAGCAGCACCAGGATGACCGCGTCTTCCGGCTTGCTCAATTGCAGGCGCGCCACTTCTTCATCATTCAGTTCCACCTCATAGCGCACGCCCAGCTGTTGCGGCAGGGTGACGCTAAGGGTGATGGCCGCGTCGTTCAGTGACTGCATCCAGTACACCGAAGGATTATTGCTGTCGGCATTGTGGAACAGTTTGAACTGGGTGCAGTTTTCCAGGGCGGGAATGCCCTGGTCAAAATTGATGATGGTGCTTTCATCCACTTCTACAGCACCGAGTTGGCTGGAATTGAACAGCATGACATTCTCCCTGTGGCAGATGTTGGCATTATGCATCAAGCCTTATCCGGCGACGATCCCGGCACTCCGGAAATATGTCATGTGGCAGGGCGGGGCTGCGCCCTTGCTGTTCGGGCGGCGTGCACTGATTTGATGACAGGCCTGCCTGATGACGGTGCAAACGGCTAGAATGGCGCACCATGATGATGCCTACTGCTTTATATCCCCGCATTCAGGCAGCCTTGCTCTGCTCGGATGTGACCGACAAGCTGGCCGCGACCGAAGCCATTCATGCTGCCTGGCAGCGTGGTGAGCTGCAGCGTGAAGATGCGCCATTGACCCGGCTGCCGATGGCGGGCCATCCCGAGCGGCCTGAGCTGGTACATGCCACCAAGGTGCCGCGCCGGCGTCCGGGTTCGCCGCAAGGCCAGCCCGCCATGCTGCATGCCATTGCCCATATCGAGTTCAATGCGGTCAACCTGGCTTTGGATGCTGCCTGGCGTTTTCGCGAAATGCCGGATGATTTTGTCAGCGACTGGCTGCGTATTGCGGCAGAAGAAGCTGGCCATTTCCGTCTGCTGCAGGGCAGGTTGCAGCAGCTGGGCTACAGCTATGGCGACTTTCCCGCCCATAACGGCCTGTGGGAAATCTGCCATGTCACCGATCATGATGTATTGGTGCGCATGGCGCTGGTGCCGCGCGTGCTGGAGGCGCGCGGCCTCGATGCCAGCCCCGAGCTGCAACGCAAGCTGGCCAATATCGGCGATGAAGCCAGCGTGGCCATTCTGGACATTATCCTGCGCGATGAAATCGGCCACGTGCAAGTGGGTAATCACTGGTTTCATCATCTGTGCCGCCAGCGTGCGCTGGAGCCGATGGCAACCTTCAGCCGCCTGCTTGCAGAGTATGATCTGACGGCACATCGCGGCAGCTACAATATCGATGCCCGACGGTTGGCAGGCTTTTCCGAGGCAGAGCTGCAATGGTTGCAGCAGGCCAAGGATTGAGCGCGCTGTGGGCTATTTCTATCCATGGAGTACTGCATGTTTTACCGGCTTTTGTGGCGCTTGCGCCAGCAACGCAAACTGGCTCTTGGTGGCCTGCTACTGGCTACGCTGTTGTTTGTGCTGTGTGCGGCCTGCCTGAGTGCGCTGGACTTTGCCAGCGCTCCGCTCGCCATGGTGTTCTGTATTTTGCTCATGCTGCCGGCCTTGCTGGTGCAGCTATTGATGCTGTGGGTGCTGGCGCAAAAACCCTGACTGAAAAATGGCATTGAAAACAGTGATTTAATGTCGCATTGCTGCACGGCGTCAGGCTTGACGATGGCCGCGCAGACAGCGCATAATCGCGCCGCAACATAAGAAAAGGCCCCTGATACGGCGGGGCCTTTTTGTTTTTACAGTTTTCGGAGATACCCGAATCATGGACTATCAGGCGTTTTTGCGTCAGTTGGAATCCAGTACGCTGCCTGCATCCGACTTTACTCACCAGGCGCATTTGTATGCTGCCTGGGCTTATCGCCGCCAGTACCCGGCTGCCGAAGCGGCAGTGCGCTGTGCGCGCGCCTTGTCGCGTTATGCCATGGCGCAGGGGGCGGCGGAAAAATACCACCACACCCTGACCATGTCGCTGTTGTCCATCCTGTACCACCGTGCCCAAGAGCAGCCGGCCATGCTGGAAGACTGGCCGTCCTTTCTCGCGACCTGCGACGATGTGCTGCAGGATGCGCGGGCGGTGGTGCTGCAATATTACTCTGCTGACAGGCTGAGCCAGGATGCCTCGCGTCGCGGCTTTGTGCCGCCGGACCGACTGCCGCTGCCCATTGCCTGCCTGTCACATTAAGGAAGCCAAGCCATCATGATGAAAGCCCCGGAACTGCTGCTGCCCGCCGGCACGCTGGACAAAATGCGCGCCGCCTATGATTTTGGTGCCGATGCCGTCTATGCCGGCCAGCCGCGCTATTCGCTACGTGCGCGCAACAACGACTTCAAGCTGGAAGAACTGAAAACCGGTATTGATGAAGCGCATGCGCGCGGCAAGCTGTTTTTCGTGGCCAGCAACCTGCTGCCGCACAACAGCAAGATCAAGACCTATATGGCGGACATGGAGCCGGTGATTGCCATGAAGCCGGATGCGCTGATCATGGCCGACCCGGGCCTGATCATGATGGTGCGCGAACGCTGGCCCGAGGTGCCGGTGCATCTGTCGGTGCAGGCCAATACCGTCAACTACATGGGGGTGAAGTTCTGGCAGAAGCTGGGCGTGTCGCGCATTATCCTGTCGCGCGAGCTGAGCCTGGACGAGATTGCCGAAATCCGCCAGGAATGCCCGGATATCGAGCTGGAAGTGTTTGTGCATGGTGCGCTGTGTATTGCCTACTCTGGCCGTTGCCTGCTGTCGGGCTATTTCAATCACCGTGACCCGAACCAGGGCACCTGTACCAATGCCTGCCGCTGGGATTACAAGATGCACGATACCCAGGGTGATGACGCTGGCGATGTGCAAACCATCAAGCTGGATTTCAACAAGGCCCTGGAAGAAGCCAACCAGAGCTTTGCTGCCTGTGGTGGTGCCGAGCGCCATCCGCTGGCTGATAAGACTTATCTGATCGAAGAGGGCAGTCGTCCGGGCGAGCTGATGCCCATCATCGAAGACGAGCATGGCACTTACATCATGAACTCCAAGGATCTGCGTGCGGTGGAGCAGGTGGAGAAGCTGGTGAAGATCGGGGTGGATTCGCTCAAGATCGAAGGTCGCACCAAGAGCCTGTACTACGTGGCGCGTACCGCCCAGGTGTATCGCCAGGCTATTGATGACGCGGTAGCCGGCCGCCCCTTCAACCTGGGCCTGCTGGCCGAGCTGGATGGCCTGGCCAATCGTGGCTACACTCCGGGCTTTCTGGAGCGCCATCAGACCCAGGATTACCAGAACTATCTGGACGGGCATTCCAAGGCCAAGCAAAGCCAGTATGTTGGCGATGTGCTGGAAGTCGATGCCGATGGCTGGGCGCTGGTGGAGGTAAAAAACCGCTTCGGCGTGGGCGACCGCATCGAAGTGATTCATCCGCGCGGCAATCGTATCGTCGAGCTCAAGCAGATGACCCGTAATGGCGCGGCGGTGGAGCTGGCGGCCGGCAATGGCATGCAAGTACGCATTCCCGATATGGTCGGCATGGAAAAAGCCCTGCTGGCACGATTGATCTGATCAAATGTAGCGGTGGCATCAAAAGTTGCTAAAACGTAAGCGGATTGCCTGCAAGGGCCATCCGCTTTTCTTTCGCCTGTTGCCACGGCAAGTACGGACCGGATTTGATCTGTGGCAAATCTGCCTCAGCTTGTCCTGGAGCAAGAAAAATCTTTTTTTGTCGGCCAGAAGCTGGCGGGCCGCGTTGAGTGATCAGGGGCGCTGCCGCTGGCCGCGAAAAAGTAGACTTGTACCGAGCAGGCCCGGACCTTGCTAAAGCCTTGAAACATCAGGTGGAGCGCGGGTTTTGATCATATGTATAGGCAAATTTGTGCTGTATGGCCGTTTGTGCCGGAGGAAATGATCAGATGTTCAGAATAGTAAACACTGGCGCTCGTCAAGAGCATTCGGGTGTTGAATTTTTTGCGCTGCAAAATAAATTCATGTTGCGGCTGAATGTCTTTGTGGTTAAAAAGCTGTAACACCTCACCACGGATTGTGGATTTTATTAAACATTACAGAGGTGGTATCTACAGTGGAGGAGGCTTGGTAATGGGGAAGGTCTACCCTTGCGGGAAACGGGCAGCAACGGTTGGCGCAATGCGCTACCCTGCCAGCCAGTTTCCACAGGTTTCCTGCGATAACAATAAATATCAGGACGACTGGCGGCTGCGTGCTGCAAGTTCGTCGTCTCTTGCCTGACAGTTACCGGGTCCAACTGGGATAGCAATAGCCAGAGTGGATAGGATGGGGTTATAAATGTTGTGCACGAATATTGCTTCATACATATGCGTGCCATTGTTACCCCAGGTTTGGCGCTGACCGGATTCGAGGGAGAAACCCCGGACGGTCAACAGGAGGTGCAGTTCATCAGGTCCCTCGAGTCCCCAGACAACAGGGAGTTTATGGTCTTGCAATACATTAGGAAGCCTGTAATGAAGAAGAAACTTGTCAAGAAAGTGCTGTGTTCGCTGCTTCTGCTGTTGCCTAGTGCGGGCGTACTGGCAGAAGACAAGGTACTGAACGTCTACAACTGGTCTGATTACATCGCCAAGAGCACCATTCCTGGCTTTGAAAAGCAGGCCGGGGTCAAGGTCAAGTATGACGTGTACGACAGCGACGATACCCTGCAAGCCAAGATGATGACCGGCCGCGCCGGTTACGACATCGTGGTGCCCACTTCCAACTTCATGGCCAAGCAGATCGAGGCTGGCATTTATCAGAAGCTGGACAAGTCCAAGATCCCCAATCTGGCGAATCTGGACAAGGGGCTGATGGCCAAGATCCAGGATGCCGATCCGGGCAATGCACACGGCGTGCCGTGGGCTTATGGTACCGATGGCCTGGGTTACAACTTCACCAAGGTCAAGGCCATCCTGGGCAAGGACACCCCGCTGGATAGCTGGGACATCCTGTTTGACCCGAAATACGTTTCCAAACTGAAGGGCTGCGGCGTTTCGGTACTGGATCAGGCTAACGACGTGTTCGCCGTTGCCCTGCATCATCTGGGCAAGGATCCCAACAGCAAGAACCCGGCCGACTACCAGGCTGCCTTCGAACTGCTGAAGAAAATCCGCCCCTACATCACCCAGTTCAACTCTTCCGGCTATATCAATGACCTGGCCAACGGCGACATCTGTCTGGCGCTGGGCTGGTCTGGCGACGTCAACATTGCCAAGCATCGTGCTGCCGAAGCCAAGCGTACCTACCAGCTGGGTTACGTGATTCCGAAGTCCGGCGCACCGATCTGGTTTGACGTGATGGTGATCCCGAAAGATGCACCGCATGTTGATGCGGCCCTCAAGTGGATCAACTACATCGAAAATCCGGAAGTCAATGCCGCGATTACCGACGAAGTGTTCTACCCGACTGCCAATGCGGCAGCCCGCAAGTTCGTGAAGCCGGAAATCTCCAACGATCCGTCCATCTACCCGCCGGAATCGGTCATGAAGACCTTGTTCCTGCTGAAGCCGCTGCCGTCTGACATCATGCGTCTGCAGAACCGTCTGTGGACCCAGCTGAAGACTGGTCGCTAAACCGTGTCCTGACCGGCCGGGTGGGGTTCGCCCGGCTGGTTCTGACCTGCACGATCCCCGCGGTCGTCAAGGCTGCAGGGATGGATGCAACAGCCGCTGCTACCGCATTGCCGGCACGGCAGCTGGCTAAGAAAAAGCAGTACTGGAGTGAGGGTTACAGTCTGGTTCCGCAGAGCCGGGCTGTAGTGAAACGTAAGTCATCACATCAGGGCGAGTCGTGACAGGGCCTTGATATGATGGCTGTAAAGATGTGCTTGGCAAGCCGGTCCCACCGGCCAAGTGGTGCTAAACATGAAAAGTCTCAATTTTAGTCGATGGTTTCCGTCCGGCAGGACTACCGTCATCGGTGTTCCCTTCCTGTTTTTGTTTGTGTTTTTCCTGCTGCCCTTCCTGCTGGTAGTAGGCATCAGCTTCTCGCAGCAGCAGCTGGGCATTCCGCCTTATACGCCGCTGACCAAGATCGAAGACGACGTCTTCACCCTGGTGCTGAATATCGGCCACTACAAGTTCATGCTGGGTGACGATCTGTACTTTGCCACCTACATCAGCTCGGTGCAGATGGCATTTGTCTCCACCGTGCTGTGCTTGCTGATCGGCTACCCCATGGCCTATTACATCGCCCGTGCGTCCGAGTCTGCTCGTGACACGCTGATGATGATGGTGATGTTGCCGTTCTGGACTTCCTACCTGATTCGTGTCTATGCCTGGATCGGCATTCTCAAGAATGATGGTTTCCTCAACCAGTTCCTGATGTGGCTGGGCGTCATCGATACCCCGCTGCGGCTCTATCACACCAACTGGGGCGTGTATATCGGCATGGTGTTCTCCTACCTGCCTTTCATGATCATGCCGCTGTATGCCCATCTGGTGAAAATGGACCTGCGCCTGCTGGAAGCCGCCTATGACCTGGGTGCCCGTCCGTGGAAGGCATTTGTCCAGGTGACCTTGCCGCTGTCGAAAAACGGCATCATCGCTGGCAGCCTGCTGGTATTCATTCCGGCGGTGGGCGAATACGTGATCCCGGAACTGCTGGGTGGTTCGGATACGCTGATGATCGGTCGCGTGATGTGGGATGAATTCTTTAACAATATGGACTGGCCGATGGCTGCAACCGTGACTTGCGCCATGGTGCTGCTGCTGCTGGTACCGATGGCGCTGTTCCAGCATTACCAGGCGAAAGTGATGGAGGAAGTGAAATGAGCACGATGAAACCCAGCAAGCCGCTGTCGTTTGCGGTACTTGGCTTCGGCTATGCCTTCCTCTATCTGCCCATTGTGCTGCTGGTGATCTACTCGTTTAACGAGTCCAAGCTGGTCACGGTATGGTCGGGTTTCTCCACCAAGTGGTATTGGGCACTGCTGGAAGATGACGAGCTGATCAATGCAGCCCTGCTTAGTATCAAGATTGCCCTGATGACGGCGACTGCCGCCGTGGTGATTGGTACCTGGGCGGGTTTCGTGATGGCGCGGCTCAACCGCTTCCGCCTGTTCCCGCTGTTTGCCGGCATGATCAATGCGCCGCTGGTGATTCCCGAGGTGATTCAGGGTATCTCGCTGCTGCTGCTGTTCGTGGCCATGGAGCAGGCCTTTGGCTGGCCGGAAGGTCGTGGCGTGTTCACCATCTGGATCGGCCACGTGATGTTGTGCGTGTCCTATGTGGCCATCGTGGTGCAGTCCCGTGTGCGTGAACTGAACCGTTCGCTGGAAGAAGCTGCCATGGATCTGGGGGCGCGTCCGCTCAAGGTGTTCTTCGTGATCACCCTGCCGCTGATTTCCCAGGCGCTGGTGTCCGGCTGGCTGCTGTCCTTCACCCTGTCGCTGGATGACCTGGTGCTGACAGCCTTCCTGTCCGGCCCGGGTTCCACCACGCTGCCGATGGTGATCTTCTCCCGTGTGCGTCTGGGTCTGAACCCGGAAATGAACGCCCTGGCCACCTTGTTCATCATCGTGGTGTCGGTAGGGGTCGTGGCGGGCAATCTGTATATGCGCTCGGTACAGCGCAAGCGTGACCGTGAAATGCAACTGGCCTTCAATCAGGCGTAAGCCGACCAGGCAGGTCGCAGGCAAGGACGGGGCAGCAGCAGGGATAACACACCATTCCGGTTGCTGCCCCGTTGGGGTTCTAGAGGTGAAAACAACGTGGTATCCATGCAGTAGGACAAGGGAGAAGTGAGATGAAGAAATTGTTGATCAGTGCTCTGATCGCAGGTCTTCCCGGCGTAGCCATGGCCGATGCCAAGGGAGACGAGATCGCCAAGCTGAAAGCCCAGTTAGAGGCTCTGCAGGCGCAAATGCAACAGCTGCAGCAGGCAGTGAATGCCGCGACGGCCGCCAAGGCGCCGGAAGCGGATGATGCCAATACCGAGCTGAAGCAGCGTGTGGCAGGCATGGAGCTGAAAGTCGACAAGCTGACGACTGACGCCAGCGAGGGCCCGATTGCCGGTTTGAGTATTACCGGTTATCTGGACCCGACCTATTTGGCTAGCCGGGTTGGTAAAAGCTCCGGGTTTCAATTTGTCAACCACAGCAATCAGTACGCCTATACCAACAGTACCTTTGGTGATGTCTATCTGGATATCAAGAAAACCTTCGGTGTAGGCCCGCTGGCACCGAGTGCTGAAATCAGCATTCTGCCCAATCGTGGTTCGGGCAATACCTTGATGACTAGTGGTGGCGGCAGCAGTGCCGGTAACAACATCATCAATACCGCCATCATTAACTTCCCCTTGTCCGACACTACTCAACTGGTGGCCGGCCTGATGAATAGCTTTGGTGGCTACGAAGTGCAGCAGTCCAACCAGATGAACACCATCACCCATGGCCTGCTGTATGACTTCAGCGACCCGGGCAGCTATGTTGGGGCCGGTTTCAACTGGAGTCATGATGTATGGGCCACCAAGTTCATGATTGCTAATGAGCAATACCATACAAACCCGAACAGCGCATCTGATGCCAACAGCCACACGCATAGCAACAGCACGCCGACTGTTACTGGCCGTGTCGACTACACCATGACTAGTAATCTGGATCTGGGTGGTTCGATGAATATTGGTCGTCAGAGCTTGTATGCTCATACCACCACCACGAATGGCACTACCAGTGCTGATGGTACTTATGGTTATCAAGGTAATTCCAATAGCGCCTACAGTGCTTACTATTTTGGTGAGCTAGATGCCACATTGACCGGTACCGACAGTGTTTACAACGCTGAAATCGATTATGGTCGTCAGAAGCAGGCTGCTTGGAATGGTGGTGATGCAGTGTGGTGGGGCTTCTCTTTGCTGGCTCATCAGAAATGGAATTCTGACTGGTTTGGCCGCATGGGTGCCACCCTGCGCTATGACTACCTGAATGACAGCAAGAATGGTGGCGGTGGTGGTGGTATCGCCCTGGGTCAATCCAATGGGGTTGACGGTACCAACGGCTTCGGTATTTCCCAGGCCTGCTACAACGACAGCGTCGCCAATGGCGGTTCTGGTACCGACTGCTCCGGCGCTACCCGTCAAGCTTTGACAGCAGCCTTGCTGTTCTACCCGACCGATCAGCTGACCCTGAAGATGGAATACCGTCACGACTGGGCCAACCGCGACGTGTTCCTGCGTAGTGATGGCAACTATCGCAAGAGCAACGACATTTTCGCTGCCCAGGCTGTGTACAGCTTCTGATCGCCAGACTGTTTCATCGCTCGAATGGCCTCCGCTGGAGGCCATTTTTCATTGGATTGTCTTTGCCGGTTGCTTGTTTTGGCTTGGCAAAGCAGGACGGGGGCGGCACACTCAGGCATTGTCTTTGTTGGAATGCTTCATGTTCAGACGTCCTGACTGGCTGGCCTCGCTGTTCAACCGTGCGCCGTATGTGGCAAAGCCGGCGGCGCGCCATCATGGCCCCGCCGGCTATCGCAATCTGTACCCGTTCACCCTGCCTTCGCTGGGCAGCCTGTTGCACTGGAAGCTGGCGCAGTGGTGGCGTGCGCGCCCGGATCACCGGCCGGAAATGGTCCCGGTGACTGGCGGCGACCCGGCGGCCTTGCGTGCCAACCGTCTGCGCTCCAGCGTGACCTGGCTGGGGCACGCCAGCAGCTTTGTGCAGTTGGCCGGGCAGAATGTGCTGATCGATCCGGTGCTGTCGTCGCGGGCGTCACCGTTTCGCCATCTGGGGCCGAAGCGGCAAGTGCCTTTGCCCATTGATCTGGCGGATTTGCCGCGCATTGATCTGGTCTTGCTGACGCATCTGCATTACGACCATCTGGACTTTCCCACGCTCAAGCGGCTGGCGCAGCAGTCGGGTGGGGCGCCGGACTTCGTGGTGCCGTTGGGCGTGGCGCGGGCCGTGCGCGCCGCCGGCGTGCCGGCCGTGCGGATAGTCGAGCTCGACTGGTGGCATGCGGTGCAGCGCGGTGCGCTGCGGGTGTTGCTGACGCCGGCACATCACTGGAGCAACCGTGGCCCGTGGGGTGACCTGAACAAGGCGCTATGGGGTGGCTATCTGCTGGAAGGGGCTGGCTTGAAAATCTGGTATCCCGGTGATACCGGTTATCAGGCCGAGCTGTTTCATGAGATCGGCTTGCATATCGGGCCGGTGGATTTTGCCCTGCTACCTATCGGCGCTTACGAGCCGCGCAAGGTCATGCGGGCGCAGCATGTCAATCCCGATGAGGCCGTGCGCATTTTCAAGCATGTTGCAGCGCGCAAGGCCTGGGCAGTGCACTGGGGCACCTTCATTCTCACGGACGAGCCGATACAGCAGCCGATGGCAGAACTGGCCATGGCCTTGCGCGAGCAGGAGGTCAGTCCTGCCGATTTCATGCTGCCGGCCATCGGCGAAACCATCTGGCTGTAGTTGTGCGGAGCAGCTGTGGTGCATGATGGCGGTATTTTGCCCCTGATTGGCGCACAAGACGCCATTTTGCTGCGATGCAAACATTGCCCCTCAGGGCAGGGGGGCATACAATCGACAGTGTTATTTTTTCGAAAACGAAGGCTTTTTTTCGTTTTCACAGCAATATGGGGCTAGGCATGACGATTCTGCAATTGATCAATGAACGGGTGCAGGCTGCGCTGAGCGCGGCCGGTGCGCCGGATGCGCCGGCGGTGATTCAGCCGGCTTCCAAGCCGGAATTCGGTGACTATCAGGCCAACGGCGTGATGGGTGCGGCCAAGGCGCTCAAGACCAATCCGCGCGAACTGGCGCAAAAGGTGGTGGCGGCGCTGGACTTGCAAGGCATTGCCGACAAGGTGGAAATCGCTGGTCCGGGTTTCATCAATATTCATCTAGCCCCTGAATATCTGGCCCGACGTAGCGAAACTGCCCTGAAAGATGCGCGGCTGGGTATTACCCCGGCAGCGCCGCAGCGC
>Ga0187845_1001904_pt1 | contig 11675 bp, 5 predicted proteins | sample SpaLakP09_SKY_68_FD_134515 | JGI IMG/M metagenome (GOLD analysis project Ga0187845, IMG submission 134515) | Oligotrophic lake water microbial communities from Sparkling Lake, Wisconsin, USA - SP09_SKY_68 | ecosystem: Environmental > Aquatic > Freshwater > Lake | place: USA: Sparkling Lake... | reverse complement strand
GGGCGAGGCCGTGGTGGCGGCGCTGAAGCCGCAGGTCGACGTGCCGGCGCAAGGGCAGGGCGTCGTGACGATGTCGCTGCGCATCGCCAAGCCCCGGCTGTGGGGCCCCAAGCCCCATCAGCAGCCCCATCGCTACCTGGCCGTCACGCGCCTGCAGGGCAAGGGGGGTGTGCTGGACCGTTATGAGACGCCCTTCGGCATCCGCACGCTGCGCTTCGATGCCAACACCGGCCTGCACGTCAACGGCCAGCCGGTGAAGCTGCAGGGCGTCAATCAGCACCACGACCTGGGCGCCCTGGGCGCGGCCTTCAACGTGCGCGCCGCCGAGCGGCAGCTGGAGATCCTGCAGGCCATGGGCGCCAACGCCATCCGGATGTCGCACAACCCGCCGGACCCCGGGCTGCTGGCGCTGACCGACCGCATGGGCCTGCTGGTGGTGGACGAGATCTTCGACTCCTGGGAGCGCAAGAAGACGCCGCTGGACTTCCACCTCATCTTCCCGGACTGGTACGAGGCCGACCTGCGCGCCATGCTGCGGCGTGACCGCAATCACCCGTCGGTCATCATGTGGAGCATCGGCAACGAGGTGGGGGAGCAGTACACCGACAAGGCCGGTGCCGCCGTCGCGCGCCGCCTGCACGAGATCACCCGCGAGGAAGACCCGACGCGCCCCACCACGACGGCAATGAACTTCGCCAAGTCCGACATGCCGCTGCCCGCCGAGGTCGACGTGATCAGCCTGAATTACCAGGGCGAGGGCATACGGCAAGACCCCGAGTTCATCGGCACCGACCGCATCCGCACGCCGCCGCAGTACCCCAACTTCCACGCCAAGTTCCCCGGCAAGCTCATCCTCAGCAGCGAGACGGCCTCGGCCCTCAGCAGCCGCGGCGTCTACCTGTTCCCGGTCACCCCGGCCAACAGCTCCATCACGCGCGACGGCCGGGGCGGCGACTCCAAGGCGCTGCAGGTCAGCGGCTACGAGCTGTATGCGGTCGATTTCGGTTCCTCGGCCGACAAGGTCTTCGCCGCGCTGGACGCCCATCCCTACGTGGCCGGCGAGTTCGTCTGGACCGGCTTCGACTACCTCGGGGAGCCCACGCCGTATTACGCGGCACGCAGCTCCTACTCAGGCATCGTCGACCTGGCCGGCTTCCCCAAGGACCGCTACTGGCTCTACCAGTCACGCTGGCGGCCCGACCTGCCCATGGCCCATCTGCTGCCGCACTGGACCTGGCCGGAGCGTGTGGGCCAGGTCACGCCGGTGCACGCCTTCACCAGCGGCGACGAGGCCGAGCTGTTCCTCAACGGCCGCTCGCTGGGCAAGCGCAAGAAGGGCCCCGGCGAGTACCGCCTGCGCTGGGATGACGTCGTCTACGAACCGGGCGAGCTGAAGCTGCAGGCCTGGCGCGATGGCAAGCCCTGGGCCACGGCCAGTGTCGCCACGGCCGGTGCCGCCGCCCGGCTTGAACTGAAGTCCGACCGCGCGGACATTGCCGCTGACGGCAGCGACCTCAGCTTCATCACGCTGACCATCACCGATGCGGCCGGCCGCCCCGTGCCCCGCGCTGAGACGCGCATCCGTTTCAGCGTCGCCGGCCCCGGCGACATCGTCGCCACCGACAACGGCGACGCGACCAGCTTCGAGCCCTTCCCGTCGCCCAGCCGCAAGGCCTTCAGTGGCCAGGCGCTGGCCATCGTGCGCGGCCGTGCCGGCGCGTCCGCCAAGCTGGTCGTGCGTGCCGAAGCCGACGGCCTGGCGCCGGCCGAGATCACTCTCTATACCAAGGACACCCGATGAACCTCATCCGCAGCAGCGGCGCCGCGCTTGTGCTGGCCGCCTTCGCTCTGTCCGCCGTGCCTGCCCAGGCCGCCAAGGTCGGCGTCAGCTGGGCCACCTTCCAGGAGGAGCGCTGGAAGACCGACGAGGCCGCCATCAAGGCGCAGCTGGCCAAGGACGGCCACAGCTACCTCAGCGCCGACGCGGCCGGCTCGCCCGAGAAGCAGCTCTCCGACATCGACTCGCTGATCGCCAAAGGCGCCCAGGTGCTGATCGTGCTGAGCATGGACAAGGACGCCATCCTGCCGGCCGTGCGCAAGGCCCAGCAGCGCAAGATCCCCGTCATCGCCTACGACCGCCTCATCGAGGCGCCCGGCGTGTTCTACATCACCTTCGACAACAAGGAAGTCGGCCGCCTGCAGGCCCGGGCCATCCTGGACGTCAAGCCCAAGGGTCGCTACGTGATGATCAAGGGCTCGGCCAGCGACCCCAACGCCGACTTCGTGCGCGCGGGCCAGCAGGAGGTGCTGGCGCCGGCCATCCAGCGCGGCGACGTGCAGATCGTCGGCGAGGAGTACACCGACGGCTGGCGGCCCGAGGTGGCGCAGAAGAACATGGAGCAGATCCTTACCAAGACCGGCGGCAAGATCGACGCGGTGGTTGCGTCGGCCGACGGCATTGCCGGTGGCGCAGCGGCGGCGCTGGCCTCGCGCGGGCTCAAGGGTCTGCCGCTGTCCGGCCAGGACGGCGAGTTCGCCGCGCTGAACCGCGTGGCGCTGGGCCAGCAGACCGTGTCGGTCTGGAAGGATTCGCGCGCGCTGGGCCAAAAGGCCGCCGAGGTGGCCTCGGCCCTCGCGGCAGGCAAGCCCGTTGCCGGCGTGCAGAAGTGGAACAGCGGCGAGAAGAAGGTGGCGCTGGACGCGCTGCTGCTGACACCGGTGCCCGTCACGCGCGCCAACCTGGACGTGGTCGTCAAGGCCGGCTGGATCACCAAGGCCGAGCTGTGCCGGGGCGTGGCGGCTGCCACGGCCCCAGCCGCCTGCAAATAGGCGCTACTGCGGGTAGCGCTTGCCTGCCGTCTCCAGCGGCCAGTCATCGCTGCGCGCGGGTGCTGCCGGCAGGCCATCGCCGCCGACGAGGTTGGACTCGCTGGGGTTGTCTGCCCAGGCATAGCGAGCGGCCACCGGCGCGGCCACGGCCGGGCTGCTCAACACGACCACATCGCCTTGGATGCGCGCCGAGGCGGCAACGAACTTTCGGTCCGCGCCGGCCAGCACAAAGCCCCGCAACGCCTCGCCAGCCGTGGCGGCGCGCAGGCCGCCGGCCGTGTCCTTGAAGCGCAGCCACAGCTCATTGCCGCGCACCTCCGACCCAGCCAAGACTGGCCCACCCGCCGGCGCAGCACGCAAGCCCATATCGTGCAGCGCCAGGCCCGCCAGGCGCTGGCCCAGCGTGCGCTTGTTGCGCGGGTGGATGTCATTGGCATCGCCCACGTCGATGGCCACCGCCATCCCCGTGTGCGGCAGCTTCAGCGCCTGCGCTTGCGCGTCGCGCAGCTCGGCCCAGCCGCCATGGCCCGGGTGGTTGTTCTGCAGCGGCAGGAAGGAGGCCAGCTGCACGAAGAAGAACGGCAGGTCCGGCTGACGGAACTGGGCGCGCCAGTCCTTGATGAGCCGCTGGAAGCCGCCCGCATAGGCCGCTGCCCGGCCGGTGTTGCTCTCGCCCTGGTACCAGAGCACGCCCCGGAAAGCCAGGCCGTTGAGCGGCGCGATGAGGCCGTTGTGGGCCAGCGTGGGCGCGTCGTTGGCGGTGGGGCCGTTGGCCACGGTGACCTGCTCCACGCGGGCGCGCCAGGGGCCGGCCAGCGACAGGCTGCCTGCAGCCGTGTCCAGCCGCATCGCGGCCGCGTCGCCGTGAAAGCCGCCACCGCCGCCCGTGTCGGTGACACGCACCGCGATCCAGTTCGCGCCTGCACGCAGCAGGCCGGCCGGCACGGCATAACGGCGCGACTGGTCGTAGCCACACTGGCCGCCTACGCGCTGGCCGTTCACCCAGACTTCGTCGCAGTCGTCCACCCTGGCCAACTGCAGCTCGGCAGCGCCGCCCGCTTGCGCGGCATTCAGCTCGACCTTGCGGCGCAGCCAGACGACGCCGTCCAGGTCTGCCAGCCCCTGGCCCTCCCAGACACCGGGCGCCTGCAGCACGGGCCAGTTCGCGTCCAGATCGGCGGCGGCGGACCAACCCTTGGCGTCTACCCCCTGCCAGGCCAGGCCGGGTTGCCAGGCCGCCACGCGCCCCTCCAGGCGGGTGCGAAGTGCCCCAGCGAAGGCGGCGTTGTCAGTGGGCATGGCTTTCACAACGGGCGCCAGGTCGGGGTCGGCCAGGGCGGCACTGCGGCGCACCCATGTCTCCAGGTGCGAGCCACCCCAGGCGGTGTTGACGAGGCCGATGGGCACGCCCTGCGTCGTCTGCATCTGGCGGGCGAAGTGGTAGCCGACGGCGCTGAACTCGCCCACCTTGCCGGCCTCCGCCACGACCCATGGCGCCGCCACGATGTCGGCCTCGGGCTGCAGGCTGGCACGCAGTGGCACGCGCAAGTGGCGCAGTTGCGCGTTCTGCGGCGCGGCAATCTCCTGCGCCGCAGTGTCGGTGGCCGACAGCGGCCACTCCATGTTGGACTGGCCGCTCAGCAGCCAGACGTCGCCTATCAGCAGGTCGCTGCGCTCGGTCTGGCCATCACCCGTCACGCGCAGGCGGTGCGGCCCGCCTGCCTTCAGCGCGGGCAGTTGCGCCGTCCAGCGGCCGTCTGCGCCCACCTTGGCGCTGGCTTTGCCGCCCGCCAGTTCCACGCTGAGCGTGCGCCCGGGCGTGGCCCAGCCCCACACGCGGACGGGCTTGTCACGCTGCAGCACCATGTGGTCGCCGAACACGTGGGCGAGACGCACTTCGGCGTGTGCGCTGGCGGCGAGCAGGCCCAGCAGGGCAGGGATGAGCGACCGGGTCAGGCGCAGGGTGGGTGAGTTCATGGGTCTCCTTGCTTGTTATGCGAATCATGTAGCGCTACCAGGGCCAGCCGGGGTGCGCCGGCGGGGATTCTGCCGCCTGGCAACCGTTGAACGTGACGGATTGGGGGGCAGCAGCTGTAAAGGAAAGAAATGGTTGCGCAATCAGAATGGCAATCCTGGGTAATGGCTTACCATCCGCTGGCTGAGCGGCACCTGGAGCTCAGGGAAGTCTACGGACGCCAGCGAACCATCGAGGTCGAGATTGAATCAACCCGCGCGCCAGCGCCGTCGCACCAAGGCCGCCACGATTGCCGACGTTGCCGAACTGGCTGGCGTCTCGCCGATGACCGTGTCCCGCGTCGTCAAGGACGAGACCAGCGTGCGGCAGGCCACGCGCGACAAGGTCATTGCAGCCATCGCCGCGCTCGACTACCTGCCCCATCCGTCCATGCGCCGCGTGGGCGACATGGACTCGATCCGCATCGGCATGGTTTTCAACGACCCCAGCGTTGGCTACCTCAACGACTTCATGATCGGCCTGCTCGGCAAGGCCGGCCTGCGCCATGTGCAGCTGGATGTGCAGCGCTGCGAGTTGCGCGAGGACGAGGAGGCGCAGGTCCAGGCCATGATCGTCAGCGGCATCCACGGCCTCATCCTGCCGCCACCGTTCTGCGACTCCGAGCCGCTGCTTCAGAAGCTGGCCGCCCACGGCGTGCCGAGCGTGACCGTGTCCAGCGGCCGGCCCAGCGAGAGCGCCTGCGCCATCGGCATTGACGACCAGCGCGCCGCCTACGAGATGACGCGCCATCTGCTGTCGCTGGGCCATCAGCGGCTGGGCTTCATCCTGGGCGACCGTCGCCAGCACTGCAGCGAGCAGCGGCTGGCCGGTTTTCGCAGCGCGATGCGCGACGCCGGTCTGGACCCGGCCGTGATGGGCGTGCTGGCCCAAGGCGACTTCAGCTATCGCTCGGGCCTGGACGCCGCGGAGGCGCTGCTGGCGGGGCCGCAGCGGCCCACGGCCATCTTTGCCAGCAACGACGACATGGCTGCGGCCACCGTCGCTGTTGCGCATCGCATGGGCCTGGACGTACCCAGCGACCTGGCCGTCGTGGGCTTTGACGACGCGCCGCTGGCCACCACCATCTGGCCGGAGCTGACCACCGTGCGCCAACCCGTATCGGCCATGGCGGGTGCCGCCGTGGAACTGCTGGTGCGCCACATCCGCGCGCGCCGCGCTGGCAAACCGCTGCCTAGCGAGCATTTGCTGATGCCGTTCGACCTGGTGCGCCGGCAGTCGGACGCCGCGCCGCGTTCGCGCCCGCTGGCGCGCCTTGGCGCCGTGGCCTGAGAGGCCGAGCCGCACCGCCGCCACCCGCGCCTGGCCGCCGCAGCGCCGCGCGCCCGTGGCCGGTTCAAGGACTTCTGGCTCCCGAGTGATTCGGCTTCCATCTCCCGAGTGATTCGGCTTCCATCCCAGCGCGCCTCAATGGCAGATGCCTGTGGCCTCCGATTGAGTGGCTTGATGTCCGTCCGGAGATCGAATCTCTCGGAAATTTGATTGCTTGGCGTCGGCATCGCTGTCTACGATGGCACTGATATATTAGTATTCCGTCCAGCTCGAAAGGATGCCAATGAGGCGCGCAGCACAGCCCGGTAACGCTCCCAGGCCCGCCACGGTGGCGGATGTGGCCCGCCTGGCTGGCGTGTCGACGATGACGGTGTCGCGTGTCGTCAATGGCGAGCCAACGGTGCGACCGGACAGCCGCGCCAAGGTCCAGGCCGCCATCGCGGCGCTGAACTACATGCCCAACCCGGCGGCGCGCAAGCTGGCCGGCTCGCGGCCCATCCTGATGGGCCTGCTCTACAGCGATAACCGGGCGGGCTACCTGAACGGCTTCATGCTGGGCCTGCTGAGCAAGATCAGCCTGCGCCATGTGCAACTGAACGCGCAGTGCTGCGACGCGAGCAGCGACGGCGTGGCGGTGGTTGCTGACATGATCGCCAAAGGCGTAGATGGCCTGATCCTGCCGCCGCCGTTCTGCGAGTCCCAGGCGTTGCTGGACCTGGTTGCTCGCAGCGGCACGCCTGCGGTGATGGTCTCCGCCGGCAAGCCGTCGGCCCATTGCTACGGCGTCAGCATCGACGACTACAAGGCCGCCTACGAAATGACTCGACACCTGCTGGCCCTGGGCCACCAGCGGCTCGGCTTCATCATGGGCGACCCCGGGCAGAGCAGCAGCGAGCGTCGCTTTGCGGGCTTTCGCGCCGCCGTGACCGAGGCCGGGCTCGACCCGGAGCAGGACATCCAGACGGCGCAGGGCCGCTTCACCTATCACTCCGGCCTGGACGCCGCCGAGCAACTGCTGTCCGGCAGCCGTCGGCCGTCGGCCATCTTCGCCAGCAATGACGACATGGCCGCCGCCGCCGTGGCTGTCGCCCAGCGCCTGGGGCTCTACGTCCCCAGTGACCTGACCGTGGTGGGCTTTGACGACGCGCCGCTGGCCACCACCATCTGGCCCGAGCTGACCACCGTGCGCCAGCCCATCGCCGAGATGGCCAGCGCTGCCGTGGACGTGCTGGCCCGGCACATCCGCGCCTGGCGCAACGGTGTGCGGTTGCCGGTCAGCCAGCAGATGATGGACTACACCTTGATTCGCCGTCAGTCCGACGCGGCGCCCAAGCACAGGCCTGCGGTGCGCCTGGGCATCGTTGCGTGAAAAGAAAAAAGCCCTGGAGCGTTGATGCTCAAGGGCTTTCTGGACATTCTGGGACGGTGTGCGCTTTGATCCATAACTTTGCTGGAACGGCGGAGGCATTACGTTGTCTCTAGGAAACGCATACTAGCGTGCCCGGGGGCGGAGCATCCCAGACCCATTAGTCTGCCGAGAAACTATGGCCGCTAGTCGTTGAAGACCAGCGCCGGCAATGTTTTGCAGCGCCGTTTCCGCAGGCAGCAACGTTATGCGGACGTGCGTTGGAAGCCCTGAAGTCAGCCTTGGCCCTGTACTAACTCAGGCAGGCTATCGTCAAGGTGACCTTGGCTCGAAGCCGTGGCAAAGGCAGGTGCCGTCGCACTTGCGCGAGGGTGCTCGTGCTGCTGCGCCGAGAAGGCCACCCCGAGAAAGTCAAGCGCGTGTACCGCCTCTACCGGGACGCAGGGCTGTTGCTGCGGCTCACAAGGCCCAAACGGGACAAGGCCGCCAAGCTTCGCCAGCCCAAGCAACTGGCCCATGCCATCAACGAAATCTGGGGCATGGACTTCGTCGCCGACAACCTCTTCGACAGACGCAAGCTGCGCATGCTCACCGTCGTGGCCCGGTACACCCGGGAATGCCTAGCCATCGACCTCGAGCAGAGCCTGAAGGGCGAAGACGTCGTGCGCCCTGAACGGCATCGGCGCCCACCGCGGCCTACCGCAGACCAGCAAGACCGACAACGGCAGCGAGTTCATCTACAAGGCAATCGACAAGTGGGCCTACGAGCGCGGCGTCGAGATGAACTTCAGCCGGCCTGGCAGGCCGAACAGAAACTTCTACTTCCGAACGGTATCGAGTCGGGTGAAGGGTCTATCGCACCTCCGGTGCCACACGGTTCGCGAAGCGGCTGTGAGCCTGCAGAGACCATCTGCGCCGCATCGTGCGGTGCCAAATTCCTGGGGTAAATCCCGTGAAAGAAAGCGCTTTCAAGCTCTTAGAGTCCGCTCACCGTCGCGCTTGCGGCGGGCTTCGATCTGTCCAGGGAGGACAGGCCCGTGCTTTGGGACTGTGGAGCTTCACATGCTTATTGAGTTGATTGCAATGGTTCGGCCGTTAACGGGCTGGAGACCGGCATGGCGTATCGCGACAGCCGAGCTATCACAGCTTCCTGCGGCGCGACTCAGGCTCAACTTGCTCTGAATACCGGCTTGACAGTTTGGGATCAGAGAGATGTCTTTGCAAAACTCGGCGGATAAGCCGAAAAGACATGGGCCAGGGCAAACGAAAACTCATGCTGTGGGTACCTGAGCGTCGGGACATGTTCCGACATTCGGGTGAAAGTTCCACCTTTGCGAACGATAGAGGGATTGTGCGGCCCTCAGCCTCCTAACTCTGTGGTGATTGGCACATGCCGCCGGATCAAGCCGGTTTCGCCTCGGCTGCAAAGACCCAGTAAGAGCGCTCGAACTAGCTCCCTCGTTGCCCGGGTTCACAGGAGAGAGACAGCAAATATCTCTCGGAAACCAGTAATTTCGCCCTGGCGACTGGGTCAATTTTTGGATGGATTAGTCATGCCAGGAGCTGCGGCGCTTTTCATCATAGACATTTCCTTTGAATAGTAAGCCGGCGCTTGGTGGCTCAAGGAAAGTCCGCACATTCACTCGTCTGGCAGCTCAATCAAGGCATTTCAAAGAAAGATTCCTATGAAGCCCTTATATATTTTTATTCATCCGATGCGAACCTGGTTAATTTTTTCAATTTTTGCCACTTTGCCATTGGCTGCTTCAGCAGCGTTGACCTACTCAATTCCTGCTTCCACGAGCACGGGAAGTGCAACGATTACCTGGAGCGGAGGGAGTTCACCGGGATGGACCGAATTATGGGAAACGAGTACCGCAGGCTCGGTCAAGCTTACACAAACGTCCGTCAGTGGATCGTATATCGTGACAAAGCCGGCAGGCACTTATTACTACTACCTCAGAAATTGTGCGGTTTCTCCGGTGCCAAATCCCCCGCCCCCTAATTGCACAACGACGGCGACGAGTTCGATTGTGTTCGGCGGCGCGCCCCCGGCAGCAAGCATCCCGAGCGCGCCTCAGTCGATGACAAGCAAAGTTGCAAAGGGCGGTGTCATTGCTTCTTGGCCATCCTCGCAACAAGCTTCCTATTACAAGGTGAATCGAAATGGCGCGCAGGTGGGGATGCCTGATCGCACTGTTTTCGTAGATACAGGTGCCGTTTCAGGCAATACATATGGCTATAGCGTCGCCGCGTGCAATTCTGCGGGATGCTCTGGTTTTACGGCGAGCAACTCAGTTGTTGCCGGTGCCGTACAAGCAGGCTCGTCTTCTACTGAATCCTATGACTATGACGCGCTTGGCCGATTAACTAAAGTCCGAGCTGCAGGCACGCCCAAGACTGAGTACAGTTATGACAAGGCAGGAAATAGAACTGCTGTTACGGAGTGATATGCAAAGTCAAAATAAAATGACTCGTTTGGCTCCGCGGTTGTCAAAATTCGCAACAAGAAACCGCCCTGAAAAACCACGCCATACTGTGCGGGGAGTTGGAGCTGTGGCTGTTTGTCAAACTACCATCAGTGGGTTGGGTAAAAGTCGACCGGAATCAATAATGAAATTGCGAAAAACAAAGGATTTGCTTCCCGCTGTTACTGTGGCGAAGCGCCGAACCCTTTCATTGCTCGCCACGAGTACGCTTTGGGCTGCCTCGGCCACAGCTGCCAGCCTCAGCCCGCCACCTTACGAGGTCATGAATCGCCACGGCGTCAACTTGGCTACCGGACAAGTGTCACCGTCGCTGAATACCGTCAGCATCGGCGGAAGTTTGGGTCTGTCGCATTCGATTTCTACGTTCAGCAGCAACTTCGTTAACTGGGAAGGCGAAGGCCCGCTCGGCTACAAGGATCGGTTCTATGGGCGCGTCATGAAGGTCGTTCACCACAAGCCGCCTGGATCCAGTTCTAACGCTTGGGTTTGGACCATGCGAGTCTTCGACATGGGCGGGTCGATGGACTTCATATTTAATGCCGATGGGTCCTATACCTCATATACCGGGGACCCTCGCCATACGCTTTGGTTTACGCCGGGTTTAGGTTTTGTATGGACTAAGCCTGATGGCACGGTGGTGACGTACAACGTGCCGAGCTACACCTCAACTGGAAATAATATCGAGATCATTGCCGGCGTTTCGGAGATTAAATATCCAAACGGATTGACAGTTTCGTTGACGAGTAGGGATGTAGGCGCCCAAGTGCTTGGCGTCAGAACCAATACTGGCTATCAGCTAAAATACGTTTACGTCCCGCGCACGGAGATTCTTGAGATTCCCGACGATCCATCAAACACCCGGATACCTCAGATTCAAAGTTGGTCGGGAATGATGCCCCGCTTTGTCGCTGCGATTAACAACGCCGTTGATTACTGTTCCAGCGATGCCAGCTTGACCAGCTACAACTCACTGTCGGACGCCTGCGCAGGGCAGTTGACACAGGACTGGCCGAAGGCGACCTTCAATTGGCCAGGCGGCATGCCCAGGGTGATGTACCTTGGTGAAACTGTTTTTTCTGTTATCGATGCCATCGGCGGCGTGACTGAATATAGGAATCGCCCTTATGCGAAGAGCGCTTCGTGCAACGAAAACGACCCGCAGTATCGGACTCCGAGAATTGTCTCTATCAAGAGGTCGACGGCAAACATCCCCGAGGTAACCTACGATTACCAATCTCTCTGTACTACGTCAAATGCTGGTGAGCACATTTCAATCCACGGTGCTGGTCCTGTTGCTCAGCTGAAGTCGTCTGCTATGGAGGGGGATGGTGGATCATATTCTCTTAACAATCCTTATACTCCCTATCCAGGCATGCTGCCTACCACCTCCATCAACGGGGGCGGTGGCTACCATGGCATCAACTATGTTTATGTCAATATCGATTACGGTGTTGCAAAATTCGATGCCTGGGACAAGTTTGTATCGCTGGAGTCAGCGCCATCAAACCGTCTTTATAGTATCTATGACAAGTTAACCGGGCTGACAACAGAGTTCGGCTACGATGCCCGATTCAATCTCATCGAGATCAAGAAGAATAATGTGGTCACTCAAAGCGCAGGATACCCGGCCACATGCGGCAACCGAAAAACTTGCAATCAAGCCACCTGGGTTAGAGATGCAAACGGC
>Ga0187845_1001903_pt1 | contig 11676 bp, 12 predicted proteins | sample SpaLakP09_SKY_68_FD_134515 | JGI IMG/M metagenome (GOLD analysis project Ga0187845, IMG submission 134515) | Oligotrophic lake water microbial communities from Sparkling Lake, Wisconsin, USA - SP09_SKY_68 | ecosystem: Environmental > Aquatic > Freshwater > Lake | place: USA: Sparkling Lake... | reverse complement strand
GATCTAGTTGGACGTTCACCATTTCAGGCATGTTTGGCTTGCTTGGCTGTTTGTTCTTTATTTGGGTGATGCCAAAAAAAGCGAAGCTCTAAAGTAAAAAAGCCGGTTCAAAAATGAACTGGCTTTTTTACTGTTGAAACTTAATTAAACGCGCTTATCTTTTTCAATTAATGCATAAGCTGAGTGGTTGTGAATTGACTCGAAGTTCTCTGACTCAACAACAAACTTATCAATGCGTTTTTCATTATTTAATTGCGCGGCAACATCGCGCACCATGTCTTCTACAAACTTAGGATTGTCATAAGCACGCTCAGTAACAAATTTTTCATCAGGGCGTTTGAGTAAGCCATAAAGCTCGCAAGAGGCTTGCTCTTCGACCATGCGAATAATATCTTCAACCCAAATAAAATCGTTAATCAGCGCAGTGACGGTCACATGTGAGCGTTGGTTGTGTGCGCCGTAGTCTGAAATCTTTTTAGAGCATGGGCAAAGGCTGGTCACTGGCACCAATACTTTCACTGTGATATCGAATTTACCTTGTTTAATTTCACCGATAAATGTCACCTCGTAATCGAGCAAACTTTGCACGCCAGATACAGGTGCCGCTTTGTTCACAAAGTATGGGAATGTCATTTGTACGTAGCCTGATTCTGCTTCTAAACGCTTCACCATTTCCTGCAAGATCGATTCAAACGATTCCACTGAAATTTCACGTTCGTTCATGTTGAGAATCTCAACAAAGCGAGACATGTGCGTGCCCTTGAAGTTGTGGGGTATGTGCACGTACATATCAAACATGGCAACAGTGTGTTGAACACCGCCTGTTTTGTCTTTCACTTTCACGGGGTGGCGGATAGATTTAATGCCTACCTTATCAATTGCTAAATGACGAACGTCTGGCGTGTTTTGTACATCTTCGATAGGTAAGTTGTTGTCTTGGCTCATTGGTTTCCTGAATTTATCAATATCTAGCGCTAATACTTGAGTATATCACTCGGTTAATTTTTTCTCAATTGAGGTCACAATCCCCTCACTATCAAGACCGCATTCTGCCAACATGGTTTCATGCACGCCATGCTCAATAAAGTTATCTGGCAAACCTAAGCATAGCATTGGTGTGACAATGTTTAATGCCTGCATGGCCTCCATCACTGCGGCACCTGCGCCGCCCATAATTGCGTTTTCTTCTATTGTTACAATCAGGTCGTGGCTGTTGGCTAAGGTTTGCACAAGTTCAACATCTAATGGCTTCACAAAGCGCATATTGGCAACCGTCGCATTGAGTTTTTCTGCTGCTGTAAGGGCTGGAGCGAGCATGCTACCAAAAGCCAAAATCGCAATCTTTTTGCCTTGGCGACGCACTTCACCTTTACCAATTGGAAGTGTGCTGAGTTCTCTTTCAATCGTCGCACCTGGACCGCCGCCGCGAGGGTAGCGGACCGCGCTTGGTCCATCAAGATGGAATGCGGTTGTCAGCATTTGGCGACATTCATTTTCGTCAGATGGCGCCATCACCACCATATTGGGAATGCAACGTAAAAAGCTTAAATCAAAGCTACCCGCATGAGTCGGGCCGTCCGCACCAACTAGGCCAGCACGGTCAATTGCAAAAACGACAGGTAGATTTTGTAATGCAACATCGTGGATTAATTGGTCGTAAGCGCGTTGTAAAAATGTTGAGTAAATTGCGACAACTGGTTTGATTCCATCGCAAGCCATGCCTGCCGCAAAGGTTAGTGCATGTTGCTCGGCAATGCCCACATCGTAAAACCGTTTTGGATAAGCTGCCGCAAAGTCATTCATGCCAGAGCCATCACACATCGCTGGCGTAATGCCGATCAAGCGTTCATCTTTTGCGGCCATGTCTACAAGCCAATCGCTAAACACTTGGGTGTAAGTTTTTTTGCTTGAAGTGCTAATCGCACAACCATTTTCTGGGTTGAATTTTCCCACGCCATGAAACTTGCCCGGCTCGTTTTCAGCAGGCCCGTAGCCGCGGCCTTTTTCGGTCACAATGTGTAAGAACTGCGGGCCTTGTAGATGTTTTATATTGCTGAGCGTGCTGACCAGAGTGTCGAGATTATGACCATCAATTGGCCCAATATAATTAAAGCCAAACTCTTCAAATAGCGTGCTTGGCGTTACCATGCCTTTGACGTGTTCTTCTGCACGTTTGGCAAACTCTAAAACTGGCGGCATCACGCCAAGAACGCGCTCGCCAGACTTACGAACTTTTGTATAAAGGCTTCCTGAAAGGAGTTTGGCTAAGTAGTTTTGCAACGCGCCAACATTGGGTGAAATCGACATGTCATTGTCATTCAAAATCACCAGTAAATTTGCATCCATCGCACCTGCATTGTTGAGCGCCTCAAAAGCCATACCAGCTGTCATTGCGCCATCGCCAATAATCGCGACTGCGCGGCGATCTGAGGCTGTTTGTTGTGCAGCAATCGCCATGCCAAGTGCAGCAGAAATAGAGGTGCTAGAGTGGCCTGTGCCGAAAGTATCAAATACGCTTTCGTCTCGACGTGGAAATCCTGCGATGCCGCCAGGTTTGCGTAAGCCACTCATCGCATCGCGGCGACCTGTGAGAATTTTGTGCGGATAGGTTTGATGGCCCACATCCCACACTAGCCTATCTTCTGGCGTATTGAATACATAGTGCAAAGCAATCGTTAGCTCTACAACGCCTAGGTTTGAAGATAGATGGCCACCCGTTTGCGAAACGCTTTCTACCAAAAATTCACGCAACTCTTTGGCAAGCTCAGGTAACTGCTTGCGAGACAAATGGCGCAATTGCTCTGGCATTTGGACGGTATCGAGTAAAGGGTAATCAGCCGCCATTAAAAGCCTCGTTGGGTAATCAATTGTGCGAGCTGAACAAGTCTTTTCGCATCAGCGCCATCAGCTTTCAATGGCTCAATCGCACTGTCGTATAGTTCTTGCGCAAGTTCTTTTGCACGGACCAAGCCCAGTATCGTTACATAAGTTGGCTTGTTGCTATCTGCATCTTTGCCAGCTGTTTTACCAAGCGTTGCGGTGTCAGCTTCTGTGTCTAAAATGTCATCCACGACTTGAAACGCCAAGCCAATCGATTGCGCATAATGGTCAATTGCTGTAATGCGTTTACCATCTAAATCACTTGCGCAATAAGCGCCAAGCAATGCCGCCGAGCGAATAAGTGCGCCAGTTTTATGGATATGCATCAATTCAAGTTCTGTTTGGGATAGCGACTTGCCAACACTGGCTAAATCAATTGCTTGTCCGCCAGCCATGCCACGTGAGCCGCTGGCAACAGCCAATAGATGAATCATGTTGATTTGATGTTCAGCATCTGCATGTAAATTAGGCGCTGAGAGCACTTGAAAAGCTAAACTCTGCAAAGCATCGCCCACAAGCAGTGCGGTTGCATCATCAAATTGTTTGTGGCACGAAGGTTTGCCGCGGCGTAAATCATCATCATCCATACATGGCATATCGTCATGCACTAATGAATAAGCGTGAATCATCTCAACTGCAATTGCGGCTTGGTCGGTTTTATTGGCTTCCGCTCCGCAAAACTCGCCAGCGGCGTGGGCTAATAAAGCACGCACACGCTTGCCACCACCAAGCGTTGCGTAGCGCATGGCTTCGTGCAGTTTGTTTGGGGTAATGTTGGCGGCGGGCAGGGCTTTATCTAGCGCCTGCTCGGTGCGCTTTTGTATACCACTTACCCAAGTTTGAAAATCGTTACTTAAATCCATCTTAATCTTGGTCTTGGTATGCCTGTAGCACTTGAGTTTTGCCGTCGTCGCTCAAAATACGCACTTGCTGTTCAACTTCGGCTAAGGTTTTTTGGCAATATTGCAACAAGGCTGTGCCGCGTTTAAAAGCGGCAAGCGTGTCTTGCAATGGCAATTGTTTGGATTCCATTTGGCTCACGATGGTTTCAAGCTCGCTCACTGCGGCTTCAAAAGTAACGTCATGCAATTCGGACGTGGATTCTTTGAGATGTTTAGTCATACAACATTTTAACCTATTCGGCCTTAAAAACCTTGCTTAGAAAGCGCGAAATATCATCAATTTCTTCAGCGCAAACCGAATGTGCCATTGGGTATTCATGCCATTCGAGTTTGTAATTTAAGCTTTCCAGTAAATGGCGCGAAACCAAACAAGTATCCAGCGTAATGACGCCATCAAAACTGCCGTGTGCCATTAAAATTGGCAAATCTTGATTGGCTGGGTTGGCTTCTTCCCCCAATTTTTCTTTCAGGCAAACGTAGGTTGAAAGCGCCAATACTCCCGCTAATCTTTTTGGATGACGAAGCGCAGTAAATAAAGCCATTGCGCCGCCTTGGGAAAATCCAGCCAACACGATATTGCTTTCAGAGATACCTTTTGAGATTTCATCGGCAATCAAGGCCTCTATGTTTTTTTGCATCTCACGCATGCCAGCTTCATCTTGCTGATGTTGCATTGATAGGCCAAATAAATCATACCAAGCGGGCATCTCATAGCCATTATTCATGGTGATAGCCTTGTGTGGCGCATGCGGAAAAATAAACCGTGTGTTGGGCATCTTGAGCTCTGGTACGATGGGGGCAAAATCATGGCCATCAGCGCCTAATCCATGCAGCCAAATGACACTGTGCTTGATGGGCAAGGAAGTTTCGATGATCAATGTTTCAAGTGATGACATATAAATGATAGAACTAAAAGATGAATACCTATTTTTACATTTATAAGCACAATGCGCACGTAAAAAAGCCCCGATAAATCGGGGCTTTTTAAGCGCTTGAATGCTTATCTAATAATTATTTAGATTCAGCTAGCGCTTTAAGTGCTGGCAATCCAGCTTCAAAGACTCCAGTTACTGCTTTAACCGCAGATTCATCATCTTGGCCTGCAGGAATTGGTGGATTGAGTTTGTAAACGCGGTAGAAGCGAGCCATCCAAACTACCGTAGTTTCGCCAGCGCCTGGACCAGCTTTCACTGTCATTTTTGCGTTGTAATCTGCGACTGGCAATACACCAGAAACGATTTCATATTTCAGTTGCATGTCTTTGTCGTCAGAACTACGGAGTTTTTCATAGATTATGCCGCCAGCTTTTAATGTTAATGTGCGGTAAGTTTGCATGTCGCCATTTTCATCTTTTTTGGTTTCTAGCTTAGTGCTAGCGACTGCCGGATGCCATTTTTGCAAGTTACCGAAATCCTTTACCAAAGCCCAAACTTTTGCTGGATCGGCTTTAATAACAATTTCTTTTTCTACTTTTTGTGGGCTTGGGCCATGCGCTGCGGCGGTAAGCGGCAACAAAGCCATAGCGATAAGGGCGATTACGTTTTTCATGCGAATTTCTCCAAAAATAAATGATATTGCTTAATCCAACTTACTACTTCTAACGCTAAAACAACCAAAATACTGCAAAAAACTTAACTTAGCACTCTACCTAAATTTAGCCTTTTTTACGATGTTTTTTGATGAAAAAATGGTTATTTCATGATCGAAGGCAGGATGAACTGACCGAAAGCACGGCTTTTATCGCCGGTTTTTATTTGGGTGATGAGCTTGTGCGATTGTCCATCAATCACACTCACTTGGTTGCTGGCCCAATTGGCCACGTAAATATGACCGGATTGCTCGTCAACACTGATGCCCTCAGGCACTTCCCCAACCTTAATTGCGGCAATGTTTTGTTTCTTAGCCAATTCAATGACGGAAACATTGTCGTCTTGGGTGTTTGTGACCAGTAAAAATAAGCCATCCTTACTTGGGGTGACGCAGTAAGGGTGCTCACCTACACGAATGCTTTCGCTTTTGAAGTTGGTGGTATTGATAATTGAGACGGAATTGCTAAAAACGTTAACGACATAAAGCTCAGCACCATTTCTGCTCAGCGCCAAACCAAACGGGTGTCTACCAACGGGGATGCGTTGGCTAATTTGACGGGTGACGGTGTTGATGACGGCAATATCATTGCTATCACGATTGGCAATGTAGAGACTCTTTCCATCGGGGCTCATTACCATGCCGGCAGGCGCTTTGCCGCTTTTGATTTCTGCTTGCGCTTTCATGCTAATGGCATCAAATAGATAAATGCGATCTTCGGTCCAATCGGCTACATACAAGGTCTTGTTGTCGGGGGAAACTAACAGACCTACCGGAGAGCCTTTAATTGGATAGGTATTAATCAGTTTATTTTTTTGAGTGTCGATCACTGAAACGCTTTGACCATCAACATTTGAAATATAAACACGATGATTGACGGCTGAAACAGCCACGCCAACTGGCTTTAATCCTACTTTAATAGTGCTGACGACTTGGTGAGTGGTGGTATCAATCACCGACACCGTGTTATCACCTTGGTTGGTAATGTATGCCATGCCAGCAAAAGATAGGCTGACATGACTGGATATCAACAAGGTGAATAAGGCTGTTACTAATATGAGTTTATGGGATTTCAATGAGATTGCTTAATTAGGTTGAATAGTTTTCATTTTAACGCTTATTTAGTTTATTTAACGTGCTTGTTTTGATCAGGGTGACTCAAAACAAGGGAAGTAAAAATTAAAGTGGGGTTTATCCATCCCTTAATAGGCTTATTCATATTTTATCAGGCTGATATTGAAACCATGCCTTTCAATATGTGGCGAAGTATGAAAAAATTACATTAAATTATTTAGGTTGTTTGTGATGATAGATCGCGATGGATATCGCCCGAACGTTGGCATTATTATTAGTAATGCCAACAATCAGGTTTTTTGGGGTAAACGCATCCGCGAACACTCTTGGCAGTTTCCGCAAGGTGGCATTAAGCAAGGCGAAAGCCCTGAAGAGGCCATGTACCGAGAGCTGATGGAAGAGGTCGGCTTACGTCCCGAGCATGTAAAAATTCTTGGTCGCACACGCGACTGGTTGCGTTACGACGTTCCGATGAGCTGGATTAAGCGTGAGTGGCGAGGCAGCTATAAAGGCCAAAAGCAAATTTGGTTTTTATTGCGCTTAGTCGGTCGCGATAAGGATGTGTCGCTTCGTGCAACACCGCATCCAGAATTTGATGCTTGGCGTTGGAGTGAGTATTGGGTGCCCATGGAAAGTGTGATTGATTTCAAACGGGATGTGTATCGTCTAGCACTCAATGAATTAGCAGTTTATTTGGGAGGCAGTGAGCGCACAAAGCAGCGTACACAAAATGATCACTCAATGACAGAGTAGATCCGATTATTTAAATAAAAAGCCGCTTGATAGCGGCTTTTTTGTTGCTTGGAGATTAATGAGCAACGGCTTGTTCTTAACTGATCGTGCCATTCGCCATTTTTTCACCAAGTTGAATTGACTTGGCTGCTTTCCAGGCGCTGTTGAAAGTGAGCGTGTTTTTTGGGAACAGCATCACCACGGTTGAGCCTAGTAAAAAGCGGCCCATTTCTTCGCCCTGCTTCAGATTGATGCTGTGTTTATCGTAAGTCCATGTGGTGATCCGTCCCACTCGCGGTGGGTTAATGATCCCATGCCAAACAGTCGCCATGCTGCCCACGATGGTGGCGCCCACTAAAATCAGAACAAACATCCCACGCGCCGAATCAAACTCACAAATGACACGTTCGTTTCTTGCAAATAAACCTGGTACGCCTTGAGCCGTAGTTGGATTGACTGAAAACAAATCACCTGGCACGTAAGTCATGCTTTTAAGGTTGCCATCACATGGCATGTGAATGCGGTGATAGTCTTTAGGGCTTAAATACAACGTGGCGAACTGACCATCTTGAAAGTGAGTAGCAAGCTCTTTATTGCCTGCAAGCATGGCAAGTGTTGAGTAATGATGGCCTTTGGCTTGGAAGATTTGATCCGCTTCGATGTTTCCAAACTGACTAATTGCACCATCAACTGGGCTAATGAAGTCCGCTTTTGTGATGCGTCTTGCGCCTTTTTTTAATGGGCGTGTAAAAAACTCGTTAAAGCTTTCGTAAGCTTCAATATTGGGTTCTGCCGCTTCGGCCATATTGACTTGGTAGCGCTTTACAAACCATTTAATTACAGCGGTCGTGAGCTTGCCTGTCTTAGCAGAGGCAAGCTTTCCTGCAAGCGCAGTGATGGCTTGTTTGGGTATTAGGTATTGCGGTAAAACTTTTAATTGGGTGCGCACAAAAATCTCAGCTGTATCAAATTAAAAAGGGCAGGGTGTTGCCACCTTGCCCTTCTATTTTAAGCGATTAACGCTTGGTAAGTGCCTAAATTAGTTTTTAGATTGATCAACTAATTTGTTTTTAGCAATCCAAGGCATCATAGAACGTAATTGGCCGCCCACTTTTTCGATTGGGTGCATTGCGTTCAAACGACGACGTGCCGTCATCTCTGGATAGTTGGTACGGCCTTCCAAGATGAATTTCTTAGCGTACTCGCCGTTTTGGATGTTTTCCAACGCTTCTTTCATTGCCCAACGTGATTCATCGTTAATCACTTTAGGACCAGTCACATATTCGCCGTATTCAGCGTTGTTTGAGATTGAATAATTCATGTTCGCGATACCACCTTCGTACATTAAATCTACAATCAATTTCAATTCGTGCAAGCATTCAAAGTATGCCATTTCGGGTGCGTAACCAGCTTCAACCAACGTTTCGAAACCCGCTTTAACCAATTCAACAGCGCCACCACAAAGTACCGCTTGCTCACCGAACAAGTCTGTTTCTGTTTCTTCGCGGAAGTCAGTTTCAATCACGCCGCCTTTAGTGCCGCCGTTAGCTGCCGCGTATGACAAGGCGATATCTTTCGCTTTACCAGATGCATCTTGGTAAACAGCGATCAATGAAGGAACGCCGCCGCCTTTAAGGTACTCAGAACGAACGGTGTGGCCTGGGCCTTTTGGTGCAATCATGATCACATCCATGTCTTGGCGTGGCACGATTTGGTTGTAATGAATGTTAAAGCCGTGAGCAAATGCTAATGCTGCGCCTTTTTTCAAGTTCGCTGCCACTTCTGCTTCGTAAATTTGCGCCATGTTTTCATCTGGCAATAAAAGCATCACAACATCAGCTGTTTTGACTGCATCAGCGATTTCAGCGACGTTATGGCCTGCTGCTTGCGCTTTAGCCCATGAGCTGCCTTCTTTGCGGATACCAATAGTGACGTTCACACCAGAGTCTTTTAGGTTTTGTGCGTGTGCATGACCTTGTGAACCGTAACCAACGATGGTTACTTTAAGGTTCTTAATGATTGAGAGGTCAGCGTCTTTATCGTAATAAACTTTCATTTTTTGCCTTTCGGTGCTTTTTGCTTAGGTGATATTAAATAATTAAACTTTTAGAATTCTGTCGCCGCGACCAATGCCTGAAGCGCCTGTGCGCACAGTTTCTAGAATCACTGTTTTATCCAATGCTTCTAGGAAGGCATCTAATTTTGAGCCAGAACCTGTGAGTTCGATGGTGTAACTGCCATCTGCTACGTCAATAATACGGCCACGGAAAATGTCGCTAATACGCTTCATCTCTTCGCGCAAGGCGCCAGTGGCTTTGACCTTGACCAGCATTAGCTCGCGTTCGATATAGCGGCCATCATTCAGGTCTAGGACTTTTACAACATCGACCAGCTTGTTGAGCTGTTTGATGATTTGCTCGATTACCTCATCCGATCCGGATGTGACAATCGTCATACGTGACAAAGTAGCGTCTTCAGTTGGCGCTACTGTCAGGGATTCAATATTATATGCACGTGCTGAAAATAAGCCTGCAACGCGTGAAAGTGCGCCTGCTTCGTTTTCCATGAGTAGAGAAATAATATGTTTCATCTTAACCCTCCATCTCATCGGCAGCGTCATTTGCATTGGTGTCTGAACCTAAGATCATCTCAGAAATGCCTTTGCCGTTAGGCACCATTGGGAAGACGTTTTCTTTTTGATCCGTCATGAAATTCATAAATACAAATTTATCTTTCATGGCAAATGCATCTTGCAATGCACCTTCAACGTCGCCTGGTTTATCAATATTCATGCCAATTAGGCCATAAGACTCAGCAAGCTTAACAAAGTCAGGCAAGCTGTCCATGTATGATTCTGAATAACGGTTCTCGTAGAAGAACTCTTGCCATTGGCGAACCATGCCCAAGTAACGATTGTTGAGAAGAATGACCTTGATCGGCAAATGGAATTGTTTGCAAGTTGAAAGCTCTTGAATGTTCATTTGAATACTGCCTTCGCCTGTCACACAAGCGACTTGCGCGTCAGGAAAAGCTAATTGACAGCCCATCGCATAAGGCAAACCAACACCCATGGTACCCAGGCCGCCAGAGTTAATCCAACGACGTGGTTTGTCGAACTTGTAGTATTGCGCTGCCCACATTTGATGTTGGCCAACGTCTGATGTCACAAAAGCATCGCCTTTCGTCACTTCACAGAGTTTTTCAATCACGTATTGTGGCTTAATAATAGTACTGCTTGATCCGTCATAACTTGCAGACTTTTTGGCGCGCCAAACGTCAATTTTAGCCCACCAAGTTTTTAATGCAGCAGCATCTGGTTTTATAGTTTCCGCAGCTAAAACCTCGTTCATTTCAGCAAGCACTGATTGCACGTGCCCCACGATAGGCAAATCCACTTTTACCCGTTTGGAAATAGACGAAGGATCAACGTCGATATGGATGATCGTGCGTGGAACGCTCAAGAAATGGTCGGGATTGCCAATCACGCGATCATCAAAACGTGCGCCAACAGCAAGTAACACATCACAGTCTTGCATGGCATTGTTGGCCTCGTAAGTGCCGTGCATGCCAAGCATACCAAGGTATTGCTTATCAGTTGCTGGATAGCCACCCAAACCCATAAGAGTGTTGGTGACTGGATAGCCTAATGCTCTCGCTAATTTAACTAATTCGTTTGAAGCATCGCCCAAAACCAAGCCGCCGCCTGTATAAATCATTGGGCGTTTAGCTTCGAGCAGAATTTTGACTGCTTTTTTGATTTGACCTGAGTGACCTTTCACAACTGGCGTGTATGAGCGCATCTCTATCGTTTTAGGATAATCAAACTCAGCAAACTCAGCGGTGATGTCCTTAGGAATGTCAACTACAACAGGGCCTGGACGACCACTTGCTGCAATGTAAAATGCTTTTTTGAGGGTGATAGCGATGTCGCGTACATCTTTAATCAAGAAGTTGTGCTTCACGCATGGACGCGTTACGCCCACCATATCAACTTCTTGGAACGCGTCCATGCCGATGGCGGCAGTTGGCACTTGGCCGCTAATTACAACCATAGGGATCGAGTCCATGTAAGCGGTTGCAATGCCTGTTACCGCATTGGTTGCGCCTGGACCTGATGTTACAAGCGCTACGCCAACTTCACCCGTTGCACGTGAAAAAGCATCCGCGGCATGAACTGCAGCTTGCTCATGGCGAACGAGAATATGTTTGAAGTGATTTTGCTTAAATAGCGCATCGTAAATGTGCAGCACAGCGCCGCCTGGATAGCCGAAGACGAACTTGACGTTCTCTTCCTGCAAACATCGCATGATGATTTCCGCGCCAGAAATTTGGCCTACTTTTTGCTGATTGCTATCGTCCATAACGTACTTGTATTTGCTAATAATCGGGTAACCCTGAACAGTAACCGTTTGCAGGCTTTTGGTCAAGGCTGGAGGCTTAGAATCTTCAGATTGTTAGTGTCAAATAAACCCTAAAACACATGGGCTTATTGTGTTTTTGG